>Ga0315903_10000440_pt1 | contig 62477 bp, 62 predicted proteins | sample LakEriMetagenome_7_FD_203524 | JGI IMG/M metagenome (GOLD analysis project Ga0315903, IMG submission 203524) | Freshwater fungal communities from buoy surface, Lake Erie, Ohio, United States - Buoy 2 MA119 | ecosystem: Environmental > Aquatic > Freshwater > Lake | place: USA: Lake Erie, Ohio... | reverse complement strand
AAGAATCTTGACACCCGTGGCAGCAACTGCACTCTCTGCTGAGGTAAAGACTCCAACGCCGATGAGTGAGAGAGCACATATCGCTGTGCGACGAGAAACACCTGACTCATTTATCTCTTGGACCATCTCAGGCTTCCCCTATTCATCCTTGCTGCGTTGGCTACGAGACTTCTACGGGTGCGAACTTACCCGATCATCCGGTGGAGCGCACTAGGAATTTTCATTCTCCACCTCAGTGTGCGGCTCATCTTCAATGGCCCACATATCTGGATAGATCTTATTGTTTACAACCTGATCGCCCTCATGGCATGTATTTCACTCTTTACCTCTCCGCGGCATAACGATCCCTTGGCAATCGCATTCTTAGTATGTGCAATCGCAAGTTGGACCTGTGGCTCAGTGCTATCCAGCTTTGGCCAGTTTTTCACTCTGCCATCGTCGGCTGAATATCTGGCAAACATTTCGTACACACTCTTCTACCCTTTTGCGCTCTTGGCTATTCCTCGAATCTTAAGTAAGAGAAAGTCACTTTCAGTTACTGAAATGCTTGATGCCGCAATCTTTGGTCTTGGATTAACTTCGATTGCAACAGCCCTGATCTTTTCGCAAATTATTTCGGTGGGAAGCGGACAGAATTTTTTTGAGCTTTTCTATCCGATTTGTGACTTAGCGCTTCTGATTACTTTGGCAATCGCCTCAATTACGCAAGTGATCAATCGTAGATTTCTCATCCTTGCACTTGGATTTGTTATCTACCTTCTCTTTGATTATCTCTTTCTCAGGGAGAGTTTCCAGGGGAGTTACCAATTTGGAACGGTCTTCGATAACGGCTGGCTTCTTGGATTAATCGTTATTTCTCAATCGCTCTGGTTATCTCCGGCACAATCAAAAGATTTTCTTGCTATTCATCCGGCATTTATCGCTCTCTCTATCTTTATCAGTCCATCGCTACTTGCGATGATGGCGCTGCGTCCTGGAATCTTTCCTTCCTACATAGTCTTTCCAACGATTGCCACACTCTTTCTCGCCTTTATCCGGATGACAGTGAGCTTGCGACAAGCAAGTGCTCTCACTGATGAGAAGGCTTTGGCGCGCACCGATGAGTTAACGGGGCTTCCAAATCGACGCAAACTCATTGCAGCTCTTGGTGAATTTTCTGAGGTTGAAGGTGCGTTGATGCTGCTCGATCTCGATGGTTTTAAGCAGGTAAATGATCGCTCCGGACATAGGGCAGGTGATCAAGTATTAATTCAGGTTGCAGCTAGGTTTGCGCGCGTTTTACCTGATGGTGCTCTCCTGGCCCGGCTTGGTGGTGATGAATTCGGAGTTTTGCTGGCAGGTTCAAAGATTACTACTCAGGAAATTGCCCAAGCGCTACAAGCATGTGTGAGTTATCCATTTTTGATAGATGGAGAGAAGATTTCGGTAGGTGTAAGCATTGGTCGCGTAGACAGTAGCGAGGGTGGAGATCTCTTAGCGAAGGCTGATGCTGCAATGTATCGCGTGAAGAGATCTATTAATTCTTAGTTGGTTTCTCTGGCTTATCTGCTTTGATCTCTTGTAAGCGAGCAAGTGATTCCAGACGCTCGAGAGCATGATCAACTATTCGTTCTGGATAGTTGTGTGAGTAACCATCGAGATAGAGCCACGGTTCGTGTATTTCGGCGGCAGAGAGATGGGCGAGCTCTGGAACATACTTGCGAATATAGGTGCCATCTTCATCAAAGCGTCTGCCTTGTTCAATGGGATTAAAGACTCGGTAATATGGGGACGCGTCTGTGCCGGTACCAGCAGTCCACTGCCAGCCATGCGCGTTCGATGCAACGTCATAATCAACCAGATGTTCTGCAAAGAATCGCTCGCCTAGCTGCCATTCAAGATGTAGATCTTTAACAAGAAATGATGCGACAACCATACGTGTGCGGTTATGCATCCAGCCCTCATGGAGTAATTGACGCATCGCTGCATCGACAAATGGGTAACCTGTTTTTCCTTCACACCACGCCTTAAATTGCTTGCCAGGCTTGTCATAGCGCATCGCCTTGAATTGAGGTGCGTAGTAATCAGTATCTGTGTGTGGGTTGTTATAGAGGACATCTGCGTAAAACTCACGCCAGGCAATCTCTTTTCTAAAAGTATCGTGCGCCTTGCTATCGCCTAATCCAGACAACAAAGTACGTGGATGTATTTCACCGAACTTGAGATAGGTACTCATCTTTGATGTTCCATCAATGCCGGCCATATTTCTAGCCTCGTCATAACTATCGAGAGCTTTTTTAGAGAACTCTTTAAATCTCTTCAGCGCTGCTGCTTCACCGGCTTCAATTACCTCAACACCTGCTGGCATTGGAAAATCAGGAAAAGCGCGGTACTTATCTGGTGGAATTGGTGCGTTAATTTTTTGTGGAGTTTTTGCCGGTGCGCGCCAACCATGGACACACCATGCACGATAGAACGGCGTGTACACGCGATATGGGGTGTCATCACTTGGCTTACGCACTCGACCTGGTGCAACAGCATAAGGACTTCCTGTGCGAATGAGTTTGATTCCTGCAGCCTCAACGCGGGCATCACGAGCCGCACCGTAACGTTCGTATTCATCTGAGATATGAACTTCAGTTGCGCCATAGAGCTTCATTAAATCGGTAAGAACTTCAACTTGATCGCCCTCAATAATGTGTAGGCGATTACCAAGTGACTCATCAAGTGCGCGAAGGGATTGCCCCATGTATGCAAGAAGTTTGGCGCCCGCTTCATCTATCTGTGATTTATCCAAGATAAATACTGGAACCACTTCATCACTAGATTCGATTGCTGCATTAAGAGCTGGATGATCGCCAATTCTGAGGTCGCGCCGAAACCAGATGATGTTGCGCTTGGGCGTACTCATGGCATGATTCAATCACTATGAAGGCAATTAAGCAGTTCCAAGTTCGCGGCATCCCGGGTGAGGTCTCTCGTATTAGTTTTGGCGATCGCATCGTCGACTACTGGGCTCCTAAAACCCCTACAGATACGCTCCTGATTGCCCATGACGGACAGAACGTCTTCGATGGCAATACCAGTACCCATCGCAGAAAAACATGGGAGATGGGTCAATCTGTAAATCGTGTAAGCGCAGAGCTTGGATTAACTCCCCCTGCAGTCATCGCCGTCTGGAACGGCAACAGTAAAGAGAAGCCATATGCGCGGCTCAAAGAGTTAGCCCCAGAGAAAGTCTTTCGTGGTGGAGTAAAAGTTATTGCCAGTGATGTCATCCCAGTTACTGTCGATGAACTTTACGGTGACCAGTATTTAGACGAGATCTTCTCAACAATTGTTCCTCGACTTACTCAGCATCTTGATATTGAAGCATCTCCAGAAAATACTGCAATGATCGGTTCAAGTATGGCTGGTCTCTGTACCCTCAACGCTATTGCCGAGTACTCAGATTTATTCCATACCGCTCTCTCGCTCTCAACACATTGGCCTCTTGGTGGAGATCCACTTGTTGATGCTCTGATTGGAAATCTTCCAGCTCCAGGTATGCATTCAATTTATATGAGCCATGGAACTAAAGGGTTAGATGCCTTATACGAACCATTTCAAAAACGTGCCGATGAATTGATGTTGAAGAAAGGCTACCGCCAAGGAGCTGACATGCTCAGTCGCGTTCATGTCCGCACCGGACATAACGAAAAAGCATGGGCTTCTTATATTGATGAACCAATTTCTTTCTGGTTAAAGAAAGTATTTATTTAACAATCCAGATACCTTGAGTCGCCTCTGTGCTCGAGATTGAAATTGTCGAACCCGATGCTTGTTGACCAAATAGGGTGCGCTCAACTGTTAGCCCAAACGGAGATAAATCAATAGATGTTGTGGCGCCGGTACGAGAGATAAAGACAAGCACTTTCTCGCGCTTTGATTCACGGATAAAGAGAATGTAATCATCTTCAACCGTTAACCAACGTAGCCCACCTTCTGCCAAAGCATGTCTGCTCTTGCGAATCGCAACAAGGTTGCTGACAGAGGTGAAGAAATCGTTATCCCACGCCTCTTTCTTGCCCCACGGCATTGGACGGCGACCATCTTCTCCCCACGCGCCTTCAAGACCGATTTCATCACCAGCGTAGATTGATGGCACGCCTGGATAGGTAAGTAGAAGTGCCATTGCGCTTAAGTGACGATTGCTATCACCATTAACAACGGTACGCATACGTGCAGTGTCATGTGAGTCAAGTAAAACCATACTGGATACAAGTGAGCGCCAGGGAATTGAAGCTGTAAAAGATTTCATGCTCTCAACCATTTGTGATCCTGTAATGCGAGGCATTGCAAATGGAAGCCCTTGAAAGCCTCCGCCAATTTCAGAGTTTTGATTAATCCAATTCCACAGTGGGCGCATGAAGCCCTGGTAATTCATCGCACCATGCCAACCAAGACCATCCAGATCCGATGCATAGAAATCACCATTCTCTGCAACAAGCCATGCATTTGGATTTATCTCATCCATCGCTTTACGAATTCCATGCATTACTTCATCGTGAAGATCATCTTTGCCTAATCTTCCTGTCATGTTTCCAACATCGATTCGCCAACCAGCCATACCGAACTTCGGGGATAGCCACTTGCGTACAATCGAATTCTTTCCTTCATACATCTCTTTACGTAGCGCCTTTGAGTTGAAGTTCAACTTAGGAAGAGATGCATGGCCCCACCAACCTACATATCCATGTTTGACAGAGCTATCCCAATAAAAATATCCGCGCTCTTTAGAGTTCTTATCTTTCTTTGCTTTTGCAAGCCATGGATGTCCGGCGCCGCAGTGATTAGAGGTGAGATCTCCCATCACTGCAATCTTTGATTTACGAGCTGCTTTCACTAGCGAGAAGAGAGCTTCGTTGCCACCAAGTAATGGATCGGCATGATCAAAGCTGGATGCGTCATAGCGATGATTTGATCGCGCCGGGAAGAAGGGTGTGAAGTAAATACCGTTGATACCGAGGGTTTTCAGATGATCGAGATGCTCCTCAACTCCTTTGAGATCGCCTCCGAAAAACTCAACCCCAGTAGTCGTACCTCGTCCTCGAGGGGCATCTTCCCAATCACGGGGATGGGCCCAATCTGGGATCTCTTTCTTAATATCTGACTTTGCAAATCGATCAGGAAATATTTGATAGAAAACCGATGAACGAATCCATTTCGGATATTCGGGGATTGCAACAATCTTAAAATCATCATTGGTATGCACATCATGATCGCTCAGACCACGCGCGTTGAGCCATTCATATTTGCTTTCTGAGATAAAGACGAAGCGGTATGACGTTTTGAGATTTACAATCTCAACTTTTACCTTCCACCAACTCTCAACGGTGCCACGCTTTTCCAACTTGAGCTCATAAGAGCGGGGCTCACCATCCTCATAGATTCTGATAAATGCTTTAGCGAAGGAGTATGTATGTGGAACGCGCACCCGTAACTTGACCTTCTTGCCAATTTTTGGAGCGCTATCGCTGATGTAGATTTCACTACCATCGTGATGAGGCAAGTCGAACATCTGGCTACTTGTTGAGAGCTTCGATGTGTTTGAAGGCAACTTTCTCTCCCTTGATATTAAATGCGGTTGCTTTTATTGAAACTTTACTGCCGTACTTGTAATCAGTGGGTGAGAGGTAGACGCGATACGGGCTATTAAAATCAGTACCAGCGTTGACCCATTTTGTAGAACCAGCAGCTTTCACAGAGAACTCAACACGGCTCAAACCCGAGCTCTTTAGTGGTGCAGAGACTTCAAGCATGCCAGTGAGGAAATCCATGCGAGTCTTCAAGGCTGAAACCACAATTTTTGCTGGAGCCATTACCGCAGAAGATTGCAGGACTACTGCATCAAATGCAGGAACCGTAAGGGTTACAGATGCACCTTTATTTGAAAAAGTTGATCCACCTAGGAGTGACTTCCACTTCGCTGTGCTTGAAGTAGAAACCGTCACCTTAGATGTTTGCTTGCTGTTATTAAATGCCACGAGATACTCGATCTTTTCGACTGGGTCGTATTTGGATAACACGAGAGTGCTTCCAGTAGCCGAGCGAATCTGCATCTGTCCGTTGGCAAGGGCAGGATAAGCAGCTCGCAGCTTTGCTAATTCGCCCAAATAAAGAGCTAGCGGATGGTTAGCGCTCTGTGTAAATGAGTTCCCATCTCCTACCGGGTCAGATCCCACACGTGCTTCGCTCTTCCAGTCGCTAATTTTGGTCTCAAACATATCTTGGCGTGCTCGTTGATCTCCGCCGTTACCTGAGCCAGTCATTCCTACTTCGTCGCCGTAATAAACGCTTGGAATACCGCGAGAGAAATACATCAAGGAGTGAGCTAGCTTGGTTCGTGCTAGTAGATCATTCTTAGCTTGTGCTTGCGTTTGTGGAATAATGAAACCAACGCGACCCATATCGTGATTGCCTAAGAAGGTAACAAGATTTGATGCAGTTGATGTCGAAGTTGTGTACTGGTCGTCGACATTGAAGAGGGTCGCAAGAACTGATGCATCTGAATATCCAGAAGCGAATTGTGTTGCTGTGCGTTGAAATGCAAAATCCAAAACTGTTTGGATCTTCTTCTCGCGCACGTAAGTGACGAGGTTCATTGGATTGACATCCCACACTTCACCATAAATTGTGAAGTTACTGATACCAGCACTTTTTGCCGCACTATCTATTCCTGGAGACCAATTCTTAAAGAAATCGTTATCGACGTGGCGGGCGGTATCAACGCGGAAACCTTCAAAACCATACTTCTTGATCCACTCTGAATACACATTGACCCAGCCTTGATACACCTCTGGTTTTTCAGTTGCTAAATCATCAAGGCTGTAAAAATCACCAATCTGCTCGCAGCGTCCTTCTCCCCAACAACGATCAACGCTTCCGACATTGTGATAGTTATCGAGCTTATTGAGCCAGGCAGGGTTCTTTGCGCTCTTTTGATCGTCTGGAAGGTAGGCAGTCTTATCTGCATATTGAATAACATCGCCAGTGTGGTTGGTGACGACGTCGAGAATCAATTTAAGTCCAAGTTTCTTAGCGCACTCAGACAAAGCTAAAAGATCTTCATTTGTACCTAGATGTGGATCAACGTTGAGAAAATCCTTGCCCCAGTAGCCGTGATAACCAGCTCCGCCACCTGTTCCATCAACTTGGGTAACAAGCGGGGTCATCCAGACTGCAGTAAAGCCAAGGGCCTTAATGCGCGCTAAACCATCATCGCCAGGCTGGCATGTTCCAGTAAGTCCCTTGAGATCGCCTCCATGAAAATGGGCAGTACTTGTTGGGTCATACCCTGAAGTTGGGTCTGATGTTTTTCCACCAGCCAAATCATTTGATGCGTCTCCATTGCGATAGCGATCAGGAAAGACGAAATAGATAACATCTTTAGAAAGGCCAACTTGTGGCTTAATGACTTCTTGCGCCGTTGCAGAGTATGGGATGACAAGTGCACAGAGTGCGATACCTGCAATGAACTTCTTAAGCATTAGCCTTTTACAGATCCAGCGGTGAGACCGTTAATAATATATCTCTGAAGGCTAAGGAAGATGATCACAATAGGAACTGATGCAATGATCGAACCAGCGGCAAATGGTCCCCAGTTTTCATCGTACTGGCCACCGATAAATTGTTGCAATCCAACCGCCACCGTACGAGATTCCATATCAACAAGGAATAGTCGCGCCAGAATGAACTCATTAAAAGTACCGATAAAGCTTAAGAGTGCAACAACTGCCAAGACTGGCGCGGCCAGTGGCATGAAGATCAACCAATACGTCTGAACAGCAGATGCGCCATCGATCTTGGCCGCTTCATCAAGCTCCTTTGGAATTGAATCAACAAAGCCTTTAAGGAGCCAGATATTTACACCCATGGCTCCACCAAGGTAGATCAAGAGCAGGCCGGCTTGTGTTTCAAGCCCGATGCTTGGTGCAAAGGTAGAGACACGCTCCATGATGACGTAGACAGCAGAGATAGCAAGAATTGCCGGGAACATCTGTACCAAAAGGAGTAGCTGAATACCTGCTTTGCGGCCCTTGAAATAAAGACGACTAAATGCAAATGCTGAAGCAGAGCCGATAGTTACCGAAAGAACCGCGGTGGCTCCGGCAATGATGAGTGAGTTCTTCACCCATGTCATGTATGGAATCGTTGGATCGGTAAAGAGCATTTTGTAATTTGCCAAGGAGATTTCGCGGGGGATGAATGAATCTAGGCGCAAGCTTCCAGTTGAGTTAAATGATGAAATTACAACGAGATACAGTGGAAAGAGCGAGAAGAGGCAGACTGAGATTATCAGTGCGTGACGCCACGCATAGTTGCGAAGCCAGATGCTCATTGGAAACTCTCCAATACCTTTGACTTACGGAGACCGTACATAGAGATTGATGCAACAAGCACGAAGATGACGAGTGAAATTGCACTTGCTAAACCGAGATCTTGAACCGAAGCATTCCCGAATGCAATCTTGTAGGTAAAGCTGATCAAGATATCTGTGGCACCGGCCAGCTCTCCATCGAGTTCTGCACGAGGTCCACCTCCAGTGAGGAGATAGATTAAGTTGAAGTTGTTAAAGTTAAATGCAAATGATGCAATCAATAGCGGTGAAAGAATCTGCAAAAGTAGCGGAAGTGTGATCTGCCTAAAGATTTGACGCGGATTTGCCCCATCGATGGAGGCTGCTTCAAGAAGTTCCGATGGGATTGCTTGTAGTGCTCCACTTGAGATGAGATAGAAATAAGGAAAACCAAGCCACAAGTTAACTAAAATAATCGCAAACTTTGCGAAGAGTGCGCTCTGGAACCAAGCAATCTCTGTACCCAAGAGATTATTAATCGCACCGAATTCGGTGTTAAACATTCCGCCCCAGATCAGGATCGACATAATGCTTGGCATCGCATACGGCAAGATCAAAACTGAACGATAAACGCGACGTCCACGAATTGGTTTGTTAAGCGCTAAGGCAAGTAATAGGCCTAGTGCAAATGTAGTGAGCACCGACAAGGTTGCGAAGGTGATGGTCCAGATGAAGACACTGATCAACGGGCCGCGTAGACGCTCTTCGGTAAAGAGCTTTGTGTAGTTTTCGAACCAGATCGGAGCACGCCACCCCGGTTCGAGATAATCATCTGGGCTACCTTCGATTGCGTAATTTCCACGACCATTATTAGTATAAATTTCACCAGAAATGATGTTTTCGAATTGGTCTTTCACTTCATTAAAGGCGAGTACCTGCCTGGAAACTATGCCGACTTCGAAACCTTCGAGCGCAATGAAGTACTCATCTTGATACTTAAAGCGTTTGAGCGAATAGAGCTCATCTGCTTTTGCCATATCAGCATCACTCAGTGTTTCAAAATCAGGTGCGCTTTCTGCGACACCGTATTCACTGATTGTAAGGTCGGCTGGGATAAGTGGAATTCGATCATTTTCTGTTGAAATGAAATATGAGTTATTGAGAGAATCCGAAACAAGAAGTGCTTCCTGCCCTTGATAGCGGCCGATCTTGATATCAAATGAAGTTCCATTGGCATCTGACTCAAATCCGCGATTTTGAATCTCTTCTATCGCTTGACCTTTAGAGCCGACATTGCCTGTCTTGTAGTTATATGTAGACATCGTCACGGTGTAAAGAATCGGTGAAAGTACGAATGCGACGAGCAGGAGAACGCCAGGCAGGAAGAATTTTAGAGGAATTGAAATTTTCGTAAGGTATGTCAAAAGTAATAAGAGAATAGTGATCGCTATGAAGCCTGCGATGAAGTATTCCTTCTGAGCAAATGCACTCTGTGCCAGAGTAACGAGAACTGCGGAGAGGAGCAGAACAACAACGAGCTTTAGGGCGAAGGAAACCTTGCCCGTAAAGAATGAAGTCATTTTGCGGTATTACCTCTCGGTCTAATAAGAACTAATGCGGGCGAATTTCTTCGCCCGCATTAGTTTATAACTTACTGATTCTCTCTAGAGATCAGCCTTTCCTGCAGATGTATTTGTACGCCAGATAGCTGCGAGCTTGTTGCCCTCAGCTACAGCATCTTTTCCATCTACGAGAACAGCTGTCCAGTACGCTGGAGCTGAATCCCAGTAGTTAGCGCCGCCTGCATTGGTATTTAGGAATGCGCCAATCTGTGGAATGCTGGAAAGTGATGCAGCAGCACCAAATCCACGCTGTGCTTCAGTAACGGTTGCATCAAGTGCTGCACCCTTTTCTGCTGGTGGACGTCCTTCGTACTTCTGGTAAAGAACTTGACCAGCAGTTGATCCGAAGAAGTTTGTAAGAAGTGACTTAGCGCCAGCTTCTACTCCGTGCTTTGCAGCATATGTGGTGAGAAGTGCGCCAGAAACTGAACCGAACATCTTGCCTGGCTTTCCAGCAATAACGCCTGGAACTGGCATGAGGTTCATGGTGAAGCCCTTAGCTACATAATCTGACCACTCCCAGTTACCGATAATTGCGTATGGAACTTTTCCATCAAGGAAGTTGTCCTTACAACCGGCATCTGAAGCTGGCAAGAAGCCATTGCTCTTCTTTCCATCAAGCAGGTAGGTGCGAACATTCTGTCCGAATTTTGTTCCGTTGAATGCACGGTTATAAACAATCTGATCGCGTGAGTTAAATTGATATGCATCGGCACCGAGTGCTGAGAAGATCGAGTGAGCTCCCCAAGACATTCCGCCGCCTGCAACACAGAGACCAGCTTTAAGACCCTTTGATGTCTTGTTAGCCTTGTAGAAGGCAACCATGTCACCGAAAGTCTTTGGCGCTGTTGTTACTAGCTTTGTGTTGTAGATCATCGCTACGTTGTTAACATCTACAGGAACTCCGTAGAGCTTGCCCTTATATGTAAGGTCGAAGAGTTGTCCCGGTGTGAAGCGAGCCTTCTGTGCAGCTGTTAGTGTTACAGGTGCAAGCTTTCCGCTCTTTCCTCCAGTTGGAACCCAGTCATTTGCGCCCATTACGATATCTGGACCAGATGCATCAGTTGCCTTATCAAAGGCATCCTTAAGCGCATCAAAGTTTGAGAATGCCTTGACAGTAATTGTGTAACCAGGAACCCAGTCACCCTTTACCGCTAAAGCTTTCTTTAGGTTGGCCCCGCGTGATTCATCTGCCCATACAACGATTTCTTCTGCTGCATTGGCTGACGGCACTACGAGACCAGAAACTGCGATTGCGACTGCGGCAAAAAAGCCGACTGCGCTATAACGCTTCTTTGTCATCAATTTCCTCCATGGATTCATTGTGTATACGAGGGTGTAAAACACAAGTGATGTCGACTTGGGATTAAACCCGCGGCCGAGGATGCCATTCTTCTGCGTTTTAGAAGGGTTATCAACTTGCAGCGCCGAAATGGAGTAGGCCAACTAGCCCTTTACTTAAATGTTATAAAGGTAAGCGTTTACATACCCTCTTGCGGGGTTAATTGCGGGGGTTACTTGTGGAGCTGCTCGACCGTGGCATCCCAGCCGGTGACATCCTCTGGCTTGCGAGGGGCCTTACCGACATAGCGAGCAGATGGTCGAATCAAGCGACCGGTGCGCTTTTGCTCGAGAATGTGTGCAGACCAACCCGCAGTGCGCGCTGCTGTAAACATCGATGTGAATAGCGGTGCAGGAACTTCTGCGAAGTCCAAAATAATTGCAGCCCAGAACTCAACGTTTGTTTCTAGAACACGATCTGGTTGGCGCTCACGAAGTTCCTTAAGCGCAGCTTGCTCAAGTGCTTCTGCAACGGCATAGCGTGGAGCATTAAGTTCTTTAGCGGTACGACGCAATGTGCGAGCGCGTGGATCTTCTGCGCGATAAACGCGGTGACCAAATCCCATCAAGCGCTCTTTGCGATCAAGCAAACCTTTGACATACGCCTCAGCATTACCGGTCTTCTCAACTTCTTCAATCATGTGAAGTACGCGAGATGGCGCTCCACCATGTAGTGGACCTGACATCGCACCGATTGCACCAGATAGTGCAGCTGCAACATCTGCACCGGTGGAAGCGATAACGCGAGCGGTAAATGTTGATGCATTCATTCCGTGTTCTGCAGCAGATACAAAGTAAGCATCGATTGCACGAACGTGAAGTGGATCAGGTTCTCCGCGCCAACGAATCATCATGCGCTCAACAACTGTGTGCGCCTTATCAATCTCTGATTCAGGAACAGGGGATGCAATAATTCCACGAGCTGCTTGTGCCAAGTATGAAAGAACCATCACTGATGTACGCGCAAGGTTGCTGCGAATCTCTTCATCTGAAATATCTAGCGTTGGCTTAAAGCCCCAGGCGGGTGCGAGCATTGCAATTGCAGATTGCACATCTACGCGAACATCACCTGAGTGAACTGGAAGTGGAAATGGCTCAGCATTTGGAAGTCCTGGATTGAATTGATCATCGACAAGAAGTCCCCATACGTTTCCGAATGAAACTCGGCCAACAAGATCATCAATATCTACACCGCGATAACGAAGCGCGCTTCCTTCTTTATCTGGTTCAGCAATCTCTGATTCAAATGCAATAACGCCTTCGAGTCCTGGCTTGAAATCATCTGACACGGTGTAGCTCCAGTCTGGCGCCGGTGGCCGGCGCATTCGCTTATGGCGCTAATTCTGCACCCGAAAGCAGGGTGCCCGCGACCACCCCTCATCCAAGATGACGCGGGAGTGAAAGTGACGTTAGATACAGACATGAGCGAAGAGCCTAACCAGAGCCTGACCCGTGATGCCATCCGTGCGATGCGTCGTTCCTATGGCGATGTTGGGATGGAAAACCTTCCCGCCGATCCGTTTGCCTCATTCTCTATCTGGCTAGCAGAAGCAGCGTCAAATGAATTCATCGTGGAAGCCAATGCCATGGTGCTTTCAACTCTAGGTGCAGATGAAGAGATCACAACGCGCACCGTTTTACTTAAAGATATCTCCGAAGGTGGCTTCACATTCTTTAGCAACTATCAATCACGAAAGGCGCATGCTATTGAAATGCATGATCGCGTCAGCGTCTTATTTCCTTGGTATGCAATGGAGCGACAAGTAAGTATCGCTGGAGTGATTTCGAAAATTTCTGAATCTGAATCAGAAGAGTATTTCGCAACGCGTCCATGGTCTAGCCAGATTGGTGCATGGGCGAGCGCGCAATCTCAACCTTTGGAATCTCGCGCAGAGTTAGAGAGTCGATTTGCGGGAGCAAGTGAGAAATGGCCAGAAGGTACGGCCGTTCCCCGTCCTCCACATTGGGGTGGCTATCGCATTGTCCCGTTGAGTATTGAATTCTGGCAGGGACGCTATTCACGACTGCATGATCGGCTGCGATATGAGAGGCAGACCACCGATTCCGAGTTCGTACTCACTCGCTACTACCCGTAGTCTTGGCCCATGAGCACAGAAATAACAATCCCAGATAACCTCAAACCACGTGATGGCCGATTCGGTTGCGGACCATCAAAGATTCGCCCAGAAACACTTTCATCTGTGCTTGCAAGCGGGGCCGCGATTATTGGAACATCTCATCGCCAAAAGCCGGTGAAGCATGTTGTGCATCGTGTGCGTGAAGGTTTGAACTCACTCTTTAATCTGCCAGAAGGATATGAAGTTATCCTCGGTAACGGTGGATCGACTGCGTTTTGGGATATTGCGACCTTTGGATTAATCGAAAAGAAGTCCCAGCACTTAGTTTTTGGTGAATTTTCATCGAAGTTTGCTAGCGCAGCTAAGGAAGCTCCCTTCCTAGATGAACCGACTGTCATTAAGTCCGAGCCTGGCGCACATCCTGTATCTGTTGCAGAAGCTGGCGTTGATGTCTACGCACTTACTCATAATGAGACAAGCACCGGCGTTGCAATGCCGATCAAGCGTCCTGCAGGTACCGATGGTGCTCTTGTGCTTGTTGATGCAACTAGCGCTGCTGGCGGATTACACGTCGATGCAAAAGAATTTGATGCTTACTACTTCGCACCTCAGAAATCTTTCGCCTCCGATGGTGGATTGTGGCTCTCGCTGATGAGTCCTGCTGCAATCGAACGTGCAGAGAAGATTAAGGCTTCAGAGCGTTGGGTCCCAGCATTTTTTGATCTTGGAATCGCAATCGAAAACTCACGACTTGATCAGACTTACAACACACCTGCGCTTTTGACTTTGATGCTCCTGGCCGAGCAAGTTGAATGGATGAATAGCAACGGTGGACTGAAGTTTGCAGCAGGACGCAGCGCAGAGTCAGCATCAATCCTTTACGGCTGGGCTGAAAAAACTTCGTACACAACGCCATTTGTTGTTGATCCAGCACATCGCTCTAATGTTGTAGGAACAATTAACTTTGATGATTCAATCGACGCGACAAAGGTTGCTGCAGCACTTCGCGCTAACGGAATCGTGGATACAGAGCCATATCGCAAGCTTGGCAAGAACCAGCTACGTGTAGCTATGTTCCCTGCTGTTGATCCAAGCGATGTTGGTGCGCTCACTGAGTGCATTGACTACGTAGTTGCAGCGCTCTAAGTAATGCCACGCAACGTTGTACGCGATCGCTTTTTCTGGCAGGTAGCTTTCCAGACTGTTGCGGTCAACTTCTTTCTGGGCGGCTTTGGTCCGTCTCAGGGCTTACTTCGTGAAGATCAAGGAACAACGGGTGCCCAAGCTGGACTGCACGGAACCGCACTCGGTATCGCAGCAATCATTGCCGGTTCACTGAACTCACGACTTGCTCACAAGTACGGCCGCGTCAAACTTTCTTGGCTTGGTGTAGCGCTCTTCTGTCTTGGACTAAGCGCATTTATTCTCTTCCCAACATATCCAACGACTTTGGTTTCGATTATGTTCGCTGGATTTGGCATCTCGACTGTTGTAAATAACGGTCTCACAATGCTTAACCATCATGCAGGGGATAAGGCAGCGCTCACGATCTCTCAAGCAAATGCTGTTGCCTCGGTTGGATTTATTGCGGGAACTCTGTTGATTGGAACAATTGCAACTAACTACCCAGATAAATGGCGTCTCGGACTCTTTCTTGTTATTCCGATGTCACTCTTTATCTATCTTTTTCTGCGCGATAAGAATTACGTTGATCATGTATTTGAAGATGGTGCTCGCCAGACCGGGAAGATGTCATGGAAATTCTGGGTATCGTGGGTTGGTTTTATTGCATGTATCGGCAGCGAATTCGCCACCTCATTTTGGGCCGCATCGCTATTTAAAGATCGTGTAGGTGGATCTGCAGGAGTTGCAACTACTGTGATGCTCGCATACGGAATTGGCATGGGAATTGGCCGCTGGTACATGGGACAGATTCTCTTTAAATTACATCTTGATCAACAGTTGCTGACAGTGATCGGTATTCAATTTATTGGCTTTGGAATCTTCTGGTTTTCACATAACTTCTTACTCAGCCTAGTTGGGCTATTTCTTATCGGCGTAGGACTCTCTACCCAGTTTGCACTAGCTTCACTTCGCCTCATCGATCTCAGCGACGGAAGACCCGACCAAGCAATTGGCTTAAGTTCGCTAGCTGCAGGTATCGCTATCGCTCTTGCGCCATTTGCGCTTGGTTTACTTGACGATCAATTCGGTATATCTCGTGCTTACATCATGGTTCCGGTGCTCATCGCGATTGCCTTTATTGTTGTCGTTGCAATCCCGTCACATGTAAGTCAGAAGAAGGTTCAGAGTGAGTTATAAAAGCAGACGGATAATTTCGTTGGTGACGCTGATTGTCTTGCTAGCGTGGATCTTCGTAGTTGGCCGGTAATACGCCTTCTACAGTGATATCACTTGGCACTCCGACCTTATCTTTGTAATAGAACCAGATAGCTAACATTCCAATTAACGAAATACCGCCACAGACTGCAACGCTCTCGCGCACTCCGATGACTTCTACGAGATAGCCAATCGCCATTGAACCAAAGGGTGTACCACCCATAAAGATCAACATATAAATACCAGTGATGCGGCCACGGATGGCAGGATCTGAGTGCATCTGCATCAACGAGTTTGCAGTAATCAACATGGTGAGCGCGGTGAATCCGCAGATGGGTAGCCAAATCGCATACAAGGTATAGGTAGGCATCACAGAAAGGGCCATCACTACAAAGGAAAATACTGCACCCATTCGGATCACAAACATCGTGTTCCGTCGCTTTTCAAGACGAGCGCTCAGTAGCGCACCACTTAATGATCCCACCGCAATAAATGTTCCTAGTAATCCAAAAGATGCTGGACCTTTATTGAATTCACCGCGTGCCATCAGCGCATTGAAGATCTGGAAGTTAAGTCCAAAAGTGGCGGCAAAGAAGACAGCAATCATCACAACATAAAGATCTGGCCGTGCCTTCACGTAGGCGAAACCTTCTCGGATCGTACCTAAAGTCTTTTTACTCTCAGCGATAAAGAATTCTGATTCCCGCATCGATAAGAGTGCAATATTGACTCCGATATAGCTTGTCGCGTTGATAATAAATGATGGACCCGTGCCGTAGTGGGCGATCAGAAAGCCTGAGATCGCAGGCCCTACAAGGCGTCCAGCATTGAAGTTGGCTGAGTTGAGGCTGACCGCATTTGCTAAATCGGAGTGGCCAACGATTTCAGATGTAAAGGACTGTCGAATAGGTCCATCAATTGCACCAGAAATTCCAAGGATGGCGGCGCAGGCAAAGACATGCCACAACTGAATGTTTCCGCTAATCACCAAGATTCCGAGCGTCAGTGCGGAGAGCCCACCAAAAGTATTTGTAACAACAAGGGCAATACGTTTATTTACTCGATCGGCAAGTAATCCACCATGCAAGGTGAAGAAGAGGAATGGCGCAAATTGGATTGCAGTGACAAGACCTAGGTAGTAACCATTGTTATCTGTAAGTTCAAGGACGAGCCAATCTTGAGCGATGCGCTGCGCCCATGAACCAATATTAGATACGGCGTTGGCGGGAAAGAGAATTCGGTAATTACGATGGCGAAAGGAACGCCAATTACCACTCTCATCCACGCGCATTCGCAGTACTATAGTCCTATGTCAGAGAAGTCGCCGATTAAGTCTGTCGTCATTCTCATCGCGATAGGAACAATCGGTTGGTTGATTGCTGGAATGGTTGCCTTCACCCTTGATTACGATTCTAAATACGTGTGGACATGCGTAGTCGGCGCTTTATTAGGTGCAACTGGTATTCGATACTCGATTAGACGAGATCGACGAAGCGGAATTTAAGCTTCTAATTGACCGGCGATGCCGCGAAGTACGCGACCAAGGCGTTCTGCTTCGGCACCAGATGGATGACGACCCTGACGAAGACCGTTACCGACCTTATCCAAAATCTTGATTGTGTCTTCAATCATTGCAGCAAGGTCATCGTTATTAACGCGAGAATTCTCAGCCAATGAGACAGGTGCATCAACAATATGCACTGACATTGCTTGTGGTCCCTTACGTGAATCAATCACAGAGAACTCAAGCTTTGTTCCTGGCTTTACTGATGGCACGCCTTCAGGCAGTGCTGATGCAGCTAAATAAACATCTTCGCCCTCATCGGATGAGATAAAACCAAAACCTTTTTCGAGGCTAAACCATTTAACGCGGCCTGTAGGCATTGGAGACTCCTTGATGTCGAAAGTTCTGGGGACTAGAACAGGGGATGAGTTTATCGCAGGGTAAAGGGGTATTGCTACCCGATTGATTAAGAGTGAACGGGAGTGAGGTCTTACGCGGGGATTTCGTTTGTCAGAGCCTAGGGTTTCAAAACTATACGGATTGGATTACCAATCTTATTAGCTAACTTATCAAGTGCCATACCTGCGTGTTCTAGTGGCAAGACTTCACTAATGGAGTGAGTGAGATCCAAACGCCCAGAAGCGGCTAGTTCTAACAGCTCTATTACGTGATGAGCCTCTGACCCATAGTGACCCATGATTTTTGTGCGCATGTAGGTAAAGGCCATGTCGTTTGGAATCACGATAGGTTCATTCGCAATACCAACAATAACTAAGCGCCCTTGTTCACCAAGTAATGAGAGCGCTTGTTTTCTCACTGAGCTCACTCCTGCAAAATCAAAGACGGAATTAAGACCTCGGTGTTTCTTAATTAGAACATCATCAGGGGCATAAGCAAAGTCGGCGCCACGCGCTAAAGCGTTAGCTCTAGCATCTTCGCGTGGATCAATTCCAATAACAGAAGCTCCAATGATTTTAAGTAGCTGCACTGCATGAATGCCTAAACCACCCACACCAAAAACAGCAACCTTTTCACCGGCCACAACACCACCAGTAGAAGTAATTGCTGCCCAAGGTGTTGAAACAGCGTCGGGAATGATTGCAGCTTGTTCAAATGCTAAAGAATCAGGGATCTTTGCAACGAGCTCGGCTTTTGTAACAACATATTGAGCCCAACCACCGTCGTAATCAAATCCCATAGTTGTTATCTGTTGGTTTGCATTGAGATCACTTGCAATAACAACCACACGATCACCAACAGAAGATGTTGTGACACCGGCGCCTATCTGATCAATTGTTCCTGCAACTTCATGACCGAGCGTGACGCAATCACCCTCTAAGTAACCGGGAGATAAAATTCCTTTAAGGAAGTGCACATCAGATAAACACACACCGGCAGCGCCTACTTTGATGCGCACTTGCCCAGCAGCTGCATCTGGTGTTGGCACATCCACAACTTCAAATGTACGAGTAGAAACTGTTATTCGCCCTGCTCTCATTTGATTTTGCCCTCTGCTCGGTTTATCAATGTGTTGACTGCATCGCCAAAGCCAGCAAAGGCGGGGTTCGTTGTTTGTCCCACTCTATAGCGGGCCCAAATCTGCTGAATGATGACTGCCAATCTAAATAAGCCAAATATTTCATAGAAAGTAAAGTCACTACAACTGCGACCACTCAAAGCTAGATATCTAGCCACAAACTCATTGCGGGTAGGCATGCCAGCTAAGTGGCTAGGTTGGCGACGAAGGGATGCAAAAGCAGGTTCATCATCTCTATCTACCCAATAAGCAAGGCAAGATCCTAAATCCATGAGTGGATCACCCACAGTTGCTAGCTCCCAATCTAAAACTCCCACAATACGTGCCTTTTCTAAATCAAAGACCACATTATCTATACGCCAATCACCATGGATGACGCAGGAATCAATATCTTCTGGCTTATTTGCATCTAGCCAAGCCATTACTTTCTCACCAGTGGGCACATCATCAGTGAGCGCGTTGCGATAGCGCTTAGACCAACCTTCCACTTGGCGTGCGACATAGCCGCTACCTTTATTTAATTCGCTCAATATTGATGCATCAACGTCATGGAGTTGCACTAAACCATTGATTAAAGAATCAGCCATGATGGCAACATCACCGGGAGTAATTTCTTTCTCAATATCTCGCCTAAAGATATCTCCCACAACCCGCTCCATGACATAGAAATCAGAGCCCATGATGGAGTGGTCTGCGCAGTGCGCAATCATTGCTGGCACCAGGTCATAGCTAGGTTTTAAGCGAGACTGAATCAGAAACTCACGCTTCATGTCATGAGCAGAGACGGCCTTAGTTCCGACGGGTGGTCTGCGCAGAACTAACTCTTGTCCTGGATATTGAAGTAAGTAGGTCAGATTAGATGCACCACTTCTAAATTGCATAACTTTGGGTTCACTAGCATGTGTAATAAAGGGACGTAACCACGCATGCATAGCACTAACATCAAAGCAATCCTCATCGCGGACCGCGGTTATATCTTTCATGACAAATAAGGTTTGATTTCTAAACGTGCAATATCTCGGATGTGGACTTCATCTGGACCATCAACTATGCGCAAGGTTCTAATTCCCGCGTACAACCCTGCAAGGGGGGTGTCCTGACATACGCCAGCGCCGCCATAGCTTTGAATAGCATGATCAATAATGCGCTCTGCCATTTGCGGCACAGCTACCTTTATCGCAGCAATCTCTTTGCGAGCATTCTTTGCTCCCACGTTATCAATCATCCAAGCAGCTTTAAGTACTAACAAGCGTGCCTGTTCAATATCAATACGTGCTTGGGCAATCCACTCTTGGATTACTCCTTGTTGGACTAACTCTTTTCCAAATGTTTCGCGCCCGATAGTTCGCTTAATCATTAAAGACAATGCGCGCTCAGCCATACCAATAGCTCTCATGCAGTGGTGAATGCGTCCTGGACCAAGGCGGGCTTGGGCAAGTGCGAAGCCTTCTCCTTGTGCTCCAAGTAAATTTGAAACAGGAACTCTTACATTCGTAAATGAAACTTGGGCATGACCATGTTGATCGACATAGCCAAAGACAGTCAAGTTGCGCTCAACTTTAACTCCCGGTGTGTTTATGGGAACAAGCACCATCGATTGTTGATGATGATCATCGGCTTCAGGGTTTGTTCTACCCATCACAATAAGGATCTGACAACGCTCATCCATTGCACCTGTGGTCCACCACTTTGTGCCATTGATAACAAAATCATTACCCTCGGTTGTTATAGAAGTTCTAATGTTTCTAGCATCACTTGATGCCACATCTGGCTCAGTCATTGCAAAAGCAGAACGAATTCGCCCTTCAAGAAGTGGCTCTAACCAAGTCTGCTTCTGCTCATCTGTACCAAACATGTCTAGGAGTTCCATGTTGCCTGTATCAGGTGCTGCGCAATTAATTGCCTCTGGTGCAATCTCAGGTGACCACCCAGTTATCTCTGCCAGAGTTGCATACTCCGTCACACTTAAGCCGTGGTGGGGGTCTGTACTGTGAGGAAGAAAGAGATTCCATAAACCAAGAGCTCTAGCTTTTTTCTTGAGATTTTCTACAACCGCAGGCAAAGCATGTGGCTTGCCAGAAGCAATTAACTCATGGCGTTGTTTCTCATAGACAGCCTCTGCAGGGAAGACCTCTGAATCCATAAAAGCCTGTAATTTACTGGCGTATTGGATCGTCTTAACGCTTAACGTAAAATCCATGCCTTAACCTTACGCATAGTTATCCAATTTGAGGAGAGAAGAATGAGCGTTCTTGATCGCTTTCGTTTAGATTCAAAGGTGGCAGTGGTCACTGGCGCATCCTCAGGTCTAGGAGTTGCATTTGCTAAAGCTCTTGCAGAGGCTGGCGCTGATGTTGTTCTTGGTGCGCGTCGCACACAGCGCCTAGAAGACACCGGGGCTCTTGTGGTAGCTGCAGGGCGCAGATATGCAGCCCTGACAACAGATGTGACCAAGCCAGAAGATTGCGATGCACTCATTGCTTTGGCCATCGAAAAGTTTGGTCGTGTTGATATCTTGGTTAATAACGCAGGTGTTGGCACAGCTGTTCCTGCCACTCATGAAAGCCCTGAACAATTTAGATCCGTCCTAGATGTCAATCTCTTTGGTGCTTATTGGATGTCTCAAGCTTTTGCTAAGGCAAATAAAGGTGGAGGCGCAATCGTTAATGTCTCAAGCATTCTTGGCATAAAACCCCAAGGACTACCTCAGGCGGCCTATGCATCCTCCAAGGCAGGTCTGATTGGTCTAACTAGAGATCTTGCTGCTCAATGGACTGGCCGAAAGAATATTCGCGTTAACGCGCTTGCACCCGGATTCTTTCCTTCAGAGATGAGTGATGAACTACCGAAAGACATGGTCAACATGATCAAGATGTTTACTCCAGCAGGTCGTTTAGGAGATCCGGAAGAGTTAGCAGCAACGCTTATCTGGTTAGTTAGTGATGCCTCTAGTTATGTCACAGGAATTACCGTCCCAGTTGATGGTGGATTGGTGATGCCGTAACTTGATTAAGAGTTAATCGTCGCCTCACTGTGTGCGCCACAGCCGTGGTCAACAGAAACTACGCGTGCATCATCTGGTGCGATCGCATTTGCACATACGCCAAAGGATCCGCGTAGTGAGCCAGCGATAGGTAAGAAAAAACCACATGTTTGGCAAGGCTTTGGAGCGCTCTGTGCAATTGGCGCAGTTGGGCCACGATCACTTGCATACCAACGCTTGCTTGCTTGATCGCGACCTTCAATAGAAAGTACACGTGCACGAGAAAGTCCAAGATCAAAAACTTGTGCAGGATCTAGTTCTTCATCCTGAATAAGTGAGTGCACCCCTGGTGCTAAACGAGTGTCATCCAAAATACTTGGAACAATAACTCCTGGTTGAATATCTTCAGGCAAGATGCGATCTCGATATTCAATCCACTCTGGTGCAAGAAGTGAATCAGGACCAGGAAGAACTACAACATCACAGACAGTTGGCTCAGCTTTTTCGTCTACTTGAGCAACAGTGACACACCAGCGCCAACCTTTATATCCAGCAAGATCTGCTTCAAATAAAAACGTCGTGACGCGATTGTCGTGATCAACTTCTTCGGAGATAAATGCGCCAACTTGGGATGCTTTTTCAGCATCGGCGATCGCAGCCTTGCGCGCGATATCTTGGGCAGTTGTACTCATGGGTTAAGGGTAAAGCAGAACAGGCCCGCGACGTTAATCGCGAGCCTGTTCGCCTAATACTTAAGCGGGATTTAGATTAGAAATCCATTCCGCCGCCATCGCCCATTGGAGCAGCTGGCTTCTTCTCTGGCTTATCGGTGATGACAGCCTCGGTTGTAATAAAGAGTGCAGCAATTGATGCCGCATTTTGTAGCGCAGAACGTGTGACCTTAGCTGGATCGATGATGCCAGCCTTAATCATGTCAACGTACTCACCTGTTGCAGCGTTAAGTCCGTGACCTGACTCAAGGTTACGTACCTTCTCAACAATGACTCCGCCTTCAAGTCCTGCGTTTATTGCAATCTGCTTCAGTGGTGCTTCGATAGAAACTTCAACAATCTTTGCACCAGTTGCTTCATCGCCTTCAAGCTTTAACTTCTTGAATGCTGCTGTTCCTGCCTGCAAGAGTGCAACGCCACCACCGGCAACGATGCCTTCTTCTACTGCAGCCTTTGCGTTACGAACAGCATCTTCGATGCGGTGCTTACGCTCTTTGAGCTCTACCTCAGTTGCAGCTCCTGCCTTGATGACAGCAACTCCGCCTGCAAGCTTTGCAAGACGCTCTTGTAGCTTCTCGCGATCGTAATCAGAATCTGACTTTTCGATCTCAGCACGAATCTGTGAGACGCGGCCCTTAATTGCAGCCTCATCGCCTGAACCCTCAACGATTGTGGTCTCTTCTTTCGAAATAACAACCTTGCGGGCGTGACCAAGAAGTTCAATGCCAGCTGTTTCAAGCTTGAGGCCGACTTCTTCTGAAATCACTGTTGCACCGGTAAGGATTGCAATGTCCTGAAGCATCGCCTTACGACGATCTCCAAAACCTGGAGCCTTTACAGCTACTGAGCGGAATGTTCCCTTAATCTTATTTACTACCAAGGTAGCAAGTGCTTCACCCTCAACATCTTCTGCGATGATCGCAATTGGCTTTCCAGCCTGCATCACCTTTTCAAGAAGTGGGACGAGATCTTTGATATTTGCAATCTTTGAGTTAGCGATCAAGATATATACATCTTCTAGAACGGCTTCCATGCGATCTGTATCGGTAACAAAGTAAGGAGAGATATAACCCTTATCAAAGCGCATACCTTCAGTGAGCTCTAGCTCGAGACCAAATGTATTTGACTCTTCAACGGTGATAACGCCTTCCTTGCCGACCTTATCCATCGCCTCAGCGATCATCTCGCCAATTGTTGTATCAGCTGCAGAGATTGATGCTGTTGCTGCGATCTGCTCTTTTGTCTCAACGTTCTTAGCCATTGCAGCTAGCTCTACCACGATCGCATCGACTGCCTTTTCAATTCCGCGCTTAAGAGCCATTGGGTTTGATCCAGCGGCTACGTTACGTAGACCTTCGCGCACAAGTGCCTGCGCTAATACTGTTGCTGTTGTTGTGCCATCGCCTGCGACATCATCTGTCTTCTTAGCAACTTCCTTAACGAGCTCTGCGCCAATCTTTTCCCATGGATCATCGAGTTCGATCTCTTTGGCAATTGATACGCCGTCGTTGGTAATTGTTGGGGCGCCCCACTTCTTTTCGAGGACGACGTTACGTCCGCGAGGTCCGAGGGTTACCTTGACTGCATCCGCTAATACGTTCATTCCGCGCTCTAATCCGCGACGGGCTTCTTCGTTAAAGGCAATCTGCTTTGCCATGGGGTTTGCTCCTTCGTGCGTGATGGTTCATGTGAGGCCGACTTATCACTCTCGACCCGTGAGTGCTAACGCCAAATCTACGGCCTTCTATTCCTGGGTGCAAAACGAGGGGCTGCTGGAGGTATTTAGCGGGTGGTACGGGCTGATGTGCGGGCATCGCGCAGGCGGCGAAGGCGCTTGACGAGCATAGGAGAGGCCTCGAGGGCGTCCTGGCGATCGATCAGATCATTGAGAATTTGATAGTAACGAGGAGCGCTCAAGTCAAAGAGTTCTTTGATCGCACTCTCTTTAGCCCCAGCAAAGCGCCACCAGCTGCGTTCGAATTCAAGAATTCGGAATTCGAGGTCACTCAAAGTCGCGCTGGTATTAGCGTTCTGGTTGCTCTCAAGTGCGGACATATGGACAATCGTAATAGATGGTCCTGCAAAACTGTGGGATTTACAGGGTTGTCAAAATTACTTCAATGTCGGCCATCGTGGTCCAGGGATTCACGATTGCAAAACGCAGAATTGTTTGACCTTGATGTGATGAAGGCGTCACAAAACCAATCTGGTCTTCCAGTAATTGATCACTCCACTTTTGGTAATCATCTTTACTCCACCCGGTGCGAGTAAATGCAACGATGGAGAGATCTGGTTGGCGCAATAGTTCAAGGCGCGGATGGGCGCGAATCAAATCAGCCGCGCTCTTTGCAACGGTGAGAGATTCTTCAACCGCATCGCGATAAGCATCGGTACCAGCGGCAGCAAGTGAGAACCAGAACGGTAGCCCGCGTGTGCGGCGAGTTAATTGAATTGCATAATCTGAGGGACTCCAGGAGCCATCATGTAAGGATTCAAGATAAGTCGCATGTTGTGTATGTGTTGTGCGGGCAATCTCAGGGTTGCGATAGACAAGTGCGCATGCGTCATACGGTGCAAAGAGCCACTTATGTGGATCGACAATAAAAGAATCACAGAGTTCGATGCCGTTAAAGAGTGCCCGAACAGAAGGAGCACATAAACCTGCCAGGCCATATGCGCCATCGACATGGAACCAAATATTGCGATCGTGGGCAGCTTTGGCTGCTCCTACAAGATCATCAATGACACCAAGGTTTGTTGTTCCCGATGTTGCAACGACGGCACAGATGCGACCTGTATTTGTTGAGTGATATTGATCGATTGCTGCAGCAATATCCGCGCCGTGAATACGCAGATCCTCACGCGGTGCAATCTTTACTAGCTCAACGTCCATGATCTTGGCTGCGGTAGCAATAGATGAATGTGCCTCTGCGCTGCATGCAATAGCCCACCTTGTTACTTCAGGGAATTTTGCACGTGCATCTTCGCGCGCCGTCACAAGTGCGGAGAGATTTCCAATTGTTCCGCCCTGAACAAATACTCCGCCGGCACTTTCCGGAAGTCCTGCTAAATCTGATAACCAACGCAGCGCTTGGTTTTCGGCAAAAACAGCACCTGCTCCTTCTTGCCAAGATCCACCATAGAGAGCGCTTGCTCCAACTACGAGATCAAAGAGGCTGGCGTATTCACTTGGCGCTGAAGGAATGTATGCCAAATAACGCGGATGATCTGTTGAGATACACGCCTTTGCCAATACTTCTGTAAACACACCAAGTGCTGCTCGTCCACCAAGACCGCGTTCGGTAATTGTGTTGCCTACTTCTGTAAAGAGATCTTCGGCAGTACGTGGACCATCAAGAGGAGGATCTGATTTCAGGCGTTCGAGACTGTATGCCAAAATCTCATTTGCTAACTCTTCAACTTCAGGGGTGAACTTATGCACTGCGGCTTAAGCTCTCTTTACGTGCGCTCTTGATGATATTTCGTATCATCGTTGGAAAGACAAAGATATGAAACGGAAGAACGGCATACCAATACAACTGGCCACCTAATCCACGTGGAGCAAATTGTGCTTCCTGTCGCAATACTGTTTTGCCATCTTCTTCATAGACTTTAAATTCAAGCCATGCCTTACCCGGCAAAATCATCTCTGCATAAAGTCGTAGTACTGAACCCTTTACAAGTTCATCTACTCGCCAAAAATCAACGCTATCTCCAAGACGTAAATGTTCTGGATCGCGGCGACCGCGACGCAAACCAACGCCACCTAACATGCGGTCGAGTACTCCGCGTAAATACCAGAGCCAACCGGCGCCGAACCATCCGTTATCTCCACCAATATGTTCAATCTGTTGCCAGATAAATTCGGCAGGAACATCAGTAGTTGAAACGCGCAGATCGCGCAGCATCATTTCACCTGCCCAATCAGGATCCCCTTGAGCTTTCTGCCAAGGGGCTGTTGGAAACGCGGCATCTGACCAACGTGTGTCAACGCTATGTTCGGCCGTGCGTGTCAGCGCTAACCCAATAGCTTCTTCAACAGTGAGCAAACCCTCTGCAGGCTTTGGAATGAGCGCATCGATTGATTTATTTGGATCTGCAACAACTTCACTGATCAGTGATTCAACAAGTGGTTTAGCTAATGAAATTGGTACAGGAGTGACAAAACCAATCCAGAGGCTAGAGAGCTTGGGTGTGAGCACCGGTACTTGAATAATCAAACGCTTACGTAGACCAGAGAGTGCTGCAAATTTCTGCATCATGTCGGCGTAGGAAAGTACCTGTGGACCGCCAATATCAAAGACTTGATCAATAGGTTTTTCTAATTTCGCGCATCCGCGTAGGTAATAGAGCACATCTCTAATACCAATTGGTTGCGTGCGGTTTGAAACCCACTTAGGGGTAGTCATAATCGGCAAGCGATGCGTCAGATGGCGCAACATCTCAAAAGAAGCCGATCCACTGCCAATAATGATTCCAGCACGCATCTCCATTACTGGTACTGATCCGGCACCTAAAATTGCACCGGTATTCATTCGTGATGCCAGGTGCTTGCTGCGATTTTCATCATTTGCAATTCCACCAAGATAAATAATTTGGCTTACGCCACACTTCGCGCTGGCATCGGCAAAGTTCTTCGCCATCTCAGCTTCTACTTCATCAAATTGTGTTCCGGCATTAATTGAGTGAAGTAAGTAGTACGCAGTATGAACCCCGGTGAGTGCTCGCTCTAAATCAGCAACATTATTTGCATTTCCTTCAACGACATCGACTGCATCTGCCCACGGTTGTCCAGAAATTTTGCGTTGATCACGGACAAGGATTCGTACCGCCCATCCATCTTGCAAAAGATCGCGAACTAATCGCCCGCCGACATATCCAGATGCGCCTGTGACGAGGTAGAGGCGGTTTTCACTCTTCGAATTCATAGCCCAGAGCCTAGACTGCACTCATGGCAACTTCCACACGACCTCGCGTAGTCATTCTCGGTGCAGGCTTTGGCGGCCTCGCGACGGCTCGCGCTCTGGCAGGTAAGGCCGATGTCACAGTTGTCGATCGCCACAATTATCAGACCTTCTTGCCACTCTTGTATCAGGTATCAACTGCAGGCCTTGCTGCCGACCACGTTGCACATCCTGTACGTGGAATCCTCAATAAAAAGGGAATTAAGTTTCGAATGGGATCTCCACTATCTGTGGATCATAAAAATAAATCGATCAAACTTGATTCCAGCGAGAATTTGGAATTCGATCACCTTGTCGTCGCTCTTGGCTCTGCTACAAATGATTTTGGGATCCCTGGAGTTGCCGAATACGGACTCGGAATGAAGAACGTCCATGAAGCAATTGCTATTCGCGCCGAGATTATGCGTCGCTTTGAAGATCTCTGCCGCTTTGAAGATAACACTCGCCTGAGTATCTCGGTTATCGGTGGCGGACCAACGGGCGTTGAGATGGCCGGTGCGATTTCAGAACTTGTGCGTGGACCGCTGCGCAATGATCACCAACACGCATCCGAACATATCGATATCTATCTCATTGAAGCAGGCTCACGAATTCTGCCGATGTTCTCAGAAAAACTCTCGGCCCGCGCACAACGCGATCTTGAGAAGATGGGCGTGATCGTAAAACTCAATACCGCCGTGCAAGAAGTTAAGCCTCGCACTATTTTGGTAAAGGGTGCCGATTCAATTCCATCTGAGGTAACAATTTGGGCTGCTGGCGTAAAGGGCGAGCCAGCAGGTGCAACTCTTAATCTTCCACTGGATAGAACACGTATTGAAGTTGATCCAACGCTAGCTGTTTCGCACTATCCATATGTCTGGGCGATCGGTGATATCTCTGGTGCAAAAGATGCAGATGGTCGCTTCTTGCCGCAGGTTGCACCAGTTGCCCTACAGCAAGGTAAATTTGTTGGAGAACAAATTCTTCGCCTAGCTACAGGAAAAGCTCTCACGCCATTTAAATATCGCGATAAGGGATCAATGGCAACCATCGGTCGCCATAAGGCAGTTGTTCAGGTCGGTAACTTTAAAATGGCTGGAATACCTGCTTGGTATGCCTGGCTCTGGTTGCACTTGTTCTATCTCTTAGGTGGAAGCAATAAGATTGGTACGGTCGCGGATTGGACATGGAACTATCTCACCTTCGACCGCGGTAATCGCCACATTATGGATAGCATGTAAAAATGGGTAGTTACATCAATCTACGTGGGCACCAAGTATTTTCATACGAGTGGCCGCATGATGGTGAAGCTGTTGTGTTGCTCCATGGCGGGTTAAGCCAGACATCGCATTGGGATACAAATATTCTTCCAGCTGTAGAAGATTCATTTCATGTTTTTGGATACGATCGCACAGGACATGGATTTACTGGTGATCGTAATGAAAGTTTCCACTTTGAGTTTCAAACTAACGAAGCAATTGAATATCTCGAAGATGTTGTTAAAGAACCGGCTCACTTAATCGGATATAGCGATGGCGCCAACATCGCGCTTATGGTTGCAATCAAGCGTCCGGATCTTGTGAAATCCATTGTTTCGATTGCAGCTAATTATCATCACAGCGGAATTCATCCTTTGCCAGATTTCGATGGAAATGTAGCTCAGGAAGATCGCGATGAGTATGCAGTGACATCTCCTGATGCTCCACATACTCTCGATGAGAAAATTAAGAAGATGAACGCGATTTGGAAACTCGAACCTGATATCCCACAGAGCGACTTGGCTACAATCCAATGTCCCGTGCTTGTGATGGCAGGAGATGATGACGTTGTACGCCATGAGCACACTATTGATCTATTCGAAAGAATCCCTCTGGGTCAATTAGCGATAGTTCCAGGAACTTCTCATGGATTGGTAAAAGAAAAACCTGTGATCGTGCAAGCTCTCATTGCAGAATTTTTAAGCGACCTGAGTTACCCAGTAACACGTATGCCGATTAAGCGGACTAATCCCGTAACTTAGAAACTCTTGAAGTCGATCTTTCCAGTTTTTACATCGTAAATTGCACCGGCTACAGATACACCTTCACGAATCAAGGGATAGGTGCGAATGCGAGTGATGTCTGTCTTGAGAGCAGCCTCTTGATCTTTTGTGACACGAAATTCCAGGCTGCGAGTATCCACCCCAAACTTACTTTCGATAAGTTCATGAATATTCGACTCTTCACTCTGTGCCATTCGGCAGTCGGTATGTGGCATCACAAGGATGCGATCAACGTTGAGTAGATAAGTGGCCAATACAAGTGTTCGCAATACATCCTCTGTTACTCGAGCACCTGCGTTACGCAAAATCTTGGCATCTCCTGAGCGCATACCAACAACCGATAATGGGTTGATACGTGAATCCATGCAGGTAACAATTGCTAGCCCACGCGCTGCTGATCCAGTGAGTTCGCTGTACTTAAATGTCTGCACATACTCAGAGTTAGCGTCGATGAGATCACTAAATTTTACGGTGTCGAATGTTTCGTTATTCATCTTAGCCATCTCCCGTTGAATGAGTGCCTTTACTTTACAAGACAATTAGGCTCGATTATCGTGACAGTATGACGGTGTTCCACAGCAAAAGTGAAAAAATAGTTCACACTCATAAGGAACTCAGGACCGCTCTTAGAGATACAGAAAAGTATTCTTCTGATTTACAAGGGGATGCTGATGTTCGCGATTATCGCCAAATTCCTCTAGAAGTCGATCCTCCGAGACACCATCTCTTTCGTTCGCTGCTGGCACCACATTTTGTAAGGCCAACGATCGAAGCTCACGCTAGTGAGTTTGCAGATAACTCACACCGACTTTTATTACACTATTTTGAAAACGAAGGCCTTGATGTGATCTCTGATTTAGCTCTGCCATTAGTGATGGAAAATCTAGGAGTTATTTATAGGAGACCACAGGATGTTGCTGAATGGGTTTCATGGGGTTCTGATGTCTGGACAGCCGAATCAGAAGTCAGAGATGGCGCAGTTCTACATCGCTACTTAGATCGGATCTATCAGGAAGCGCTGCAAGGAAATTCAAGAGATGTATGGCAAGAAATCGCAACCCTAGAAATCGAAGGCAAAAAACTTACTGAAAATGAGTTTAGAGGAATTGCAGGAGTTCTTTTGGCTGGTGGCCGCGATACGGTAATCAAATTACTCACCGGTGCACTCTGGCATCTGGCAAAACATCCACAGGATGCTGACCAATTGAGAGAGAACCCAGACCTTATTCCAAGAGCTGTACAAGAATTACTCCGCTTCCTCTCACCGCTACCTGCAATGAATCGCACAATGGTTCCGGAAAGTTCCACAGAAAATCTTCCCGACGATCGATATGTATCGATGAGTTTTATCTCGGGAAATTTTGACGAAACAGTCTTTGCTAATCCATTTGAAATTGACCTCAATCGCGAGAGGAATCCGCACTTAAGCTTTGGCTTTGGTCCTCATACATGTATTGGCAACCACGTCACAGAAATCGAGGCTCGTATATTCCTTGAAACTTTTCTTGCGATGAATATCAAGTTAGAGATTGCGGAAGCAAAGATTGTCTTTCACCAAGGCCCGCTGAAAAATGTGCCGGATAGATTCGAATCTCTCAAGTTGTTGCGTGGAGCCCCCCGTCAGGATTGAACTGACGACATTCCGCTTACAAGGCGGATGCTCTACCACTGAGCTAGGGAGGCCTGTTGCACAAGGTGCAACGGGCGTAATTATTGCAGGGGAAAGGCTATTTTAAAAATCGCCGAAGAAATGGCTACATTTTCGGCCACGATATAGGCGTTGGATACTTACAAACTCGACCATCGCCAGACGAGCGACCGCGGAGACGTCGAATAATCCAAGGCAGTGCAAATGTAAAGAACCAGAGCACTCCTATTGCGCGCTCTTTAACCCATGATGTTGGTTTTGCTGGTGGCAAAGGTGTTCGCCAACCAGGATCGAATTCATAACCAAGTTTTTCCAAGACTGCATCGGCACAGCGTCTATGCCCTTCTTGATTTAAGTGAAGGCGATCGAATGCTAAGAATCTTTTGTCACTGAAGAAGCGTTCTCCATTCGCATCAACAATGATTGCCCCAACCTCGGCCGCTATTTCACGAACACCTTTGTTAAATGCTCCAAAACGCTCTTGCCAAAGCTTTGAGCCACGTCCTGAGTTTCCCGTATCTTCAAGAACGGTAAAGAGCATGATTGTTGCACCACTTGCTGCCAACGTGCGCACCGTGTTTTGATATCTCTCTTTTGCTAGCGCTACATCAAAGCCTGGACGGAGCGCATCATTTGCTCCAGCATGGAAAGAGATAAGTGTCTCTGGACCTGTTACATAGCTGAGTGCAATTGGAACTTGGTCCTCAATTACCTGAGGCAACAACTTTCCTCGGACAGCTAAGTTTGCATATGTAAATGTTGATGATTTTTTGGCTAGACCATCTGCAACACGATCTGCCCAGCCACGATAGTGGCCATCGACCATCTCATCAGTCATTCCTTCGCTATAGGAATCACCGCAGACAACTAAACGGTTATAAATCATCTGTTTTTCGATCTACTTTTTGCGGCGCTGCTCATCTACCCAGAACATTGCAATCGATGTTGCAACGCTTGCGTTGAGAGATTCAGTGCTAGCCATAATTGGAATAGAGACTACAAGGTCGCACTTTTCACGCACAAGACGTGAAAGTCCTTTACCTTCGCTGCCGACGACGATCATTAAATGTTCCTTTGCAACCTTCATCTCGCTCAAGGTCACATCGGCTTCACCATCAAGGCCAACTACAAAACAACCTAGTTTCTGTGCATCTTCGATGGTGCGAGCAAGGTTTGTTACTTGTGCAACGCGAAGACGAGCCGCAGCTCCAGCTGATGATTTCCATGCAGCGGCAGTCATTGCAGCAGCACGACGTTCGGTCATGACAACTCCTGCAGCGCCAAAAGCTGATGCGCTTCGAACAATTGCACCGAGGTTACGTGGATCGGTCACACCATCGAGTGCGATGATCATTATCGGATGATTTGCTTGCTCTGCAATCTCTTGGAAGCTTGAATATTGATAAGGCTTAATCGCCAAGATAATGCCTTGGCTATTAGCGTTAATGTTTTCGATCTCAGCGCGATGTACTTCGCGGATATTAAGTCCGTGGTGCAGCGCTAGCTTTAGTGATTCAGCGACGCGATCATCAACATCGATGCTGCGCGCAACGATAAGTTCAAGTGCTGGAACATTTTCGCGGAGTGCCTCAAGAACTGCGTTACGACCAGAAACAATTTCACCTTTTGGTTTTTCACTGCGGCCGCGAGGGGCTGCACCGGCACGTGGTGATGAAGTTCCGCCGCGCTTGCCATCTTTCTTTTCAGCAGCTTTCTTACGCTTTGCAGCTGCGTGATAAGGACGGTCTTCAGCCTTTGGTGTTGGACCTTTACCTTCAAGACGACGTTTATTATTTCCACCAGATCCCGATGAAGGACCCTTCTTAGATCCGCGAACTGCGCCACGTGGTTTTGAATTACCGGCCATTTATTTACTCTCACTTCGTGTGATCGACCATCGTGGCCCTTGTGCGCTATCTTCAATAGTAATTCCAAGTGTGATTAAGCCATCACGAATCGCATCTGCTGCAGCGAAATCTTTACGTACTCGCGCTGCCTCACGCTGTTCCAGAGCTAATTTAATAGTCCCATCGAGGGCTGCTGTCATATCTTCGCCCGCTCCTGCTGTAGCAAAAGCTGGATCAAAAGGATCGCAACCAAGAACTTCCAGTGCTCCGCGAATCTCGTTAGCTGAATTAGCGATACCGCTCTTATCTCCTGCAGTAATCGCGATATTTCCAAGGCGTAGCGCCTCTGAGATACCAGCAAGTGCTTGTGGGACAGCTAAATCATCATTCATTGCAGCAGAGAAGCCATCGCTAACGACAGGAGTAGGCGTAACGCCAAGAATTTCAACAGAGCGCTTCAAGAATGATTCGATTCGACCAAATGCAATTGCTGACTCGGCGAGGGCTTCATGTGAAAACTCGAGCATTGATCTGTAGTGCGCGCTACCTAAGTACCAACGCAGTTCAATTCCACGAACATTCTTCAGTAGCTCTTGTACTTGTAGTGAGTTACCAAGTGACTTACTCATCTTCTCACCAGAAGCTGTAACCCAAGCATTATGTAACCAACGCTTTGCAAATCCGTAACCAGCTGCTTCAGATTGTGCGATCTCGTTCTCGTGATGAGGGAAAATCAAATCAAGTCCACCGCCGTGAATATCAAAACTTTCGCCCAAGTAGGCATGTGCCATTGCAGAACACTCAAGGTGCCATCCGGGACGCCCTGCACCCCACGGTGTTGGCCATGATGGATCGCCAGCCTTTGCAGCTTTCCATAACGCAAAGTCGCGCGGATCTTTCTTAAATGTTTCATCAGCATCGGCTGCAGACTGTAAATCATCTACATTCTGACGCGACAGAGTCAGGTATGACTTTAATTTACGAACCTCAAGATAGACATCGCCATTACCTGGCGCATATGCAGCACCACGCTCAATCAAGATCTGCATGAGCTCGATCATCTGAGTCACATGACCTGTGGCGCGTGGCTCATATGTAGGAGGCAGGACATTGAGAGCTGCGTAGGCATCGCTAAATGCGCGCTCGTACTTCATCGCAACTGCCCACCACGGCATCTCTTCATGGACTGCCTTATGTAAAATCTTGTCATCAATATCTGTGACGTTACGAATAAATGTGACGTTATAACCACTCTTTGTAAGCCAGCGTCGCAAAATGTCGAAGTTCACACCAGAGCGAACATGGCCAATATGTGGAGGTGCTTGCACTGTGGCACCGCAGAGATAAATCCCCACTTCGCCAGCCTTGAGCGGAACAAAGGGAGAAGTGGTTCGCGTGAGGGTGTCATATAACGATAGCGAACTCATGAGCTAAGTCTACCTTGTGAAAAAACTGATTAATTCTTGGTAATCAACGCAGATGCAATGGCAGCGATGCCTTTTCCTTCACCGGTAAGGCCAAGTCCATCAGTTGTTGTTGCAAGAAGTGCAACCTCTGCGCCACCAAGGGCTGCTGAAAGTGCCGCGATCGCCTCGACTCGACGTGCACCAATCTTTGGGCGATTGCCAATGATTTGCACTGAGACATGAGCGATTGAATATCCAGCTGCATCTACAAGACGTGCAGTCTCTTGCAATAACTGTGCGCCACTTGCACCGGCATACTCTGGACGCGAAGTTCCAAAGTTACTGCCGAGATCTCCAAGGTTGGAAGCAGCAAATAGTGCGTCACAGATTGCATGCGCTGCAACGTCACCATCTGAATGTCCTTCTACACCGATTTCATCAGGCCAGAAAAGTCCAGCTAAATGAAGTGGGCGACCATCGGCAAACGCGTGTGCATCAACGCCGACTCCGGTTGAGAAATCATGAGTATTACCGAGGAATTGCAAGGCTGTTGCTAAATCTGATGGAGTCGTTATCTTGATAGCGCGTTCTTCACCTGCAATGACTTTAACTCGAGCACCGAGTTGTTCTACAAGAGCAGCATCATCTGTTGCCTCTGATCCACTGGCATGAGCCTTCTTTAATAGATCGTATGCAAAACCTTGTGGTGTCTGTACGCGACGAAGGGGTGTGCGATCCGGAGTTGAGGTTACATAACCATCTGTATCAATCACCTTCACCGTATCCACCTGCGGTAATCCCGGAATTACAGCGGCATCGCCAGATTTCAAAGCCGCAATAACGCGGTGGGCTAAATCGCTACTTGCTAATGCGCGAGCCGCATCATGTACCAAGACATATTCAGCAGTTGGTGAGATGGTAGCTAATCCGATGCGAACACTTTCGCTGCGAGTCGATCCGCCAGTAACAACGGTGGCGCGATCGCTTGCGATAGCGCGGATTGCATCTTCATAACCAGCAGGTGCGGTAATTACGACCTCATCGACAACTGCAGAAAGAGATGCCAGGGCATGTTCAATTAGTGTTCGATCTCCGAGTGAGATAAGCGCTTTCGGAATAGTGCTTCCGAAGCGTTCGCCACTACCTGCTGCAGCAATGATGGCGGCAATCATCGGGACTTCTTTCTTCAGGAGATGAGCGTTAGGAAGCAAGAACCTCATCAAGAATTGTTGCAGCTTTAATTTCATCTGTGTGCTCAGCAAGTGCGAGCTCTGAGACGAGAATCTGCTTTGCCTTTGAAAGCATGCGCTTCTCTCCCGCAGAGAGTCCACGATCAAGATCGCGACGGTAGAGATCACGAACAACTTCAGCGACCTTAATAACATCACCAGAAGCAAGCTTTTCTAGGTTGGCCTTGTAGCGACGTGACCAGTTTGTTGGCTCTTCTGTATATGGCTGGCGAAGAACGCTAAATACGCGATCTAGTCCAGCGCTATCAACAACATCACGAACTCCGACGAGATCTACATTCTCTGCAGGAACACGAACAGTGAGATCGCCTTGTGCAACCTTCAAAACGAGGTAGGTCTTCTCTTCACCCTTAATAACTCGAGTTTCAATTGCCTCGATAAGAGCTGCTCCGTGATGAGGATAAACAACGGTTTCGCCGACCGTAAATGTCATGTGTTGCCCTTCGCTAGAGGGTCAATTCTACCAGCCCTCACCGACAGATAAAACCCGAGCACTAAGAGCGAAAATGTGACTAGTTCCATGCGTAATTAGCACTTGACATTTTGCTGAGTTTCGTTTTTCCCAGATCAACATGAGAGAATCTGCACATGCGCCGCACATCAATTGTAATTACATCTGTCCTTGCATTCTCACTACTATTTAGTGGTTGTGGCGCCGGACAAAATGCTGCAACGCGAATGATTACTCGCGTTACAGATGGCACAGAAGTTACAATCAGAGAAAATGGCAGTGAGATTCGCGTTGTTAATCTGACACTTGTAGATACTGGTGATGGTGCAGCAGTTGTTGTTGCGACGATTATTAATCAGGGTACCGAAGCAGATCAGTTACTAGGATTTTCAGTACAAGGAGTTCAGGCAACTCTCAGCGGTGAGACAGCACTCTTGCCAAATAAGCCACTCTTCTTCGAAGGTGAACAAGCAAATGCCAAGGCAGTATTTTCTGGTGCAAATCCAAAGCCAGGAACTCATGTAACTGTTTCACTTGGCTTTGCGAAGGCTGGATTTGTAACGGCTGAAGTCATCATCCGCGATAAGCGCGATGACTTTAAGAACGTTATTTCAGGAGTCAAACTTGCAACCGCTGATACAGCAACAGTTACTGACTAATTACTTATCCTCTAGCTTGTAGCCAAGTCCGCGCACTGTCTGAATAAAAACAGGGTTTGCTGGGTCTACTTCAATCTTTGCGCGAAGGCGCTTGATGTGAACATCGAGCGTCTTGGTATCGCCAACATAGTCACTTCCCCACACGCGATCGATGATCTGGGTGCGGGTTAAGACGCGACCAATATTGCGTAAGAGATACTCAAGTAGTTCAAACTCTTTCAGCGGAAATGCAACTACTTGACCATTAATTGTCACAATGTGGCGTTCGATATCAAGTGCGACTGGACCAGCAGTAAACAATGAACTCAACTCGGCCCTCTCGCTTGGATCTGCATTTCTGCGAAGAACCGCTCGAATGCGAGCAATCAGTTCTCGAGACGAATATGGCTTAGTTACATAATCATCTGCACCAATTTCAAGCCCAACTACCTTGTCAATCTCTGAATCTTTGGCAGTCAGCATGATTATTGGTACTTGTGATTTAGAACGTATGGTCCGGCAGACTTCAGTACCAGATACGCCCGGGAGCATGAGATCAAGCAGTAAAAGATCTGGATTTGTCACATCGAAAATTTCTAGCGCGTGTGTTCCGGTCTCAGCTACGACCACTTCAAAACCTTCGCGGCCAAGGAGATACTTCAGCGCCTCTGAAAATGATGTTTCATCTTCAACCACCAATATCTTTGTCACTCTGACTCTCCTTTGCTGGATTGAGCATTTTCGTCGGACAGATACGGGAGTCTGATTGTAAATGTGCTGCCATGCCCTTCGTGGCTCCACACAGTGATATCTCCACCATGATTAGCTGCAACGTGCTTCACAATTGATAAACCTAGTCCTGTTCCACCTGTTTCGCGAGAACGTGCAGGATCCACGCGATAGAACCTTTCAAAAATTCTCTCCAAATCTTTCTCTGGAATTCCGACACCTTGATCAGTTACTGAGATTTCCGAGAGACTTTCGTTGCGAGAGACTGAAATTCCCACTCGTGTTCCGTTTGAACTGTAGTTGATTGCATTTTCAATGAGATTACTGACAGCCATCAATAATTGGCTGCGATCGCCCAAGGCATAGCACGGCTCAATCTCTTGGAAAACAATTTCGATCTGGCGCTTGTTGGCAGCAAGCCGCGACTCATCGATCGCCTCTTGGACTATGGATGAAAGATTCCAGATAGCTGCATTTTTTAATGGGTCCTCGTCCTGCAACCGTGAAAGATTAATTATCTCTTGTACGAGATCTGAAAGCCGTGTCGCTTCAATTTGCATGCGCGATGCAAAGTTCTTAATTGCTTCCGGGTCGTTACTCGCCTCTAGAACCGCTTCCGAAAGTATTGATAACGCTCCAATTGGAGTCTTTAGCTCGTGGGAAATATTTGCGACAAAATCTCGGCGCATCGAATTAAGCCGGTTGAATTCTGAGTCATCAAAAATTAGGACGACCATCAGATCTTTCTCTCCCAGTGGTGCAACGCGTACTAATAAATCATGGGTTCCGCCGCCGATCGGTCCTCGCGGTAACTCAATAGTCTCTTCAAGTCTCTCTTTATTGCGTCGTGAAGTACGAATTAGATTGAGAAGTGGATATGAGGTAACCATCGAATCTTTGACTACTCCAAGAGCTGTAACGCCTGGTGATGATTGAAGAACAACTTCACCAGGGGCAATTATTAGAAACTCTGCATCGATATTGTTGAGAAGCCCAATCAAACTCGGCGATATCAAGGGCGTATCTAAACTATTTTTCGATCTATCTCGCCAGATGCCCATGGTCTTATCGTAGGCACTATGCAGGGAGAGCGAAAATGGTCCAGAAGGAAATCCCGCATAAAAACGAACTCTTAAGATCGTATTCAAGCTCTGTTCACCTATTTTTAGCATAGAACCCGTGAGGGCTAGTAAACTCTTCCCCATGCGCGATGCCTTTCATGATGAATTAGATGCCATTACAGCCTCCCTCGTTGAGATGGGCCAATTGGTCTCTTTGGCAATGCGCGAAGGAACAACTGCGCTCTTAACCACAGATTTAAAACTTGCCGAAAAGGTAATCGCAGATGATGATCGTATTGATGCAATGCAGCATGATCTTGAGGCAAGTGCAATCGACATCATGGCCCGCCAACAACCAGTTGCAAGAGATCTACGTACCCTCGTTACTTCTCTTCGTATGAGCGCAGATTTAGAACGCATGGGCGATTTTGGTCATCACATTGCAAAGATTGCACGTATGCGTTATCCATCATCGGCTGTTCCAACAGAGCTCACTGCAACGATCCAGTCAATGGGCGATGTTGCTGGAAAGATTATTGATAAAGCAACTCACGTTATCAAAACACAAGATCTTAAGGCCGCAGTTGAACTGGAAACAGATGATGATGAGATGGATCTTCTGCACCGACAACTCTTTACAATTTTGATGGATGATTCTTGGACATACGGAATCGAAACAGCTATTGATATGACTCTGCTTGGTCGCTACTACGAGCGTTGCGCAGACCACGCAGTTTCAACTGCTCGTCGCGTCTACTTCTTGGTTAAGGGCGAGTACGCATCTGAACAGAAACCAACTGCGTAACTTTTACTTCTTCCCCTGATTTGCAACTGCCTTAATCGCATCAGCCGCAGCAGCTGGATCCAAATACTTTCCACCTTGAACAGTTGGTGTGAGATCGCCGTTGAGTGCATAGTGCAGAGGAATTCCGGTTGGGATGTTTAGCCCCGCAATATCTTCATCGCTGATTCCATCAAGATGCTTTACCAGTGCACGTAATGAATTTCCGTGAGCTGTAACAAGAACCGTTTTACCAGCTTTTAGATCAGGAACGATTGACTCGTGCCAATATGGAAGCATGCGAGTAACAACATCTTTCAAGCATTCAGTGCGTGGAAGATCTGCGCCTAAATCGGCATAGCGTGGGTCAGCATCCTGTGAGTACTGCGAGCCATCTTCAATAGCAGGAGGTGGCACATCAAATGAGCGACGCCAGAGCATAAATTGTTCTTCGCCGTACTCGGCCAAAGTCTGCGCCTTATCTTTTCCTTGCAGCGCACCGTAGTGGCGCTCATTTAGACGCCATGAGCGTTTCACTGGAATCCAATGACGATCACAATTATCTAAAGCAAGCTGCGAGGTTGTGATTGCGCGACGTAACAACGATGTGTGAACTACATCGGGCAAGAGAGCTGCTTCGCTTAGAAGAACTCCACCGCGCTTTGCCTCTTCTTCACCTTTCGCTGAAAGTCGGACATCGACCCAACCGGTGAAAAGATTCTTGGCATTCCATTCAGATTCGCCGTGGCGCAGGAGGATGAGGTTCATGAGTACATCCTAAAGCATTTAAATTAAATGTTGGAATGCATCGAGATTTGCCAGCGATTCACCGCGACTTACTCGCCATGCCCACTCGCGACGAATTGCATTAGCAAATCCAAGTTCAAGGAGCGGATTAAATGAGCTATCGGCATATTGCATGACAGATCCCAGCAAGCGATCGAGTTCGACTTCATTGACCGCCGCCAATGGCAAGCGCCCAACAAGATAGATATCCCCAAGTTCATTAGTGGCAAATGCGATGCCATACATCGCTGCATTCTTTGCCATGCACCAGGCATGCACATCGCCTGCATTTTCATCAGGTTTGCGAATCACAAAGGCGTTAATGCTTAGGGTGTGATCGCCAACAACCAACGCACAATGCGTTGCAAGCTTGGTCTGCCCTGGCAAGGAAACGAGAAATGTATGTTCAGATGGACGATCGTATTCAAGACTGTGATTGACTAAAAATGCCGAGATCACATCAACAGTATTAAGTGCCACGGCTATCCAATAATTTTGCGAGCAGAGGCTGATGTTGCAATGATGCGATCGTAGATATCTAGTGTTCCGCGCGCAGTTGCATCCCAACCGAAGTGCGATGCATGTTCGATCGCACCCATAGAAAGAAGTACGCGACGCTGTGGCTCTTGGATTAGACGGGCCAATACTGAAGACCAGGCACGTGGATCGTGGCCATCAACTAATACGCCAGAGATACCGTCAGCAACTGCTGTGCGAAGCCCACCGACTGCGGTTGCAACAACTGGAGTTCCACATGCCTGTGCTTCAAGTGCTACAAGACCAAAACTTTCTGAATAACTCGGAACGCAGACAAGATCTGCTGCGCGATACCACTGTGGAATCTGCGCACGTGGCACAGGATTTTCAAATCGCACAACATCACTGATGTTTAGCCATGAAACTAAATCTTTAAGGCGTTCAACCTCGCCAAGTCCGCTGCCAGATGCTCCGCCCATGATGATGGTGATTAATTTAGGGCGAAGATGTGGTGAGTGGCTAAGCATCTCTGCAACAGCGCGAATCAAAACTTCAGGACCCTTGTGTGGCTGGATTCGTCCAACAAAAGCCAAGATGTGAGCATCTTGCGGCAAACCAGCAGCTTCACGTGCTGCCTTGCGACCGTTACCTACGGTAAATGTGTAGAGATCTACTCCAGGACTTACGACGCTGACGTTATCTGGACATGCTTCGTAGAGCGAAACCAGGCTGGCAGCTTCCGCATCGGTATTTGCAATCAACGCATCTGCTGCTGCAACGACCTGAGTTTCACCTTGCACGCGAATCATTGGCTCAGGTCTTTCACCTTCAGCTAAATTCATATTCTTAACTCGCGCCATGGTGTGCATAGTGTGAGCTAGTGGAATTCCAAACTTCTTTGCCACCGGCATCGCAACTTTTCCAGAGATCCAATAATGCGAGTGAAGCACATCGTATTTTTCAGTCTCGAGCACTTTTGAAAATGCATCAGAAAGATTTGGAATAAGCGCTGGTAGCTCTTCTTTTGTCGCACTGCTTGCACCGATATTTAAGTGACGAACGCGAACACCGGGTGAAAGTTCAACAACATCCGGTAGGTCAGGATTGTGTCTGCGTGTAAAGATATCTACAGAGACGCCCATCGCAGCCATACGTTCTGCTGATTCAACAACATAGATATTCATACCACCAGCATCGCCAGCACCTGGTTGATCAAGTGGCGATGTATGCACCATCAAGGTGGCAATGCGGGGATTCATAAGTAAAGGGTAGAACGAATTAGAAGGTTGCGCGAATAGTCCCGATGACGCGAGGACCGCCCATCACCTTTTCAGGCTCAAATGGGCTCTCGACACCGAAAGATTTCAGACAAGCATGTGTCAACGTCCGGAAAGGACGAAGCCCACCATCGCTGACTTTGAATACAAAGGTACGTCCATCAGGCAACGATGCAATCTCAACAGCTTCTGCACCATCTTTCATAAATAGTCCTGGCACTGATTGCATCATCTCTGTCGTATGCCGTCCCTGTCCTGCAACCATCAACGGATGTGTGCGATATGCCTCAATAACGCGCTGATGAATTGGATCTGTAGAAATTGTGATTGCACGTATTGATCGAGCAAGGCCAGCCATGGTTAAGAGAAATAACGGCGCACCGCAACCATCTGTGCTTGTCAGCGCAACAGCTTCGCCAGCTAACAACTCGAGCTCACTCTTGCACGCAACTTGAAGTGGATGTGCTGGGTCAAGATAACTTTCAATCGGCCAATTGTTTTTCACACAGGTAAGCAGCATCGCAGCATGCTTTCCGCTGCAGTTCATAGTGATACGTGTTGCATCCTTATCGCCCCAAGCTTTGCGCTCGGCTTCCCCTAGCGGACGATCAAGAGAGCATTGCAGGGCGCTCTCATCGAGACCCGCCATTGCCAATATTTCGCGCACACCATCAAGATGCATCTGTGCGCCAGAGTGACTTGATGCAGCAAGTGCTAACAAACGGGGTTCAAGATCTAGCCCATGACGCAGCATTGCAGATGCTTGAATTGATTTAATTGTTGAGCGAGGAAAAACAAGTGCGTCCGCATCCCCTAGCTGGCGATGAATGGTGCCATCAGAGTTAAGGGCAAGTAAATATCCGCGGTGTGTTGATTCAACAACACCATCGCGCACATATTCAGCTAGCAGCGCATCAGTACTCATCCGCTCTGCCTTTCAAGAGATGACCAAATATGTGCTTGTAACTCTTGGCCTTCAGCAGCCATGTCGTATGCAAAGAACAATTCGCCCGCAACGAGTCCGTAGAGACGCACACCTGCTGTCACAATTTTGGCAGTTGGTGCTGAATACCCTTGATCCAATACAAGTTGAATCTTTGGACCATCAAATGTTCCAACCCAACCTTCTGCAATTCCGGTGGAGTGTGTAATCACAACTTCCAAAACGTTATTTGGCTTTACCCGCCAGAAACCAGCCTCTGATGCTCCTGGGCGCAGAATGTCGCCCTTGTCATCAATGATCCAAGAGCGCGAAAAGTAATTTAAAAAGGGGCGACCATCGTGGTTAAAGACCACTTCATGTGCGTATTCAAAGGTCTCAATGTTTGGATATTCACCGCGGCCTTTGCCGCGCCATGTTCCAACCATCCACGCAAGTGGATTGAGATCAGGGTGCAATCCTTCAGGAATTGTGAAGACCATTAAAGTCTGCCTCTCTTATATGTACGAGGGTTCTGCGATTGCGACTTTCGGTAAGAACGAAAACCTAGAAAGAAGAGAAGCGCTGAAGTGAGGGCTGCGACTACGCCAACTGCGCCCATCGTCACCGTCTCCATGGGTTAAGAGTAAGCGATCTTATGCAGGAACAATGACTTGTTGCGAAGCGCTAACCCCACCAACAGTAAGAACTGCCTCAACTGGCGTCGTTCGCTTAATGACAGCCAGAGCAATTGGCCCGAGTTCGTGATGGCGGGCCACGGTTCCGAGAAAACCAACAACAACGCCATCATTTTCAACTGGAGTGCCGGTTGCTGGCATGACAACTGCGCTCCCATCAAGGTGCAACATCACAAGGCGACGTGGGGGATTGCCGAGGTTAAATACTTTCGCAACTGTCTCTTGTCCGCGATAGCAGCCCTTATTCATATGAACTGCTCCGCCTAAGACGCCAAGCTCGTTAGGAATAGATTTATGATCTGTATCAAAACCGATACGTGGTCGCCCTGCTGCAACGCGAAGCGCATCAAGTGCCCACATACCTACTTGCATCGCATGTGCGTCGAATGCTTTCTTCATCTCATCAAGTTCGCTACGTGGAACAAGTGCATACGGCCCGCCTAAATCAGTCGGTACACCTGGTGCACGCAACACAACAAAATCAGCGCTGGCATCTCGTACTTCAACCTGACGTGTAAAAATCATTTTGCTTAAGTAGCCGAGCAAACCTTCAACATAATCTGGTGCAACAACGGCCCACGATGTAGTGCCATCATCGACTAACAAAAATTGCTGTTCCACATGTCCGCGTGGATCTAGGACCATCACATCAACCCAGACACCCGGTGAGAGTTCAGAGAGATGTTGTGTTGTTACATCATGTAACCAAGTCAGGCGATCAACACCTGAAATTGAAATTACTTTAAGGTGTGAGAGATCTGCCCATGCAGTACCTGCTTCGAGAGCTTTCTCTTCTTTAAACGGTTCACCGAAATGCCAGATAGCCCCTTGATCGGGGCCCTCCTCAACAAATACAGCGGTCATACCTGTAAGTGTAGAACTACTTATCTACACATGCAGCACAGGTGCCATAAACCGCGAAGTGCGTGACATCTGTCTTAAATCCATAATCATCAGAGAGATTCTGTACGAAGTTCGCTGCAACATCGATCGGTGCATCCCCGACTGATCCGCACTTTCCGCAGACTAGGTGAAGGTGTGTCAGCTCTTCTGCTGCATGATACGTCGCGCCACCATGGCCAAGGTGCGTGTGCTGTACAAGGCCAACGTTTTCAAGTGTTTCAAGGTTGCGATAGACGGTAGAGAGATTGATACCAGGATGTGTCTGACGAACTTTTTCAGCAACTTCTTCAGGTGTTGCATGTCCAAGTTCGCGAACAGCAGCAAGTACTAATTCGCGCTGTGGAGTAAGGCGAAGTCCCTTATCGCGTAATTCGTGTTGATCTGCCATGTGTGAATCCTACTTATCTTTAAGGGTTCTTAAGCGTTACGAACGCGGGCAAGGAGAAGATAGATCTGGCATCCAAGGCAGAAATCAAATGCTGCGTTGAGAAAGGCAGCGGCAAGAGCTGCGGCAACCGCGACAGAGAACACCACGGAGGTTCCTGTCGCAGCGCCGACTATTGCAACAAGTGCGAAGGCAAGGCCTATCGACTGTGCAAACTTAGGTGGTCGCACATCTTCTGTGCGCAGTGGTGATTTCAAACTAGGTTTGATCAATGAGCGGTAAATGAATGCATACGGTGTGAACTGTGGACCTTTTGTTGCACCGATTGCAAAAACAACTGCCTGAAAGACTGCAACCCAAACTGATCCAGTAACAAGTGCAATGGCTAGCACAACAGTTGTTAGGGTCGCTGAAAATCTTGGACCGCGAGCATCTATTTCGAGAGACTTACCTGTAAGTGTTGTACTCATTTTTTCCTCTTTTGTTTGTCGAATGGTTAATTGTTTTGGGTTGCAACAATTACATTCGACACAAAGCAGCAGCTAAGCGACCGTAATCAAGCACACGGCGCTTTGTAAATAAGCTGACAGAGATGCGTTGCATAGGTGTAAGTGTAAACAAGGTTAGCGATGTTGACTACTTGCGACAGATTCGCAGAAAGGCAGGGGTTAGTGAACGGCCGCGACGGCCGCGAGAACCTGTGTGCGCTTAGGCGTACCCATTGCACGGCCTACTTCGACTCCATCGCGGTTAAGAAAGAGAGTTGTAGGCGTTGAGAGAATATTGAGTTGGCGCACGAGCTCGAGGTTGGACTCAGCATCGATATGCGCATATGTCACATCAGGCATCGTCTGCACCATCTGCTCAAGCAGCACGCGGGTTGCTCGACATGGTGAACAAAAAGCTGACGAGAATTGCACCATTGTTACTCGCTCACCCAGCGGGCTTCCGATCTGTTCGGAAGTCATGCGGGGGCCGTTGATCGTCTTTTTGCGACGAAATTCTCCACGCGTACGCTGAAACCAAATACCAAATACAGTGGCTGCTGCCAGCACGATGAGGAGTGGTACGAGTGATTTCACAAGAGTATCCTCGCCTACTTAGAGCAAGTTAGCCAATTAAGAGCGAACCACGTGAGGGCGGTGTGAGATGGCAAAGGTATTGCTATTAACAAACTCCACTGGCGCCAGCGCACAAGTTCTTCCAGCTCTCGGTCTCTTGCAGCACACCATCAAAATTCTTCCGATTGATGCATCTGTTTTAATCGATGCACCTGTCATGGATTGCGTCTTTATCGATGCACGTACTGATTTGCCGAATGTAAAGAGTTTTTCTAAGTTGCTTACAACTACCGGTGTCAGCGCACCTGTCATTGCTATTACAACAGAAGGTGGCCTTAGCGCATTTACATCTGAGTGGGGCGTTGACGATGTCATTCTTGATACCGCAGGACCAGCTGAAATCGAAGCGCGTATTCGTATTGCAATTGGTCGCCGCGATGATGCAAACCTTGCAAGTGATCCAACTGCACATGAAATTCGCCAAGGCGATGTTGTGATCGATGAAAATACATACACAGCCAAGATCAAGGGTCGTTCACTCGATCTCACCTTTAAAGAATTTGAATTGTTAAAGCACTTTGCACAACACCCGGGTCGCGTCTTTACTCGCGCGCAGTTGTTGCAAGAAATCTGGGGCTATGACTACTTCGGTGGTACTCGCACAGTCGATGTACATATCCGTCGCTTGCGTTCTAAGTTAGGTCCAGAGTTTGAGGCGATTATCGGAACAGTTCGTAACGTGGGTTATCGCTTTACAATCCAAAGTAATGGAAAAGATAGCCCTGTCTCTGAGCGTATCTAATGCGCCATATTTTAAAATTATCACGATCTCTCGTGGATCCGATCGAACATATTCCACATCCATACACTTTTATTACCTTTGATCCAAAAATCCACTCTCAATCGTGGTTAGCCCTCAATAATAAAATCTTTACCACTCACCCTGATCAAGGTAATTGGGCGATGGCAGATCTTGAAAACCGTATGAGTGAGCCCTGGTTTGATCCTGCTGGCTTCTTCTTATGTATCCATGACGATGTCATTGTTGGTTTCTGTTGGACCAAGATTCATCAAGATCTCGTCAACGCTGATCCAGTCGGTGAGCTCTACGTTATTGGCGTTGACCCGCAAGAACATAGCAAGGGGATCGGCAAGACAGTCTGTAACGAGGGCTTGATCTACTTGCGCGGCAAGGGCATTAAAGAGTCAATCTTGTATGTTGATGCCGATAACGAGGCCGGTAAAGGCCTCTACACATCACTCGGCTTTAACTAACCAGCGACAAGTTCGGCACAGATACGATCAAAGATCGCTGTGTGCACATCAACATCAGCTTCTGTCGTAGCTGGTGACATCAGCGCCATATTGTGAAATGGCGTCATCAAAACTCCATCATTCAGTAAGCGCAAATGAATGTACTGCTCAAGTTCAAAGTCGCCACCATCTGCTGCCTCTTGTCCTGTGCGAGGTGCGTTCGGTGCAAAGATGTATTCACCACGTGCACCCAAGCGATTGCAGTGCCACGGCAAGTCATACTTTGTAATCGCCGCGTCCACACCATCTGACCAACGCGTACCTAGCGCGATCATATGAGTGAAAGCTTCTTTTGTAAGAACTTGGCTTAGCGTTGCACGCATTGCAGCCAGCGATAAAGCATTGCCAGCTAACGTCGAACCAATTCCACCTGTATCAATAATCTCTAGCTGCACCTTGGCTTTGATCGCATCGGCCACAGCATGTGTCATTCCAAATGTTCCGACTGGTACGCCGCCCGCAATTGCTTTACCGATCGTGAAGAAATCAGGCTTGAGACCAAGATCTGCTGTCATTCCACCAAAACCAACTGAGATCGTGTGTGTCTCATCAATGATGAGGAGTGCGCCGTATTTCTTTGCCAAATCCTGCACACCCACCAAATAACCATCTTCTGGCAAAACTATGCCGATATTGGTCATCGCAGGCTCCATCAAGATCGCCGCCACATCACCGTGAGCTAGCGCTGCTTCCATTGCTGGTAAATCATTAAATTCAACAACGCGCGTTGTCTGCGCTAAATCAACAGGAGCACCGATATTGCCCTCGCGTTTAATTGTATTTCCAGCACCATCTAGCGTTGCAAAAGTCTCATCAACACTTCCGTGATAACACTTATCGATGACGATAACTTTTGATCGCCCAGTAATCATGCGGCAGTAACGAATCACATGGCGGTTGGCATCAGTTGCGGTGACAGTAAATTGCCACAACGGCAAGCCAAAGCGTTCGGCAAGTTCGGCAGAAACAATCGATGCATCCTCTGTCGGAAGCATCGCGGTAATTCCCTTAGCAGCTTGGCTAGTAATCGCAGCAACGGTGGCATCCGGTGAGTGCCCCGTCATCGAGCCGGTATCTCCTAAACAAAAATCAATGTAGTCATTGCCATCGATATCTTGAAAGTGCGCACCCTTGGCACTCTTCACAAATACTGCGTGATCGCCCGGCCACTTAGCCATCCACGACATTGGCACACCTTCATGCATGACCTTCTTTGAGCGCTCGAATTCTTGCGCCGATTTCTTATGGGTATCAAGAAAACGTGCATCTTCGATTGCGCGAAGTTTTTTAAGGTGCTCGCGGTTAATCACTCTAGCCATAGCAACATCTTATGTAATGCAGACAAAAATTTCTAAATTGCAGAGAAGATAAAGAGCGCTTCTAAGTAATGTTCGCCACGATAGCCAAGGTTTGCCGCATCTGGCGGAGCCGTCTGTGGCTCGACACAAATCGCATCAGAATCCTCGGTGTAAACAACCCACCATGGCGCATCTGATTCAATATCAATACGTGCAGCGCCATCCCACACGAGTGCTGGAGTGCCACGAATACCAGTAAACGCATCATCCCAAGGTTGTGGCCCCGGCGTAATTAGCTCAGATGTTGCAATTCCTTCTTCGTCGCGCTTAAGCATCTTCTCTGCTGAAAATTCGAGTTCAAGCAAACCACCACGATCGAGTTCGCGTGGAAACCACGGATGCATTCCAAGCCATGCCGGCAAATCACAATCACCAGCATCGTATTCAAGTGACCAACGAATCGCATCATCTAACACTTCAACCTTTTGTTCCACGGTTGCAGAACCATATGGTTTTGGTAGATGTAACAAAGAACGTCCAGGACCAATCTCTTGCCACGATGAAACAAAACCAAATCCATGTATTGCATGGGGCGGCATGAGATTCGTTGGAAGCTGATGTTCACCGGTAGTTGGCGATGTAATCAGACCATCACGAATTCGTCCGGCCCATGGTGATAGCCCGTACCAACCGTAATTAAGTGGCGAACCGCGGAAAGGAAGTGCGAACTCCATCTCGCGCCAAACAACCGATGCGATATTTGCACCTTGATCATCATCGATTCGAATCTGAAAATCAGCATCATCGATGTATTGCATTACTTCACCTCAATAGTTGGTAGTTCATGCTTATACGGCGGCTGTGCGCCTTTACGTGAACAGGTAATCGCTGCAGCTGCTGCTGCACGCGTAAGGACACTTCGCAAAAGATCTCCGCGAAGTTCAATAAGACCATGCGCAAGCATCGCTTCCACAACGATCGCACCGACTGTATCTCCGGCACCCACAGTATCGACAACATCCACCTTTACACCCGGCACTTCAACCCGACCATCTGCGGTATATCCCACAAGTCCATCTGCACCGCGAGTGACAACAACTAAGAATGCGCCATCGTTAATCCAGCGATTGGCCACATCATCAATAGATGATTGCGGAAACAACCACGCTAAATCATCATCGCTGACCTTGATAACAGCTGATAAGGCTGCCCATTTCTCGACGGCTGCCTTATATAAATCACGATCTGGCTGCACAGATGGGCGAATATTTGGATCAAAGACAATCGGTGCAAGTTCTGCCACCTGCATCGCCCAGTCATAAAGAGCCGATGCACCAGGTTCAATCATCGTGACAAGTGTTCCGATATGTAACACCTGCGGTTGATAGCGATAAGGATCAGGTAACCAAGCAGCAGCAAAATCAAAAGTTGCGGTTCCATTAATTAAGAATTCATAGGATGCGCCACCAGCAGTATCCAATGTCACTGTTGCAGTACATGTTGGTTTATCACTTGTAAGAGCTAAATCAAGATTGACGCCATCGCGCAATAACTCTTCGCGCGCAGATTGACCATATGCATCACTTGAGATGCCATCGATAAAGTGCACATCATGTCCCAGGCGCGCTAACGCCTTTGCAGTGTTGGCAGGGCCTCCGCCAACAACTGGACCGGTTGGCAAAATATCAATGAGCACTTCACCGCAGACCCAGATACTCATGCAAGTTCACCTTTGCGCGCTAAAAATTCTGTCATAACTTCAACGGCAAAGAGATGATCATCTACTTGTGGCAATCCTGAAATAATTAACATTCCAACACAACCAAGTCCTGAAACATTGAGTGCGAGCGCACCACCATGTATCGCATGCAACTCTTCTGATAAACCTTTCTCGACATACCAATCCACTCCGCGCTCTTCTGCATCCACGCGCTCGTGCATCGTTGATCGACCCGTCGCTAAAACAACACGCGCCTTACGCGCAATCCACGAATCATTTTCAGGAGTTGATCCCGGCAAGGATGCGTGAAAAACACTCCACGCCCCCATCTTCACTTCGATCGCAATCGGCGCTTTACGCGCTCGACCTAGTGCCACCGCAATCTCGCCGATCTCAAGGGCCTCTGCCTGCGTCAGCGAAGCCAGCACCAAGGTCTTCGCCTCGAGCGCCAGACCTTCACTAGTAAAGCCTCCAGTAGTTGCGACCATGGGCCAATCTTGCCCTACCGTTGCGCCCATGATCACTATTCCTGAGACGGATCTCGTCGTCCACGAACTCTGCCTAGGCACCAACGTCTTTGGTTGGAGCGCCGATGAGTCCGAATCCCACGCAGTTCTTGATGCATACGCTGCCCACGGCGGAAACTTCGTCGATACCGCAGATATGTATTCAGCATGGAAAGAAGGAAATGTCGGAGGAGAATCCGAAACAATCATCGGCAACTGGATGAAAAAACACGGCAATCGCGATCAGATGGTTGTTGCAACAAAAGTTGCAAAGCTTCCTACTCGCCCAGGTCTTAGCCCCGCAAACATCGCGGCTGCTTGTGATGAGTCACTCAAGCGTCTACAAACCGATCACATCGATATTTACTACGCGCACCACGATGATCCAACAGTTCCACTAGAGGATGTCCTTGGCGCATTCGCCCAGCTAATCGCCGAAGGCAAGGTGCGCTACATCGCTGCATCTCAATACACCGGAGCACGTTTACAAGAAGCGCTCGATGTATCGGCAAAGCACAACTTGCCAAGTTACATCGCGTTGCAAGATCAGTACAACCTGGTTTCGCGCAATCCCTTTGAAACCGAGCAGCAACCAGTCTTGGCGGCACACGGAATCTCAGCAATTCCTTTCTACGGACTTGCTCGCGGATTTCTTTCAGGAAAATATCGCGAAGGAAAAGTTGTTGAATCAGTCCGCGCAGAAGGTGTGAAAGAGTTTGCAACACCCAAGGGTTATCAAATCTTGTCTGTCATGGATGAGATCGCAGCTGCACATAAATCTTCAGTCTCTGCAGTTTCGCTTGCGTGGCTACGTTCCAACCCGCAGCTCAGTACTCCGATTGCATCAGCTCGCACAGTCGAACAACTTGTAGAGATCGTTCAGGTAATCGAACTAGCAGCAGATGAAGTTGCGGCCCTTAACGCAGTGAGCGCTTAATTACCTGCGTTCTTGAGACTTTTCATTGCAAACTCAGCTGCCTTCATGCCATCAACTTGATACTGGCCTTCAAGGGCGACTCCAATCAACTCTAATTTTTCAGTAAGTGCCCTGTCAGCAATCTCCATCATCTTATCCGCAAGATCGTATTGGACATTTCCCTCTGCAGACATAGTTTTCGGTGCGCAATAGGCTTCTGGATCTTTCGGACAATAATTCTTGAAAACGTAATCCATTTCTTGAGCTGCTTTTTCCTCTGCCAAAATCAATCCCGCAACATCTTTCCACTCAGGCTTATCTGCGATATACCTTTTCAGATTGAGAACGTCATAATCAATATTGTCAAAATCTTGATATTCCCAACCGAGATCATCCGCCATCGCTTGACCTTCATCGCTCAAATAAAATGCGAAAGATTTAATTCCAGCAAGCAACTTAATATCATCCATTGCTGGACCTTCGATGAGATATGTTTTTTTACCCTCTAAGTTCACACAAATGGCTAACTCACCGTTGCTCTCGATAATTTCACCAAGCGTTGTGCAATCTCCGGCATTACGTGAACCGTCTGCGGATTCACTTGATCCACATCCGGTGAGCAATAAAAGTAGAGCGATGCCGATCGAAAGTTTTTTCATGTCGTGATGGTATTACGGGCAGTTCTAAATTTGTTCGAGTGACCAATCAGAATTTAATACCCTTTATTGGGTCCATATAACCACGCAGTTCCCTCGTGGCGATTGATCACATAGAAACTGTATTCACGGAGTTCTTCACGCACTACCCAGCGCTGGGCATCAATGCCATCGACCATCACAGCAGTTGCCAGCGCATCTGCCAGCCCACCATCTGGACCCACAACCGAGACTGACTTTGCACCGAGTGCTGCCATCCCATTACGCGGATCGCGAATATGTTCTCCGCGCTCATAATCTCCACTTGTTGCAACGGCACCATCGGTGACCGCAAAACTTTTAACTATCTGATCCACTTCATCTGGATCGCTGATACCTACAGGCCACGGACGAACAATGCCGTCATCGCCTAAATCTCCACCGCGCAACACTAAATCGCCAGCAGCATTAATCAATACATGCACCACGCCATCTGCCACCAACATATCTGCAGCGCAATGTGCAGCCCACCCCTTAACGATTCCTGATGGATCAAAGCCACCGATAGCAGCCCACGGATCAAATGCACCGAGCGTTAAATCTTTAGCCTCAGTGCATAGCTGCCAGATATGTCGCAGATCCTCATGGCATTCATGTAAATCAATTTCGCCACGACGCAAACGCGAGACTTCTGATCTTTCCTTGTATGTGGAAAAGACATCATCAACGTGGTGAAAAAATAGTGCGATCTTATCGATTGCGGTATTGAGAGCGGCTTCATCTAACGCAGGTGCAGCAGCATCAACAACGATGACTGTTCCCCACGTTTGAATAAATCGTTCTACTCTCACAAACCTGCCTTCGTAATTGCTGACTTAAGTGATGACCAGAAAGCTTCTGCTGTGTAGCTCGCACGCGAATTACAACTATTTGATCGCGTGCATGGCAACTCTGCCGCGCTGTACTGCTTCACCTGCTCAACTGTAATGCTGCCTGCATTGACCCAAGGAACTAAAACTGTAAATGCCTGATCAGACCATGAACGCGGCGATTGTGAAGCAGAGACGCTGGCAATCTTGCCGTTTGCAAAGGTTGCACTAACGCTGACAGTTCCGTAGTTGCGAGCGCTGTATGAAGCACCGTTAACGGTTCCGCTAAATCCAGTAGTTGCTGTCTGCACAGGAGTTGGCGCAACTGTCGGAGTCTCCGCTGGCATTCCAAGAGTGCCAACTGAATCACTCATCGCTGGGGGAGTTATCGATAGAACGGCACCGAGTCCGGTCACTGTTCCTGATGCAATTAAAAACGCTTTTTTCATACTCGTACTATCTCTTCCCACCCTGAGAGTTATCTGAGACCAATCTGTATCTGGCGTGCGACTTCTTCACGCGCTCACCGCAGTCTTATGAAACTCAAACTCTTCATGATGCACGCGATCAGCGCTCATTCCAAGGTCGTGGGCTGCCTGCACAACGGCGGCAACGAGCGCCTTTGGCCCACAGATGTAGATATCGCTATCGCGCACCTTAGGCACCACCGACAAGAGATGAGCGGCATCCATCGGATGCTCACGACGAGATCCCACCATGTAATGCACACGAGTTGAGCCACCAGATTCTGCTGCAATCTGATCAAGCTCGCCCTTAAGCGCCAAATCTTCTTCGCGTGATGCACGGTAAATAAAGTCAATCTGCACCGAATTCTTAAACTCGTCCAACAACGCCCGCACCGGCGTCACGCCGATACCTCCGCCAATGAGTACCACACGCTTACTGTGAGCCTGTCCCGCTCTAAAGACACCATAAGGCCCTTCAATCAATACTCGCGTACCGGATTTAATGGTGGCAAGTGATCGCGAATGATCGCCTAAACCTTTCACCGTAATGCGCATATATCTCGCAGATGGTGCAGCCGATAACGAATACGGATGCGCCACTAAGAAATGTCCGCGCGTTAAAAATCTCCACTCAAAAAATTGTCCGCCCTCTGCACCAAGCTTGGCCAGATTACGACCCTTCATAATCACCGAATACACATCGGGGGATTCTTCAACAACACTTTCAACGCGCAGATCATGTCGCAGCGAGCGCGCCACAGGCATCAAAATTCTGCACCACACCACAGAAAAAGCCATCAATACATATAACCCAATCCAATACGCACGATTGAGTGGATGCTCAATAAACATCTGACCGTTCTGTATCTGGTGCATAAAAGCCGATGCCACCGCTCCATATGTGAGCACATGCAAGATCCACCATGTCTCGTATGAATACTTTGCTCGCGCTTTTTTATATGAAGTAATCCCCGCCTGGATCATCAGAACAAATCCCGCAAGTGCCCACCACATCCATGCAAAGTCATTGAGCATGCGCCAAATCTCTTGCGCAAGCGTCATCTGATCTTGTCCGGCATATCCCACAACAACAAGGAAAAAGTGCGCACCAATCAAATACAACGACCACGGCCCCAAATTACGATGCCAAATAACTAGTTGATCATGTCCAATACTTTTCTCAACGACCGGAATTCGCGCAATCAAGAAGATTCCAATCACCGATAAATACGTACCGACCAACGCAGCCAAACGTGAGAGCGATAAAACAGCTCCATAAACTGTATTGATATCGTGCATATGCAAGGTACTGACCTGCATCGCAATCGTGAGCCCCATACCGATACCGGCAACCCACGCTGCCCACGAAATACCCGCAAGACTGACGCGGCCATAGGAGACCTTGGTTGAAATCATGGCGCTAGATTGCCTCACCAACCTGAGAGTTTGCTGATCGTCACGTGAGTGCCACCAGATAAACACTGTGAGCCCGTAGACTCCCCTCATGCGCGTATTTATCACCGGTGGAGCAGGTTTTATCGGCTCCCACCTGGCAGATGCCCTGATCGCCCGTGGCGACCACGTAACGATCCTGGATAACCTCTCGACCGGATCTGCCGCCAATATCGCCCACATCAAGGACCAGCTCGAAATCCACCAAGGCGATATCCGCGACCAAGCCCTCGTTGAATCCCTCGTCGAAAAATCCGACCTCGTCCTTCACATGGCCGCAGCCCTTGGCGTGAACACCATCCTTGAAAAAACAATCGAATCCGTATCAGTTAACTTCACAGGATCAGAAGTTGTCCTTAACGCTGCAACTAAATTTAAGAAACGCATCATCATCGCAAGTACATCTGAGATCTACGGCAAGAACCCCGCACAACCACTACATGAAGAATCAGATCGCGTCGTCGGTGCCCCACAGAAAATTCGCTGGACATACTCCGATGCCAAAGCGTTAGAGGAAGCGATCGCACATTCATTGCACACCACCCAAGGTCTTAAAGTCACCACCGTGCGCCTCTTCAACACCGTCGGCCCACGCCAAACAGGTCGCTACGGAATGGTTCTCCCACGCTTTGTGCAATCAGCGCTAGCCAATGAACCCATCACTATCTACGGCGATGGATCTCAATCACGCGTCTTCTGCCACGTACAAGATGCCATCAAAGCCATCCTCACACTTGCCATCACCGATTCCACAATCGGTGATGTCTTTAACGTCGGTGGCATCGGTGAAACAACAATGAAGCAACTAGCTGAACAGATCATTAAACAAACAAAATCATCTTCAACGCTCACCTACACCAAGTACGAAGACGCCTACCCAGCCGGCTATGAAGATATGCAGCGCCGCGTCCCCGATATCACCAAGATCAAAAAGACAATCTCATGGCAACCAGAGCACTCGCTGGCATCGATCATCGATGATGTTGCAGCTTCATTTAAAGGTTAATTATCACCTTCAACTACAGCGTATGTGAACTCTTTACCTTGCCAGTTGTATCAAATACATAAGGCGCAGAAGCCAATACAGCGTCCGCACTCACCACATCATGCATAGTCACAACTACAGCTATTTCACTTCCTCCAAGGTCAGAAGATTGCTCCCCATGCCAACTTTTCACAACTGGATCATGCCAAGTAACAACAGCGCCAGCCTTCTTTAGTTCAACAATGACAAGCTCAGCCGGGGTCTCTCGCGTATCTGCCACATTCGGCTTATAGGCCACACCCACAACCTGCACCGTTTTACCGCTTAACGATCCACCGTTATCTGCTGCCACGCGACCAACAACATATGCAGCCATCTCCAAATTCACTTCATTTGCTCGCTCAATAAATGTTGCAGGAACCCCAACACGGGCAGCTGTGTCAGCTAAGTACGAAGGATCCACAGGAATGCAATGTCCACCCACACCAGCACTTGGCATGAATTTCATAAATCCATATGGCTTAGTCGCCGCTGCATCTAAAGTCTCATAAACCGAAATCCCCAGCGCATGTGCAATCTGAGCAAACTCATTAACGAGTGCGATATTCACCTGTCTAAAAGTATTTTCAAATAACTTTGCAGACTCAGCAACCTCAGGGGAGGAGACCTCCACCAAGTTATCGCAGAAGGTCGAGTAAAACTCACGAACAGCCGCAGATGCCTCAGCAGTTAACCCCGCATACAACCGCGGCGTGTTCTTCTGATCCCAATCAACACGACCTGGATCCACTCGCTCAGGCGAAACCGCATACATATGCTCAATCGATCCACCTGAATACTTCTCAATCTCAGGCTTAATCAAATTGCGCACAGTGCCAGGAAAAGATGTTGACTCATTAATGATCAGCGCCGGCGTCTTGAGATTCTCACCAATGGTCTTGCACGCTGCTTCTACAAATGCCAAATCTGGTTTTCTATCCGCAGTCAACGGCGTCGGCACCGCAATAACAACCACATCTGATCCTGCAATATCTGCAGCATCTGTCGTTGCCTTGTATTTGCCTGCAGCAATCCACTTAGCTAAATCGCTAGATGCCACACCTTCAATATGCGAACGACCACTATTGAGGGCATCAACCACACCTTGATTCTTATCAAAGCCCACCACAGTGTGATGCTCTGCTGCAAAGACTGAGATTGTCAGCCCCACATACCCTTGCCCAATAATTGCAACTTTCATTGGCTACCCAAGCACATTTGGATTATTAGGATCTAAGCGCTTCATTTTTTCTAGCGCTAACGCCTTTTCTTCTGGAGTGCTCTTCGAAACCGAGTAAAGCACTCTCCATGCATCAAAACTTTCAGGGTTAAACTCCACGCCGATCTTTGCATACTTATAAGCCAGGTCATAGAGTTTACTTCCCTCAAAAATCTGAGCTGCATTTGCGTACTTGTATGAATTCTGAGGATTTAAGTAGCCGGGGATTAAGGCTTCCTCTACTAATCCCGCATTTTGTGAAGTTGTTGCTGAACGCCATTTCGCATCTGCGCTATATGGCGGGCTTGCTAGTAAGAGACCAATAACTGCCCCAATACCGGCGATTAAAGTGGAGCTGAAGATTGTCTCTGACTGCTTCTTTTTAACAACACGGCGACCCTTGGGCGCTGTTGAATTCGTGCTCTCATCGGAGTCTTTCGCCGGGCGAGTAGCAACTTCGTAGGCAATGAGAGCGCCACCAAATAGCCAACCCCAAATAGCCAACCCAATTTGATTGATAGAGATGATTGACTGCAACTGATAACAAACCCACGCAGTTGTTAACGTAACAAATATTGGATCATATACGCGAGTTCGTACAGTCACCTTAATGATGGCAATGACAGATAGCGATAAAATCCCTAAGTACGAGATAAATAGAGGCCATCCACCAAATGCGAAAACATCAAAGGGCACATTGTGCGCAGCATTCGTTACGGTCTCAGGTCCAGGCAAAATAAGTGCTTGGGTATCACGTGCTCTGCGATACCAATCGCCATATGTATCAAATCCAACACCTGTGAATGGGTGATCACTACCCATATTCCATCCCGCTTGCCAATACTCACCGCGCAATGAAACCGAAGTCTTGTAAATGTATTTAGTAAGTGGACCAATCTGCAGTGCACCTAAAAGTGCAAAAATTCCGCCGATCAAGACAGTAACTACATACCCGACCTGGAATAGAGCGCTGGTGAACTTTGAACGAACTAGATAGAAACCAACAATTGCAAGGCCAGCGGCAACTACAACCCGACCTTGAATAGCACTTGAATCAATAATCTCAATAACCGAAATTCCAAAGATAATTACCGACAGAACCCGTATGGCAATATGTAGCCCGCTCTTAAAGCTATAGGCAACTAAGCTCGCTGCAAAGAGACCCAAAAACGCTCCAATAAAGTTGGGGTTACCGAAAGTTCCGAGAATATTCCCGTAAGGATTGTTCCAAGAAAGGAAATCTCCAAAGATAATAACCCAGCCGCAATAGATCACATTTATTACTCCTGCAACGAACAAACCATAAATCAACGTCGTGAAACTTTTAGTTGCGCGCAATACCACTGCAGATAAGATCAGAAATATCAGCAATAGATAGGTTAGAAATGCAGTATTTCTTCCGTAGGCACCATAGATATTCTGTGTCAGCGGTCCCGAACTATTGATAATTGCATTAACTGAAGCCAACGAAAAGAGCCCAACTAGCACCACTAAGGCCCTAGAAGAGGACCAAAGCTCCTTCACGCCAAAGCCCAAGACCACAGCAAAGGCGCCGACTGCAATCCCGCCCAAAGCAAACAACTTTGTTACATTCACTGGATCTGTCACAGTCCCAGTAACGACAATAATCGCTACGAAGGCGGATCCAATACCTAATACTCGGGCAATTGTTCTTTCGGCCACCTGATTGATCATGCGTAAATCTTAACTGTAGAAAGCCGAAACCCGGCCCCTCGTGAGAGGGGCCGGGTTTCGGTTACTAATAAAGGGGGCTTATTAAGCCTTTACCTTCTTAGCAATCTTTGCAACTACTGCTGCAAGTGACTTGATCTGAGCCTGTAGGCCTGCGATCAACTGAGTTACAGTCTCTGAAAGAGCTGCAACTGCATCAGATGCTTCCTGAGCTGCTTGTGTAGCCAAATCTGCTGCTTCAGCTGCAGAAAGAGCTGCATCTGTTGCTGCGTTGGCTGCATCAAATGCTTCGATAGCTGCATCTGTTGCTGCATCTAGACCAGGGTTTGAAACAGTTACTGAACCTGTGATCTTTGCCTTGGTTGTTGAAGCAGTAGCAGCACCTTCTGTAGCTGTGAATGTCACAATTCCAGCAGTTGGTGCGTAGAAGGTGTAAGTAGCTACACCATTTACGGTAGTTACAGTTTCAGCAGTTGGAACTGTTGAGGTTCCTGGTAGCGAGACGCTAGGTGAGAATCCACCTGCAGCAAGGAGCAAACGTGCACCATCTCCAATTGGATTACCTGAGGCATCAAGTGCTGTCAGTGTGACAGTTACTTGCTCGCCAGCAGTAGGTGTTGTGTTTGACATTGCAATTGAAACTGTCGTTGCAGTAACCCCACCGACCTTGACTGCCAAGGTCTTTGTGATTGTTGAAGCTGCGAGAGTTGTTGCATTTCCAACTGTGATAGTTGCAGTACCAGACTTTACACCTGTAATTACAACTGTTGATGCGGCTCCTGAGTTTACTGTCGCAACTGATGTATCAGATGAGAATGCGTAAACGTTTGCAGCGCCAGTTGTTGTGCCTAGTGAATCAGCACCTGTAACGGTTACTGATGATGTTTCGCCAACACCGGTAACAGTCTTTGTAGGTGTACCGAAAGCATAGCTTGCGGCAGTTCCAACGAAGTTAACAGTGCGTGTCGCTAGTGTTACTCCACCTGCGGTGAAAGTAATTGTTGAAGCACCGTTTGTTCCATCAGAAACCAAGCTATATGTCTTCTGTAGGTAGTTAACTGGCCCATCAGCGGTTACCTCTGTGTAGGTCTTACCCTTTGTTACTCCTCCATATGCGATTGATCCTGGACCAGTTACAGTTACTGTTACTGGGTGTCCTGGGGCATTGAAGTAGTAACCAGCCTGTGGCGTGTATGGATCATAACTCTTCTGCACTGCTCCTGAAATAGTAGAGGCAGAGAGTGATGCACCATTTGCAAGAATCACACCGAAAGTTGCAACAGTAGTTCCTAGGGTAGAGATACCACCTGAAACTGCCAAAGTTGTTACGTTTGCAGTGTTTGTGTCGGCAGCAGCAATGTGAGCTGCAAGGTTTGTCATGAGTGTCGCCTGGCTATATGTAACAGTTCCAGTCTCATTAATCTTTGCAGTCTGAGCGTAACCGTTGCCATCCAACAATAGCGATGGAGCAGTGCCTACTCCGTTAGCCGCACCACTGCGCATGTAAACACGTGATGCCGTAGCCGTTGGAGCAGCAGCAGTGTCAGCGATTGTGTATGTAAGCGTTAGCGCAGATGCCTTTGATCCCGATTGCGGAGTCACTACGAAGACATAAGTACCAGTTGTTAGCGTAGTAAGTGACAAAGTGTAATCGCCACGAACAGCTGTTGAAGCAGCTACAGATCCTGTTGACGCAGTTAGACCAGAAATAACCTTGGTTGGTGATCCTGTGTCATTTGTTGTAACCGATGCAAGCACTGGCAAAGCGGTGTTGCCCGCTGGCATTGATGAAATTGAAACAGTAGCTGTAACTGTGTCACTTGTACCTGTTGAAAGGTATGTGTGTGTAAGTGTTACTGACGCCGCTGCTCCTGGGGCTGCTGTTGCAGTTAGAGCTGAAGCAGTCAACGTATCGACCTGTGGCACCGCTGATGATGGGGCAACAGCAACAAGGCTGAGACCCAACGCAGCAACTGCTACAAGCGCGATGCGCTTGAAAGTTGTCTTTGTAGACATTTGTTTCCTTTCGATAGTCGATCCACGGACTATCCGTGGGTCGGCTTGGAACAAGCGAACTTGTTCCTTTTGATTCATCGCACGTGCTGATGAATCAAATTCTCCGCCGTGTATCCGGACGCGGCGAAGAAAACTAGGCAGATGAAATGTCGCGTGCTTCATCCTTATGCTTTTCCTGCATTCGACTCGTCAACGTAAATTGACTGAGCCAAAATCTGTGTCTTGCCTGCATTAAGCAGCAGTCGAGTTGTGATCGACTTAGGTGTTCCTGCGAGGTCATATCCGCGGGTGCCCACGGGAGCGACGTACCCTAAAGGTAGGGTTGAGACTATGGAAATTCTAACGGTTACAAGGTACTGACCGTTGGACATACGCTCAAAATCAGCGCTCGTGGCGCCAACTTCTAAGCTCGACCAGAAGCCATCCTTGCCGTATGAGGCACCACCTAGCTTGTAGCTAGTGCCATTTCCATCGACCGTAATGGTCTGCAAGAGCATCACATTAGGTCCACCCGCAGCGGTGATCGCCTGGGTGCTCAACACTGTTCCGGCTGCGGTAGCCACGGGGACATTCTTATTCACGCGGATCTTGCCAAGCTCGCCGTTCTTTCCTGTCACGTTGAAAGATGTTGGGAGTCCTTCAGCATCAAGACCTGGCCAAGCAAGCTTGGCTCCCTTGATTGAAAGACCAGAGACCATGGTGCTCGCCTTCTTGGCAGGGTATGAAATAGAAGGCGAAGGAGTCGCAGATGTTGCTGCTTGAGTTGGATCAACAGCAACCTCAACCGGTGCCGATGCAGGTGCATCCTGACCAGCAACTGGACCAGATAGAACTGAGGCTGTTGGAGCAACAACACCTTCATTGCCTGTCATTGAGTTAAACCCTAAGAATGCTGCAAATACCAAGACCAATGAAAGGGCAGCCTTTGAAGACTTCTGAGCAAGCTCTGCTGCCTTCTTATAAGTAGTAGACAACATATCGAGAGCTGTAAGACCACGCTCTTCATCGATAACAAGTTCTGAAAGTACGCGACGTAGTGAAGTACGAGCGCGAGAAACAGTGTGGCGCACTGCAGATTCCTTGATACCAAGCTCTGCTGCGATTTCCTCTGTTGAGCGGCCTTCCATCTCCCACATAACAAGAGCTGCACGCTCTGCAGGTGAAAGTAGGGCAAGTGCCTGACGAATAATTGCTGCATCTTCTGCAGCTGAAATAGCTTGTGAGTGATCTCCTGATACCTGCCAAGCAGCTTCAACCTCAGCCTGGGCATCATCGATCACAACAAGGTTAGGGCGACGACCTTCAAGGCGGAATAGATCGATGCAGAGGTTTTCAATGGTGCGGTGTAGATAAGAGAGTGCATGATCATTTGAATCAAGCTCTGGGGCTGCGAGCATGAACTTGATAAGTGCATCCTGTGTGATTTCTTCTGCTTTAGCCGAGTCCTTCAATACGCGATTAGCGTGGGCAAGAAGCTCTGAACGATGCTCTGTGTAGAAAGCACCGAGCTCTGCGACGGTCCACACGCGAGGACCTGCAGAGGCTGCAGACTTCTTAAATGCCACTTTGGGACTTCCTTCTTAACCGGTTTTGTA
>Ga0315903_10000437_pt1 | contig 62648 bp, 98 predicted proteins | sample LakEriMetagenome_7_FD_203524 | JGI IMG/M metagenome (GOLD analysis project Ga0315903, IMG submission 203524) | Freshwater fungal communities from buoy surface, Lake Erie, Ohio, United States - Buoy 2 MA119 | ecosystem: Environmental > Aquatic > Freshwater > Lake | place: USA: Lake Erie, Ohio... | reverse complement strand
TTTGGTGATGTAGGCTGGATTCGAACCAGCAACCTACGGCGTATGAGACCGTTGCACTACCGTTGTGCTACCACATCATTGTTTGGAGGTCGGTATGTGAATCGAACACATTACTTTGCAGTGCTATGGAGTTGCAGTCCATCCCCTTACCATCCGGGCCACCGACCAATTCTATTTTCAACTCCACAACCCCAAGTTAGGAGACCCACCACGTAAGTGAGATCCGAGCCGGATTTACACCAATTCTGCTTGTGCATGTGAAAATAGAATTTGCTACGCTAGATTTTTACTCCGCCGTTACCACCAGTCGTTTCATCCTCAAGCACGCCCATTTGAGTTTGTTTATAGTGGTTACTCGCAGTCTCGTTCCGCATTTCCACTTTGATCATTAAAAAACCCTCCTACCTTTTGGGTGGAGGGTGTTTCGGAAACTTGTGTATATACTACACGTTAGTTTCGCAAACCCTCCGAGACGCCAAAGCGATACTCGCGGCATTTTTCAATGCTTCTAATCTCAAACATATGTTTAATAACGAGTTTCATAGTTCAGTGTCTTTCTTGTTTGTTTAACTTATATTGTAGTTATACTAGTTTATTTATCTCTTGTCAACAACTTTTTTTCAGTTTTGAACAATTTTATTTATCTTTTTGTTTCAACAACTTAGGGTGTAAACGGTTGATTGTCTTTCCACTTTTTGTAAAGTGAGTAAGCAAACCACACCGGGCCGCCGAGTACAAAAACAACAAAATTTAGTACAAATTCGATAATAAAGTTACCAGTTGAAAGAACATCTTTTGCTTCTCGCAAACTGTCTTCGCCTTTGAACCAATCATACACAAAATGTCCTACACCCGTAAGTGCCCACAACCAAATTAAAACTTCCATTTATACTACCTTTACTTCTAGAGGCGGAAAGCCGTTAAATGCTATAGTGCTGTATGTGCTTGTGTAAGCACCGCAACTGTTAATTACTAACACATCTCCACTCTCAATGTCAATTGGTAATTGTACTTTGTTTCTTTCATACATTACATCGGCACTATCACAGGTTGGACCAGCAAGTATACAAGGACCTGTTGGAGAATTTTCTTTGCCTAGCACAGTAAATTGATACTTGATTGCTTCGCCTTCTGTTTCTGCAAGACCACTAAATCTACCTACGTTTAGGTATACCCAACGAACCACATCCATTGATGACTTCTTACTTGCCAACAATACTTCTGAGGCAATGCAACCTGCGCTGCCTACTAAGCCGCGACCAGGTTCTACCATAATGTAGTTGGCTCCTGGAAACTGCTTACGAACACGATCCATTAGTTTTTTGCCGTATTCTTCAGGAGGTGTAATTTCTACACCGTAGTAGGCAGGAAAGCCTCCGCCGATGTTTACCAGTGTAAGTTCGTAACCGCACTGAGAGATTTCGTCCCAAAGATTACCCATCAACTCTAGTGTGTCATACCACATCTCAGGATGTTTGGTTTGCGAACCAATGTGCCAACTGATACCAACTGGTTCAAGTCCTAGTTCTTTTGCATAGCCCATAAGGCCTAATGCCATAGCAGGATCACAACCGAACTTGCGTGACAGTGGCCATTCTGCTTCGGTTTGCCCAATCAGCACACGAATAAACACACGTGAGTTGGGTGCATGACGTGCAATTTTTTCCAGTTCTTCTTCAGCATCTGCAGAAAACAATGTAATATCGTTTCTGTATGCGTATTCGATATCTTGCCAACGTTTTACAGTATTACCAAAACTAATGTGTTCTGGTTCTGCACCGGCAGCAAGACACATTTCAATCTCACCCATACTAGCAGCATCAAATCTACAACCTAGTTCGACAAGACGTTGTAGAATAGCAGGATGCGGATTGCTCTTTACTGCATAATGCACATGAGCATCTGGCATACCTGCTTTTAGGTTTAGATAATTTTCTTCTACAAGATCAATGTCAAGAATCAGTGTCGGACGTTCGAATGTATTGTTGCGAATGTACTGATAAATTGCGTCCACTAATCTCTCCTAAAATCTACTACGTTTTCGTCTTTGGTTTTTACAATAGAAAGTGCTGGTTTTTCTACCTGCTTGATCGGTTCAACGCCGGAAAAAAACTTTACATCTTCTCCCGACAGTTTACGTTCTATACGATCGAGGCGCATTAAAACTTCGTCCATCATGGCGATCAGTGTATCGACTTTGTAACTCATAATTTTGAGACCTTGTTAGCGGAAAGTAATTTGAATACGTTGACCAACTTTGTAACGACGATCTGTCATTACAGAGCCAACATGATCGCCGTAGCGATAATAAACAATGTAGCCATCTACTACCTGTTCATCCTGATACTCGGTATGATACTTGCACTGAACTTCGGTACGATATCCTACCACTGCTTGACGATTGCCTTGGCGACCTGCTACATCAGCACCAACAATAGCGCCAAGTACAGTCATAGCATCTTTACCAGAACCGCCGCCAAATTGATTACCAATTGCACCGCCAATTAGCGCACCAGCAAGAACGTCACCAGTGCTTCCACCTTGTACACGACCATATACCGGCACTTCCACATCGTAGCAGTATTCTACTTCGACAGGATGCGAAATATAGGTATAGTTTGTAATGACTTCGGTAACACGAGCATTAACTGTTTCAGCAGTTGCTGAAGATGCAGTGGCAATAAGAGCAGCAGAAAGAAGTAGTGTTTTCATGATAGCCTCGCTTTCGATATATTTATACAGCAAGTCTAAAGCATTGTCAAGAGAAATTATCTCTTGGTTCCAGTAAGTTGAATAGCGTATCTATCGTGCATACTTAGATTGTAAACAGCATGTGGATCATCGCTGTCCCACTGTATCCAATCACCTGCACACCACTCGCCAAATGTTTTTCCGCAGGCCTGCGATACCTGTCCCGGCTGGCTGTCTTCAAGCATGATGATAATACGAGTAACTTCTTCGTTGTTGAGTTTGTTGACTTGCTTGTATCTGCCAAACAAATCAACGTGCATAGGAAGATACTGTCCGGGCTTGAACAAGTTAATTGCTATTGCAATATGATCCAAATGATCAAATGCAGGAATGATATAATTGTCAACAGACTCGGGCATAGGATTTGGTTGGAAATAGTTCCACAGAGTCATATACATTTTGCTATGCCCGTGGCTGGCATACTCATTGAGTAATCTGTCGTCCTTGTGTGTATCGAACTTGTAATTGAGAGTTTTAAAGTCCTCAATATTCCAATTTGGTTCGATATGTCCGGTGTTAAGCATTTCAATCTCCTTCGGTTTATTTATAAGTTAATTCCGCTAGGAGTTTGTAATTTTCCCATGCTTTTTTAGCAGCTAGGTTTGTTTCTAGATTCTCAGGTGTTAACATTACATCATACCAGTAGTGATTCATACGAGGCGGATGAGCACCATACTGTCGCGGTTGATGCATCTTCCCTTCGTTTTTCAAACTAATACAAATATCACGAACAGCCTGTTCATCCTCTGCAGGAATGTTGCTCCATTCGGGCTGACTGTACATACTTCCAAGACCATTACCGCCAGCATAACCTTCCCAAATACCAGTCCATTGTTTGTCGTCTTCTGGATCAAAATCTGTACGGGCGATGACTACTAATACTTCATCAATGTGTACAGTGTCTTCGTAAATATCCTTTACGCAACGGCTAAGACTGGTTCCGATTTTCATTTACGTTTCTCCAATTGATAGTTAAGGACAAAGTTTTCTACAAGTAGTTTTGTAATAGTTGCCATAGCAACAGTCAGCATGTCGCTGTCGTTGATGTCGTTAAACTGCTCTACAACACTGTTAGCCATCAAGCGATAAGCCGCAGACTCTTCAATTGGCAACATACCCCAATCAATAGGGTCTTTGAATTCTGCTTCTTGTGCTAGATCTGCAAGTTGTTCAACTGTTAATTTTGACAATTTTATAATCCGGTGTTAATCTATAATGTAATGCGTCGTGAGCAGGATGCTTGTTATACGCAACAGTGGCTTCGATCTCGATACTACGTCCAGCAGCAATCAAGTAGTCCCACACAGGAATTGCTGGACTATAAGACTCCAAGTTTAGTACCATAAGGTGATTGTGACGATCTTTAAAGTAGTAACGCCACATGTTTTCACGCTTTGCAGTTCTGTGTACTTTACCTACAAACTCAATTTCGCCGGCAAAGTAACCAGGGATACTATGCGGATTGATTGATTGTACATTTTTAAAAATCTCAACAGTAGCAACACTCTCGTCATGAAAGCCAGGAAGTGTGATCAGCGGAGCCAGCCATTCTTTTTTGATCTTACGTGGCGAGTACAGTGCTTGATCAACAGTTTTCATCCACTCGCTCATGTGTTGATTTTTAAGTCTACGTAACATGAAATTGTTTTGAAAGTGTTTACGAACTTGATCAGCACGTTCATATGATTCTGAAGAAATTTCAAAATTTGCTGGGTAATTTCCACTCAAGATGTTTGTGTAAATTTCAGTGCCGTATGTGGTTTTTGAAAGTTGAACAACAGCCGCAAGAGTATCGTACGGAGTATCCACAGGGTCTGTTTCAATTTTTTTGACAGTCTCAAAGTCGTCAACGGAAAATACCACGTTAAAGGGTTGTGCTATATTCATGTCCAAAGACTCGCTCTAATTTTAATAAGACGGATCAGCATTTCGGTATCTTCGTCCTCGTAAGCCTTTTCCATTTCACGCATCGTGTCGTGCATTTTTGCAGTATCCCACTTGTCTGCTTCGGGATCTTCGTCGAGTAGGTCGATGCCACGTTCACGCTGATTGTCACAGTAGTTGCTCCAACCGCTTGCATCCATAGGTTCGGGACGATTAGGATATACTTCAGTCCACCAACGGTAAAGTGCAACAATCTCTTGTGCAGTTTCTGCTTGGTAAGTGGGTTTTGCTTGGCTTTTATCGTCAATCCATTCTTCGTCAGTAAGAGTCATTTCCCACGCAAGATGAGCAAGTCCTGCTTCGGCACTGCGCCAAGTTCTAGTGCGCCAACGACCTACTTGCCACCAACGCATATCTTTGGATTTTTCTTCACTCCAGCGATAGCCGCTATATGCTTTTTCGATTTCAACAAAGTCTACAAGTTCATCAAACAGGCAGTAAAGTATACGTGTATCCATATCACGATACTCACCAGGCTTAATGTGCTTAGGATGAGCAACAAGTGCGTGAGTTTGATCAATCCAACGATTTACAATGTAATACTTTACACTGTATAAACGATCGGTAGGCCAGCAAACAAAGTTTTGCAGTTTATCCAGACCTTCTTCGGCAATCCAATAACGGATAGGATGTGATGCACGAGCAAGATTTTTCCACTGCTTCCAACCCGGGCTGGTTTCGAAGTTGGGTTTAGCAGTGCCGCGAAGCCAATCGGCAAAACGGCTGCAACTCCAGTAATTAGATCTCATCTTCTTTGTACTCTTTTCGATTTTTGCTATAGTTTACAGTTGCGTTCCAGAACCCGATCAATCCATGACACGCAATAGCAAGGAAAGTTGAAAAAATTTGAACTGCTCCAATGATCAGAACAGCAATAAGTGCAGTCATAATCAAGTCAACTTCGTGTGCAGTATTATAATACGCTAGACCGAATATAATAGCGTAGAATCCCAAATCCCAGAGATGCTTTTTCATTTTGCTTCCTTTTTAGCACGATAGTCGGCTTTGAACTGTTTTACGTCAGTGACTGCACTGGTAAGTGCGGCTGCATAGTTAATTGCAGTCTGCTCATCCAGCACAATAGTAGTATCCATTTCGGCATAGCCTTTGATGAGAATTTGCCAAATTTGCTGCCAGCGGTTCATTTTCCACCATTTAGTATGGTTCTTTGCATAGATATGAACACTAACATCAACTTCGTCTGCTTCTACATTCAGTTCATGTGAGCAATCATCATTGCCGCAACTGCAACGAATATGATACCATTTGCTATCACCCCACTCGCTGGTTTTTAAAATACCCTGTGCAGGTTGTTGTGCGTTCATAATCTTCTCCTCAATGAATTGTATTATAGTTGGATTCGTCGTTAGGGTCAAGTCCAAAATACTCAATACACATTCTTGCAATAGTGTTTGGTACTTCTTTTAAATGTTCTTCGCCGCGTGGAACCCATATACCTTTGAGACTGCCGTCTTTGCCAACAACCAACCCATAGTCATCGTCTTCTAGTGTTTCGCTCAGTTCTAAATAATCATGCCTCATTGCTCTCGCCTTTTAGAGTCTCTAACATACGGTATTTGTCCAGTTGACAATGATACTCGTCTGCCGCAGATTTTAGTTTAGGATATTTGGTTTCTAGATCAAAGTCTCTGTTGATTACAACTTTTAGACTCTTGCTTATTTCGTCAAGAGATTTTTGATACTGAAGAATAGGATCTAGTTTTTCACGCTCAATGTCATCGATCTTAACATAGTGTTGGCTTTGACTAGGATGATAACTATCCTTAGGAACAACGCCGGCATCAATCCAGTTGGCTCGGGCCTTTTCTATGCCTTCGTGATCGACGTGTATATAGGGTCTGTCGTCACTAAACTTGCGTTCGCCACAGTTGCATTTGTAAAACCGTATCTGCCAATGCTTGGTTTTTTTGGTATCAGTATAAGTTGTATGATACTTGTCGTTGACTGCTACTAGTTCCCAATCATGCTCGTGCCGCGGAGCAAAAAGTCGTGCAATAAAGTTCATCGTTTACCCTGATAACGTAGATCAAAAATTTTATCTCTTACACGATTATTATACCAATTACGGTCTTGCTTGTCAAGCAGTGTAAGTAGATATTCAAGATCTTCGTCGCTTAACGCCACATCAACTGCGGATTCTGCTAACACAGTATAACCTCGGTTTTTTAATTCTTCCACTATTTCGTTGTCGTCGAACTCATCGAGATCTACGTCAACGTCTACATATGTTTCAATTGTTTTAACAGCCATTTTCAATTACCTTCTTTTTGATGGTTTTGTATAATCCTGGGTTTACTTTTAATGCGTGTGGCATTAGTTCATGTCTAATATAGTTTCTTGTGTACTTGATATCCGCATTGCTAGGATCTTCAACATACGGTACCGTGTGCATATTAGACCACAAGGCAATATCACGTTTCATATTTAATCTAAACGGACGGATAACGTTCTTTCTACGATACGGTACAATTTTACCAGTACCGTGCAGCGAACTAAAGATCCAAGTTTCCACGCAGTCATCCAAGTGATGTCCTGTAATCACAGGTGCGTCTGTAAATAGGTCCAAGAACTCGTAGCGTTTTTCTCGCCAAAATTCTTCATGACTCATATCTTTTGGCTTGTCTTCACGAATCTTACCGCCGATAAATTTGATATCGTTTTTAATACAGTAGTCATCAACAAAGTCTAGAGTGTACATAGAATTGCTGGTTCTATGATCAAAATGTAATACAGTTACATCATGATTGTTTTGTAGAAAATTTAAAATTGCCATACTATCAATGCCGCCGGAGCAGGCAAGATATACTTTGCGGGGGAGTTTGCCTTGGATCTTAATCATATTTTTTATTATAAGGCATAGACCGCAATTGGACAAGAAAAAACTATTTCATATCCACTGGAGTCATTGTGCCTGTTTCCCTATGTTTAGTAAATGATACTGTACCGTCTGACTTTAGTCGCTAAAACGGCTCTAACTCAAGTGGCTTGGTCATCTTTGTCATCGTGTTTAAGAATAATCATATTGTCACCGCTGCCAACTGTTTTAAGATAGCCATCTTTAGCAAGGCTATCAATGGTAGTAGAAACAGACTGTTCAACCAGATCGTAGTTTGCTTTTGTACGACCCACTGAATATCCAAACAGTGTAAACACAACTGCGGTACCGAAGATGAAAGATTCAACAACCATTATTTTTCCTCAATATATGAAAGTTTAACGTAATTCAATTTAGTCATCGGCAACCGAGTGTCATACTCGATCTCATGCTTTTTGGCTTTTGCCCTTATACTATATTTACTGCCGATTTCGTATTTTTTGTCTTTGTTAAAATGCACAAGATTGCCGCCAACACCAGCAATATAACTGTAAAGATTGTAGTCTTTGAGATAAAACGAACGAAGGATTTCCAGTTCGCCTGAGATTGAACTGTCAACGTTATAATGCACAGAATCAACAAAATCAGTTTTGAGACGACGACGGTAAGCAAGATCGTGCAGTTCTCGTTGAATCATTGCAGGAACATAAGCAACAAAGCCTACATTCTTAGGTGTACATTCTTCGCTGCTAAACGCAGCAAACGTATCACGCTGAAACTGACTGAGATCGTTGCCAATCATAAGAAACGTGTAACGCTTGAAATGACTGCGGGCAGATTCTAGAGCAGCAACATCTTCATTCGTAACTTCAACAGGCTCGAACTGTTCAGGAACCCAGTGATTCTTGCTGCCTTCGCTGATGGCCTTGAGAGCAAACATAAACTTGATAGCATCCTTGTTGCCCCAAAAGGAAACATTGCCATCCTTATCGTATACAGTTTCTTTGTAGTAGTTTTTGTTGATACGATAGATAGCAAATGATAGTTTAAGTGCTTCATCAGTTGAAAACGTATCCATAGCCGCCTCGTTGTGTGCCTACATGTTCAACATACAACAAGACGCACGGGTTGTCAATCTTTATTTTTTTTTGTTAACTTCGAACAATTTAGGATCTAGTTCTTTTTTCTTTTTTCTGTCTTTGCGCCAGCCTTCGCGCATTTTTTCTCTCTTGGCAAGTTCTTCTGCTTCTGGACTCTTTGGAGTAGGATCTGGCAAAGCCTTGACTGAGTCCAGTGTAGGAACAAATGCATCATAGGCATTTTTATTCATCTCAAACCCAACAAATTTTCTTCCATAGCGTAGTGCGGTTCTGGCTGTGGTAAATCCTCCGCAGAACGGATCCATCACAACATCGCCTCTGTTGCTGCTGTAAAGAACAAATTTTTCAATAAACGATTCGTTGAGTTGATTCTTGTTTTTCAATTGTCCAGGATTATGAGCCCGAGGCATGTCCTGCACTGTAAGACGGTCGTGATAACTGTCTTTTTGATCTGTGAAATAAACATTACTGTTGAATGTTCTTGTTTGCTTGCCCTTATCGGGCTTTTGCCAAAACAGAATGTGATAGTGACTGCTGACCCACTTGTTTTTTGTACTCACACCAAAACTGTATTTTGCAATGATATGATTGACTTCTTTCAAGTCAGTGCTGTGCAATGCATTTAGAATATGATGAAGGTTTGTATAACCACTTACAATATAGATACTGCCGCCCGGACGTAGTACTCTAGCACATTCGCCGATCCAGTCTTTGCTAAACTGTGCATAGGTTTCTAAAGGAACGTCCACATACCCAGGTACAACAAAACTTTCGTCACGATGATAGTGAGCGTCCAGTTTGTCGCCGTCAATACCGTAAGGCGGATCTGTAAAAATAAGATCCACGTTGCCATCGGCAACGTGGTCTTTGATTCCTGTAATGCAGTCTTGATTATAGACCTGGAATGTCATTGCGAATTGCATCCATAATTAGTTGCTTTAGATTATTATTATACGTGTTTTCACAAAGGATACGACCAGAAACTTCCGTAATTGCTGCTTTGGGTACTTTAACAACAACACCGTCGCCTTGAACTTTGGCATGTTTCAACACTGTCTTTTTGTCGAGAACAAAAGCACCGTCGTTGCGTACTACAATCACACAATCTGCTACATGTGATTCGGGCAAGGTTTTGTTCTTGTTGGTGCCATTTGTGTTGCTTAGTTTTACTTCGTAGTTTTTACGTAGACTACCATCTTTTTTGTACATATTATCGCTGAGTTGACTTTTTAATTCAACGTCGATGTTGTGTTTTGGCCAAACGTAATCTCTGTGATCTTCACCGACATATTTTAGATTATTGTTTGAGTGTGTTTCTACTGTTAGTTCTGCAATCAGACCTTTGAGAAATCTCCATTGTGCATCATTAAAGTCTTCAAGAGAGTTTCCATATTCAACAATTCCTTGCCAATTAAACGCCTTTAGATCTGTTAGGATTTCTGTGTTTAGCATTGTATGTTCCTTTAAATTTTAATAAGTATAACATCAATTTATCATGGTGTCAAGACAAAAACAACCTAAAGTGATCTGCTAGGGTCATAGTTGTGTCTACTGATACACCGTCGTGAGTTACAAACAGATTTGCTGTATCAAAGCAATACTGATAGCGGCACCAAAAGTTATAGATATCTGGTGTGCGGCTAGCCCAACCCTTTTCACGTAGCAGTGTGTCTTTTTCTACGCTGATACGTGCTGTGGGCATATTGCAAGCCTGTGTAGGAGTAATTACACCAGCCAACAATAGATCTCGAACGGTGCTGTTAGGAACCATGTGTTCAAAAATTCCGTTGCCTTCGAGCCCTACTTCAACGTAGTGTGCGCCAAAGTTTTCTTTGATGCAGTAGCCATGATAACGCCGCAGTGCATTGTCGATATCATCACGAATCAAACGATAAGTCTGTTCATCGTTTTTGGTATTATGATACAGGTAAACAAGACGAGTAAGATTGTTAGTAACGTATGCTGCCGTAGCAGCATACGATTCTAGGTTACGTTTAGTGCGAACATATACAGGTTCGCGAAAACGTTCAATTGCTTCTTTGAGCATTTAAGCAGCCTTTTTAGGAAACAGTCCAGGAGCAGGATTTTCAGCAAGTTGAAGTTTTGCACCGTCGCCGTGGTAAGGAAGGTTGAGTTTGCCGCCGTTGATTATGTACAGTTCACGAATGAAGTTAGACATAATGTTTGGTGCATCCCAACCGCGACCCGGCGAAACATAACTCACTTGCAGTTTTGCTTTTTCTTTGAACAAAGAACCATTAACCGAAGTACTGCGATTGAATGTTTGTGCAATGGTTTGCAGAACTTCTAGCATCCAACCATCAGGCAGTTCCTGACGACTATCAAGACGGCTCAGTTCATATAGCCCGATGTACAAGTCTTGGTTAACTTCTTCGTCGTGTTTGTACACAGTTACAATTGCATTGAGAATACTGTCAAGGGTTTTGCCGCTCTTGTCAACGTCGATGCCTTTGTAGGCATATGCAAAGTGTGAAAAGAAGTAATCGTTGGATCCGCGCAATTTAACACTACGACGAGTGCCTTTGTCTTCAAGATCAATTCCGTTCTCATCAAATTGATCCTGCATAGTACGAGCCTTGAAGTTCTTTTCTTCGGTACTGCCAAGTTTGTAACGAGTAAGAGCGTTACGATGCAGATCGCCGGGGCTCAGTTTCTTAACACCAGACTCGTTGAGTTCTTCAAATGCATAACTAGGAAATGCAGGGTCGTCGGTGTTTACAACAGTGCAAGGAACATGTTCGTAGCCAAGCAATGCAGTTGCAATAGTACGGTGTTGCCCGTCATAGGTTAGAATTTGTTTTGCACCATTCACACGGCAAGCAGATGCAGGTGTGCAAAGACGAGGATCATATTTTTTAAGAATGGTAATGATGTGTTTGATGATTACATCACGTTGAACTTCGTAGTCAATCCAAAGTTCGTTGATTGGAACAAGTTTTCCACCTTCGGGAAATTTATGTCCGTTGACATCTACACGATTACGAAAGATCGCAAGATTTTCATCTTTGATAGCAAAATTGGCAGCAAGATCGACTTTGACGTCGGCAATTATATCCGTAAGTTTACGGGTCGCACGTTTGTTCATTTATTTTCTCCATTGAACAATTCAACTGCTAGGAGCACAATGCCCTTCGCTTTAGTTAATATAAACGATGATTAGTCTGTTGTCAAGTTAAATTCTAAACATAATTCTGCCTTTGTCAAGATCGTATGGTGTCATTTCAATTTTAACACGATCACCTTGTACCAGGCGAATTTTGAACTGGCGCATTTTGCCTCCAGTATAACAGGTTACTCTATGCCCGTTTTCTAATTCAACACGAAATGTTTGATTGGGCAGTACCTCTATGATACTGCCTTCTAATTCTAATATATCTTCTTTAGCCATTCTCTACCTTGGATATAGCGACGCCACCTTCTTCTAACACTTCAATCTTTAAGACGTCGCCTGGTTTCCAGCCCAACTGTTCAGCAATTTCCTGAGGAATATTCATTAACACGTTCTCAGGGTCGCCGTTGATGTCTTGAAACACTTCTTCAACTGAATACGTTTTATTTACCAAAACGTTCTCTCCATTTGCCTTGTAGAGTATCTACCAAGTTCTTTGGCATTAATTTAACACTTTTCAATGTACTGTTGTCTTTCTTTTTTTCTTTAACATGTGCAACAGCATTGCCGCTGCTGGTAGCACTAACTATATATCTATTTTTTTCTGTTACTATTTCCCAGCGCATTGTTCTTCCTTGTTTGGCGATCCGTTAGCCACACACTGTTGGACGAGTGCTTGTGACCCTTAACTAACTTTGAGATTCGTAGTCATAGATTTCGTTAGTTAAGATTTATGGTTTCGGCAGTAGGCCGCGACGGACCAAGCGCGGCACTCTACTGCTGTTACTAGACTACGATAGATCTTAGCACTTGTCAAGTGCTATTTTAAAAAGTCGTTGACTGCGCTAAATACAATACGCAAGGCGTGAGGGCGCACTTATGGATTTTTTATCACTTGTTGGCGAAGTAGGCTTTCCTATAGCCGGGGCATTAGCAGCCGGGGGATTTGTTTTCTTAACACTAAAGTTTATTCTAGCAGGAGTAACTGGAAGTGTTACAACTCTAAAGAATATTATTGCACAACTGGATAACCGTGTGCAAACTATGAATAATGATTTAGTTAAAATTGATGCATTATTGAGTTATGCATTGAGTGTTAAGCCTAACATAGATCGTATTGCTGCAAACGAAGGTAAAAATGATGCGAGACGTGACTAATGGAATTTGACATAGCAGGTGCAATTAAAGACTTTGGATTTCCTATCATTGCAGCAATGGGCATGGGCTACTTTGTTTTCTTTATATGGAAATGGGTAACCGAAGAAATTGATCCAGTTGTTGGCGAAACAATGGGTACATTGATTAAACTTGTTGATCGTGTACGCATGTTAGACAACGACATGATACGTCTAAACAGCAAACTAACAATGGTATTAGAATATCGCCAGCACCTAGATATGTTACCACAGGATAAAAAAGATGATCTTGATGAAATAATCAACAAGTATCAAAGTCGAAGTCAAGTGTTCAACAGCACTGGCAGAGAAGATAAAAAAAAATAATAGAGGGAGAACCAGAAATGGCAAGAACACCAAGAACACCAAAAACACTACAAGAAGACAGTCAGTTCAACAAGTTTGACACAGACGGCGACGGAGTTGTTTCCGACGACGAACTTGCAAAAGCAGAACGTATTGTTGACTTAGAAAACAAGGATCAAAAAGAAGACCAACTTAGAAGAATGGCATGGGTAGCCATGTTAAGTATGGTTGTCTTTACAGTACTATTGTTTTTACCTTTTATTGGAATTGAAAGATTGGCAGCATTGGATAATATCCTAAGCATGTTCTACATTGCACAAGCAGGCGTAGTAGCATCATTCTTCGGATCCAGTGCTTATATGAGTCGTTCATAACGAACGTTTTATTTGAATAATAACAAGGAGCCTGTGGGCTCCTTGTCTGCTTTTTTATTTTGTATCTGATATATATGTATAAGACATAGAACAAAAAGGCAAAACTAGCATGATTTGGATAGATTATAATATAACTCAAGCCGGCGGCAATTTTAGAGTCGAAGGTGAATGGCCTGGAGAAGTTATGGGGCTCGACAGACAGGGCAATCCCGGAAACAAGAAACGTCCGTTGTATCAACCCGGTGATGTTTTTATAGTTAACAAGGATGGGTGGCTTGTTAAACAAGAAGAATTGACATCACTGATGTTAACATATGAGAGTAAAAAATCTACTTTGTCAGGGCAATAAACACGCCATTCCAATCTGCTGGCAATGTTTGCGTTTTCATGTATTCACAACGTTCAATCCACATATCGTAGTATTTTTCCATTTTGCCGTCAAATGCTCTGCGAATTAAATTACACTGTTCTATTGCTTCATCAAACTGTTTCATACGATATAGTTTGTGCATTTGATCATGATGTTTTTTACTGGTTTTCCATGTTGGTTTAACATCGTCTAATACAGTATAGATAGCAACACCTACAGTTTTACCTTTAACTGCTAAGTCATCTACTTTGAGGAAGAAGAATTCGTCTTTGCACTGTTCTACTGTAGCGCCACCCACGAGTAATAAGCAGCCGTATTCTTTACATTTTGATTCGATTCTTGCGGCGGTGCTGACTGCGTCTCCAAGTACGTCGTAACTGTGACGTTTGGTTGACCCCATTTCTCCGATGTATCCGAGACCTGTGTTGATTCCGGCGCCCATGCCAACTGGTGGTCTTCCTTGGGGTATGATGACTGTTTCATTAAAATTCTCTACTGCTCGTAACATTTTTAAACCAGTAGCAACTGCTGTCTTTGCATGTTCAGGATCGTCTACTGGTGCATTGTGTATATGCATACTTGCATCACCGATATATTTAATAATCATACCGTTTGCATCTAGCACAGGCTGTGTGATAGCATCCATGTATCCATTCATTATTTTAGTAAGTCCTGCAACATCGTCGCCGAAACTTTCACCTAATGGTGTAAAGCCACGTAAATCGCTAAACAGTATGCTTACTTCTTTCTTCATGCCTTTCTTGACAAGATCTGGGTTTGTTTGCAATAACTTAACTACGGCAGGTGATGCATATCCTTCGAACTGTTTCTTGATTGCTTGCTTTTGTAAGAACTCACTTACAAATTTGATTACATAACGTATAATACCTACAAGCAATAGAAACGCCGCAGGTAAAAATCCATCAATCAAGAAGTTGTAGGTAGCAAAGGCATAGATGCTACCACCGATTGACCCACCTACAAGTATTACAAAAATGCCAATGCCCGCATAAGTCCAACGTGCAGCAACTATTAGTGCTAATCCGGCAAGTACAAATGCTAATAATTCGGCACCTGGTGACCATGCAGGGCGTTCTATGTTACTTGCATTAAACACTGTGCCTAACATCATAGCCTGTAGTTCATGTGGCCACACGCCGCCTTTGGCTGTTGCAATTGGTTGTGTAATGCCAGCCGCAGTAGGACCTACAAATACTATACCTCCGGCAAAGTCTGCAGGTAGTTCTGCTGCACTGTGACTGCTAAAGCCTTGACTCCAGTCTAACCATACTCTACCAAGTCCATCAGTTTGTAGTACACCGTATTGCGGAATTCGTAATTTGTCAACTCCCAACGGTGATAATTTGATTTGGAAACTAGGATCCCCTGCTAGAACTCTAAGCACTTCCATAGTAACGTTAGGGTATAGTATTCCTCCACTTTCTAGTACTAGCGGAGCACGTCTGACAACTCCATCAATTTCTGGAAAGGTATTGATAATTCCTGACCCAACTGCTGCATTTTCAATGGCAGGCACGTTTGCTGTGATGCCAGGCACGGCAGGGATAAGATCAATAAAGTCACTATTAATGATACTAGCACCAGGGTTGATTGGTTCATTTTTATTTTCCTCAGTTCCTAACATTGTAACTACAACAGGATAATTACCCATAGTAGTTGATAGTATCCTGTCTTGTCCTGCTCTGTCTGTTTCGCTCATCAACACGTTAAACACAACTAGTCCTGCGCCACGTGCATATAGATCCTCTATTAGTTTAGCATAATCGCCTCTTGGCCAAGGCCACTGACCGCGAGCAGTAATACTTGCTTCATCTATATTAACTGTATAAATGTTATTTTCTACAGGTGCTTGATTTACTATCAACTGATCAAAATATCGTAAACGTAGACTTTCCAAAAAATCAGGGTTACTGAACTGTAACCAGCCCAACAACCCTAAAATTACAATGCTCCAAACAGGTGATAATAACAGTTTTTTCACAATTTTTTTCCTAACAGTTTTGCTTTTAGTGCATCCATTTCTTGAGATTTATTTTTTACCGGGTGTTTTTCTTCCGCCACCACATACTGGGATTGTGCTTTAGAATTTTTATAGGGTTCTTGGTCCCATCCATTGCGGCTTCTAATAGCGGCGATGCGGGCCTGAATTTCAGCAACTCTAACAGAGATTTCTGATGCTCCGGGGTTTTCATTTGCTTCTTTCAAGAATAGATTTCTAAACCAGTTCATTTAGTATATTTATTTTATAAACTCTATAATTTTAAATTATAGTTAGTTAGAAAGATAGGCTCCGAAGAGCCTATCTTGTTTTTACATTAGAACTTTAGTGAAAGACCAGCACTGATTGATGTGCTGCTTGATGTTTCTGTTCCAAACTGTGTTGCTGAAACATTTACATTTGCTTTTCCTATGTCTTTGTTAACGCCAATCCCTAGCTTTGTGCTACCATCAGTGTTATAAATTGCACTCAAATTTACCAATCCTACATCTACGTCAGCACCAATAGTTGCATAGCCGTAGGTTTCTTCAGAACCGGTGTTGACCAGTTTGGCTTGTATGCTTCCTATTTCGCCATACCCATCAGTTGATTTTTTGCCAACAGTATACCCTAATATTGGATGTACAACATTTGTATTTGGACGTAGTTCAATGCTTGCCCAATTATCAGTTGCCGATGTTAATCCGTGTGCAGAAAAGTATGGACTAAAAAGTACACAGCAAGGACCAATAGTTCTACTGTACGCTAGATCAGTTGACGCAGTGTTAGCAGTACCGGTGATTGTAAATTTTTCCATTTCTTTGCCAACTGTTATACCAATTTTAGTTGTTCTTGACGCACCAGTTGAATTGTTACCTGACAACTCCGATGACATGCTAACAAGGCCGCCGCCTATTATTAAACCACTGTCAGTTGTGGTATTTACACCTAGTGAGAAGTACTGTGTATCAGCAGTGTATCCGGTGTCTGTTTCACTGCTGATGCGTCCGGCGTTAACACCAGAACCGAATCCAATGTTATGTGCTAGATTTAGGTCTAACATTGCATTTATTTGGTCCATACGTCCTATAAATGGTAGAGGGAAAGTAATTGCTGTAGTGATGTCATTGCGTAATACTGTTGTGACTGTTGGTGTTCCATCTGTTACAACAACACTGCTGTCACTGTAAGTATCTGTAGTACGCACAAATGATGTGGTAGTTACATCAACTGGTGTTGTTGTAGTTGTTGTGGTTTCACGAGCAATTGTTTGCACGCCATCTGCTACACTGCTGTCGTGTGTTGTAATACTTGCTGTTAGCACAGGAAGTGTTGTACTCGGTGCTTCGGTTGTTGAAGTTATTGTAGCAGTTGTAGTAGAAGTAATAGTAGGTGTGCCGCCACCGCTTGCTGCATCAGTTGCACTTCCCACGTCGGTTAGTGTCCATCCAGTTGGTAACACGCCGGGTGTTCCGCCGCCAGCACCACCGTCAATTGCAGAATCTGCTGCATCAAACGCACTTGGTCCAAATATATAAGCATAACTTGCTGTGAGAATATCGCCTGCGCTAACACTTAACCAATTCCACGAAAGACCAATTGTATCATCTGCATTACAATATAGTACGCCTGCGCCGCAAGATGCATCTGCATTTATGTATGAATCTGCTTCTGAGCTCCAACTGTTGATGCCTGCTGCTACGTTTGTATCTGTTGAATATAAACCTAGTGCATAACGTGAAACAGTTGCTTCGCTGAATGCAACGTTAGTTGATGGGATACCTGAGTAACCTAATACGTTGTCTGTGCTTGAGCTATCGCCGGCCATACCTTGGCTATCCGGATCGATAAATTTACCAAACCAAACACTTGATGCTGCACTACCAGCAACAATTGTTGTTGTCACATCAACAAATGATGCAGTTGTACCCAATGTAAATGTATTTGTAACATTCCATGTTGAACTGCCAAATGCTCTATCGCCGCTCCATGTTAACGTGTTAGTACCGTCAGTTAATCCGTCTGCATCAACAAATGATGTAGAACCGGTATTGTTGTTTGCAGCATTGACGCCGTCAACCTTAAGAGAGAATCCGTCAAACGGTGCTCCTGGTGTTAGATAATCAAAGCCAGCGTTGAATGTTCCTGTTCCAGTTGGATCGAATAGTAGGCCAGGACTGGTTCCGCCACCGCTTCCAAATGTACCGGAGTTTTTGTTTACACCAGCCTTAACCCAATTATTTTCAAGTACACCCATGCTGGATGTGCCATTAATGCTACTGGTATCAGCAAATGCTGTTGTGCTTAGTAAAAGAGCCAGCACAGTGCCCCCTATTATTCGTCTCATTTTTTGCCCTCCATGAGATCTTGTTATGTTATTTAAGTTGTAGTTCTATTCCTAAAACCACGCCTATATTAGTTTCGTCGTTGTTTTTTTCAAAACCTGGCGCAACAAAAAATCTTGCCTTTCCCATATCGTAAGTGCCTCTAGCATACGGAGTAATTGCACCAAGTTCTTCATAGCCTGTTGCTATAGTAAACTCGATACCTGTTTTTTCAGTTGGTTCTAGTCTATAACCTCCGTAAAGACTAATCCTTTCTTCGCTGTTGTAGTATGCGCCTGCGATAAAATTATTTTCTTGTAATCTTAAATGCGGATGTAGACTATTGTAATCTCCCTCCATTCCTAAATGACTGCTTAATGCCATTGCCCATATTAAATCCATTTGTTACTCCTGTTGATTGATATTAATTGTATTATTTCCTACACCTATCCTATATCCGTATATACTAAATCCATTTTGAACCACACCCAGTGTATACCCATATCCTTGACTTAACATTAAATCAATCATATGAGAATTTTCGCTTCTTCTAAAAATATTATTAGGCGGAACCTCGTCATAAAATATTCCTGTTTCAGGATCCAATCCTAAAAACTTTTCTTCAAAAAACGCAGTATTTTGTGTGTCTAGTTCGCTTAATAACTTTTGCATCACTTCTTTCATCACTGCTGTCAGTTGATCTACAAACACTTCGTTGAGATATGTGTTTGTATCCAAGTCTGTTACCCATATATTTTTAATACCCTCCACAAGCGGATCCTTGTCTAATTCATCAAAAGCCAAAAAGTCTATGTCTAGTAAATCAACTGCTGGCTGTGCATCTTCTGCTGCTTCGTCATAAGGATCAACTCGTCTAACAATCAGCATACTACGAAGCATGTCTTCGGGCAGTTCTAATATTACAGGTGGTTTAGGTACCATACCGTTATGAGCAACCACTGTGGTCTGAAAGGCTTGATTCATTATAACTATACCTTCGTCTGTTTCAACAGTTATTTCGCCAACCACGCACATGCCAGCAGTGTTGCAACTTGGCAACAGTGTAACCATACTGCCGCCGATTTCGTCTACAATCATCATAAAGTCTGTTCCACGTACACCGATAGTTGCACTTGGTGTTTCGATATTAACATTTTGTCTGCTGTTCTTAGCAATAGCGCCACTGGCATAACGAACAGCACCTAGCGTTGCTCGCATACTCAATTCACCAGTACCACTGTTAGGATCATACACAAACTCATCAATGACCATGCGGCTGTGTTCAGTAACATCAACACGAGTATCGTCCGCAAACTGTAATTGCATACGACCGTTGGCAGTAGCAATTGTATCTTGCATTTCGAGTCCTACACCTTGTTCTCCGAGTATCTCTGTGGACTCACGCTTAACAATACCACTGCCATCGATGGTTGCTATTTCGCCTACATTGGCATATGCGGTATTAGCTATCAACAGCAATGGTATAATATATTTCAGCATTAATCAGTCTGTGTAATTGTTACAGTCCCGTCGTTGGCCGTTGATGTTACATTAACGGTCTTGTCCGTTAATCCGCTTTGTGTTATGTTGATATTATTTCCGCCACCTGTTAAATCATAGGTAATACTGTGTCCGTTTACACCGCCTGCATCATCTTGATCTATGGTAACAGTGTTGCCGCTGGCTGCTAAACTATTGTCAATGGTAAATGTAACATCAGCATTGGTTGCATCCAAGTTGGCTAAAATAACGTTGCCGTCGCCGTCGATGGTAAATTCTGCTACAAGGTTATCTGTAACTTTATTTTCACCAATATATACGCTAAAGTCGTTGCTGTTTCCATTAACTGTAATGTCAACTGTTACAATTTCGCAGTTTGCGCCGTTTGTTATATCGCAGGTTAAATCAACTGTGTTGCTGTCCCCGTTGAATATCCAGTCACCTGTATATGTATTGCCCTTAATAGTTGCTGCTATAACGTTATAATCGCCGTTTTGTGTAATATCAAATGTCATATCATCACCTGAAAGCAAGGCAGGTGCAGTTGTTGACAGGTCGCCGATCTTGTTGCCAGAACCGGTTTGACTAACAGTCAATGCAAGGTTGTCCCCTATTTGTTGTATGTAGATTTCGTTAGCCAAGGCCGCAGAACTAACTAGTACAAACAAGGCCCCTATTATTATTTTTTTCATTTTTTATTGCCCTCATTTAAAACTCCACAGCTCTCTACGAGCTCCTTCGTATATTAGTTCTATTATTCCTGCCTCTATTGCTGCCCTCACAGCATAGTTGGTAGGTTCGTTGACACTAAATCCACTCTCGATTTCCAGTGCCTTGGTGCTCATGTCTAAGAACTTAAATACATCTGCACCAGTTTTGTGACTAGCTATAGTTTTCTCAGTAGCCACACTTATTAGCACTCTTCCTGTGCTAACACTTACTAAACGCATTGCAACTGTTACAGTATCTACTCTGTACTCCGATCCTGCGCCTATTCCAAAGTAACGTGCTCCGGTTCCTCCTGTTGCTACGTTACTGTCATATCCCACTATTCCGCCTTCTAGTATCAACCCTGCAAATTGCATAGGATTCAATGGATCAGGATTGTCTAAATAATTTTCTCTTGTTTGACGTATAAGTTGACGTTCTGCAATTACATTGTCCATGCCTACACGTTCTACAACTTCAAACCAACTGCCGTTGCCTACCTGCATCAGTGCATCTATTACCCAAACTTCTGCACCTTGTGTTACTGCACTACTCAAACTGCTAAAGTTATCTGCTGGCTCTCGTTGCCCGGTTTTGTCTGTGAAACTGTAAACACCGATAGTCATCTTAGGTCCATTTAGTGCAGGAACATTTGCAAGTTCTACACGCAAGGGATTATCTTGAATTCTCGGTTCTTCTATGATTTCACTGGCTTGTTCTTCTATCGACACACATCCAGTTAGAAATAACAATCCTACTAATGCTGCTTTAATCAAAAGTTAAACTCCCCTGCGCCAGGTATAGTAATAGTGGTTGTTCCTTCATCGCTTACAACCTCCAAAGTAATACTACCGGTAACAGTGTCTTTGCTCCAACTAATAGTACTGCCTTCTATTTCAGTTGTACCACTGGTCGGACAAGTTGCTCCTGTTTCATCAGCACAAGACTCGAACATAGCATCCACCATCTGCTTGGATAGTGTAGCATATATTCTACTTTCTATGTTGCGTAAAAATTTGTTGAGTGTTGAGTTTTCTAATTCTCGCTCTATGCGTTCTTGTTCAGCAGCAATAGCATCGTCAATATCTTTTTGTCTATTGAACCCTAGTTGTTCAATACCCAACACATGATTACTATACCCTTCACCGCTAAAACTTGGATTTTTAAATGTATGAACTAATTCTGCATTTGCAAATGTCGGTAATAGCATCAACATGACTATCGAGATTTTTTTCATTAAGACAGCGCCTCCACTATATATTTACTGTAAGAGGCAAAAAAATTTTGTAGTCGTATTATAGATCGGGTAATAAATACCGTATAGAGGAGAATGTTGTGAAAGCACCTAAACCTAAATGCAAAAATTGCGGACACGAATGTCACTGTCACGAAGACTGCAAACATTGTCGTAACGATGTTTGCCACAGGTGCGAACACGACGAGAAGGCAGTAAAATAATTAAGTTACGCTGAAACTTAATTTGGCTTTGCCAGGATCTGTAGAACTTGCTTTACTATAAAGTTCTATTTTACCTGTGGCCATTTCTTTATTTGGCCACAATACATCAAATGTAAGTTTGCCGTTTTTGGGTCTAGCAAAAATTTGAATAAAGTTTTTTTGCAATATTTCTCTTGCCATTGGTTCAAAATTTGGTAATGCATTATTTTTATTTACTGCTTCAATTATTGCTTTAGTAAACAAATAATGAATTATACCTCCCGGAGTGGCTTCGAGTTTAATTCTTTCAAAGTTTGATCGTCCAACAATTTTTCTAAATTTATCAGATAATTCACTTACATCTCTCTTGTTGTAAAGGCGACTGTTAGTAAATTGTTTTATTAGTGCTAGATCTTCGGTTGTAATCGGTAAGGCTTGTCTAAACAATGGATCAATTGCATCTGGATTATATTCAAAAATTTTATTCAACCCTAGGAACGGCTGCTTTAATGCATCCGAAGATTGTAAAGTTTTGATTACATCAACTTCTACTCTATATTCGTTGCTTTTTTCTAGATTTTCAGGAATTTTTAAATTGTTTAAACTAGGTGGAGCGCCCTTGCTGCCGCCCTTGCTGCTGATTAAGATCATATTTCCGGTGTTGGCATTTTCAAAACTACCTATGCTATCACCTAGAGCAAAGTTGCTTTGCTGTGGAAAGTTTATATAAATTCCTTCTAAGTTGTTTACACCTAAATGCTCAAACCATTGATCTCTTGTGGGAAAGTTAGCAATACCTTTAATTAAGGCTAACACACCTAGATATTCTCCTGCATAATCTCTAATTGCAGTTTGAAATTCATCAGGAACGTTGTTTAGACTTGGAAACTTTCCTGCTTGAATTTCTTTTGCCATTTCGATAATATACTTTCCGATATCAGATTGTGACAAAGTTTTATTTTGTGTTACTTCATTGAAAACCTGTGACGCAGGAAATCTCTCGTCATTAAAAATTTGACTGGGTTTAATTTGATACTTTTCTTTATCGGATACACTTTTTCCAGCGGCTAGTTTTATTTCATCTGATTTAAACAGTGTACTAACTAGAACAGAAATTTTTCTAGCTTTAAGTTCCTGTTGTGCAGGTTGACTTGCGTTAGGAATGTTTGCGTCTGCGATCTGCATAAGTGTAATAGGAACCTGTTTTTTTAGTTCTGCTTGAACCTGTTCAGGAGCTAGGTCCTTTAGAGATTGAAGATACGCATCACTTATTTTTTGATCCGTATTTTGGACCATATAACCAACTATTTTATCTTGTCTAGAAGACACTTGCTGTCCTGGCAAAGGCATCAACGAGCCCTTTTCGCCCGACTTTCCTACTGGAAATTTGTGATTTGGATCTTTGAGTAATTGGTTTACCGCTGGAAGGTATTTGTCGTCGGTGGGTTTTCCCAGTAGGCCTTCAACTAATTTAAAATCACTATAACGCATAAATTTATTTCCTATTTAGTATATTTATTCAATGTCTGGAAACAAACATTCTTGTACGAATGCTCTTACATCTTCTTCGTTGAGCCCTAATGCTGTCATAGTACGTGGTGTATGTGGATTTTGTTTTTGATAATATGCATAGCGATTTTGTGCAGTCTTACCCAATTCTGCTGTGCAAGTGCCTGCATACTTTTGTATTTCAGTACCGTAATCTTCTAGATTAGCCCACGACAATTGTAGAAGTTTAAGCAGTTCTTCTTCGGTGTTAACATTGCCCACTGCCAACATGTGTTTGCTAAAAATTGCCTGCGCCCATTCAGGTAACTCGCGTTCTTTCTTCCAAGAGTGATCTTTTAGAACATCACCAAACTGTTCAATCATAGCATGGTTGTTGTCGACAGTAGGAGATAGATCGTGAAAGAATCCAGTGACTTTGTTTTTGCCTGCAATTACATCAAGCCCGTAGATTGGTCCAGAATTGTCCAGGTGTGGAAAAATACAAAAGTGCATCATCCAGAGACCTTTTGTTTCTCTGGCATCGACTACATCTAGATGTATGCGTCTTGCCCAGCCACTTTCCCAAACAAGATTGATCCAGCCGGGTTGATTGAATCTGTCCATCCCAGGTTCATTAACACGTTCTGCGACTGAGTCTAAGTTATCAACAACTTCTTCTTGCCAGTCAATTAAGTAATTCCATACTGTCATCTGATATCCCAATAATAATAAATTATACTTTTTTTTCCGTTTACAACGTCTTCTACAGTAGATACCTCAGCATCGGCCCCGAAGACATGGCCGAAGTGAAAAAGATCATAAAGTAGAATGTCACAAATTTTATCCCCGTCATTGAATTTTAATTTTTTAATTAGTTGTTTTTGCTCATTTACAACACTATTAAATAAAACATTGTAATTGTGATTTACATCGTCGTTTATTCTCTCAAAATCTAAATTTTTCCAGTTTTCTCTTATATGACAAATGTTTTTAAATGCTGCTTCGAATCGATGTTCGTTGGAAGTTATGTTGTCATAATTTATTGGAAAACAATATTCAAATGTTTTAAATCCTTGAGATCTTAAGTGTTCTTCTGATCCGGGTTGACCAAACAATATAAACGGATGTCTATTTATTATGGCTCTATATGTTTTTTCAGTAATCCATAAGACAGATCTGTTTGCTCCTGTTTCGGAAATTAGTGACCATGAAGTATCCGAATATAGATTCTGACTGTAGGGAAATCCATCATAACTAAAAAGATTTCCGTACTGTGAAACTTTGATGTTGTCTGGATTTCTTGAAGCAGAAGAAACAAAGTGTTGCAATTCGCCATTGTTGATATTTAAAAATCTCTTAATATCTACTGCATATTCTTTATAATAAAAGAAACTCCATTCCATGTCAATTTCATTTAACAAGTTATTATCTAATAAAAATTTTAATGGTATTAGTCTTTGAGGCTTATGCGCTTTTCCTGTAAGTAACAATCCTCTAAACTTGGATTTATCCCATTTTTTTGCTGTTTGTTGATTGTTGATGGTTGTTGCATGTACTGTCTTGCTTTGGAAAAAATTGTATTTTATAATATTTTTTGGAAGATCATCTTGATCATCTGCACATACACTATATAAAATAAAAAAATCTACATTGTAATTTTTGAGTTTGTTTTTAAAAAAGTTGTGTAAAAAGTTTAAATCTTTAACAAATGTTATTTCCCACATATGATTTAAAACAAATACAATTTGTTCATTTATTCCACGAGACTTTATGTTTTTTAAAAATATTTGCATGTCAGAAAAGCATTCTTCATATTGTGGTGCATCATCCATTACATCACTAAAGTACGGTAATCTAACATGAACAAAAAGTTTACTCATCTAACTCAACAAACAACTGCATTGCAAATTCAAAACAACGATTTGCTTCCTCTGCCATTGAGTCGTTTAACATAGATCTAACAGTTGCTTTGAGTTCTTCTACGTTATCAAAATCGTACATGGTGCCCGAACCAGGATTGCGTTTTCTAATCATTTGCCCGCCGTACATATCGCCAAAATGACGAACATATATGTGTGCAAGTATTCCTTGCCTGTCTAAAGTTATAACATGACGTTCATATTCACGTACAACCGGCATCAGTAGTGCAGATGTTGTGCCGATAGCATATTCTTTTTCAATTTCTCTAAGATCGGCGTAGATTCGTTCTGCTCTGTTTATACTCTTGAGTTCGGGTACTAATGATTTAGCAGCATCTTCCAGTATTGAATAAATCATATATTGATTGTAGAGATATTTGTGATACTCTTCAGGGGTTAGACCTTTAAGTAGTTTGCAAGCGAACTCAGTACGCTCTGCTCGTTGATGTACTTCCCAAGTGAGTTCTTTTAGTTTGCTCATAGTTCCTCTTCAACTCTAATGCGTAGAGGAAATCCGTTGTCTCTGCATAGGCTAGTTGCTTCGAGAGATTTTTGTTCTGCAATTTCGTAACTATAAACACCTACTACTCCACTACCTTCTTCGTGAATTTTCATTGTTAGTGTTTGTGCAGTGTTTTCAGAATGTTTAAATAGTTCGATCAATAAACTAACAACAAACTCCATTGGTGTTTTGTCATCGTTTAGAAAAATAACTTTGTATAAACTAGGTTCTTTAACTTCTACTTTAATTTTTTCATCAATTTTTATGTCAACTGCGGTGCTCATATTTCTTTCCTTTGTTGATGGGGGAGCTCATCACTCCCCCTAGACTTTTTAGCCTTGAATTAGATTTGGTATTTCAATAGCAATCTTCTTAGGCTGCAATGCTTCTGGAACATTTCGCACTAGATGAATGTTTAACATACCAAGTTCGAGTGTTGCATTGGCAACTTCGACATGCTCGGCTAGTGTAAAGGCTCTACGGAATACGCGACCAGCAATTCCTTTGTGTAGATACTTTACTTCCTCGTCACCCTTTGGTGGTGTACCCTCAACAGTCAACGTGTTCTTATCAAGAACAATGTCGAGGTTGTCCATACCAAATCCCGCAACTGCAATAGAGATCATCCATTCGTTCTCATTGATTTCTGCAACGTTGTATGGAGGATAGTTACTTGTGCTTTGTGAGTTAGCAAATTGACGTTCTAAATCATGAAAGATTCTATCAAAGCCAACTGTGGCACGGTGAAATGAAGGTAAGTCTAGAGTTGTAAGTCTTGTCATTTTTTATCTCCTTTTAAAGCAAGATCTTCTGGAACCCAAGTGGCGTTCCACTTTTATTTACCATTGTTCGCATACACACCGTTAAATTGTTGTGTTACACGAACAAAGGTTGTGCATTTGCTAAGTTGTTTTAATGTCTTAGCGCCTGCATATGTGCAGGTAGATCTAATACCGCCAAGCAGTTCCTGTACTGTGTTGTTCACAGGACCTCTGTAAGGCACTAACACCTCCCTGCCTTCTGACGCTCGATAATCTTTCAAGCCGCCAAAATGTTTGTCGTTTGCTGCTTTACTGCTCATACCATAGAACTTGACAAACCGTTTTTCTTCTACAACAAGATTTACACCATCGTGCTGTAGTTGATTTGTTCGGTAGTATTTGGCAATGACTTCACCACCGCCTTCATCATGTCCGGCCAGCATCCCGCCCAGCATCACAAAGTCAGCACCAGCAGCAAAGGCTTTAGCAACATCGCCAGGGCAAGTACAACCGCCATCGGCAATAACATGACCACCAAGACCATGAGCAGCATCCGCACACTCGATGATGGCGGATAGTTGGGGATAGCCGACCCCAGTTTGTATACGAGTAGTACAAACACTGCCAGGACCAATGCCGACTTTAACAATATCTGCTCCAGCAAGAATTAATTCCTCTGTCATTTCGCCAGTAACAACATTACCAGCAATGATTACAATATGTGGATAACGTTCGCGAATATTTCGTACATGATTTACAAATGTTTCTGTGTAACCATTTGCAACGTCAATACACAGATACTTTAGTTGTTCGCTAACATTAAGATAAACCTTGCAAAATTTGTCGTAGTCTGCATTGCTAACGCCAATGCTCATAGCAACATGTTCAGTACGAATGCTGTTGCCTTTAAAGAAATCTATAAGTTCTTGAGCACTGTATGTTTTAACAAGGCAAGTAAATGTACCGGATTTTGCTAGTGTGTCAGCCATGTCAAATGTGCCAACACCGTCCATGTTAGCGGCCATAATAGGAACGCCACGATAGTGGTAATCTTCGATGTTATCTGGAAATCTCGGAACGTAATTTCTAAAACTAAATCTACGTTCTAGGTCTACTTCACTACGACTGCCTAGTGTGCTTCTTTTAGGACGAATAAGAACGTCCTTATAATCTAATTTAACGTCGGTTTCTAACCGCATGTTTGTATATCAAACCTCTCGGTTTGCTTGTGCTTTTTTATAGCGGCGCTTTGCGGCTTCTTTTGCTTTGCGACGCTTGGTGCCTTTGCTTTCAAAGGCTTCGCGATTACGGAGTTCTTGAAAAATGCCATCATCGGCTAATTTCTTTTTAAGTTTACGCAATGCTTTTGAAATATCATTGCCATAGACCTCAACTCGAAATCCTTTTGCACTGTCAGTAGATTGATGTTTACTCATTATTTCCTCTGTTTAAAACTGTTTCTAACCAAGACAAATCGTAAATTCTGTTCTTGCTTAATAAATTATATGGTGTAATATTGTCACTTGTCAAGTAAAAAGTATTTGGCTGTGCAATAATATAAGATGCGAATTCGTATGTAAATGGTTCTGTACTATCTAAATCTAGAACAACTACATCACATCTTTTAACCTGTGCCAATAACCATTCAATATCGTGATCGGCTTTTAATTCGTATAAAAACAAATTAACTGGTTCTACAGCGTTTATTAAAATGTTGTTGAGTATAGATTTAAGTTCATCTCTAGGATGTATTACTAATATTGATAATACATCATTGTATAACACATCCGGAGGTGTAATTACAGTAATTTCATTCATCTTTGTTTCTTATTTTACGCCAGATGCTGTTTTCACTTTGCTCGGAGTTTTGAGAATACCCTTCCCAAGGTAGACTATCTATCTCACCATTTATATATGCTTCTTTAAACTCTTTGATGGTCAAGTCTGGATGATCTTGTTTCCACTGTATCTTGGCAAGTTTAGTGTCTGCTTGATTTTCAATAGCAACTAGTTCGTCTATTCGCTTTTGTCTATCTGCATCAATTGGTACTTCACTCGATTCCAATCCTGCATCATCTTCAATTGCGGTGGTAGCAGGGTCTTCTGCACGAAGTTCTCCCAGGCCTGCATCTGCATCAGCGTTAATTTTCTGTATAGGTCCATCATCGATTAGTCCTCCGTTTTGAGATCTTGTTCCAGACATGGTATCATCCGTCTCAGATCCTTTATCGTCGGTGCTGGCGTTCTCTGAGGTGGTGCTGGCAGTACTATCGCTTGTTGTACTGGCTGCGGGTGTTTTACTATCTGATTGTTCATTATCAGGTCTATCAGATACATCATTGTTTACATCCTTGTTTGTATCAACACTGTTTTGCCGAAGAGACTCCTTGCGAAGTTCTCTTTGAAAATTAAATGTGTGCTGACTTGCAATTAGAAGTAACACAGCCAATGGATCAAACACAAAAATAATTAAAATAATTACCCAACGGACTGCTTCTTCTAAAAGATCTTTATCTTCAGATTTGCCGTATACAAATTCTGCAAGATACTTGATAGGACCTACTTCTGCTTCTAGTTTTCTATATTCAGACTCAAGTCCATATTTCTGTTCTGTTAAGGCAGATACAACAGTTTCAGCCTCGACAATAATCTTATTTTGTTTTTCTACTTGAGCAGCAACTTTTGCTTCGTCGGTTACACCTAGTTGCTGTCTAAGTCTGTTGATTAATTCGTTGGAGTTTGCAATCTCTGTTTCGGCTAAACTGCGTAGTCTTTGAATCTCTGCTCGAGCAGTATCAATTACAGGTGATGATAGTTTACTGCTTTCTTGTGCAATTAATTCTGCTAGACGTTGTTTTTCAGCAGTCTGTGCAGTTCTGTATGAGTCAATTGCTTGTGTAGTTGCAGGACCTAATTGACCATCTGCACGAACACCTACCAATGCTTGTAATGCTTTGATGTTGTCAGTTGCAATGTATTGTTCTATGCTTTGTAGATTGCCAGTGATTGTGTTTAGTTGGTCTTCATACAAAGATAGTCCACCGCCAAGGCGTTGTTCTTCTTTGGTGATAATAACGTTTTGTTCATCAATTGCTGGTTGAATACGAGTGTATGCACTGTCGATACGTTCTTGTTCTTTGTCAATCTGTGCTTGTATTTCTGTGTCGCGATCTGTGCCGGCTACTTCAAGTTGTTCGATTTCTTGCTCTGCCTTGGCAATGACGTCTTGTTGTCTAAGTATTTGACTGTCTATCTGTTCTAATCTTGCTAGACCGTCTTTGGCACTGGCAGTTTGATCGATGTGTGCTTTGGACAAAAATCCAAAAATACCCATCGATGTGATCAACATCAGAACAGCAACAGATATGGTTAGATAAGTTTTTAACCACCATACTGCATGTTCCCAATAATAGTGTAACCACACTACGGTAACTAATTTTGCTATTTCAAGTATACTGCCCATTATGATGATAGGCACTGCTGCCGCAGCAAATATTGCTACGAGACCTGCAACAGAATAGTATATTGCAACAGCACTGATACTCAATGCTGTTAGCATTGTAAGAATTCCTAAACCCATGTAATATTTATCCTACCATTTTTAGCAATATAGCAGTAGATTAATTTCTACGCATTTGTGCAATATCTGTTGCATCTTGTTTCTTGTCTGCAAAGATAGGAACCATATTGCTTTTATGCATTGTAGCGACACCAAGCAGTTGACGTTCTCCGCTATAAACCATAGGTTCTTTAGCAGGCCCGTGACCTGCTACACGATCGCTGGTCATTCTAGGACCAGTTGAATAATCAGGAATATCGTAAATGCCTACACGTTGACCTTTTTTGTCCACAGGCAATTTTGCTTTGCCTACACCCATTTTCTTAAGCCACGTTTCATGATCTGCTTTTGCGGCTTCTAACTTTTTACTGTTAGAAGTCTTCTTCTTTGAATTGTATTTTGTAGTAGTAAGGTATGGTCCCACAAGGTGCATACTCATAGAAAGGCTCCATAGTTGATACAAATACTGTAACACATATGGAGCCCGATGTCAACTTAAGATTGAAACTTCTTTGGAGAACCCCAATAGTCAAATGCTTTGACTTTGATAAATCGCTTGTTAGTTTCGTTCTTGTTTGGATTTTCGATAGTAAGAACTACATTCTTGTTCTTTTTCCAGGCCTGTAATTGATTTATTACACGCTCGCTAGATGCAAGATACTCGCTTCTTAACTGATTTGTAATTCTTGCTGAAACATTGCTGTGAAGTCCTTGAGATGTAAAACCCGAACTCTTTCCGCCTTTTTTGGCCATTGCCGATCCTCCATTATGTAGGTATTTATTGAATACAAAAAAAAAAGGGTTCTATTTTATAGGACCCTTTTTGACTTTGTATTTTAGCGTAGATTAGAAGTTAAATGATACGCCAATTGCAGGAGTAGTTTCTTCAGTGTCTAGATTGTAACCAACTTCAGCAAATGCACTTAGGCTATCCTTGGTGTAGACAACGCCAGCACCGATGTTCTGTGCCATGTCGGTTTCGTCACCGTTGATGAAAGCAGAAACGTCTAGTGCGTCCATTGCACCGTAAGTACCCATTGCTTCATAAGCAAATTCATCAGCATAAGTAACAGTTACGTTAGCATAAAGTGCTTCGCTAACATCAACACCAGTTGCTACTGCAACAGTAGTGTCCTCGGTGTCAAGATTGTAGTCAAGTGCTCCGGCTACATCAATCTTACCGTAGTCGTTGCTATAAGCAATCTGAACGTTTTCAATGTCGCCTACATTGGTGCTGATGTCAGTTAAACCAACAAGAACTTCAACTGCACCGTGGCTAACAATCACACTCTCGTGATCGTCTGCTGGATCAGCAAGAGTATCGCCGCCAACAACTTCTAAGCCGCCAAAGCCAAACAAGTCGCCTTGATCGCCAAAACTAACACTAGTGCCGCCAAATGCTACACCAACATGCCACGAGTCAACAACAAGATCGCTGCCGTCTGCTTCTACGCCAACAGCGCCAAATGCAGTTGCGCCTTCGGCTTTGTGACCAAATGACAATTCAACAGTTGGAGTTGCAACAAAATTGCCAGCAACGTTTTTGGTGAATTCAGCGCCAACAGTGCCGCCAAAATCAGCAGCAAATGCAGCACCAGCAAATGCAATGGCTGCAACAGTAGTAAGTAATAGTTTCATAAAGTTTTTCCCTTTGTTATTATAATGGCAAATTTCTTGCTCATTCGTAATATTAGTTATAACAGATATTCTGTAAAATACAACTAGTTTGAACAGATATCTAGGGTTTTTTGAAAATGCTTTTTAAATGTGTGTTCAATGTGCAACAGTTACATAACACCTTGCATTTTTTCAATTACTGGTACCAGTCTTTCAAGTATGACAGTAATCAGTATGAATGCAAGTAAACCAAATAAAACCCAATTTTTCTTTTTGCTTTGACTCAGCAGTGCCATAGCAATGATTTCATTGCCCAACAGTCTTAGGCTGATTTCAAATTTTTCTTCTGGTGCTGGGTTATCGTTGTCGTCCATACAACTATTTAGTTTTACGACGAGTGTTTTTCTTTGGCTGTTCCACTGTTGGCTTTAGAGTGACGTGACGTTCTTTATATCTTCCACAACGACCTTTGCCTACATAGTAGGGAGTGCCATCTTCTCGCAGGTATTCGTAAACATAGTAATCTGTGTGCATAATAGTATTTATGAGGAGATTCTGTTGCTACGCTCTCCCCGGGCGCCCTGTAGTTATGCTGCTAGAGCAAACTCAGAAGGTGCAAAATTTTCATTTGCAGTTGTCATTTTCTTCGCGGTAACGGCGCTTAGATCCCGGTGACTCCATCCTGCCTAGTTCGTTGATCGATCCTATGTCAGGCCCATCATAAAAATACTGCGATTAATCCTAATACTAAAACAAATATAATACTTACATTACCCCAAAAGATCTGTTCTTGCTCAGTCGGTACCTGTTCATCACAGTACTTTTTCCAATCAAGATCTTCGCTTCTGTCTTTACTCTCATCGTAATATACATACATCATCAGTCTTCTTATGGTGGACCTGCCGGGTGCCGCCCCCGGGTCTCATCCGTGTTCAGTGAACTTCAACATCACAAGTTATTTATATGCTAAAACAGTCAACCAGTCAAGAACTTTTTTGTGTATGCTTGTTCGTCATTTCGCTGCTGCAATACGACGTGAGAGAGTGGCTTGAGCGTTGTATTCCTCTTGCCATTTCGACGGGCCGTTGGAGGGCGACACCTGAACTGCCGTAACCTTGTATTCTGGACAGTTGGTAGCCCAATCGCTGAAATCGGTGGTGATAACATTGGCTTGGGTGTCGGGGTGGTGGAAGGTGGTGTAGACCACGCCCGGATTGACTTTGTCGGTCAGTGTTGCTCGCAGGGTGGTTTCCCCGGCACGTGAGGCCAGACGCACCCAATCACCCTCTTTGACACCGCGCACTTCAGCATCGTGGGGATGGATTTCCAACAAATCTTCAGTATGCCATATACTGTTCGCTGTGCGGCGTGTTTGGGCGCCCACGTTGTACTGCGACAGGATACGGCCCGTGGTGAGTAGCAGCGGGAAACGCGGGCCAGTGCGTTCATCAGTGGCAATATATTCGGTGTTGATGAACCGACCTTTGCCACGCACGAAGGCATCGACGTGCATCAAAGGCGTGCCTTCAGGCGCTTTTTCGTTGCAGGGCCACTGGACCGAGCCCATCTCTTCGATCTTGTCATAGCTGACACCGGCGAAGGACGGCGTGGTCATGGCAATCTCTTCCATGATCTGCACCGGGTGGGTGTAGTTCCAGTTGGCACCCATTGCGTTAGCGAACAACTGGGTGACTTCCCAATCGGCATAACCCGGCTTCGGAGCCATTACCTTGCGTACCATGTTGATGCGGCGCTCAGTGTTGGTAAAGGTGCCGTCCTTTTCCAAGAAACTCGATCCAGGGAAGAACACATGGGCGTAGTTTGCGGTCTCGTTCAGGAACAGGTCATGCACGATCACGCATTCCATCGCTGCCAGACCTGCCGCAACGTGCTTGGTGTCCGGGTCAGATTGCAGGATGTCTTCGCCTTGGCAGTACAACCCCTTGAAGGTGCCCTCCACGGCGGCATCCAGCATGTTGGGGATACGCAGGCCCGGCTCATTATCGATCTTCACGCCCCAGAGGTTTTCATAGATTGCCCGTACATCGTCGTTCTTCACATGGCGGTAACCCGGCAGTTCGTGCGGGAAGGATCCCATGTCGCACGAGCCTTGCACGTTGTTTTGGCCACGCAGCGGGTTCACACCCACGCCCGGACGGCCAATGTTGCCGGTCATCATCGCCAAGTTTGCAATGCCGATCACGGTGGTCGAGCCTTGCGAATGTTCCGTCACGCCCAGACCGTAGTAGATCGAGCCGTTGCCGCCGGTGGCATAGGTGCGGGCCGCGGCGCGGACATCCTCGGCCTTGACGCCGGTTAGGATTTCCACCGCTTCGGGCGAATGGTTCGGGCGGCTGACAAACTCGGCATAGTCTTGGAATTCATCCCAGTCGCAGCGGGTGCGGATGAACTCTTCGTTGTAGAGCTTTTCGGTCACGATCACATGCGCCAGTGCGGTGACCATGGCCACGTTGGTGCCTGGTGTAAGTGCAAGGTGATGTACTGCTTTGATATGCGGGCTTACTACAATTTCAGTGCGGCGAGGGTCAATGACTATCAGTTTCGCTCCTTTACGCAGGCGTTTTTTTAGACGGCTTGCAAAGACCGGGTGACCTACAGCAGGATTGGCTCCAATCACAATGGCCACATCTGTATATTCTACCGAATCAAAGTCTTGCGTTCCAGCACTGGTACCAAGAGTCTGACCCAAGCCATAACCGGTGGGCGAATGGCAGACGCGGGCGCAGGTGTCAGTGTTGTTGTTCAGGAACACTGCTCGAGTCAGTTTCTGCACCAGATAGGTTTCTTCATTGGTGCAGCGCGACGAGGTGATCACACCCACGGACTTTTGCCCGTATTTGGAAATTATGCCCTTCATGCGGTTCGCGGCGAATTCCATCGCCTCGGCCCACGAGACTTCTTTCCACGGGTCGTTGATGCTGTCGCGGATCATCGGCGACAGGATGCGGTCTTGGTGGGAGGCATAGCCATAGGCAAAGCGGCCCTTGACGCAGGAATGGCCACGGTTGGCCTTGCCGTGCTTGTAAGGGACCATCCGCACCAGCTCGTCGCCGCGCAGTTCAGCTTTAAACTGGCAACCCACACCGCAATAGGCGCAGGTGGTGATGACAGAGCGTTCCGGTGTGCCGATTTCGATGATCGACTTTTCCTGCAAGGTCGCTGTCGGGCAGGCTTGTACGCAGGCACCGCAGGACACGCAATCCGAGGCCAGCGCATCATCGGTTTTTGCACCGAACGACACACGGCTGTCAAAGCCTCGACCTTCGATGGTCAGCGCAAAGGTGCCCTGCACCTCTTCACAAGCCCGCACACAGCGCGAGCAGACGATGCATTTCGCCGGGTCATAGGTGAAGTAGGGGTTGCTCTCGTCCTTGGCTTTCCACTGCGGATTGGCCTCGCCAGAGTTGTTCTTGGCGCGGAAGTGGGTGTCGATCGCCTCATAGCGCACATCGCGCAGGCCGACGGCACCAGCCATGTCCTGCAACTCGCAATCGCCATTGGCCGAGCAGGTCAGGCAGTCCAGCGGGTGGTCCGAGATATACAACTCCATTACGCCGCGACGCAGTTGTTTCAGATTGCCGGTTTGGGTTTTCACCCGGATGCCGGGGGCAACGGGCGTGGTGCAAGAGGCGGGCGTGCCATTGCGGCCTTCGATTTCCACAAGGCACAGGCGGCAGGAGCCAAAGGCCTCAAGGTTGTCGGTCGCGCACAGCTTTGGCACTGTGATGCCAATCTCGGCGGCGGCTCGCATTATGCTGGTGTCTTTGGGCACGGTCACATCGAACCCGTCGATGTTCAGGGTCACCGTAGCGGTCGAACGCACATAGGGCGTGCCAAAATCGCGGTCCGAGGGAATAATGAAGTCTTTCATTCGGCGGCGTCCATCTGGGCTATTTGAGTGCTTACCATGTTTTTTTGCTCCATGCTTCTTCGAACCCGTCTTCGTGAACAACGTTTTCATGATTACCCCAGATACGTTCAAAGTAACCGTTGTACACACTCATGATGTCTTTTTCACTCCATGCATCTGGAATCAGGTGTCCTTTGACAATCCAATAATATCTATTGGCTTCTTTGTGTTCGTATGCTGTCACAGAGTATTTATTTTTTAATTCCCAAAAGAGTAGCAGGATTCAAGATCCACCCACTCATCTTCCATTTCTAGGCTTTCGGTGTAATCATAAACACCAATGCCTTTTAACCGTAGGTATGTAATGTCAATGGGTCGCATCAATACAGGAAGGGCGATTTCTCTGCAAGGATTGCTAATTTTGATTGGCCAGTCCACATCTACTAGATGTGCTTTAACTTTCGTCATCGCTGACTTCAACTTCAACTTCAATTTCAACATCTTCAACAACGACCTTTTTTTTCTTTCTGCCGTAGAATCCAGAAGTATATTCAATTTCTTCTGTTCTTTCACCTGTTGAACAAACTTTAACTTTGCCGCCTCGGTTGAGAAACTCCTCAATTAGTTCCTTTGGAGTATTATGGTGCATACGACCGATTGTGTTCATTGTCAAACCTTTCTAAAATTTCTGTGACGTGTTTGCATTTTCCATAGAAAGTAAATCCAGTGCAACTGCACTCGAATCCGTTTTCAGTAACTGTAATGGAATATGTGTTGTTTTTGCTGCCTTTGGCAGTCCATTCTAAACCAAGCAGCAAAGAGTTTTTAAACGGTCCCCAACCTTCGGGCTTGTAGTAGCGTTTAGAAAACTTTTTCATTGCTTGCTCCGTGTTGCTATTGAGTTATAGCATACAATAGATATCTGTCAAGTGTTTTTTCTGGAACGTTCCACCATGATGTCTAGAATTTCTTCAAGAGTCAAGTGATGCTGTTCCGGGTGCAGTCGCATTATTGTATTGCTAAATTCAGCATCGTCCTTGGCAATTAAACCAAAATTTACCAGCAGGTTTTCTTCTGTTAAATCATCGTTTAATTGATGTGCAGCCCAAATTGCAGACATTAACAGTACGTTAACTGATAGATCCTTACTGTTGATTTTATTATTGAGCAAGTATGAAATTGCTTTTTTTCTTACATTATAATAAAACGTTACCTTACGTGCAATTCCGTAAAGGTAATCAATGTTTTCTTTGTCCATTAAATCCTCGATTTGGGCATAAAAAAGTATAGCAAACTACCGCCAGGATTTACTGCCAATTTTAATTCTTCAGTGCGGAAATAGTCAATGCTGTGTCCAGTACGTTTCACGGTCCACATATCGCTGACTTTTTGATTCTGCACCATAATACTGGGTAGGTTGCGTTCAAAGGAAATTGCACGATAACGCAACACTTTGCCGTCAAATTGAGTGGGCTCAACTCCGTATTCAACTTGAATATATTTTTTTAAATCGTTAAGTGTATCCATCGTCATTTACCTCTATAGTGTATTTATTATAGGTCAGTTTTCTTTTCTTGTATCTCTTTGCGACGTTGAATGATTAGATCCTTCATTTCGTGTAGTGCTTGTCTTGCTCGAACAGCACTCGCCTTTACACCTTTTTGCTCGAACTTTTCAGTTTCCTGCAAATAGATAGCAAAGGCAAGTTTTAACTGTTCGTGCGTGTCACTCACCGAGAATTACCTCACATACTTCTTGCCAGTTGTTTACGCGAACAACCGCTGGGTTTTGATACCATTGATTGTGTGGATGATCAATAAGGATTGGACGGTGACCGTATTTCAAACCAGTGTCGCAGTTTTCTGGTTTGTCTTCGATCCACCAATGTCCCTGCTCGTACTTGTCTAAGGCGTCATCTTTGTCTGCACCAGTATCAAGGCAGATGAGATCGTCAAACGCAGCACTGCCGATAGTACGGTTAAGGTTGATCCAACGCAGTTCTTTGGCATATGGATCGAGGCTCAAACTGGTAATTACGTCAAAGCGGTAGCCCTCTGCAAACAATCGAGCAACACCTGTGTCTGCATCTCGCAGCACTGGCAAGCAACACATCCAAGCACTTTCGTTGAATTCACGTACAACGTCATGCTTGTCTTCTTTGGGGATACCGTATGCTTCAGCAAGGTTGTAGATACCGTGCTTGATCTTGGTATAGCCTTTTTTAATCATCCACTCGTGGAATGGACCTTCCCAGTCCAGCAACACGCCGTCACAGTCCGTTAGAATCTTTTTCATGTTTCACCTTTGTTTCACAACTTACTATAGCAGTAACTTTAAGGTTTGTCAACCAACCTTGACCGTAGACTGACCTGTTACAACTGTAGTTGCTCCACATTTACGTAAATCACCATTTCGGTGTACAGGTGCACCGTAACAAAAAACAGTTCCGGATCCTTCGGCAGTGTCAGTTGGTGGCACAGGATGTAAGAAGCCATCTGGTTCTGCTGTGCTTTCGTGTACTATAATAGGTTTACCGTTTATTTTAACAGTTTGCGGACTAGAATCTCCGTCGGCATTTAACTCGCCGCCGCCGTGTGAATTTTGATCTCCTTCGACTGCCCACAACTCTGCCATAATAACTCCTTATATCATCTTAATGCCGCTGGTACTGCTGATATACTGCTTGGCCATTTCGCTGTCAGTCTTAGCAATAAAGATCACTGCATTTTTGTTAATCTCGATCTTGGAATCTGGATTAACTGTAAATGTGTAAGGACCTAGACCCAGTCCTTGCTGTGTTGCCATAATTGCCAATGGCTTGGACACCACATAGGTATTTGTTTTGGTTTCAACAAGTCTAGCAATCAGTTCATCGCCGTTGAATGTTTTAATAGTAACGGTATCGCCGTCCTTCATTGGTGCTTCAATAAGCATTAATCGTTTCTCCACATGTCATGATCTTCAAAGTATTTTTCCAGTGCGTCTGATCCGCCAATGTAATTTCCATGTAGGAAAATTTGTGGAACAGTTCTAGCATTAGGTGCTGCTTCTAACAACTGTTCCTTGGTCCAAGGCCCAGCAGTAATATTTCTTTCTTCGTAGCGTATACCTTTACCATCAAGCATACGCTTTGCTTTAACGCAATAGGGGCAGTTGTCCTTGCTCCATACAATAGTTTCGCTCATAATGATAATCCTTTAAATGTATCTGTGCCTACATCCTGTTTGATAGCGCCCACAGTGTATGAACTGATCTCAGTTTCTTGTGGCGCAACTTGAACTTCCGAACCGGAAATCCATTTTTGTGTCCACGGCAATGGATTGTTCTTTACAGTGTAAGGGCTCTTGAGACCAACCATGTTCATACGCTTGGTAGCAATCCACTCGATGTATTCAGTTAGCAGTTGAGTGTTGAGACCAATCATACTGCCACCTTTGAACAGATAGTCTGCCCAAGTTTTTTCTTGATCAACTGCATCAACAAACATCTTGATAGAATCTGCTTCTGTTTCTTTTGCAATCTTGGCGTAATCAGGATCGTCTTTTTGCAATAGTTTTAGCAGCATCTGCGTTGATGCAAGATGCAGGTTCTCATCACGTGCAATAAATTTGATGATTTTAGCATTGCCTTCCATCTTCTTCAGTTCAGCAAATGCCCACGAACAAGCAAAACTAACATAGAAGCGAACACCTTCTAGAATGTTAACACTCATCAGTGCAAGCCATAGTTTCTTCTTTAGTTCGTACAACTCAACTGCAACTTCTTTACCGTTAACTGTGTGAGTGCCTGCGCCAAGCAAATTATACCAAGTTGCAAGTTCAATCAGTTCGTCATAATTTTTGCTGATATCTTCTGCACAATCGATAATTTCTTCAATGTCCATCATCTCGTCAAAGATCTTGCTCGGATTGGCATAGACGTTGCGAATGATGTGTGTATAACTGCGGCTGTGAATTGATTCAGAAAATGTCCAAGTCAGGATCCAGTTTTCAAGTTCTGGCAAACTTACAATAGGACTAAATGCTTCTACAGGAGCACGACCTTGTACACTATCAAGTAGAATTTGACGCTTTAGATTGCTGGTAAAAATATGTTGTTCATGTGCTGTTAGAGCCTTGAAGTCTGTTGCGTCTTTGTAAACGTCGATCTCTTCAGGACGCCAAAAGAAACCAAGTTGTTTATCAGTGAGTTGATCAAACTGTTTGTACTTCAGCGTGTCATAACGCTGGATAGTAGGACCACCTGTTGGGTCGAGAAATGCCATTACCTGTGTATGATCTGCACGGTTTTCTAAATCAAATACGCTGCTCATTTTTATCCTTTGTTAAATGCTATAAGAGTGTAACAGAGCCCTCGGGCTCTGTCAATTAAATTGTGCAACTTTCACAAGCGGCTTCGTCACTGATTTGTATTTCGGGCTCAAATGCGTCTTCTTTGACCATCTTGGCTACGTCTAGTTCGCCAGCGCCGTCGTTGGTGTTGAAGTAATACAACTGCTTGCCGCCGTATTTGTAGAACATTACCATGTGCTGTAGCATCACACTCATAGGAATCTTTTCATCTTCAAAGTAGATTGGATTGTAACTGGTATTAACACTAATGCCTTGGTCAATGTATTTTTGCAACACTGACATGATCTTTAGATAACCTTCTGGTGACTTTTGATCCCATAGTAGATCGTACTTGTTCTTTAGACGCTTGTATTCAGGAACAACCTGCTTTAGTACGCCGTGCTTGCTTTGCTTAACACTGATATATGCACGTGGCGGCTCAATTCCGTTTGTAGCATTTGCAATCTGTGCTGAAGTTTCGCTGGGCATCAATGCCATCAGTGTACTGTTGCGAATGCCAGTTTCTTTCAACTGTTTGCGAAGTTCTGCCCAGTCCATGCGTTCAACGTGTGGCACAAGATCGTCAACATCCTTCTTGTAGGTTTGGTTAGGTGTGATGCCGTGTCCGTACTTGGTTTCTAAGTTGCCGCTAGGGGCACCCTGTTCCGTTGCTAGATCAGCACTGGCTTTAATCAAATAGTAACTCCAGGCTTCTGCCCACTCGTCAATCAGTGCAAGTCCTTCTGCATCTATATGTTGATAACTAAGTCCATGCTTGGCCATCCAGTATGCAAAGTTGATAATGCCAACACCTAGCGGACGGCGCTTTTCAGTTGACAATCTTGCTGCAAGAACTGGATAGTCTTGATAGGATAGCAGTGCATCAAGACCTCTAACTGCCAGTGTGCAGACACGCTTGAAGTCTGCAGGTGTACGAATGTTACCCCAATTAATGGCGGAAAGGGTGCAAAGGCTGATTTCACCTTCCGCATCGTTTAGATCACTTAATGGCTTGGTTGGCAAGTCAATTTCTGCACAGAGATTGCTTTGACGAATAGGTGCAAGTTCAGGCAAGAAACTGCCGTGATCGTTTGCATTGTCCACGTTTTGTAAATAGATACGGCCTGTTGATTTGCGCTCTTCCATGAATGAGCCAAATATTTCAAGTGCTGTTACAGTTTTTTTACGTATCTTTGGATTGCGTTCTGCTGCTTCATACAGTTCTCTAAACCGTGCTTGATCTGCAAAGAACGCATCATACAAGCCAGGAACATCGCTTGGAGAAAACAGAGTAATATTACCGCCGGTGATTAGGCGTTCGTACATCAGTTTATTAAACTGTACACCGTAGTCCATGTGGCGTACACGAGTTTCTTCTGTGCCCTTGTTATTCTTTAGAACCAGCAGTTCTTCTACTTCGAGATGCCACAGTGGATAGTAGATAGTTGCTGCACCACCTCTGACGCCACCTTGGCTGCAACTTTTAACGGCTGCTTGGAACATTTTATAGAAAGGAATAATGCCTGTGTGATATGCATCGCCTCTGCGAACTGGCGAACCAATAGCACGTATCTTGCCGCCGCCGATGCCAATGCCTGCTTTTTGACTTACATATTTAACAATGGCACTGGTAGTAGCATTGATACTGTCGAGGCTATCATCAGACTCAATAAGGACACAACTACTAAACTGTCTTTGCGGAGTACGAACACCGGCCATAACAGGAGTAGGTAGGCTAATGTCGTGAAGACTAATAGCATCATAATAATCTTTGACCCATTGTAGTCTTGTTTCTTTTGAATAACTCTGGAACAGTGTTGCAGCAATTAAAATATAGCACATCTGCGGAGTTTCGAATATCTCGCCGGATACACGATTCTGTACTAGGTACTTGCCTCTTAGTTGTTCCATTGCAACGTAGGTTAGGTCCTCGTCTCTGTCGTGTTTGACGAAACTGTTGATTTTCTCCCATTCGTCTTCGTTGTAGTAGTTGATTAGATCAGGATCATAAAAGCCGTTTTCAATGTTACGAATTACTAGTTCTTTAACTGTGCAAGGTGTGTATTGTCCGTATACTTCTTTGCGTAAACCATAGTTGATTAGTCTGCCACCTACATATTGATAATTTGGAGTTTCTTCTGAGATAAGATCTGCTGCTGCCTTGATTAATGTTTCTTGAATGTCGTCGGTCTTGATGCCGTTATAGAATTGGATTTGACTCTTGATTTCTACTTCGCTTGGACTAACCCCTGTGATGCCTTCGCAGGCATGAAATACTACTTTGTGTAACTTTTCTATGTCAAGGGGTTCTTTTTTCCCATTGCGTTTCGTAACTTGAATCATTTTTTATTGTTTCCTCTTTATCAAATGTTTAGGTTTGGACAGATATTTATTGCAAGGGTGGCAAGCAATATTTTTTCTCGATCTTTAAATTTTTGGGTATAGATTCAGCATCTACCGCTCTATCTCTAAGATAGCCAATTACGTCGTTGTCAATATAAAGCAGGTATTTCACTTCTGACATTTCCTTATTGGTACAGATATGTATCTCAAACTGACACTGGGAAAAGCGTGTAGTTAACTGCAAACTATAGGCAATACCTAATAAACATGCAAACTCGCAGTAGGTATTTTCATAGATTAGAGTCCAAGGATCCAACCACGATTCTTCGTCGTAGGGATCAACGGATATGGTCACCAACGGTGCTCGATTATAAAAATCAATAGCATCTTGCAACGGTGTGTGAGAAGTTTCCAGTTGACTTCTAAGATCAACCCAGGCTCTTAACCTGTCTTCGTATTTTTTATCAAACATATGTTATGACTTGACTCTTATTGTGTAATAAAGATTGTCGTTGCTTACCGGAATACTATTAACTGCCGATAAGTTAACGATAGTAGTAGTTGCTGCACTAGGTACTGTAACAGTTTCTAAAGCGGCAGAGAACACCAACGATGATGCATAACCGCTGTCGCCCATGAAATTATAATTGTCGTTTAAAACTACGCTGTTATTGGATAGATTAATTACCAACTCAATTGTACCTTCTCTAACAATGTCTTCTGAGTCTTCTGTATACACATAGTCAACAAAGATTGTTCCATTGTCTACCACAGGAAACTTTAGTATTGACGTGCTTGTTGCTAGCAAACCAATTGTAGTATTGTTACCGTAGAGATTGCTGTAGTTTATTCTACCTAGTACTTCAGGAGTATAAAACTTTGTAGCAGCACTATCAGCAGGACCTGCTACGGTTTTATTTTGTGTGCGTTCAAAGAAGTCTGAACTACTCAAGTTTGTGTCTGTGGTAAATCTAATCACAGGCGATCTTGAAGTGTTGGCTTGATCATTACCTACGTTAAAGAATTTATTATTAGTACTTAGATTGTAGTTGCCTTCTCTGACGAAGATAGCTTCTTCGTCAATTCTATCAAAGAAAGAACCTTCAATCAAATTGTAGGATGGGCCGTCTGACATACCCAACAATCCAATTGAAGTATCTGTTCCGAAAGCGATTCCTTTGAGCATTGATTCTAAACGTAAATTTCTAAATGTATTATTTTTAATGTAGTAATCACTATAAATGCCGTAGTTGAAATTGTCAATCTCTATTCCATCAAATACGTTATTTTCTGATAGTTTTACATCAGAGTAAGAAATAATATCAATTGCTCTATGTATATCTGCTACATCACCAAATGTCCAAAAACCTTTGATTTTCAAATTCTTAAAAATGCTGCGTTGGCACGAGTCTACAATCATACCTTTTTTAGTTAAACTGTTTACTTCGATTGAGCAATCAGAAATTTCTACATACTTGGCTAGATACTCATCACTAACTTCGTCAATTGTTTCAGTTGGGTCCGCAGGATTGTAGTGTACAGTTTTAAATACGTCTGCGGTGCTGGATCTAAATATTGTTTTTTCTTTGCCTGCACCTCTGATAACAGCATACGGAGGTACTTCAATAGTACTGGATACCACATATACACCTGCTGGAAACCAAAGTATAACTCTATTCTCTGTACTGCTGTTTAAAAATAGAGTATCAATGGCCAATTGTATTTCGTCTGTTTGATCTGATCCATTGCCAGTTGCACCAAAAGAAAACACACTAACAGTTTCGTCTAGTCTGTCTTGTAGACTTCTTGATACTGGAACATTTATACCCCAAATGTTGTTATCGGATTTGTATGAGTACTGATCTGCTAGTTCAAATATGTTGCTGTGTTCAGTTAATAGTTCGGTATTGCCCACATATGGAGCACCTTCACTGACTGCACCATTACCAATGTATAGACGTTGGTTGTCAATGCTCCATGCAATTTCACCAGATGCTAGTTGTGGTGGGTTACCTCTACCTCTACGGTGCTGAATTCGGCTGATTTGAACAATTGCCACGATCGTTACTCCTACGCTTTTTATTATTTAGCGTACTTTTCGTAATAGGAGTATACTCGATCCCACCATCGGTTTGACCACTCGTCAAACTCGTCCGGCCACAAGTCAAATTGCAAATACTGCTCGTCTCTGGTACACATGAACACATGACCTTCACGTATATTAGTCCCGTGTATTTCGTTGTGAGCAAGTGCATATGCCGTCATTTGAAGATAGTAGTCTTCAATCCACTCTTTCTTCTTAACTTTGTTGCTTTGTTTAAAGTCCATAATACAGGCATTGCCTTTGTATACACCAACCAAGTCAGTTGTTCCTGCATACAAACTTGGCATGTACAGAGGCACTTCGCTGCCCCATATTTCAGTTACATCATCCAGTGCATGAACTCGTATACGAGTAGCCATTGCGTGTGCTTTTTGTGCATACGGATTTGTTCCTGCCGATGGCCACTCACCTGTAGCAATATAGTCTTCGAGATACTTGTGCATACGAGTTCCTACGCCCGCAGCCTCTGTGGTAATTTCTTTTGCTTTGGTCTCACCTACCCGTTTGCGCCATTCAATCAAGTGTGTTTGATCTTTGGTTTCGCCAAGGATAGTAGTAACGCTGGCAACAGCACTACCGTCAGGAGTCAAGTATCTTCGTTTGCCTTCTACTTCTGTTCTAGGAATCTTTGTGTATTCAAACTTATTAACTATTAGTGTCACTATCAGATCCCCAGTTAGTGACTTCGGCAATGTCTTCGTCGTAATACGGGCTCATCATATAAGGAGCAACATTGCTATATGGGTCGTCGAAACCTTCTATTTCATTTACTTCTGGGACTAGATTGGTTAATAGATTTTTAATACCAAATTGAAGTGTTGCTGTGCTACCTGAGCAACCAGAACATGCACCACTCATTTCTAGTTTCACTCGGCCGTTGTCGTACTCTACAAAACGAACTTCGCCGCCGTGTTGTTCCACATATGGTTGTACATACTCATTTAAAATTTGTTTGATGTTTTCACTAATTACTTCTTTTGTTCTTTCAGTCATGGGTCTCTCCAGTTTGACTTAATATAACATTTTTTTCTAAAGAAGTCAAGAGCCTATTTTGGTAGCACGTTTGGCCATTTGGCCAACGACATCTTTTTTAGACGCAGTACCACCGCCAACATCATCAAGTTCACGTGTCTTTAGTGTAATAGAATCTTGATTGAAATCTTTTATTAGACCACGGATCTTGTCATCTGAGTCATATGCTGCTTTGAACACATCGTAAGAGAACTGTTGTCCGCCTACGTTTTGCATATATCTATCTAATTGTTGGATGTTAAATTTTGTTAACCCTTTGTTTTTCAAAAGGGTTAACACCTGATACAACTTGTCTGTATCGATATTCTCAGTTACTTTTTTTTTGAAAGGATACTTGCTAAACGAGTTGGGTTAACAGTTTCGTTTGCTTTGACACGTCCAAGAATCTTACTCATGTTGTAACTTTTTGATTCCCGCTTGGCACGACCTGCTGGCTCTTCACCGCCGGTTGCTGGCTCTGCTGCACCGAACTCGTCATCTGCAGGTTCATCCATGTCCATGCCTGCATCCATGTCGTCTGTGGGCATCTCGTCGTCCACAGTTGGTTCCATGCTCATGTCCATGTCATCTTCTCCGCCCATTGGCATTGGACCACCTTCGCCTGTTAGTGTGCCAACACCGCCAGTTAGTGCTGTGCGAGTTGATTCCAATGCAGCATAAAGGCTTTCCAGTGCAGGTCTAACTGCATTGGTGAAACTGTCTGCTGACTCTTGACCCATTTCGTCACGAATAGCGTCTGCAAGTTCTAACATGCTTTCTGTTTGCATTTCTGCTGTATCTTCCATCCAACTGGTGATACGATCGACCATTTCTTTTGCAGCCATGACCAATTCGGCTGTGTCCTCTGCGCCCTCACGCAATGTGCTTTCTTCTAATGATTCGTCATCCACATGTCCACGTTCACTGATTGCTGCATTTAATACATCTAACATTAGTTTTGACTTTTGATAAGTTTCGTTGTGTACTGAATCAAATGATTCATTGGTTTCAACTTGACTTAACTGTGTACGTATTCTGTTACGAACATCTTGAAGTTGCTCTAGCGTGAAACGCTCTAGATTGATTTTTTGTCCAAAACGTGCGGCTAGGCTTTCGTTTAATGACTTGGCAGTGACTGGTTTTGCGAATTCTCTAAGTTGCATAGTTGGGTTTCCTATAATGCTTTATTTTTATTTATCTAATGTCGGAAAGAATGAACCCGTCTAGAACACGTTTTGCATTATCGATCTTGTCTGTGGATATCTCCAGCAGAGATTCCATTGCCACACGTCGTGGATGGTTTTCTGTGGTTTCAATAATATGATTATAAAATTGACTATCGTTATAGTTTTTCTCTATCACTCGATCGTAGTGCATTAATCCACGCCAGGGCTTTGATTTAGCATATGCCTTTGCAACTGCAACGGCACCGATCTTACTAAAGGTTGTAGTAACAGTTTTGTTGTTTTTTGTATCAACCAAAATGTACCCATGCGTTTTGCTAGGTCTAATAAGAATACTGTCAATACGAATAGTATTACCTTTGTGTTCTGGTATTAAGTAATCTTTGATTTTAAATTCTATAAGATTTTCTAGTTCTGAAACAGCCTGTTCAAGATTTTTCATTTGGAAGTACCACCATTGATCCTTTATGATACACCTTGGAAAGAAGACTTTTGCGTATTAAGTTTTCGATAACGAACTTTTCTCTTTCGGTGAATGTCTCAATATAGCACGGAGATTTTATCTTGTCAAGCATTGAACGTTCTTCATTGCTGGTATGAATATCAAAATCTTTTAATAATTCGTTTAATTTCATATTGCTATCGACCTTTTTAGATCTTGCTTCTTATAAACGACTTTTTTAGGTGCAGTTGGGTCTTTTAGTGCGTCAGGGTTTTCGATTTCTACATCGTCACCTTGTACTTTGGTTACTTTATAATTTTGTACGCCACCTTTGGCTGTGTTGGGCAGTGGAATTTGTTTACCCGGTTGAATCAATTTATCTTTTGCTTGTTCAATATCGCGATTTTGTGCTTGATTGGGCTGTTGAGGAGGATTAGAAACTGTGGTGGATCCTGTGCTGCCCAAGGCTTGCCCTACTTTAGATGTTGTTGAACCCACTGCCTTTGCTACCTGCCCGCCGATCTTTGATGCTGCGCCAACAGCCTTAGCACCTAGTTTAGCACCTGCTGCTAAACCTCTTGCAGCACCGATTACCAATGGGAGTATTTCGTCTAGTTTTGTATCTTCTTTGATAAACTCGTCGGCTCTCATTTGCGAAGTTTCCTTTTGTACTTTGGTCTTGGCTTGTTAAGTTTTTTAATTCTTTTGCTGGTAGGATGTTTTAATCTAGAAATCTGTTTAATTGCTTGTGCTTTGCCCTTGGTTCTACGTGTCTTTTTAAGAGTAGCACTCTTGCTCATAGATACTGCTGTGTTGCAGGTAGCAGGTTTTGCCACCACACGGCCTTTTTTCTTACCATCTGTGCAACGATAACGACGTACAACGCCCTTCTTACCGCGACCCCAAACTGGCTTCCATCCTTCTACGATCTCTTCTACTAACATTATCTATTCATAGCCTTTAATCTACGACTTGCTGGATTGACACGTTTGGTTCGTTTTGCCTTGCGACTCATACGACCACCAATCTTTTGTTTTAGTCTTTTGAAACGCATACTCTGTTTGATGTCAATTGGTGCATAGCATTGTGCCATCTTGGCCACAACTCTACCGTGTCTACGACCGCCAGTGCAACGGTACTTGCGAACCACGTTTGTACCGCGGCGCCCCCACACTTGCTTTTCATCTAGTTCTATGTCAAATAATTCACGTAATAACATAAAGTTATTTATCGTGATTTAAAATTGTGTGATCATTACTATAATAGTAGAAAGCAGGCCCGCTACAATGCTGCCTGCTGCACCCACAATAACTTTAATAAGACTGTCGTTGCCGTTCTTCATATCAAGGGCAATGCTGTCTAGTTTGTCTTCAACTTTGGTTAAACGCTGATCAAGTTGAGCATATCTTATGGCGCACAGGTCCACGTGTGCTTCTAGACTCTCTTTTTCAAGATCTGTTGATTGTGCGATAGTCATCATATTCTCCGTTAAACGATAGGAAATAGCCTTTTCGATGTGATGCCTATGATGCCTTTTTAATATTTATGAGATCAGTTGAAATCTTCTAGTTTAACAAACACAATGTTTTTATGTTCTGCAGACGTTGTTATAAAGGCTGCATCAGTGAAGTTGATGGTTTCATCAAGACTGTCAATGATAGGAACGTAATTAAAATCATGTACAAGATAGTCCAAGTTGTGTTGTTCATCGGATTCAAATCCAAAGTTCAGTTTCCATATACGTTGCTTGCCAGTGTACTTGGATCCAAAACCCAAATCTTTTATCAACTTCTCTTCTGAGGTTGGTGCTGAATTGATAACAGGATTTGCTCTTAAACTTATAGTTTGTAATGCTGTAAGATAGTTTTGTTGTTGCTTTTGCAGATAAGGATCGTCGCCGCGTCTTGCATTTGTTCTAGTTATATCAACAAGTGTTAGTAATTGGAATCTCATAACGTACTTATCAGCCATAAAAAAAGGGTCCGCAAAACGCGAACCCTTTCAAATAGTTATTCAACTATTAGAGAGCTGGTTGAAATACTGCTTCAACAGTTACAGTAGCACCAGTTCCTGCTGCTGCGTCAGTGGTATCGAAAGTACCAGTACCTTGTACACGGAAGTATACAATGTCAGTTGTACCGCTTACAAACGCTGAACCGTTGGCAGTACCAAAACCTGCTACAGTGAAAGCATCGCCAGTGTTAGATGGTAGAACACCACTAGCACCACCTGCTTGAGTGATTGCATTGTAGAAAGCAAGTAGGTTAGCATTGGTCATGTTTGTTAGAGCAAACTTGACAATGAGTTCACGACCTGCGTCTGATGTGTTAATTACGAATTTGTTGTAGTTGGCACCAACTGTTGTTGCACCAACTGCTAAACTTGTTACGTCTGCCATTTTAAATCTCCTTATACTCTATGGCTACAAATCTACGCTCCGTAGATGTTGTTATTATTATTTAGCACGGAGATAGAAATACGGGGTAATATGGTGTAAAAACGAGATTGATCAGTTTGGTGTCCAGCGATGTCTTGGAACCAACTTAACCTTACTACCAGTTGATACATAGCCTTCGCCACCTGCTTCATCACCAGTTGATGCTCGTACATCAGCAGGAGCAGAATCCAGTTGATCAATCAAATGATTCTTTGCTGCTTGAATTCTACCTACCAATTTAAAGATAGCAGTCAATCCGTCAGCATTGTTTTTGTGCATATCAAATATCTTGAGTTGCTTGGGTTGACTTATCTTGCTGGTTTTGAGCCAATTGAAAAAGCCGTTTGGATTAACTTGATTCAGTTGTTTTGCTTTTGCCATTTGATTAACAAAAGTGTAGATGATGTTTTTAAGATCACTCAATCCAGCCTGCGGTGCTAGGAAACTGTCAATGATTCTGCTGTTTGCTTTTGCAAACTTTCTAATACTATCAGTTTCGCTGTTGTCAATCTTGGGCTGGTGAGTTACGTAAGTCTGTCCTAAAACAACCACATCTCGACTGTTTAGGTTTGATACATCCTCTATAGGAGTACCATCCTTCTGTCCAAATGCAGAGTATTTGCTATGCACCACTACACCAATCTTACTAGCGCCGATTCGCTTGCCGATTTCGCTATTAGGGTCAACGGTGTAGGTAACTTTGTTAGGGGTAAATGTGTAGCCTTGTTCTGTTTTTTGTACTGGTTTGCCTGGATGATACAGTAAGTCTCCAAACAAGTATCCTTCGAAGTTCTTGGGAAAACTTGCTTGTACAGTTCGGAATATCTCCGCCATGTCATTGCCAAACTGTTCTCTCCAGTCTTCGCCTTTGCCTGTGCTTTTAATAAAGTTTGCAAGGTCTTCTGGGCTGGTGCTTTGATTGCGTCCCCAGCCGTTCTTGCCTGTTAATACAAATGTTCCGTCCGGCTCTCTACCAAAGTAGACAGTAGGATTGCCGTCCCACTTGATAGAAATAGATTCAGTGCCGCCAGCCATGCGATCCAGTATGTCTGCTGCTTCTATTGCACCAGCAGCACCATCTACAAATACAAGATCTTCCAAGTGTTGATATTCTCTACCAACCTTGGCTTCTTCGTTGATACTTTCGTTTTTCTTTCTTCCAGCACAATGAGCACGTTGACTAAAACCTTTTGGGTTGCTGCAATCGATGCTGCGTTTATACTTTTGGCTCCACGCTTCTGTTACTATCTCTTGATATCTCATTGCATCAACCTTGCCGTTAATTCCTTAATTCTATTAAGGTGCTTGTCATCTAAAGTTTCCGTAGGCTGTACTTCTTTCCATGCTGGATCGGCTCTTAGACCAGATAAGAATTGATCTCCGTTAGGACCAAGTGCTGCAACAATGGCTTCTACTGAACCTAGGTCTTTTGCAGATGCATTTGGTCCTATCAGTATCTTGGCAATTTCATCTATGTCTGTTGATACTATACTATCATCTGCTCTGTTTAGCAACCCCTTAAACGCACTCCACTTCATGTCTTTTTCTTTGGCCAATTTAGCCATTGCTAACTGCTTGTTCAATCCTTTATACGGACTGCCTTTAGGAATATTGTGTATGTGAAATTTACTAACTGCTTCGCTGTTGGGTACTAACATCAAGTCAACTTGATGAGCAGTATTGCCAGCCGGAACTTTTACGTGTACGTTTATGCCAATAACTTTTGTTTCGAAACCTGCACGTTTGAATAAGTCTTCTAGTGCTTTTTTGGTGGGTAGAGGCTTGTCTGTGCCCAATGCTGTCATTACAGCATCCTGATCTACAATAATATCTAAATCGCCACTCTTCTTTCCAGGTGTTGGTGTGGCTCCAGAACCAATTGGATAACCTTTGATCTTTATATTGTCTAGAACTGAGTTAACGGCCTTTGTTAGTTGCGGAATAACTGCATGATCAAAGTCTGATGTTCCGTCAAAAACATTGCCACCTTCGTTGAGTTTCATTTCTTTTTACTTTCGATGATCTTGTCCACTCCGGTCTTGAACTTTTGTGGATTGGCACTGCGAATAGCATTGATAAATCTACGTTCTAGATCTACGGCAGTGTCTTCTGGATAACTCTCGTGTATTTTTGTTAATAAATTGATTGCTGATTCTATAATATTATTGCCAGTTGTCTGAATAAATGCATCAGCATAGTCCTTGCGGCCTACACTGGATAGTTCTTCTAAAATACCACGAGTTCTTTTTTTCATTTTATCGATCCTTGTAGTATTTAGTTACCTTTGCATATAAATATCTAGATAAGTGAGGGCAAACTATGTGGGAAATAATTGATAAAATGTTTGGCGATACATTGTGGATTTACACAAGTATTGCTGGTAGTATTATAGGTGCAATAGTACTTGCATATCTAAGCACTACTAGAATCGGATTGTGGGGTTATGCACACTTTGATCGTATTGTGGATTATCTAGTAGAACACTGGGGATTAAAATGGTTAGAACAACCAGAAGACGCATGGCGAAAAAAATATCCAAAAATAACAGCTAAAATTGACGCAATTGAACAGCGTCTAGATCAACTTGAGGGCAAAAAAAATGATAAAGGATCTAAATTTTAAAGAGCGTAGCCTCTTATTCGCTAGACTATCTGCCATTGCATATGGCAATCTCAAAGAAGTAAAAAAGCAAGCCAAAGAATTGGGCTTCACTACTGTAGAATTTTACAATAAAGACGGCGCACAAGCCTACCGTTTCCAAAACAAAAATGATCTAGTTATTGCATGTAGAGGTACAGAACCCACTTGCTTCAACGACATCAAAGCAGATTTAAAAGCAATACCTGTTATAGCAGAAACAGTCAGTCGTGTACACAGAGGATTCAAACGAGAAGTTGACGATCTTTGGCCTATGGTTGTCGAAGACCTATCGGCCAAACGTGCCGAGCAATCGCTTTGGTTCACTGGACACAGTCTTGGTGCTGCAATGGCAACCATTATGGCCAGCCGTTGTTTGTATTGCGAGGAACTACCTGATCCTGTAGAACTCTACACATTTGGTTCACCGCGTGTAGGTTGGAAGGGTTATGTTGTTCATCTTGGTGTCGAACATCACCGTTGGGTAAACAACAATGATGTTGTTACTCGTGTACCATTAAATATCATGGGCTATCGTCATCACGGTACAGAACACTATATGAACGCCTATGGACAGGTACGAAAGAACACAGGATGGCAGCGTGTAAAGGATCGTTGGCGCGGTATGTGGATGGGTATTAAGAAAGGTAGTATTGATAACTTTTCAGATCACTCAATGTCAAACTATATTGCCAATATAGAAGCATGGAACAAGGAGCAGGATTAATCCTGCTCCTTGAGTATTTCGATTACTTGTTAGCCCACTCTGCTTGAGTTGCTGCAAGTTCTGGATCTGGAACAAGACCGTATTGTGCTAGAGCACCGTCTGAGCCTGCCATTTCATCACTTACGAAGAATTGTACGTATTCTTTCAGTCCTGGGATTACTTCAAGGTGTGCATCCTTGACATAGAAGTAAAGCGGACGGCTGATTGGATAATCGCCACTTGAGATTGTTTCTACGCTGGGGAATACGCCGCTTACTGTAGCAACTTCTAGCTTGTCAGTGTTGTTCTGATAGAAACTAAGACCAAACACACCCAGTGCTGTATTATTCGCTGCAAGACGTGCAAGTGTCTCAGTGTAGTCGCCGTCGATATCAATTGCTGCGCCATCAGTGCGAACCTTAACACAAGCCTTCTTCTGATCGTCGTCTAGTTTTTCAACACCTAGTGCTTCTTTACAACCTGCTTCCATAACCTTTACATCAAACACTTCTCTAGTGCCGTGCTTGGTACCTGGAATATAAGCAAGAATCTCTACCGCTGGTAGAGCAGGATCAACATCACTCCATAGTTTTGCAGTGCTGTCTGCGTGTAGTGCAGTGTACAGTTGAACTACAGTCAAGTCATCAATGTTGAGTTGATCAATGTTAGATGCAAATACAATGCCATCGTAACCAATTCTAACTTCTGTAATAGGACCAACAACTTCTTCGCACTTGGCCCATTCTTCTTCTTTCATCTTTGAACTGCTGTTTGCAATGTCAACAGTGTTTTCACCAACGCCTTCGCATAATTTCTTACGGCCAGCGCCTGAACCACCGCCTTCAACTACTGGCGACGGAAATTCAAAATTTTCTCCAAATGCTTCAGCAACAATGGTTGCATATGGTAGAACTGTAGATGAACCAGTAACTTGAACATTGTCTCTTGCAAGTGCTGGTGTGGATAGTACTAGGGCTGCAACGGCAGCGATAGCAAATGAACGCATATATGTCTCCTTCTGTGCGTATAGTGCATAGGTCTCTCCTATACAAAACTATATAGTCGTTAGTATAACAAAAAATTGTAACAGATTTATGAAATTCTACTGTTGTTACAAAAATTTCATATTTCTAGGTATGCACGAACTGCATATCGGAATTGCACAAATCACGCTTGATTTTGTCAAGTATTAGCACTAAATATGTAAGATACAGAAACACAGGAAGAGAAAAATGTTAACACTAAAACTATTTGACGGTTGGGTTCGTAGCCTTGCTCCACGTCCAGCAGACAAAGACCTAGAAACTTGGGCTCGTATAGAATACAAAAAAGATTCTACATTTGCCTATCATCATATGAAAGAATTTGGCGTGGCTCCTAGTATGGGAGCAACAGAATGATCGCAAAATTTAAAACTTGGCTTGTTCGTCATAAAACCTATAAGCAAACTCTAAGAGAGTTAAATTCGCTTAACTATCATCAGTTACGCGATCTTGGACTTTCGCCAGACATGATTCCAGTTATTGCCAGTGAAGCAGCATATGGAATACGATAATGTTGGGTACAGTAATGCTTAAAAACATGTTCAAAGATTTGCTCAATACTCGCACTGAAAAACAATTTGTAGAAGAGTATCTAGCAGACAGCATCAGTTTAGAAGACCTAGAACGCAGACAGCGTTCAATCAGCAGAGGTGAAGCACCTTGGCAACTAAGAGCAAATCAAAATTTAAAAGGATGGATATAATGTTAGACCCAGATCACAGTTATCTTCGCGACAAGAACGAAAAGAAAGCAGGCGGCAAGTAATGTGGCAACGCATTATTAACTTATTTGAACGCACAGGTCGTGCTAGAGCCGCTGCCGAACTAGCACGTCAAGGACATCATGATCTTGCTCGTAAGATCATGCTAGGAGAAAATCTATGAGTCATATTCCATACTACGGCGAAGATACTTCAAAAAAAGAATCTAAACCCGTTGACAAACAATAAATAATCAACTATATTAACAATATAGCAAACACAGACACAGGAGAAAACAAATGAACGATTACGCAAAACAAATGCAGGAAGCCGCTGCGACATTCGGCGAACAACTAAAGGCAGCAATGCCCAAAGTTACTTTTAATAAAAATGGATACGAAATTCGAGCCCAAGTTTTAGAAATGGCGCAAGGCCAAGTTTGGCAAGACTTCCACGCTAGGTTAGGTGCCTTCGAAGCATCAGTTGCCAAAGATGGTAAAGAAGTTGTTACCAAAGTAGAAATGCCAAAAGTACCGGGTGCCGACGAAGTATTGGCTGCGGCAGAAAAGTTTTATAACTTTGTAAACGGTAAGACTGACACTAAATAAACTATATTTTTAATCTTATAAAAAAGAGGGCATAGCCCGTTTATTATATTAATCAAAAGCAGCCCCTGTTAGCAAAAACACACACTTGTTTAGATCGAGTGTAACGCTAACAGGGGTTAATCTTTATCTACGCTTAAAGTGATAGTCACCATCGGGGCCATAGTTTGTAAACTGTGCTACCAACTCAAATCCTATGCTGTGCATATATTCAAACACAGTTTCTCTTAGAGGCGCACCTTTATTATATTCAACGCTTTGCAGTTCTAGTATAACATGTTCTACAGTTTCTAACACTTCTGCTGCACCACGCAGTACATCGAGTTCTGCGCCCTGTACATCCATTTTTAACAGTTCAGGCTCGGGCAACTGTTTTAATCTATGCACTGCATCCAGTGTTACTGTTTGATAAGTGCGCTTGTGTGTTTCATTAAAGTAAAATGCACTGTTGGCATTGATGTCACTGTTTTCAATATAATAACTGTTGCCGCCAGGGTGCCAATCATTCTGATAGAACTCTACAGTTTTGCCACTCTCATCACTTAGTACGCCAACATGATACATCATGTTGTTTTCTTTGTAAAGAAACTCACAACTGGGCATGGCTTCAAATGCTATAACAGTACTGTCTGGCCAAATCTGTTTTGCTTCGTTGGTCCAATGCAGTACACATGCACCTACATCGTAAATAGTTTTTGGAGTAAATCCTCCATCCTTTAATTGTTGCAAATAATCTACATGCGGTTTTGGTAACAATCTCTGCGAACTTAGATCTCTCAATCGTAGTTCTATACTGTTGTCTATAGCAGGTATTGAATCGTCTACGGTAAACTCGCCCTGACCTATGTGTCTACACTTAATAGCAGTGTCGGCGTAGATCTTAAATCCTTTCTTAAGTGCTTTGGCACAGAAGTCTACATCTTCACTAATAGTATTGGCGTGATTCAGTGCGCTGTGATAAACAAAGTGTGGATAGGGTATTGCTTGAAACACAGACTTTTTAATTAGTACACATCCAAAGCCACAGCCGTTAATGGGCACAAGTCCGCGGTCTTTGATTTTACCGTAAGGTATGTTGCTAACACCGCCTCGGTCATTGTTTTCGTATATTTCTAAAGTGTGCTGCCCTGGCTTGCGTTGTATGTACAAGCCGCTGACCATGTCAACGTCATGTGATAAAAATCTTCTCAGTGTGTCTCTTGGTAGTACAATGTCGCTGTCTACACTCAGTAGATAGTCATATCCTTTGACTACCCAGTCTGCAATTAGATTTCGTATTTGATCTATGTTATAACCATAGAAGTATTGAAACACTGTCTGATAGCCTTCTGGAACGTCCAGATCGTATATACTCTTGAAGGTTTCCGGTTCTATATACTTGGCTGTGGGTATCGCTATCAGGATCTTTTTTTTTTGTTGATTCATGTTGACAATCTCTCTTGCATTTTTGTTCTGTTCTGTGCTGTTTACTTTGTAATCATTAAGTGGATTAACGTCATTGTAGTTTACCATTATGTCTTGTACTGCCTGTACACTGTTAGGATCAGCCTGCTCTATCAATGCATAGAATACACTGCCATCGCCACCGGCGCCGTACCATTCGCCCTTGTTATCTTTGAACAGTGTGTCATCTACGCTGTCTATTAGACTTTTTCTAAATGTTCTTAGATGTGTATAGGGCAGTATCCAGTTGAAATGGTGTGTTCTATATGCTCGTGTTTCTTTGATGTGCTGTGGATATTCCTGTGCTATCAAAGGAATGTTGTCTGCTATGCTCCAACAACTGCCATAGGTAAACTCTGCTCCGTCTAGGTATCGATCGTTGTAGTAGTGAAATATGCTGTTGTCATTGGTTAAACTGTCATCGCCATCCAGTAGCATGACAATGCTGTCTGTTTCTAAACTTCTAACAGTTTCAATTTGATTTCTCACTGCACCGTAGTGACCAGTTCTCTTTACAATTTTGAACTTGCTTTGTATATGTTCAGGCAAAGATGCAATAGTCTGTTCTATTACAGCAACGCTTTGATCTGTAGAACAGTCATCAATCAGCGTGTGTTCCCAGTTGTCATAGTCCTGTGCAGCAACACTGAGTATGTGATTTTCTAAGTAGTGTTCTGCATTATAGAAAGGACTTACAATCTCTATCTTCTGCTGTGGATAACTGGCTGTGTGCGACATTTCACAAGGATTGGTATAGCGTCTTTTCCATATCTTGTGTATGCGTTGATTTATTTTTTGCACTGCTCTGTATTCATCCACAGGTAGATGCTGTTTTAATTTGTAATAGAAATGCTGTTTCCACTGTAGAGCCACTGTGTCCCAACCTACTACGTCTTTTATTATATTACAATAGTTTTGTTTTTGTTGATGTAGATATCGGTCACGATATGCCTGTACAGTTGTAGCAACAAACTTTTCAATCTGTTGTGGCGAGTCGATATTAGGAAACAGATTGTTTGGCACTACAGAATAATCAATCACGTAGCAGGCTTCGGCTAGTGCTATTTCTTCCAGTGCTCCGAATCTGCAGGTTATCAACGGTGTGTTGTAGCAGAGGCTTTCCACTGAACTGATACCAAACGTTTCTGGAAACGCACTTGGATAGATCATAAAGCTAGATTTTTGAAGTATGTGTGCAATAGACTTTTGTGATATGACACCTGTAAACTCTATGTCCAACTGTTGGTTTACAGTATCGTTAGCCATAACATGCCAATCCTGTTCCTGTTGATCAGGAGCACTGCTTTTGCCAAATCTATAGTATCCGCCTATTATTTTTAGTTTAGCATTGGGCAACTGTTGTTTGACTCTGGGCCAAATTTCTTTAACCAAGGGTACCATGCCTTTGGTAACACTGGCGTTGTATACAAACAGATCAGGGTCTTTGCTTTTTAGGTCCGTCTGCGTATCGTAGATGTTAACGCCGTTTCTAGTTATAAAAACTTTGGGTTTAAGCACTTCGAAGTTGCGTCTTGCACCGTGATCACAGTTGGTAATATAGGTTAGATGCCAGTCGCTCAGTGTAAAGATGTCTGTGATTCTGTTTTCAGTTGCAAGTTTTTCTATCAGCGAATCTCCTAAACAGAATGTGTCGTGCATCCACAGTATTCTCATTTTGGCTTTGCTGAGTATTCTGTTGTAGAGATCAATCTGTTGAAATGGTACTGCTCTGTTGTCTCTCATCTGTGGATAGTCTTTGGGATCGGTGAAAGGTATTACAGTTCTTGAACTGATTACAATATCAAATTCCCAGTCTTTGGCTAGATCTCTTGTGGGTCTGTAGACAACGCCGTTGTATGTGCCAGGCTGTGTGTCTTCTGAATCACAGTTGTTGAATACTGTTACACCAAAACCCAGTTTGGCCAGTTGTTCGCTGACGAAAGTAACAGCACTTTCTGAGCCACCCAGTCCTTGTTTGTATACTGTTGTGCCATCATAGGGTATACCAATGATGTCTATGATTGCTATCTTCATAACTGTAATTATCTAGCATTTTTTAGACAGCCAATTATTACGATTTTATCCTGCCCACCTTTCTAAAAACGTGAGCGGCACCGGAGCAGGTAGGTTAAAATTTGTTATACTTACAAAATCAACTGAAACAAAAACCTTGCCAGATAGTATCGTAGATTCTTCTATTCCACGGCTAAAAATGTATATGTCGTCTACAGTTAGCAGTGTTATTTCAAGCATGTGAGTAACAACTGATAGATCTATTATGTTAAGATCTGTAAGACTAGTAAATGTTAAGTTGCTATCACCGGATAGTTGTTCATACAGTGCCACGATCAGGCCCCTATCCAATATTGCGGAGCATCAAAATCTAGAATTTCTGTTGTGTTAAACGATGTAATACTAACAAAATCTATAGTAAGAAGTTGTCGAACTTCCAACAGCACACTAGAAGATGTTCCTAGATTAAATGTGTATTTTTGGGCCGGAGATAATATTTCAATATAAAGTACATTATCAACACTGGTCAAATCAATCACACTCAGCGTTGCTGATGTAAAAGTCAATGATGGAGATTCTGTTAGAGTAATATATGACACTGTCTTACCTTATTGGGACCCCTATTGTTAATCCAGCAAAGGCAGGCTGTCTACTGGTCCTATCGTGTGTGCAAACAAACTTGTAATATCTATTTGCTCCTATATAAAAAGTTTGTCCAGTTTCATGATTCTGTCCACTGAGAATAACCAATCCGTCAACAGTTTGGTATGCGTTTCCTTTGATAGGATTGCCAATAATAATAGGATATATCGCAGTAGTTTTTTTACCATCAGCATCATATCTATCAAGAAATCCTTGATTGGATAGAGAATATGGATAAAGATTTAAGAAATTGGTAGTGTTAGGCGCGGCAGTGCTGTCGCTGTTTAATTGTTGGTTGAAGCTTGACAACTCATTATATGCAGTACCGGATCCACTATCATACTTGTGTACATGAACTCTTAAATCGTGCCTAGTCAATGAGGTAGTAGCGTCTCCTAGTCCGGTCAATCCAATCATAGGAATAGATGCAGAAGTAGAAAATTGATGTATTGGAAGAGCTGTTCCATTACACACGGCCCAAAAAGTAGCTTGAGTAACATTTCCTATAAACAAATAACCGTTGGCTGCCGACACAATAAATCTGTCCTGATAAATACCCCTGACGGAGCTGCTCAGAGTATCGTACCTGGCAGTAATCCCGCCAGTGCTAGTAGTAAAATTATGATTCAACGGCCTTGCAAAGTCAAACCCTGCAAAAGTTGTTCTGCTTGCTGGATCTTGAAATGCACCCATAAATCCATTATAATAGTTGTTGGCTATGGTTGTAGTCGCATCACCATTATATCTTAAGGCAAAACCTTTGTGAAAAAATGCTTGATCAGATTTTCCTGTTACAGACTGACTCCACGCCCAGTAATTATTAACAGTACTAAAGGTTCCAACTGTTTCTCTTCTGGTCCAAGCACCCGGATTTGCATCAGAAAATAATTGATAATAAGATAGGTTAGGTTGTGCTGTTGACAAACTCTCAGCGGTATTGGTCATAGCATAATCAATAATGTTAGCAAAGGGAATTAAACCCCGTCCGGAACCAGTGTCAGTAGTCTGAAATTCTATAAACATTATATTCCTCCTATTGTTGTAGGAACCATATATGTACCTGCGTTAACACCAGTAGTACCATTGCCGACGTTATGTAATCTTACAAACCTATATTCAACTCCACTTACTGTTGCTGTTTGTCCAGTTTGACCTGCATTATCTGTGGTTCTCCACAGATAAGGTATTCTACCGTTTAATACAGCACGACTAGAACTTCCAGTGGTTGATATTGGAAATCCAGTGAAATAATATACAGGTATCATATAATTTTGTGTGTCTCCAATAGAGTCTCGAGTGGAAAAGAATGCATTGGATATATTAGGATAAAGTTGAGGTAATTCGCTGGAGGCTGAAATGGCATGGCTGGAGGACGTAAGGTAGGATTTACTATTAAATAGGGTGTCGCCGTTGTAGGCCAGGTTGTGGTAGATTGCTTGGTTGCGGGCTGCGGTCTCTGTAGTTTGCAGAGTTGCCGAAGATGGCCAACTGTTTCCATGACAAGATATAAGAATCTGTGGAGAATACAAACTATTGAGAGTTCTAGCCCAAACATCGGATCCTGTTGATTCTACATCAAATAATCCTGCTGTGCCGCCATTGCCACTTGTGTTTAGTACACTCCAAATTACCCAATGTGCAGATATAAAAAATTGATATTCTACATTGGCTAGAGTGGCACTCATATAATTTGATTCAGTGCCAGCATTAAACCAATAACTGCTAGTGCCCGAGGCGGCGGGCACTTCATTTGTACTGTTTGAACTCAGCATTCTAGGTATTCCGTGTGCATAGCCAGCATTTATATTTGATTGATATATTCTAAATAGACTAACAAAATTTGAATTTTGACTGTGTTGTTTTGTAAACTGTACATAATTTCCAGCCGATGTGCCGGCAACGCCTTGTCCAGTTACGGTAATACCGGCTGGTAATGATCCTGTTATTGAACAATTGTTGATGTCAAACACAGCCGGCGGTAAAGCAGAAGGTAGTGTTGTTCCATTTAATACCCGTGCTATCCATTGTGCAATTGAAGCAGTCACCCCCCCTGCAGTGAAAGTACCGGTGTTAAAACTATTACCAGCCGATGTGAATTTTATTCTACAATACATTACACAATCTCCGAAGGATTAAACCCGTCTTGCAACAAGCACTGATCAGATTTAACAACAGGATTTCCATTATGCATTACTAAACAAACTAACTTTCCAGCCGCCTCTGTTGAAAAAATCTGACCATCTCCATCTATGTACATGTTGATTGGACCAACTTGATAATTCATTTGATGAAAAACCGAGTAGTTAGATTCTCCTAAAGAATCTAAGTCTACACCAAAAGTATTATTTAAAAAAGTTTTTTGTTCTTGTGTAAGTGCGGTCATATTTTATTCTCCATTATATACTTGTAAATTGATACAAAAATACTACGTTTAATCCCGAGCCTTGTGTAGTTGATCCTGCTGAACCACTAGTGGTTACATCAACAGTTAGATAATCATCTTCTGCCATACTAAACGCTGTAGTATTTACTGTTTTTAAGGACGCAACAGGCATAACAAGAGTTCTAGTAGCGACCCCATTCTTTTTTATCACAATTGTTGCTTCTTGATCTGCTGCTACATCTAATCTAAAAGTTATTTGCAAGATAGTTAATGCTGCTGGAGCATACCATCTTGCAGTGCCTTCCCTAACTACTAACAATCCTTCCTGGGCCAACATTACGCTTCTATTACCATTGGCACCAACACTGCCAGTAAATCCAGTTGTTCCTGCTGATCCTGTGAAGCCAACTGAACCAGTGAAGCCGACTGAACCAGTGAAACCGACTGAGCCAGTGAAGCCCTGGTCTCCTTTAGAACCAGTATAACCTGTGTCGCCCTGCGATCCAGTGAAGCCGACACTACCAGTGAAGCCCTGATCTCCTTTAGAACCAGTATAACCTGTGTCGCCCTGCGATCCAGTGAAGCCGACACTGCCAGTAAATCCAACACTACCAGTGAAGCCTTGGTCGCCTTTAGATCCTGTAAATCCTGTTTCACCTTGACTGCCACTAAATCCAACACTGCCAGTAAATCCAACACTGCCTGTAAACCCAGTAACACCTTGACTGCCACTAAATCCAACACTGCCAGTAAACCCAATATCGCCTTGTGAGCCAGTAAATCCAACACTGCCTGTAAATCCTGTTTCACCTTGACTGCCACTAAATCCAACACTGCCAGTAAACCCAATATCGCCTTGTGAGCCAGTAAATCCAACACTGCCTGTAAACCCAGTAACACCTTGTGATCCAGTATAACCCGTATCTCCTTGACTACCTGTAAATCCAATAAAA
>Ga0315903_10000435_pt1 | contig 62801 bp, 91 predicted proteins | sample LakEriMetagenome_7_FD_203524 | JGI IMG/M metagenome (GOLD analysis project Ga0315903, IMG submission 203524) | Freshwater fungal communities from buoy surface, Lake Erie, Ohio, United States - Buoy 2 MA119 | ecosystem: Environmental > Aquatic > Freshwater > Lake | place: USA: Lake Erie, Ohio... | reverse complement strand
GCCACCCCTCTGGCGCCTGCATGAGTTGTTCCTGTTGACGGATAAATACGCGTCAGGACTGGAGTGGGCGGTCTCCAAGGCTGGCTACGAGGTGGGGGAGCAAGCAGGGCGGCTCATCCGATGCAGTGGCTACTACCGGGTCTGTGTGGACAACCAGCCGTACCTGGCGCACCGCATCGTGTATTACATGCGTACAGGTGAACTACCCAATACTCATGATGTGAAACATGAGTCTTCCAATAAGACAAAAGACAACCGCATGGAGCTGTACGCCAGCCGTAAACCGCCTGTACGCAAGCAACCAAAGCCCTGCCCAATCCTTGCCGCCTGATGGCCAACCTTCTCACCCATACCAACGCTGCCAACTTCCGTTTCGTTCCACGCATCAACGATCTAAATAGTGAAGAACTTGAGGCCCATGGTTATTACAGGGGATTCCCGTGTCCTTTTAGTCATGTCATCAGGGACCGTGAGTGGCATTGGTGTTATCACTGCGCCGTCAAGATACAGTCCAACCTCTGTGGTTATGACGTTAACTACATCGATCCGTACTACAAAAAACAAATCATTAAAATTTGGCAGCAGATCCAGGTTGGTGATTGGGAGGATTGCTGGCAAATGACACTTCCTGGGGCTAAGACCCCAAAACGTGTGTGCTTTCCTTCTTACCGGGCGTCATACACCAAGCAAATGTCGGAAAACATCTCACCTCACAAGGCAATTTATGTGTGTTCTTGGGGTGATATCGGCTCCATGCCCGTTACCAGGATCTGTAAAAATCCCTGGTGCGGCAACCCTCTGCATCTGGTCTCAAGTTGGAATCGTTTGTTTCCACCTCAAATCATGCAACCATTTGCACGCGAGTTGGACCCTGCCAAGTTGATGGCAGTTACCAAGGCGCGTGTCACTGGGCAGATCCACAAGTTAATTGAGGCTTCTTATAGGCCAACTATTGCGCATCCCTTGGGCGTAAAAGATGCCCCGGATTATGATGAAGGAGGGTAACAGTACAACACAATAATGTCGCGTAATGAATTAAGCCAAAGGCAAAGAACACAACAGAATCCATTAAACCTTGGCACCTTTAACCAAACCTCAATTCGCTACTTAACCGGTCGCCTTGGCCCTCAAAATAAAGTTGTTGGTTATAGAGATACTAATCAGCTATCCAACGGGGGGTTTGGTGGAGGCGCATACAATCACTGGTTTCAAATTAATTTAAGTACACCGGCTTGGATTATTACAGCTAAAGGTGATCCGCGTCCGCAATATATCCAAGTATCTGCCTATGAATTAGATAAAACGCCAATTCAAGGGCGTGGAATTTTTGATGCTGATAGCGTTTCACTTCACACAAACGAAGGTACGTACTATCCATATATTGGTCATGTTATGGCTGCAGGTTCAAACCTGTACAATAATTTCAATCCAAATCGTCTTGATTTAGGGAATGAACTTTACTTTCCTTTAAACGAAGGCAGCTATTTAATCTGTATTTCAACTACACGCAATGAACCACTTGATTACGGAGTTGCAATTGTTGTTGAAGTTGCAGAATCCGAATTAGAACTTGCACTTGAAACAGGTACGGGTAACTTGCTTTTATTTGAAGACAATACAGACATCATATTGGACACAACGGAGAGCTATAGTCAACAAGACACACATGAACATTCTCTTTCCGAATGGACTGTTGCTTGGGATCGTGAGCACCAACAGGATGAACGCTTCCCTGCCGTCCTTGTCCCTTTGACAACTCTGGCATGAACACCTTAATTACCTGGTTAAAAACAAAATTAATCAAGAAAAAACCATTAACAGCTACGCAAAAGTTTAAAGAGTATTGTGACAATAATCCTTCTGCATCACAATGCAGAATATATGACTGTTAATATTGCATTAAAAAAATTTTACTTTAATGGTTTAAGGGTAGAATACTAAAAACTTTAAAAACCATGCACAAAGTTAACGAATACCTTGAAGTGGCACTCGCTATTCATGCAGCATGTTCTGCCATTTGCGCCCTAACGCCAACGCCTAAAGACGATCGAATTGTCCGCAAAGCATACCGCTTGATTGAAATTGGCGGTTTACTGGTTGGTCGAGCCAAACAACGCTGATTAATTAGGTAAAGCCTGAAACCAAAACACGGTTCCATCTTGCTTTTCAACCCAATCCCTTGTTGCGTAAGCCTGTTCTTTTGACAGGGTTACGCATTTTTTTTCATCGCCAACTTCCCAGCACATATTCACGCGAATGCGTGGTTCTTTATATCGCTTCACTTCAATAATCCCATCTGACTTTTGGTTTGCCCGGTCGGATTCCCAGGTGCACAAATCCCTTAGGTGCGCCATAACCAACTGAAAAAGGCCAGTTAAAATCACACCATTCTTGCACAGCATAAATGCTGGCACCTTCAATGTAAAAATCTACTGCTCCTTTAGATGATTCATTGAAGGTATGTTCACTGTTTTTAGCGCCACCCACTTGTGTATTGATGGGTTCAGGCCTTGAGCCACTGGTGATAATAATGGGCTTACCACCAAATTCATTACGCACTCGTTCCAAGAAACGACACAGTTCTAATGCTGTATCACACTGATGTTGTTTAGTAAAACGTCGTGCTTCTTGATTCAGTGTTAATTCACCATACGTAATGTGAGGTGTAATTTTATAGGTGAATGGACTCCACGGGTTAAACCGTTGCGCTGCAGGGGGATCGGTTGGTTTTGCGGGTGTGGTACCAGGAGTTTTTAACTCCCGGTCCATGATTTGAATTAGTTTAGTGGCGTAGTTGGGGTCTGTTGCGTACCCTTCTTTGACAAGGAGATTGGCACATTCATTTCGACTGCTGGCTCGGTTGACTCCTTGGTATCGACTGTAGTCTTTGTACCAGCGATCGACAAGATAACAAATGCAAGTATAAAGATCAGGGAAATTAATAAAGCCAGCATTGATAGTCACCCATTGACCATTGATAAACTCTTGTGTATTAACGTTGGTACCTGCACCTTTTAATCCAAAGTAGTTGTGAGTACCTGAAACATGTTTACCCCATGAGGATTCTAGTGCCCATTGGGCAGCAACAACTTCTGGATATTTGGCACCAGCAGCTTTACCTGCTGCCATGACACCATTCCAGTCGTTGTCGTAAGCAATGGGTTTTGGTGCGCTGCGATATTTGTCAGCAAAACGCTCCAGGGTTGAAGGAGCTACTTCCCCCTGGAGCCAATTCCACGCACTTACCTGATGTGGCAATTCGTCGTAGTATTTAGCAGCATCTGTGAATTTTATTGTCATCGACCTAGAGTTTATTTACCTACTCTAGGTCAACTTTATAGATTCACGAGTGCTTATGTTAAACGATATTGATAGGCTTTAAAGTTTGTGTTTCCCATTATGTAAAGCAGTGAGCCGCCGTAACCAATTGTGACCCCTACTGCTGCCCCATCTTGGTTAGCAACAGACAAACTAATAGAATCGTAAGAAGCAGTGCTTATATCCCATGCCGTTGAGCAACTGTATTGAAATACAGCATCAGTTGCTGTCCCCATAACATATAATTTAGTGCCGTCATCTTTAAAATATAAAGCACTAGGAGTGCCATCTTGTGACGTTGTACTAAATGATTTACTATCGTATGATGCTGTACTGACATCCCACGCAGTCGAACAAGAATATTGAAATACAGTATCAGCCGTTGTTCCTATAATATAAAATTTTGTTCCATCAGGTTTAAAGTATAATCCAACTGGAGTGGTTTCTTGTGTTGCTACGCCAAATGATTTATTATCATAAGAACCCGTACTAATATCCCACGCTGTAGAACAAGAGTATTGATATATGGTATCAGCCGTGCTTCCTAAAGTATAAAACTTAGTTCCATCGGGCTTAAAATACAGAGCGGTTAATGTTGACTCTGTTTGTCCTGTTAAATAAAATTTAGAGTAAACTTCTGAGTAATCTGCATTAAAAAGTGAAGACGTACTTAAATCCCATGGAGTAGTGCATTTGTATTGAGTGATGGAATATGGCGCCCTCCCTGGGACATAAAAAATAGTTCCATACTCATTAAAAACAATATCCGCTAGTCCATTTGTTTCCGCTAAATTTGCTTTGTAGTTATAACCATCAAAACCAATTGGATTAATCTTCCATGCAACAGCGAGTGTGTAAGAAGTTATAGTTTTTCCAACTTGTCCAATGATATATAATTTAGTCCCATCATCCTTGAATGCTACGCCGATGGGGCTATCATCTTGCACTTCGATGCTACCCCTGATATAAGAAGCCGTACTTACGTCCCATGCCGTCGAGCAACTGTATTGATGTACAGCGTTAGTTGTTGTTCCTACAACATAAAAAGTGGTACCATCTGTTTTAAACAATAACCCAACTGGCGTTGCATCCTGTCCATTTACACTAAATGACTTGCTGTCGTATGATGCAGTGCTTACATCCCATGCGGTAGAACAGCTGTATTGGTATACGGTGTCATTTGTTACTCCTACAATATAAAACTTAGTGCCATCATCTTTAAAAGCTAAACCCTGTGGGGTTGTTTCTTGTCCTCCTACACTAAATGATTTACTGTCATAAGAACCTGTACTAACATCCCATGCCGTAGAACAGCTGTATTGATATACGGTGTCATTTGTCTGTCCTACAACATAAAACTTAGTGCCATCAGATTTAAAAAATAACCCTCTTGGGTCAGTCTCTTGTGTTGTTACACTAAATGATTTACTGTCATAAGATGCAGTGCTTACATCCCAAGCAGTAGAGCAGCTGTACTGATATACGGTGTCAGTTGTCTGTCCTACAATATAAAACTTAGTCCCATCAGGCTTAAATACAAAATCGTTTGGAATTGTTTCTTGTGCATTAACCGAAAAAACACCCCTTGGCACTGATGCCGTACTAATATCCCAAGCTGTGCCTAAAGTAAATTTATAAACTCTTACTGTTGTGCTTTCAATTACATTTACAACTGTGCCATCGCTAGATATAAATAATCCAGCCACGGCAAAGCCAGCCCAGTGAACGTTAAACGATTTACTATCATAAGATGCAGTACTGACATCCCATGCAGTAGAACAACTGTATTGGTATATGCTGTCGCTTGCTGAGCCTACAACATAAAACTTAGTTCCATCATCTTTAAAAAATAATCCTGCTGGATTAGTTTCTTGCGTTACAACGGCAAACGATTTGCTGGCGTAAGACGCAGTGCTTACATCCCAAGCAGTAGAGCAACTGTATTGATATACGGTATCGTTTGTTGTACCTACAATATAAAATGCAGTACCATCCGATTTAAAAAATACTGAACTTGGAGCACTTTCTTGTGTTATTACACTAAATGATTTACTGTCATAAGAAGCAGTGCTTACATCCCATGCTGTAGAACAAGAATATTGAAATACAGTGTCACTTGTTGTTCCTACGATATAAAATTTAGTGCCATCAGGTTTAAAGTATAAGCCAGTAGAAAGAGTTTCTTGAGCTGTTATTGAGAAACTTTTTTCATCATACGAAGCAGTTGTTATGTCCCATGCAGTAGAGCAACTGTATTGGTGTATACGATCAGTATTTGGAGAAATAACATAAAATTTAGTCCCGTCAGTTTTAAAAGCTACGTCGTTTACTGAGATTAAACCGCTAATTCCCAAAAGTGTGCTTGACTTTTGGCCGTAAAAACCATCAATTACATTCCATGGTTGTGCAGCCCATGCAATGTCTTTAACACCTTGAGATTGGTCATAAATTTCCCAGATGCCTTTTTGCCCTTCTTTGGTAGCCCCATAACCACTGGGCTTTTTACCAATGTAATTTCCTTTCATGTTTCTATTCCTTTATATTTATAATAACGTAGTTGAAAGTTGTTTTATTCTTGAATTTGTATTATTTGAGTTTTGCATTACATAGAGGCTTGTGCCTTCTGTGCTAAAAGAAATACCTACATTTGAAAAACCAGGATCTACAACAGGAACGCTAATACCATCATAAGTAATTGTACTGACATCCCATGAAGTACTGCAACTGTATTGATAAACTGTATTTTTGCTTGTTCCAGTCATATAACATTTTGTCCCGTCTAAGTTAAAAATAAAAGCTTGAGGATCGGTTTCACTTGAATTTCTATTTAAATCAAATCGATAAGTTTTGGAATCATATGATCCGGTGCTGATATCCCACGGAGTAGAACATGTGTATTGAAAAACAGAATTACTGCTGCTTCCCACCATGTAAAACTTAGTGCCATCAGGTTTAAATGTTAAATCCCTAGATGAAGGATCCTGTCCATTTACGCTAAATGATACGCCATCATACGATGCTGTACTAATATCCCATGCGGTTGAACATGTGTATTGAAATACACTGTCACTAGTGGGTCCTATGATATAAAACTTAGTGCCATCAGGTTTAAAATAAACGCCCCTTAAATCACTTTCTTGCGCCTCTACAGCAAAAGAAATATTATCGTAAGAAGCTGTTGTTAAATCCCACGGAGTAGAACATGTGTATTGAAAAATTGCATCTCCAGTGGACCCAGCTACATAAAATTTAGTTCCATCTGGTTTAAAAAATAAACCTTGTGGATGTGTATTTTGTGCTCCTACGGTAAAAGCCTTCCCATCATAAAGACCGCCAGCAACACTCCACGCTGCTGGCCAGATCCCCATCGTTAAACGATCAGCAACCTCTTTTACACGCCAAATACCAGGCCAGGTTTTACCAATAAAAGCAAACCTGGCTCCTATATAGCCAGCTTCAAAAAATTCAGCAGCCATGAGATCAAGTCACTTCAAGGACCGATGTCACAACATGAATACCACTTGCTGCACTCGATGTGGCCCGCAGCTTCTGACCAGAAGTTAAAACAACTTTATTAGGAATGACTTCCAGGGTTGCGTTAGCTGGGACAGCAATATCCTTAGCGATTACAGCAATTAAGGTGTTGCCACTGTCAGTTAAATTCAAGCTGTAATTAACTGCGACAGTGCCAGTTGCATTTGCAGCGAGAGACGATAAAACAACTGCACGTGCACCTGAACTTGTCGGTGCTTGATAAACGTCAGTAATACCGGTGGTTGTTAGCTGTACACCACTATTTGAAAATGTTTCGGGCATGTTTAACGTCTGGCTTTTTTCTATCTTAACACTTGCCTAATGCAGCTGAAAATGCAACAGTTTTAATCGTTGAGATTGGTTCCCAAGACGTTTGATTTCCGCTGACTTTACTTAAGCAGTAACCACTGATTCCGTATCCAACTGGAACAGTGCCGTAACCTGTTGGCAACAAATACAAACCATATGGACTGATTGCACCAGCGCTATTGATGACCGTAACGTTACCGCTGGTTTTATAGGCTGCTCCCGAAATAACTCCTGTTGTTGAGATTGAGTTAGTCGTTGGATCAACAAATCCTGTTGCAGATGCGTAGTCGCCGCTACTCGGCAAACCTGAAGGCAAAACAACTGTTAAATCAGTTCCTGCAACCTCACAAATTAAATTGTCAACCTTAAGGACTGTCATCTCAATTTAATGCCACAATACGGCCAAGCGTTGAACCACTAGTATTAATTGTTGCCCAATAAGATGTACCGTCACCGCTGCTTACTACGAACTGACCGCTCACACCACTGGTATTCGGGAAAGAATATAAGCCGTACGGACGAACATCACCGGAACCACTGATGACAACAACATTACCGCTGACTTTGTAAGTGCTACCAGAGATGGTACCGGTTGTTGAGATATTTTTTGTAACTGGATCAAAAACGTTGACAGTACTCTGAGCAACAAAAATGCCTGATACACTGAGTACTACATCGCCTGTAACGGTTGAGTAACTAATAGTATCAACCTTTACATTTCCGTATGCCATGACTTTATTTTTATTCTAATTTTAACATCAGACTATGCTCCAAGAGGAGCCACTGCTGACGGTCACTGTGATTCCAGATGCGATTGCTACAGGGGAAGCCGATAGACCATTAACTCCGCTCTCAATTAAAACTCCACTGGTAATGGTAATTTTGCTTTTGAAAATCAGAGCAGAAGAACTGCCGGATACTTGAAGGTCACCTGATACAACAGTGCCGCTGTAGACAATGTTATTGGCATAAACACTATTGAAAACACCAGATACAGCTGTAATTGTGTCCCCGGTAATGGTGGCGCCACTTATATTTGTATACCGAAGGGTGTTACCTGTTAGTGTGTGTGAAACACCCGATAACACTTGCAGTTGAGCACCAGTGATTGTGGCGCCAGATAACTGCTGGAATCGACCGCTGGTGAAATTTGCGGATGTACCCGTTGCTGTTGTTGTAACCGAGTTGATCGATGCAACGGTGGTGCCCTGAACACTATTACCGGTAATAGTGTTGCCGTTGATTGTCCCCGTTGCAACAAGATTATTTTGTACAACAATCCCGCTGAACGTTGCATTGTTGGTAACAACAATTCCAGATGTTGTTACTGTGTTGTCAACAGTTAAATCACCATTAATGCGAACGGAACCACTGATGGTTCCACCCGTCCGCTGCAGGTAGTAAATATTTAAATATGCTTTGGTGCCAGATACGGTAAGTTTTTTATTTCTTAGGGTAGGATCTGGCTCATTAATTTGAACAACAGTGTACAGATCCGCATCATTCAGATCTATTCCAGCAATTTCCTGTAGATCACTAATTCTGCGGTTAGCCACTACTTATGTATACAAATGCCTTTAAATCAATTATAGTTCCGTTATTCCAGGTCTTACTTCACCCTAATCTCAAGGCGTGGTAAGAAGTTGGTAGCAAAATTCCAGCCAGCCTGAACGCCGGTAACAATGCCACAAGCAATCACAAGTACCACAATCAACTCTGCGACGGTCAGGTTGCGGCGCACATAAACCACCTGTGGCTGGGGCTGAGGTTGCGGCCTTGGCATCGCAGCTTGTTGGGCGATGGTTTGTTGGATTGCCAGCTGGCGGGCACGCTCCTTCAGTTCAGCAAGCTGTTCAGGTGTGATTTCTGGTTGAGGCGGAAATTGAACAGGTGGTTGACTGGGGGGAATTTGATCTTCCATTTAAGCAATAAATCTTTTCACACATTAGCATCTAACAAGAAAGATTGACGTTATGCAAAACGGAATCCGCAAAGGTTTAGAAGACATTGCGTGGGAACTAAGAGGAATCAAGAATGTTCTTAGTTCCATGTGGCATGACCGTCATGCAGAAGGCAAGACCAATTCATTGGATCCAGACGCTTATGCCGATGAGTACTTATCGACTGAGGAATGTGCCAGACGCTTAGGTGTATCCGATCAAACTATTCGTAATTGGATTGCAATTGGCAGGAAGAATCCTGAAAAGGGCTGGGTGGAAGGCATTCATTATGTCAACATCATGCCAGACGGAAATAAAAAAGCTTTATTCCGTATTCCCTGGAGCAGACTTGTGCAGTCCTTCTCCAAAAACCGTGAAGCAATCCTGACTGATTTCTATAACCATCCGCAGAAATATCAAACATCCGAACGTGGTGAGGTCATCTAATGGCACACCGATTCAAAAATGTCAACATTATTGACATCACAATTGAGAATTGCTTGCAAGACCTGCCTGAGTCTTTGGCAAGACAAGTAGAAATGTTTTTGCCACCCGAAGGCTCTTTTGATGATGAGTGCCTCCAGCGTTATCTGGAGAATCTGCGCACATATGAAGAGGAGGATCTTAATTCAGGCATGACTCTTGCTAATAGATTACGCCTTGCTTTTAAAGATATGCAAGCCGACACGATCTGTGGTAAATTCCCCCAAGCTGAATTGCCCCTTAAACGAAGGTTGCGATGTGTGGCCGAATATTTAATTAGGTCTGGAGAATTTGATAAAGTGCGCGATGAAAGCGGGAAGCTCGTCAAGAAACGCGGAATCTTAGGCAAAATGGTTGTTTTGTATCAACCAACGACTAAGCTGCTTGAATCCCTGGTACGTCAGAAATTAATCCAATGAACCGTCGTGAACAATTAATTGCTTCTGTCATCGGTCCAGAACTGGACGAAACAAAGGCCAAGATGCTGGATGCCACCATGAAGTTAATTCTGGGTGACATGGGGCAACAGTATTGCAAGATGTGGGAAATAGAAGGGCCTGGCGTTATGGTTTTCCAGCCCCAGGACAAGAGTCGCTCCATGTTTTTCCTGACACTCAAGGAGATGCACGCAGCACAAGAAGAGTGTGAACGCAATAATGACGGTGACATGGCCGAGAGTTTCCGTCGAATTCTTGGTGCTGCACAAAAGATTGATCCACAAGAGAAAGCTGGTTACATCATCAACGACGCCGAAGGAATGCGTTATTTTGAAATTGATTACAACTGCGAATCGGAAAAGTAATGGGCGTTGCTGGAATTGGTGCTCGTCAAGAAAATGCTGAAGTCATTACCAATGATGATTTAATTGCTACGGCCCACGCCCTGATGGATGGGATCACACTGGATGTCGCAAGTTCTAAGTTTGCTAATAACTACGTTGGCGCTGAGCAGTATTACACGCCAACCGATGACGGTTTGAACGAACAGCAGTGGTTTGGCAATGTTTATCTCTTCCCTCCCAGCGGTACATACTTCTGGGAAGCCAAACGATCACGTTGGAAGATGACACGGTCTAGTTCACCGACCTTGGTGTCGTCTCACGCAGTGTGGTTTCGCAAGATGTACAAGCAGTGGATGGCGAGACAAATTAAACAGGGTCTGTATTTTACCAACTGCCCTGACATGATTCGTTACGAACAAAAACTATTTGACTTTCCTGTCTGTATCCTGCGGACACCCCCAATACTTTTGTTTCATATTGGGGATGAAATCAAAAAACGTACGACTTGCACTTCTTTTTTGGTATACTTTCCGCCCATCGACAACGTCGATGAAGCTACAGAAAAATTTGTGGATCTGTATTCGCCAAAAGGACGAGTTCTTCTCTGAATTCTGTAGACTGAACAGGAATTAAAGGACGTATGAGCGTACTTGCCGACTGGGAAATCAAGCAGCTTGCCCTCGAAGAGGAAATGATTGCTCCATTTGTTGATCACTTGGTCAACAAAGAAGATGGCCGTAAACTTTTGAGTTATGGTTTGTCTTCTTATGGATATGACATTCGTCTTTCGCCTAAGCAGTGCTTGGTTTTTGGCAAGATTCAGGCAGGGGATTGTGACCCGAAAGATTTTGATCCAGATATCTTGCGTCCTACTGAACTTCTTGAAGATGAGCGTGGTCAGTATTTCTTACTTCCTCCGTATGGTTATTGTCTTGGTGTCGCTTATGAGCGGCTGAAATTACCGCGTGATATCACTGTTGTAGCAGTCGGTAAATCTACTTATGCCCGGTCGGGAATCTTGGTTAATATTACTCCAGCGGAGAGTGGTTGGCAGGGTTACTTAACGCTGGAAATTAGTAATTGCACAGGACTGTATAACAGGATTTACGCGAACGAAGGAATTACTCAACTCCTTTTTTATCGTGGCAATCCCTGTGAGGTTAGCTACCAGGACCGCAAGGGTAAATACCAGGATCAACCAAACAAAGTAGTGTTTTCGCAAGTTTAAACAAACGGCTTGCCGAATTGTGCTCTTGGTTTTTGGGCGTAGCCTACACTACCGGCACGCCCACCTGAATCACCACGGGTTGGAATTTCGGATCCATCAATGCTGGCAGGGCGTCTAGCAACCTTACCGAGAATGGTTGGCTCATCGATACTGGCGGATTGCCGGAATTTACCGGCAGTTCGTGCAGCTCGCATGAACTTAGCAACACGATCTTGATCTTTATTTAGCGATTCTGCAGAAGGCCGTTCATCTTCTGCTACACGTCGCATATCAGTGTCGTACGCTTGCTCCGGCCGCAAATCTGACACTTCAGCTCCAGAAGTTCCAGAGAGCTGGCGGGGATCGTATGTGGAATCAAAAAACTTAGCCATACTAATATTGTAGAAGGAATAAATCAAGCCTCATATAACCATGCACGGCGCCGCTGGCTTTTTAGATAGTTTTGTTCAAGATGAACTTGACTGCCGTTGTTTGTCACCAGAAGATTTTGGTGATCCTATCGACAACGAAGAAAATGATGTACCCTTGTACGATATGTATAACCGAGGGTTAACAGCATGTCAGCAAGGGCTGGAAAGGAATCCACTCAATCTCGAGGGGCAACGTCCCGGAACGACGGGTTACATTCCATCAGTGGAGGAAGCGATGGCGGCGTACCCAGCGTCAAGTCCAAGGCCGAAGAGCTTATTGCTGCAGCTCAACGGGCCCAACGAGGAGATGATCGAGATGTCACGAAAGCGCCGTGGTTTAACCCGGTAGAGCGCGAGACACCTGCTGAAGACCGAACAGTTGTTATGGAATGCAAGGACGGCGTTTGCCCTGTACCCTGGGCAGTGGAACCAACGCCTGCACCTGTGGAAGAACACAAGATTGCACAAGAGTCTTCTCCACTTCTTAAAGTGGATAATGTTAACCATCCGTCGCATTATACAGAAGGTGAAATTGAGTGCATTGAAGCTATTGAAGCTGCATTAACCCCAGAAGAATTCCGTGGTTACTGCAAGGGTAACTTGATGAAATATGGCTGGCGTGAACGCAGCAAGGGTGGCACTGAGTCACTTAGAAAAGGGCAGTGGTACTTAGACCGCCTAATTAAATTTGACGAAGCTCAAAAAGGTTGAAGTTCGTCTTCATCTTCGTCCTCGTCATCGTCTGCCATACAGACGGTGGCGAGTTCCATTAGTTCCAGCTCTGTAGGGATGTCGAAATCTAGCTCAATCTCCTCGTCTGCCAGTAGTGATTTAACTGCGTGCCATTCCATCAACCGTTGGTGGTACAGGTTTAACAGTGCAGCATACAGCTCTTCCCAAGTTAACTCTTGCGCCTGAAGCTCTGCTTTACGCATTGAGAATTGCAGTTCCAATGGAAGTTCAAACTCCCGTGGTTCGACCGATCGCTCCATCTGTCCTGCGGAATCCTTGTTCATTTATTCTAAGACTACTCGTTAAATCATAAGGCTAATCGTCAAATACCGAGCCGTAGTCGTTGGATGGGACGTAAGCCCAAGGATCTTCGTCAATGCAGAAAGTATTGGCAAATTCAGAAAGGACGTAAGGATTGACGTTTTCTTCCAGCTGACGGACTGCTCTTACCTGGTGAGGTGCTCCGCTGTAATTCCTAAATGCTGTCAAAAGAATTTCAGTTGAAGACCAGGGGTTAGCGTCAATTTCCTTTAGAAACAAATTAACTTCTTCTCGCCTGCGATCAATGAGACTGCCGATCACGCGATGGTATTCATCAAAGATCCAGCGACTCATGCAATCTGATGCAACCTTAAAATCTTCTTGCTCAATGGCGTCAACAATTTCGCTGTACAGGAATGGTTCCCAACCAATGGAATGCACAAATGAGATAAGAGCCTGACGCATGGGATCATCCAGGCCCAAGTTGAGCTTCTGAAGTTCCGTGTCAATAATGCTCACCTCGTGGAACAAATATTCCAACGCTTTTTCTTTACTACAGCGCTGGCCTTTTTTAACAGGTGAACCATCTGGGTAATATTGAGTGCCGAACCCAATGGTGTAGGGCTCGGCACCGGTAGCAGGATCTGCGTATGCTCGTTCGTTAAACCCTTCGTATTTACGAATTAGGTTAATGGCATGCGCAAAATCAGCCATGGAGATAACAAATAGTTATCACCAATATACACAATTTTTACTTCCCTTGTCCCCTGGTTTTTTTTCGTCCGTGATTGGGAAGTGAATTCCTTCCCTGCCCTTGATGTGTTTTCTTGGGTTTGCCTTCAATATGAATCGTTGTGGATTTGGGTTTGGCCATGCTGAAGCTGAGGTGCAATTTAATTTAGCAAGCAAGTCACCACTTGACGCGATCCGCCCAATATGCAGCAGACATTTTTCCTTTTGCAATGTTGCCTGCATGCCGGGCTTTAAAACTTTCTCTGCGTTTGCGGTAAGTTTCGGACTCCCCTTCTTTTTTAGGACTACCTTGAACACCTTGCTGACCAAAGTGAATAATTTTTTCTTTACCGCCTTCACATGCTTTGACCACATGTGATTTAGTTGGATGGTTAGGAGTACGTTTAGCTTTATTACAAGGCATTGAATCCTTGTGTAGTTTAGCTGCTTGTGCTGCTTTTTTGTGTTGTTCTGCCATCACATAAATCCTTTAAACATAGAAGTAAAATCAGAAAGAATTTCTTGACCTGATTTACTTTTGGATGTAGTTGTATCGCTTGAACTGTCTCCAAATAGTGTACTATATGAAGATTTACTTTCACCGCTTGCAGTTGGCGAAAACATATTTTCCAAAGAAGACACGGAAGACAATGCTTCAAACGGATCTGAAAATGAAAAGCCAGAACCAGTGACGCCGCCTGATGTGCTTGCTTTAGTCAAAGTGATTTGTTCGTTGCGATCTACGTCAGGCATAAACGTTGTATAAAAATCATCTTCAGAACCACCGTATCCTGCTTTTTTAAACATTGTGTACAATGCCGTTTGCCCCGAAGCAGTTGTTTTTTTTACATCTTCGGGTCGTTGGATGTAAGTAACGCCAAGGCGCTCCTGTGTCGGTGTTAGTTTTTTTTGATTTAAATATTCAATAGATTTTCGAATCGTTGCTGCAGAGCCAGTGCGAATGGCTTCGATAATATAATTCTTGACTTCTTCTACTCCTTGTCCTGCATCTTTGATTCCGAATTGATTTAATACTTTTTGCCATTCTTCTTTTTGAAGGGATGGATCAACACCTTCCAATACTTTGTTTGCAAATTCTTCTGGTGTAACAAGCTTTAGAAACTGAGCATCATTTAACGAAATTTGCTTATCAATAACGGCGGGAATAATTGTATTAGAAATATAGTTAGAAGCATCTTCCAAGGTAATTACATCTTTTGCGGCATCATATCCTTGCGCCGTTCCTTTCACTTGGTAGTGAAGTCTTGCAAATTGATCTTTATTGTTTAGATCAATTCCGTAACGATAAGCTTCTTGTTTCCAGTATGGATCTCCTTTTTTAGCAGACTCCCAATCGGCAGCAACTCCTGCTGCTTGTTTTGTGTAATCATTGGTTTTTTCCTCATTCCCAGTGGGATTAAAGTAAAAATCTGGATCAAAATTTAATGCAGCTTTATTTTGAAGGCCGTCTAAATATGCTTTTGCCCTGGTATCGGCAAGCACTCTTAATGAATCAAGTGCGTTTTGACTAAGCGCAACATTCTGCGTTTGGAAAATATTTTCTTCGCCTTGTTTAACATCAACATAACTAACAAATTCATCCATTGATTTTGATGTATCAAAGCGAGGTTTAAGATAATCTGTTATGAATTTTGCAGCAAAATCTTTATCAACTTGATATTTAATCTCAGCATTGCTGGGATCCTCTACCATGAGGCCTTCTTGATATCGTTTTGTTAAAACGTCATCAAACCATTTTTGCCAGTTATAAATAACTGAGTTAGATGTCTTCAAGCCTGTTAAGGCTGCAATTTGATTCTTCCGCTCTTCTTCGGTTCCACCCGCAAGTCCGTTAAAAGATAAAATTCCACCAATACCCGAATCTCCCAACAAAGAATTAACAAGTGACCCAGTAGGATTTGATATGTCTTCAAAACCTGTAAGACGACCCATTAACTGCATATTGCTTTCTTTTAACTTTGCAGCTTTAATTTCGTTAATACTTTGTTTTAATACATCTTGAGTTAAGGCGCCAAAAACTCTTTGTTTTTGTGCGTCTAATGTGCTTATTGTTTTTACCAACTCCTGTTCCAGGGCTGTAGTTGGTTGTTGTTCTGTTGCAAGGCCAAGGATCTGATCTCGATAGTCTTGATATTCTGCGTCCGTAAGTTTTTCTTGGTATTGCGCAGAAGAAGTAAGAGGTGTTTCTGGGTTGGCGCGAAGTGTTTCACCACTTAAAGTGCGGCGTGTGTAATCTTGCAACAAAAAACTATCTTTGGTATAGCGGTTAATAACATCAAGGTCATCATTTCTAACAGCTTCATCCCATTTTCCAACCGCAGTAGGGTTGTTTGTTCCGTAATAAGCAGGATCAAATTCTCCAGCGGGCGGCTTCAACCCAAGTTTTGAATCCCAAGGAGCAACAATTTTGGTTGCGTAATAATTTTTAAAATTTTCTTTTGCTGAATTTAAATATTCGTCAGCTTCTTTTTGTGTGATTAAACCTTGAGAAATTAACTCGTTGAGTCCGGTTTTGGGTACAGAGTCTCTTGTAGCTACATATGTGCCAGGGGCAGAAGTAGAAAAATAACTAGAGACAGCCTTGCTCCAGTCATTTAACTTGGTGTTTTTTAATGCTGTTTGTTGATCAACTCCCGCCGTAGGAAGGTTAAATGAAGACCACCCTGCGCTTTCATTCCAAACCGCCATTAGATTTCACCAAAAATAAAAACTGATTCTTGTTGGCACCAGGAGTTAATCCTATCAAGAGTTGCAGAAGAAAAGAAAGATTGAGATTGAAACCACTCTTGCATGTCATTGGAGCCTTTGTTGGAGTTACAACTACGACAACAAGGGAGTAAATTGTGGCGGCTAGAAGAACCAGATTTAAATCTGGGGATAATATGATCAAGGCTCGTTGCAGAATCCCCGCAATAACCACATTTATAGTTCCAGGCTTGATAAATACTTTCTCTAAATCGTTTCTTTGCAAGTTTTGGCGTTAATTCAACTAGCAGGGCAAGGGGCTCATGCTGGTTGCAAAACATGCTATTTAATTGCCGTTATCTTATTTTAATTTCTACACACATATAACAAACCACAACAAAGAAATGAAATTTACATTAAGAACCGCGCTGGTTTGCAGTGGGTCGATATGCTGCGAAGGCAAGCGTTACACGCGCCATGTCACAACACACCGGATGGGTGTCCGTCCAAAAGGCTGAAGAGCTTTTAGGGCTTGACCGCAAGACTCTTTTCAAGTACCGCGATGACGGCACCCTGAAGCTTGGCCCCCATTACGCTGCATTTCCGGAGACCCGTTCCAGGGATAGCTATCGATGGAATGTGAACGCTGTCAGGAAGCAACTGTGCAAACTTGAAAGTGTTGCCGCGTAAACATATGTAGTTACCTGCTTCACACGAGACAGACCGGGAATTTTAACAGCTTCGCCACGGTGAGGCTGTTTTCTTTTGTCATGGTTTTTTGTACACAAGGAGATTTTGGACAAACCAACCCATGTGATAACCCTGTTCAATAAAGGAAAGTAGCTTGGATTCAATTTCTAAATCACGAATCAAACCTGTACTATCCAACAAATTTTCCCAATATTCTTTTGGTTGACAATTGATATGCCCAACTCCACCTTGTCCTGGCTTGGCTGCCGTCCAAATTAACACTCCTTCAGAGGCCAAAGCATTTGACATTGTAGCGGCAATCTTTTCGTTTGATTCACCATCAATGTGTTCTGCCACTTCCAGGCAAAGGACGAGATCTGCAGTATGCTCAAGATCAAAAAGACTTTTGCAGAGCAGATTATCTTTGCCCTCCACACGCGGATCAGTATCGTACCCAATGCAAGGGATTCCAAGATCAGTAAAACAATCAACATAAGTACCTGGCCCACATCCAAGATCTAATACCTGACTTGGATCAAGATTATCTTTAAGCCAGCCTGCCAAACGTTTAGCAAAAGGCCGTTCTTCCGTATCAAGATCAGCATAGTTGATTTCAGATGGTTCACGCAGTTGATACCAACCTGCATGGTTGAGATTGTTGATTGCTTTAAAGATCTTGTCGTATTTTGCTCCACATGCTCCCAGGCTGTAACGGGACCTTGCAGTAGAGGCTATTACTTGACGGTCAAGATCTCCAGCTGCGTAAATAGCATCGATCCAATCTTGGAGAGTATGGCAGCGGAAACCTGTGACACCATCAACAATGGTTTCAGTGAAAGCGCCATAATCAACTGCAATCAACGGAGTGCCACACAGCATTGCTTCTACACCACTGCCGCCAAATGGCTCAGTGAAGTTAGTTGGCATTAAAGCTGCACGTGCCCTACGCAAGAAATCAGATCGTTCGCGACCTGTCAGTGGACCACCGTACTTAATGTTTGGATGGCTCCATGGAGTTGGATCGCCTTGACCACAAATAAAAATAGGCCATGGGCTGTAGTTTGCCAACTCCTTAATTGTGTCCATACCTTTGACAGAACAAATACGCCCAAGAAAAGCAAGATATTCTCCTACTTCATAGCGGGGGCCCCAATCAGATAAATCAAAGTAATTGGGCACAACCCATTCATAATTCCTTCCTTGCCTGTCTTCCTTGCCCTGGTGGTAATGCATCCAGGCATACGACTCAAAAATCCGAAAACTATTTGGCATCAGAGTCGGATACCCAATCCCCGTTTCAACATGATGATGAGTCGGGAACTTCTCCATGAGGATTTGGTGGGCATGGCCAAAGGGATGGCAAATAATATCTCCTGGCTCCAGGCGTTTACGCATCTCAACAATCAAACGCTCTTCAAACACTTGATGTCCTTCACTGCCAATGGTTGCGTCATCACCGTGAAAATCCGTTTTCTTTCGGTCTCCGTAAAAGTTATTAAACTCTTCTTTGTTTAAAATAGAGACATGTTCTGTTGCACTCGCTTCACTGCCTTCGTTGCTGTATTCAATTACGTCATAGCCATATGCCTGCATCATTTTAGGAAAGCGTAAAGCTTTACCTGTGAAAGCACAGTGGGAATATTCACTGGTTGCTTGGGTATGAAAAATGCCAACCAGATGCAGACGCGGTTTTGACATGATGAGCTTTATTCTGCTCATCAGTTTACATGAATTACGCGAAGGAGCCTGTCGTGACAGAAACTTGACGCACAGTATAGAATGAACCTGCCTGCGGCGTTACTGTACCAGCGCCGCAAGTAATCCGCAGCGCAAAGGTGGTGGCTAAGTTAGTAATCACTCGTGTGCGGAACTCGTAAGCCATAAAAGCGTTGCTAGAAACTGAACCAGTTGCACCAAATGCAGCAGTGGTAGCGCCACGGGAACCTGTGTATAAAGTAGTTGGGGCACCAGCGGCAATACCAGTAACTGGACCTGCACGAAGCAAGCTGCTAATCAGCGTAGGTGCGCTTGATGCAGTATGTGTCCAGGTTAAGGTGCCAGCGGTGTTCTTTTGGAAGTATGCAAAATATTCAATTTCATAGACACTTGCAGCGGCCAAGTTAATTGAACTAGTGGCACCAAAGTAATCAGCAATGGTAGAGCCAATGGCGCTGCCGTTAGCTGTGAGACGGAATGTTTGGAACACACCGGTGTGTCCACGTCCTGACGTAGTTGTTGGCGTAGCATAAAAGTAAGTACCATCGTACTCAAGTGCGCCTGCTTCCGGTGTGGTAAGATTTGTACCAGCAGTAAATTCAAATGGGGCCGTATTAACAGCTGCAGTTCCTGCTGGTGGTTTAATGCATTTGCCAAATGTGGCGGCAATTGCGCCAAGTGTTAGAGCGTCTGTCGCTTCTGAGTTGTAAGAAAAACGAATATCATGCGCAGTAGTGGTGCCGATTCCCAGAGGTCCGCTGGTTGCTGTGACATAAACAGCGCCAGGCTGGTTAAAGATGCCAGTACCAGCATAAGTAGAACTATTAATACCAAAATTGCCGTAGTTAGTTGTATCAGTTGAAGCGTCATTGCAAACAACAAAATCACAACTGGCGTTTGTGTTACTGCTTGTATTTTGTAAAAGTACTTGGAAGTATTGTGCTTGCGAGGAAGTAAAGTTAGCACCGACACGCGCACCCGAAAAGCCTAAACTTCCAACCGCTAAAACACCTTGTGTAGAAGAGCCAACGTTTACAGCTCCTGTTAAGTCAACACCAGGAGAGGCTGACGTTGTTATTAATTGGCTTCCAAAATTAGGACTTATTTTTGTGCCCGCAATAGCTGCGGTTGTGTTTACGTCAAGATCAACAATCGTATCGTTAGCAATCTTGTCACTCGTAACAACGCCAGTATCAATGGTCCAAACAGTTCCACCACTTGTGACTGTTATATCGCCTTTATCCCCATCTGCAACAACACCCGTGGCTCCAGTAGCACCTGTAATGCCAACACCTGTAGCTCCTGTGATGCCAATAACTCCCGTAGCTCCCGTGGGGCCCTCAACTCCAGTTGCGCCTGTAATCCCTACTCCGGTTGCGCCTGTGGGACCAGTGGTGCCTTGAACGCCAGTGGCTCCAGTAATTCCTTGAACACCCGTGGCGCCAGAGGGCCCCGTGGGGCCAGAAGCCCCTGTTGGGCCTTGTACACCCGTGACTCCCGTAGCTCCAGTGATGCCTTGAACGCCCGTTGGACCCGTAGTACCTTGTAAACCAGTGGCACCAGTAGGTCCGGTAGTACCTTGAGTACCAGTGGCACCTGTGATTCCTTGAATGCCTGTAGCGCCAGTTGGCCCCGTTGGCCCTTCCACACCTGTGACGCCGGTGGTTCCCTGTAACCCTGTAGCTCCTGTAGGTCCGGTACTGCCTTGAACCCCAGTTACACCGGTAGCTCCCGTAGCACCAGTAATACCTTGTACACCAGTTACCCCTTGTAAACCAGTGGCACCAGTTGGACCTGCAACGCCAGTGGCACCAGTGGCACCAGTGGTGCCTTGTGTGCCCGTGGCCCCGGTAGCTCCCTGTACTCCAGTAACGCCCTGTACTCCAGTGGCTCCGGTAATGCCTTGGACACCTGTTGCGCCTGTAATGCCAACTCCGGTTGCGCCGGTGGGTCCGGTAGCGCCCTCAGCACCATTTACTAAAGCCAAAAATAAATTTTGATTATTTGCAAAGTTTGTTGAGCCCGTACCACCAGAACTAACCAGCGTTACCGGATAAGTCCAATAACTGTTGGATGCTCCAGGATTGACGTTGGTCGGTGTTCCAGATACTCTCCAAAGTTGATAATCAGCACTTGAAGACTGATCCTGGATAGTGATAGTTTCAGTCTGTGTAATTTGCGCAAGAAAAATGTCAATATCAATTGCGTCGCTGGTGGTATGGCTGATGTTGACTTGGGTTGCACTTGTTTGTGTACCGTTGTTCCAAATTATGAAACCAGTACCTGGATCGCCGGACGTAATTGTGGTTTTTGCGTTGTATTTAAAAATACTAGAAGAATAGCCTTGGGGGCCTGTAGCTCCAGAGGGGCCCTGGGCACCGCTGGCCCCTGTTGCACCCGTAATACCAATACCTGTAGCGCCTTGCACCCCTGTGGCGCCAGTTGGGCCTGCTATACCAGTGGCTCCTTGAACGCCCGTTGCTCCTTGGATGCCTGTTGCTCCAGCAACGCCAGTAGGGCCAGTTGTTCCCTGAACACCTGTACTGCCTTGAGCGCCAGTTACCCCCGTTGCACCATCAACTCCCGTGGCTCCGGTGGAACCTGTGGGGCCTTGAATGCCAGTTGCTCCGGTAGAACCTAATACTCCTGTAGCTCCAGTAGCGCCAGTGACTCCTTCTACTCCAGTAGGGCCAGTAGCTCCAACAACGCCAGTTGCACCCGTAGCGCCGGTGGATCCCTGTGCTCCCGTTGGCCCTTGTATTCCCGTAGCTCCAGTAATACCTACTGGTCCAGTAGTCCCTTGAGTTCCTGTAGCACCTGTTGGTCCTTCTACGCCAGTTGCACCCGTAGGCCCTGTAGTCCCCTGGATACCAGTGGCACCTTGTACGCCTGTTACACCAGTAACTCCTGTGGCCCCTTGAATACCACTGGCGCCAGTAGGTCCAGTTGTTCCTTGAACACCGGTAGCACCGGTAATACCCTGAACACCCGTGGCCCCTGTAACTCCCGTAGGACCTTGAATACCAGTTGCGCCGGAGGGTCCAGTTGGTCCGGTTGGCCCAGAAGGGCCTCCGGCTGGTCCAGTTGGGCCCGTAGCCCCAAGCATGTTATAAACTTTTTCCAGCCCAATAGCGTCATAAACACGCCAAGTACCATCTTGTGCAAGAATTAGTTCTTCTTCTGCCTGCAAAGCACCTTGCCAAATGGTGCTAATAAGCGTTCCGTTGGTGTGATCAACAGTTAACGTATTGCTTGTTGCACCTTCATTTTTAATATATAAAGTACGAACGTTACGTTGAATGGAATCTGCAGGAGATTCAACAATGATTGTTGTAGTTGCAGATGTAATCGATGTATTTTTTCTGCCGGGAGTTACAGATCCTGACTGATTATCCACGTAGGATGCATGCACTTCTATTGCAGAAGAGCTGCTGGTATCCAGCAGAATCTGATCCGAAGTAGAAGTTAAAAGAAGCATCTGATATTAACTGAGCCTATCTTTGTATTTTAAGCGAAAACATCACTGCCCCGGCTTTTGGCCAAGTGCTGGAATGTACGGTAAGTTGTTCTTGTCATACATGGTAAACCCATCAATCTTGATATAGTTCAAGGGTATATTAAACAAACGCTGAAGCATTGGTTGCATAATTTGTGATTGGCAATTGTATGGTGGAACATCCATGTATTTCAATGAATAAGCAGCTAAGTCTTTGGCAATTGCACGTTGATCTTCTTCATTTTCTATAACCAGTTTCTGTTCCCACGTTGTCATTGCTTCAATTTCTACTGGCAAATCAGAAGGTTCTGGCGGAAAAATTCCATCTTGAAACCGCATGGCATAAATGTGTTTGCAATAGCGCAGCTCGTCAAGTACAGGAGTCCAGATATCTGTCAAAGAAGTAACAACATTGTTGGTGGATGTGTAATCTTCATAACTTGGAACGCCTTCTGACTTAGAACCTGTTAATGCTGGATTGCTTGTTGAGCGCAAATATAACGAACCAAATTCTCGGTAAACACCTGGATTATCTCTTGTTGCTCTGTAATCAATCGCAGTTTGATCTGTAACGGTTCCGTCAACATTGAACTGTGCATCAGGGGCAACAATCTCAAGAATGCGGTCGACATCAGCTTCGGTCATTGCTCCGTTGTCAACAATGCCTAAATTCCGTAATACCTCGTATCGACCAGGTTTAATGCTGGCAATACTTGTACGTGGAAATGCCCGCTTATTTGATGAACCAAGGCTCATCATGTAGCTATAGTCGCGGTGATTAAAATCTTGACACGTACAACAGTACCGGGGACCTGTTATGAAATAACGTCCAATGTTCGGCGGCTTAGTTGCTGGAGTTACCAGAGCGCGGTCTGGTGTTGCTTCTACGGAACCAGCTTTTTTTAGCGTAAGGATTCCCGTTTCTTCATTCGTATCAACCAATACGGCTTGTACATATCCATAACGCTTATTTTCCAAGGGATTAATTGTATCTCGATCTATAACTTGACCATTTTTTTCAAGGATTCGATCTTCAAGCACTTCTCCGTTTAATGCTTTAAGTCCTTCAATAGCCTGGCTGATGTCAACATACAACGGAGGAGGTAGTTTATTTCCAGCATTCCATGCACCATTGAGTTTTACATACCAGTAATTAACATCTTCCGTTACTGATTCAATAAAAAGGTCAATCTTTGATTGAACGGCTTCTTCATCTAACCATTGACCAATATTTTCGTAGTCAGTAAAACGAGCATCAAACCAATTTTCTTTTAATAAAACGTTAAAAGCACTGACCTGATCAAAGCGTACGCTACCTGCCTTCTTAGCGCCACCCCAGTGAATACCAAATTCTTTATTTGTGGTAGGAAACCCTGCAAAAGCCCCTTGAATATCTGGGTAAGAAGTTCCAGCGGGCAAAATACCTGAAGGAAATGGAACAGTGTATTTGAATTGATATGTATAGTTGTTGTCATGAAGTGACGCAGTTGCTAACTCGTAGCCCCTGCGCCAACGTGTCCAGGCGGATTCTCGATTGGCGGCCGAAATAGAATTGGGTACGCTACCGCGAGAAAACTCAGTGGTAATTGGCCTCAAGCGAAAAGGATCTTTTGTTATTGCTTGACTGAATCCACCAAATGACCCAAAACCATTTGATGATTTTACCATTGGTTAGAAGAAGCCGCCTTGTGCAATGACGTGAGCACCTGGTAAGTAACCAGAAGATGTTGCTGCGTCTGGGAAAACACCAACGTAAATACGGTCGCCTCGCTCAAGATAAATACCTTTATTGCGCAGGGGAGCAGTGCTGCCAAGTCCATTGGTATTGCCTGCATGCATCACAGGTGTTGCCAATTGAGGCATTACGTCAGAACAATCAACTGTTCCGCTGTTTGCAGGAAGAGTTTTAGCAAAAATTAAACGGTAATCACCAGAACCCGGAATGGGCACTGTAGTATTACGCGTTTGATAAAAGATGAAGGTAACTGCAGGTTGATAACCGTAAGCTACGCCTTTGTAATCAAAACCAGAAGTGCTAGCGCCCGAATAATTAAGTGCAGTATTAACGCCGGTCAGCGTAGCAGCGCCAGTGTAAGTGTAATAACCGTAACCGCTGTAAGGAGCACCAGAACCAGTTAGAACACCCGTGGAAGAAACAAAAACAACTTGACCGCTAATCAGAGAGATTGGCGTTCCAGAAGTAGAAGCATTTACGGTGTAATCAGCGGCACGATAGAAATCGTTGCGGCTAATAGTAATGGAATCAATGACACCGCCGCTGTTATTGTCTTCGCTAAGGTTGGCATCCATGTCCACCAGGATGGATGGAGCCTGTCCACCTTGAACAAATAAAGTGTTGGCAGAAGCACTGCCAACTGTTTGTGTCGTTACACGTACGGTGTCGTATAACGGCCTGTCAATAAGCAGCGGCTGCTTGTTTGTAGAAGATGACGACAATGTACTTATTCCTGTTTTTATTTATTATAAAGGTTAACGACCAAGCAAGCCAAGAATATCAAACGTAGTTGTCGATGGCAAAGCGGAAACTCCAGGGCTCATAAGTCCTTGTAAAACTTGTTGTTTAAAGACATCTAGCAAGGAATTAGCTTTAGCCTGTGGCGTTGGTAGTTGCGCAGCCTGTGCCGTTTGTTGTGCAACTTGACCACCGGAAAGCTTTCCTTGATCAAAAGCCTGCTGCAACACAGCCAACTTTTTAACCGGTTGCCCGTAATAGCTACGGCCGGATTCCGTTGGAAATGATGCCCACTCAGGAGCCAAAGCAGCTGCTACTTTAGGGCTTAAACCTTCTTTTTCAAGCGTTGCCAAACCACCAATCGGCAGTAAGCGCTCACGTGCTTTTGCAAGTGCAGCAACATCCTGAGATTGGGGACTGAAATCTTTAAGACCAAGTCGGCCAGCAATTTCGTTCCATGTACCAGGGAGGAATTGATATGCACCAGCGGCGGCACTGGCATAGCCCCCACTTCTAACTACACGATCAGGATGACGGCTTAAGTCGTTGAAAGTACCACCACCAAACATTGTCTGGTAGCCTTTCGGCACTGCAGTTCCTTCGCCTGTACGGATGGCACGAAGCAAGCCCTGGCCAACAGGCGAAGAAGCAAACTGTTGATAGAACTTAAGATCAGCCATCGGTCGTTCTAAAGGAATAGCAACATCAGCTGCCGTGGATATAAGTAGTTCACTATTCTCCTACCCAATTTGATTCGGCCTTAAGTGCAGGAGCAAATACTGCTTGCAATGCAACAATTAAACTCAGTTTTGCAGTAAGGCGTTTAACAAAATTAGGACAAAGAATCATGGTTTCAAAGCAACAACACTGGCCCCCGTAAATCAATGATTCATGTCCAGTAGGCTGGGCTTACATGCAACGCAATGCCAAAGAATCAAATTTTGGCTTGATTTAAAAGATCTTGAAACTTTTTGAGTAACTCGGGATCAACACTTGTGGCATTGGCTCCAAATGTTTGTGTCGGCCCAAAAGATGTAACAGCTGGAAGGCCCTGTGGAGAATTGACACCTGGAGGAGGAGTCATCAACATTTGCTGCGGTGTAGTAAAGCCTAGGCCTGAGCGTGCTGCATTGCCGGCAATTGTGCCTTGAATGACATCATACCCCGATTGTCCTGGCCTTACTTTGGCCGCAAGTGTTGGGTTGGCTTTGGCCCACATTTGCATGCCGATGTCTTCAGCCGACTGAATTGTTTCAGGTGTAGCGCCAGGTGCAACTGCTTTTAAACGAGCAGCTTCATAACGCTGAAGCTCTGGGTCTTGTGCTGTAAGTTGAGCGACACGAGATGCTTCTTGTTGGTAGGCGCGATCGGCTGCGAGAGATCCGGGGGAACTGGTGCCACCCCTGGAAGCATATGGCACAAAACTTGCAGCATTGCCGCCCCCGATACCACCCCCAGCACTTGGCCCACCTGCAGCACGGGCCGCTGCACTCAAACGCAATTCAGCATCTCGGTATGATTCGCCCTGTCGATCCCTTGGTGGAATAGCCCCATAAGGACGCTGTAGCGTATTGTTTGGTGCAAAGTAAGGAATACGCCCCAGTCCAGGGACTTTGGCCATGTAAGATATTTCGTTTGTAACAGCATTTCCAAATGGGGATCCAGGCATAATTACCTCCACATTTCATTTAAGTAAAGACTTGCGCCAACTGCAGTGTCAGCAGGACCAGGTAAAGCCTGGATGAATTCAGCGCCCGAGCGTTCGTAACGGTAGCGAGCCTGGAACGGATCCTTGTAGTTAGGAACGTAAAGGATTTGGGCTAATCGGTTTGTTTCGTAGAGATAGATCTCATCCCAAACCTTGAGCGCTTCCTTGGCATTACTTGACCGAATTGTACGGTCAACGTCACCAGCAATGCTCTCCAACCTAGTCGAAGGCGAAGTCGCCACTTCCGTCTTCTTCTCGGCTGTATCACAACGGCCAATCTGAATGATGATTTTATTGTAGAAGTATGAATCCGGAATGGTATTCAGAGCTTCTTCAAGACGCGCGTAATCACCTGCTGGCACGGAAACCGTGAAGTATCCCAGATGATACCGGACTCTACTTTTGTCAAAATCTGACAGTTGCACTGTTTATTTCCGTATGTTTTCAATTATAAATGAACTGAATTAAGCGAGATATGGGTTATTAAGGAAGAGGTTAGAGGATAAAAAGCTGTTTAAAAAAGCTTGATTTGAACTTTGTGCCGGAGCAAGTACATCACTTAGTAAAGCACGTTTCATTTTCTCCTCTGTTGTTTCTTGTGGTTGTTGGCTATATCCCATGCCAAACAACATTCCTTTAAGAAAAGTCTCTGGATTTACTGCTGGTTGTTGTTGCTGCGCTTGTTGAGTTGCTTGCTGAGCAACTGGCATCATGTCAGTTAACTTACCTTCAGGTGTTTTATATCGACCAGTGGCCATCCATTCCAGCTGTTCATTACTCATTGCCTGTGGACTTTGCAAGGCTAAATGAACATGTGTATCGTGCCCTTTATCACCAGGTCCTAATACTTCGGTGAACAAACCAAGTTGTTTTGCCCGCCACGCAAGTTCACCAGTTCTCTGTTTCCAGGGGATTGGTTTGCCTCCTTCAAAAGCAGGGGCTACATCAGGACGCCAATCACGAACATCAATTGCAAGACCCTTGGGATGGTAACCCGTTGGTGAATGACCTTTACCAACGCCGCCAAACGCAGGATTTTCTCCAACATTTAAACCGTAACGTTGAAGAACTTTACCAACATCTACAATACTGCGCTCAGCCATTATCAGTTTTATTTCTTATTTTAAAACTAAAAAACCCCTGGATTTTCCAGGGGCTGGTTAGGAGAGAGTTGTCAGACGCGAATAAGATTTGCAGCAAAGACAGATTCCCAATCCACCCGTTTGATCTGCTTTAACTGTTCGAGATTGTTAAACCTTTCACCCGATAACGACATCTGAAGATCTTTAATCTCTCGGGCCGTTTTCAAGCCGATACCCTTAATATGATCAGCGATCATTTGAGCGGTAGCGCCATTGATATTTAAGCGAGTATCAGGCGGGAAAGAACGGGGTTCTTCTTGTGAAGCCTTATCCTTTACTTGAAGAGTTTTTACTTTTTTAGTAGCCTCTTCATCCGGCTCTAATTCAGATTGATAAGCGGTAAAAAGGCGACCGTCTTGATCTTCGACCATGTACCAGTCGCCATTATCAAACTCGCTAACAATCTTCAGGCGAGCAGCCGTTTTTTTGTGCTTGTAGAGCATAAGGACCAGATAGTTCTGGTCCTAGTTTACCCTAATCAGCTGACGGTGCGGCCCAGCAGATAGCCATCGATATCTTCGTAGCCAGGGGCAACATCAGGCTGGATGTAGCACACTTCAACCACAAAGTAACCAGTGCGGCCACCAGAGGCGTCACCACTGGAGATGTACCAACCACCAGATGTGGAGGTAGCAGTTTGCGATTCACGAGCTTGCACGTAGTACGTAGCAGCACCAGTGATTTGCTTGTACACCAGGTTCGGCAGAACGCCCGTAGCGCCAGTGGCGGTCAGGAAAGCGTTGGAGCTGTAACCAGCAGTACCGCCAGCAAAGAAGATTTCACCGGACTGGGTACCAGAGGTGGTGGAGACCAGGTTGGCCTGAGCCACGGCTTCACCCACCGTGCCGGTCGAGGTCAGGCCAGTGGCGAAGGTGATCACGTTACCGGAAGCAGCGTAGATACCGGAAGCCACACGCCCATCACCCCAGCCAGAAGCAACGGAAATGGTGGCGCGATACACATAAGCAGGCAGTTCAGTGCTGCCGGAAATCACCATGCCGGTGATGTCGGGGCGAGTGTCGTCCTGGCGGTAGGGCGAAGGAACGATCACTTTGCCGGAAGCGATGGAGCCAGCACCAGAAGTGGTGGTAACAGGCACATAACCACGCTGTTGGAAGTAGCGATAGCCAGGGATGGCCAGCACCGAAGTGGGACCGCCCTTGGAGCCATCATTGGTGCCAGCGTAGTCGGCATCAATGTTCTTGTACCAGCCGTTCAGAGGCTCTGCCCAGTTGCCTGGGTAGATTTTTTTAGCGGACAAATAAGTCATTTATTTTTCCTTTTGTATAAATGTATTAGTTTAACGATCAGACGGAACCGTCATCTTGCACAAAGCTATATGCTGTCGTAACAAAATCCTTGTTCAGGATCTCGAAACCGGCATAAAGTTGCCAAATAAGAATAATAAAACGGCTGAAATCGTCGTTATTGTTGATAAGCACCTGAGCATTCGGGCCGCCGATACCAACACCCACAGACTGAGGGCCGAAGAAGAAGCCTTGGGCCACTTCCTTGGAAGAATAAGACGAACCGCTATCGAAGGAAGCGGTGATGTTCTTGGTCGGGAAGTTGGTCGATTCGAAGAACTTAACGCCTTCAAACTGCACGCCAGTAGGCATGACAGGCTCGCCGCCCAGGAAGTAGGCTTGGCCGGCCTGAGGGCCCTGGAAGAAGCTGGCGTTGTTAGGCATCATGGGGTTGCCCATGTACATGCCTTGGCCAGGATTACCAGCGTAACGAGCGATTTCGCGGAAGTCTGGGTCACGACGCAGATGCATCATGAAAGTCGGATCGCAAATGCAGCGATACAGACCATCAGCGAATGTCGGGACGTTGCGCTTACGCAGGTCCTTAACAATGGTCAGCAGGTCAGTGCGGACAGCAAACTGCTGAATGTCATTGCCATATTCAGTAGTCGTGTAAGAAATACGACCGGAAGAATCTTTGGCCTTGGCGCCAGGGAAGTAGTAACCGCCTTGGGTTGTGCCAGCTTGACCATTGGCTTCAGCTTTGGCGAGTTCATCAATGAACACGCGGTCGCGCCAACGGCGATAGTCGTCAAGCAGCGTCAGGCTACCGATCGACTGGTGGAACATATTTAAGTTGCCAGAGTCCAAGAGCAGGCGCTGAGCCGTGATCAGGGTCTCGCGGGCAATTTTAAAGGTGCTGGGCTGAGTCGGATCACCCGGATCAGCAGGGCCGGTGTACTCTTTGAGCACCACCAGTACTTTTTCCTTGGTGATATTACGGCTGTTAGCAGTACCGATCGTTTGATCAGCAATACGCTCACGGCTGTCCTTAGTACCAGGGGTACCCCAGAACTTATAGCGGTCTAACTGAACTGTTTGGCCAGGCTGACGAGTGAAGTCGTGAACGACAACTGGCTCGACAGCCATTTCTGCAATGTAAGCAGGGTGGGGACGATAAAGTTCCGCACCCAAGATTTTTGGAAAATCGTTCTCCTGGTCTCTAGTCTCTTAGAGGGGTGGACTATCTCTTCATCCCTGTGGGATGCCGGACGCTAAATCTGGTATTACGTAACAAGATCGTGTTACACCCAGTAGTCTCTGCACCTTCCAATCACGGCTTGATTGGCTTGGCTCAGGATTACCCTCGGCTTTACGTTAGGGCTTCCCTGAATTCATCCGGTTTGCACCCATCAATTGCTCAATGGGGTGACAACGTTGAGCGTTCAGTTGAGGCATGCTATGCTTTGGAAACTTGTTTATGAACAATATGGAACCAAAACTTGTTCCTGGATTTGGTAATCTTTACTTAACAGAAGAGGGAAAAGCTTTTGAAAAACAACTTGATCCCGACAATCAAGAATATTTTCAAGAGATCCCTATTCGCTCTACCAGTGTTTATGACCGTATTTCAGTTCTTGTTAATGGAAGGAGAAAGCGTTTTCATCTTCATGTCTTAATGGCTGTTGCTTTCTTGGGATTAGATCTGCGTTCTCATGGAACCAGTAACTTTTCCCTTCAAGTTGATCACAAAGATAATAACAAGAGAAATAATCAACTTGTTAATCTTGAGATCGTTACCAAACAAGAGAATTTAACAAGAGCCTGGAAAACGGGTTGTTACAAGAACAATGGTTTTGCCAGTAAAGGAAAACCGAAGAAGTCCTTGAGAAAGTTTTCTTCGGATGACGTGACTAAAATCAAAGCTTTAAAAGAGGCTGGTCTGTCGTATCGAAAGATTGCCGAAAAGTTTGACTGCAACCACGGAGCTATTTACCAAATCTTGAAGGGTCATACCTACCAGGATCTGAACTAGCTATCAATAAACACCTTGGTTTATCCTCCAGTGTTAGTGTTTTTATCGGGTGAAAGATAAAGACACATGTGTCTTATCTAACAAAAATTTTAGCAGACGGTGAACTTAGGCGTTACATATATAGCGGCATGGATTCAGTTGGCGTCTTATAACGAGCACCAATTGAGTTGCTTGAGCCATAAGATTCTGGATCAATTTGACCACCTTGCTGGAATCCGGGTACACCAATCGAACCGGGAATTGCGCCAAGAGCAACACCACCCAAGCCAGCAAGACCGGCGGCACCTGGTACCGAAAGGCTAGTAGCTACGTTACGTACAGCGCGTTGGCCACCAGGGGTCAATGCAGCTCCTTCTGCAGCGGCAATGATATCAGCAGCTTTGCCAACGGCTTGGCTGCGTAATTTAGATTCACCATGCAGTTCTCGGCCTACATTTCCAACAATGTTACCAAGTGGAATAACAGCTTTTTCTTGTGCTTTTTCAAAGAGCACTGGAGCATAACGGCCCGCAAGCCGACCTGCCCCTAAGCCGCCTCGTGCACCTAAGGCTGCAGCAGCTCCACCAAGAAGAGCACTGCCTGGATCTTCACCTTGAGCAGCAAGAGCCCCGCCAACTGCCAAGCCGGCAGCGGCGGGAACTCCATAAGCGAGCAAGGGACGAGTTTGTCCTAATGGTCGCATTTGCTTCACTCCATTACCAGAAGCTTATTAGCAACGAGCTGAGGCTGGGCTTGGTTCAGAACACGCCATGCATTCTGGGGATCGCGATTCATCATCTCGCTGAAGTTGTCCCAGAAATTTTCAGGCTGCTGAGGAGCATCAGACATCGGAGGAGCAGGGAACTGACCCATGAAGTTATGGACTTCTTCAGTCGGATAGCCAGGACGCTCAAGTTCCGTCTCAGATTCGTATACAGGGTACGGACCTTCTGGGCCAAAGAACTTCAGGGTGTAATCGCTGAGAACGTCAGGATTCGTCAGGATTTCGTTGTAAGCCAGATTCTCTTGATGCTCTTCGACAGCAAAACCGGCATAGCCTTGGATCAGATCTTTGGCTTGCGCACCCCAGGTGACAGCACTGTCCAGCATGCCTTCCAGCTGGAGGGCGTAGTTGTTAAGAACAGCAGGAGCGTTCCAGCCGTAAGCATCAACTACGTGACGGCTTTCCGCGTTTAGATGCAGGTAATCCGCGATTGCGCTGTTTACCTCCTGATGCATCTGTTGGGCTGCTTCCCCGTAAAGCATCCCAGAAGTTGGGGAAGAGCTGGGCGATGAGATCTGGCTGTCCTGCCAGGTCGGCATCCCCGATTGTTGCGTAGCTTGGTTGCTGCTGTATAGGCCGTAATTGGCCGGGCTGTACTGCGTCGGATTCGCTGAGGGTTGACCCTGGAACGGGGATTGAACTGGTGCGCTCAACAGGTTCACCACCTTGTTGAATGCCGACTCCCATGGATTGCCCGCTGGTGCCTCCGGTTGGGATTGGGGGGCGTATTGAATAGGGGCGGATTGGTAGCTGGGGCTCGCCTGAGGTACCGCTTGGGGGTAGCTGGTACCCACCTGGTACTGAACCGGAGCTGCCTGGTAGCTGTTGACTGCCGGGCTCGACGGGACCACGTAGCTGCTGGGCGCCACCGCTGCCGGCGACGGGCTCGTCTGTGGGATCGATTGGACGGTAGCGTCCTGCATAACTCATCTCCTTTTGTAGAGCTTCTAAAGTTCGATACAGATATGGAGTTAAATCCAATCTTGGATCCGCAGCCATCGGCAAGTCCGGTGCCTGCGGGTGGGGAGTTTGCATCATTCCCCCCACAAGGCGAGCAAATTGAGAGTATGCACTCTGTAATTCGTTCACCATCCTGAACGGGAACCCAGATAACATCTCGGCCCGTTCCTCATCCGTCTTAGACGGGAAGAGGTATTTCAGTGCTTCAATGCTATCAACACCTAATTCCTGTAAATTTCGAACCACAATGGAGTTGTTTAGGATATCCTGCGTAGAATCTTCGTACACAGGTCCAAGCCAACGCCATAAGACAGTTAAATCACCATCAGGAATAAGGCCGATGACCTTGGGAGGAATCTGTTGAGATTCAACGCAAGCCATCATCAATTGCTTGAGTTGATCATTGTATTGTTTATTGGCTTCATCGTAAGCAGCTTGTTCTTCTGGCGTTGGATTTGAGCCAAGATCGACTGGCTTTTCAAGCCCAGCAGCAGCAGCAAGTGTAGATTTAAAAAGCTGTTCTTCTTGATAAATAATCAGTTCAAGACAACGACAAATGCCATGGGTATAAATAGCATTTGATTTTTTCTTGGAGGTTGCCGCAACACGGCCAAAAAGTGACTTGTATTCAGTTGCGGTAACGCCAGCAGAAATGGAAAGCTCGTCAACGCCACCAAGTGCAGTGCGAATCTCTTCTCTGAATTGACGAGCAAATGCGTTTTGATCACCAGTGATGGCATCGGGGACAATGTATCCAACGCGATCATTTGGTTCCAGGTTTGCAATCACCCGTGGCACTCGGATCTGACCATCCATTCCACGACTAACAGGATCCGATTTAAAGCGTGATTGGCTTAATGGATTGGCACTCGTAAAACCTGAGTTCGCCGCAATGGATGGACGCTGTACCGCCGCATCTCCACCAGCTTCCATTAAATCTGTTTTTGGCCTAGAAGAAAGAAGCGTTGGATTACCAAAAAATTGAACATTTTTCCGCATTGTACGGACTAGTTCATCGTGAATGCAAATATGATTAGCAAACGCATCAAATTCACCAACCCCCTCAGTAGAAAATCCCTTGGGATTGTTAAAGATCTCTACACAAGGAATAAAACCAAGTGAGTTTTTAAGTTTTTTAGAGTCACCCGTTAAAGCGTAAGACGGCATGTCAAAAGACAGCTCCGCATCAGAATGCGTTTCTTCAATTTCTTTTCCTTTAATCGATAAGCGAATATATTTCTTCTGCCCTGGAGCACCAGTGGTCTGATTGCCTGCTAAATCAGTAGCGTTAAATTGCTCTCCGAAACCAAAGCCACGTTTAACTTTATAGCTATAAATGATTACAACCTGATCTAATTCTCCGTCAACGTTATAAAATGCTCTATACTCGTGTGAACGGAAAAAGTAAAGACGATAACTTTGTTTGGTAGGACGAATGTAAAACAAACCTTTTCCATCACACAAGAAATACTCCCAGATGGAATCCAGACGAGTATCCATCTTGTTGTACTTCAGTACACGATCAAGAAAGTCTTTGCGCTGTGCGCCAAAGTTATCTTGTGACGGAAAGAATTCAACCCCTTGGCGGATGCCAAAGAGTTTCATCTGTGCAATGTGAGACGCAACAATACCGGTATCAACAACAGTACTACTATCTTTATCAAGATAAGCATTTACAATTTCTTGAATCCGAGCCTTAGCGTCAACAGCCATTAAAAGTTAACCTCTGTATTTATTTTGATGTTAGCAGTTTTCAGGAGACATATTTATTTTGAAAACCCATTGGCATTGCTTGACCTAGCTGAGGACCAGCAAAGAATCCTGCATTGCCCATTGGCATTTGACCGCCATAAGGTTGATAAGCTAAAGGTAACTGAGGACCGCCAGGCATAATGCCACGTCGAATCATTTCATCATTAAGTTGTTGATTTTGTTGTGTTCCGCCTTCGTATAAACGTTTGAGCTGTTCTCCAGACCTACCACCAAGCGCGCCTGGATTACGATTAATTTGCCAGTTTAAGTTACCACCAGCAAGTAAATTACCCGGTGCACCAGGAACGTTTGATTCACCTGCGTAAAACATGTCTAACATCCTTCAATGGCTTTATTCTACTCTTCTATGACTTCGTAACCACTGGCGTCATTTACTTTTGTAAGGATGATTCCACTGCCTCGCACATCCCACTCAAGCACATCGCCTTCTTCCCAGCCAAGCTCTTCAATGATTTCATCGGGAAGAGTAAGATAAGAATCTCCGTTTTCGTCTTCTTGAACTTCAAGAATGTAACTCATTTTGACAAAAGCTTTTCCATAAGCTTATCAAGCTTATTATTGATTTCGCGAAAGTTGCTCTGCATTTCTTGAATTTCCCTTAAGAAATCTACTTTAAGGACGTATTCAAGCGGCATGCGGTTAATTTGATCTTCAAGTAAATCAATGCGGCGCTTTTGTGAGCTGGTATAGTTCATCGATTGTTGAATCTGTTCATGATGTCGCCCCAAAATTTTATTGGCTATCCAGGATCCTCCTGTCGCCGCTGAAATAAGTGCAGTTAAGCCAAGGGCTAAGTATTCAGGTCCCACTGAACTATGCTTTTCTTTTTATTCTAGAATCAGTAATCAAGATGTAATTGCCCTTTACGCGCCAAGCCGTTAACTAACCATACCAAAGCGTCAACACAGTCGTCATGGCTGCTAACACCAAAGTTTGTTAACTCATCAAACATTGTGGTGAAGTTACGGAAACGATTAAAAACAATCTTGCGATCTTCAAACATTCCCATAATGCCACGGAAACGTGCAAGTTTATCTGCTCGAAAACCTTTGACTGCGTGCCAATTCAAGTTGTAAAGGCTTTCATTTGCTAAACAAACCCGTTTAAAGTCAGCTTCTAAAGAGGCTTGGTACTGTACAGCTTCACTCCAAATATCACACGTTGAATAAGTTGGAAAGTAATTGCCGCTGTCATCTCGACCAAGAATTGACCAGTCATTAAGAAGTTCTTTGAGTGCGTCAAGTTTTTCAAGATTGCCCATGACCCGCAGACGTCGATAATCAATGATGTGAATACTGTCTCCAATGCGTCCACCAAGCACCATTACGGTGTAATCATTTTTCTCCTTGGTGCCAGCGGATAGATCGACCCCAACGCCAAGCACATCAAACTCAGTTGAAATTTCAGCTTTAACTAATAATTCAGGTGCCAGAGAAAGCTCGTTTTGTCTGACAATTTGATTCATGTACTGGAACGAAAAAGCAATAGGCGCTTGCCTGCGTTTTTCCCTGAGATAATCCACGGACCACATCTCAGGCCAATACGAAATTTCTTCGCCTGTTTTGGGATCATTCTGCAGAGCGGAAAGAACAATTTGTGTCCAGTTGTTTTGTTCGTTAAATGTTGTGGAATGAATGTCGTCGTGACGGAAACGAGTGCCAAGACAAATGGCTCGTCCTCCTTCAAACATGGTGGGCGCAATCACTGCGTTCCAGTTCTCCTGCATCATCTTTCGGATGTCAGGGTTAGCAATATCTGCAGCTGATTTGATGGCGTCATCAATGATGATCAGCTGGCTTCGCTTGGAAGTCACAGAACCCTTAAGGCCAGCAGCGCAGAGGGTAAATTGTTCTTCACCTGTAACATCAATACCAGCAAACTTGTGGTCAATAGACCAATATTCATTGCTGGTTACATTCTTAAGAAGGCGTACAGAAGGAAAGACTTCTTGATACCTTTTGCTTTCAATAATCCGTTTGATGGTTGCGGATTTAGAACGCGCAATGTCAACAGTGTAAGAAAGATAAAGAATTTGCAGTGGTTTTCGGGCTTGTGTATGAACACCAATTGCCCATGCCGTAAACAAACCCAAGATTGTAGATTTAGCCGAACCCCGTGGAGCAAGAAGATCAATATTGGGGCCTGCAATTTTTAAGAGGCAAGAACTATCTTGATTTGTAACAAAATGTTTATGCCATTCTTTGTGATGAGCGGCAGGCGGTTTATCCGCTACATAATCACAAAAATAACCAAAATCATCCCTGGCTTGCTTGAGCGACTCCAGGTTTTTTGGTTTTTTAATTTGCTGATTGCGTGCTGCAGCTTTAGCATTGCGGCGATGAGCTAAATGTACGTAAGCAGGCACAACAATTCAGCGGTAATAAGTTAATCGTAACCTATTCGTCGCCTTTTTGTTTTTTATACTTGCGTGCTTTATCTAACGCAGCTTTACGCTTTTCCTTATCCGACATCTCAGAACCGTCAGAGTTTTTTGCCTCTTTTTTCTTGAGATACTCAAGAAGCTGTGGGGGCATTTTGTTTTTGCTCATTTTGTTTATTTTTAAAAAGGGCAGACATCACTTCATCGCCACCGGCAACATTTTGAGCTGGGATTGATGGACGTTGGATACCAGAGAGAAGTTCCCTGTTTTTTTGAAGTGTGCGCACAACACCAAACAAACGACCAGCAAGGTTGCCACCAATATCTCGCTCCGTAGAAGGAGTGAAATTACCGGGATCGCTTGTTGGTGTCTGCATTTATGTATTTTAAAACAGTCATTCTTCTAATTGCATTCTAGACCAAACGCTCATAGATGCTTCTTCCAGCGGAAGCTCAATAGGATCGTCTTTAAAAATAAACATAAGTTCACGAATTGCCCGATCAGCGCCAGCCATTAGGAGACCTTTGCGATCTTTATTAGCAGTAAACGTTTCTACTTGTGCAATTGTACCCCGCAATTCTTTTTGCATGGAAGCGATACGTGCTACACCAGCGTCACGTTTTACACCGCCATTGTCAATATCTTCCCGCAACTTGCGAATGTCTTCCAGCATTTCATCGATCTCGTTAAGAAGAGTCTTGCGATGATCTGGTTTTTTATAGCGGTTTTTAACCCAAGCTTCGCACGCAACAATACTGCCGCGATAGCCAAGGAATCTTGAATACAAAAAAGCCTCGATAACTGAATAGTTATCAGAGGCAAACGAAATGAAAGCTTCTTGCTCAGCAGAAGTTAAGTTGTCAACCCATTGGTCAAAAACTTCAATATCGATAAGCTCGCTGGGCCTGCTGATAATCCCGCTGTTCGTCTGTTTGCTTGAACTCCTGTTGCTGGCCTGCGGAAGCGCGTTGTTCTTCGGCACCTTTACCGATTGTTTGACGCTCTTGTTCACCGGCTGTCTCTGCTTTTTTCTTGGAAAATTCGTAAGCAACACCAGCAGCTTGACGATATTTATCTAAGTCAAACCAATCGTCATTTTCGTACGTTGGATCGACGTTAGGCGAGCTGCTGGTCATTACCTGAACCCAATGTTAACAGATTAAATCAGAAGTTGCTCATCATGCTGGCAAGGCCTTGCGAATAGATGTTGCGACGGCTTTCGACAGATTCTTGACGCTTTTGACGCTTTTTAGAAGCCTCAAGACGATCCAGAAGATTCTGGAATTCATTAATATTAAAGTCCCCGGTGGGAGCTGTTTCGTAACCGAAAGTCATGTTGGTAAATCAACTACCTTTATAAATTATAGACTGTATTTATTTAAAAGTTAAATGCACCGACTAAACCCTGCAAAATATTCGAACGTGTTCCAATACGAGCAATGTCTCGCGCTCCCGCTTGACGCGTTTGTTCTGCTTGAAGACCATATCTGCCTTCAATTTCGGCTACATCTTTAAGTCCGGCATTAATAATGGGCTGGAGATCCAGGCGCCCTTTTGTTTCAATTCGAGTGCGCTCAGTGGCCTGAGTTGATTCGTATCTTTGGGCATCTGCATAAATTTGCGCTTTATTAGTTTCAATTGCGCCGTCCAAACCACTGGTAATGGCGTTCAGCTCGGGAATGGATAATTCATCTTCACCTAGTACAACGTCTTCAGCGTACCCAAAATCTGTACCTCCATCAAACTGATCAACAGGGGTTTCTACTTTAGTTTCTACTTTTCCTGTTACCGGATTATAAACTTTTTTGGCGCTGGGCTTAACTTTAACGTCGTTATTTTTAGCATAAGATTGTATTTTGCTTAGCGAAATGCCTTGAGCTTGTGCTTTTTTGGCTTCACTGGCTCCGATTGACTTGCCAAATTTAGATAGCAAATCTTGAGCTGCTTTTTTCTGAGTGGGGTTATTATCAGCCTTGCTGTATTTAACATCTTTGCCAGATGTTGAACCTGAAGCAACCTTATTTTGTATGTTATTTAAAACAGTTCCAAATTTTTGTGCAGAAGAAGAGCCTGTGCTCTTGCCACCGCCGCCACCAGATTTTCCGCCACCAGATTTTCCGCCACCAGAGGAACTGCCACCTCCGCCAGATCTTCCGCCACCAGAGGAACTGCCGCCTCCGCCAGATCTTCCGCCACCGGAAGAACCACCACCACCGCCACCACCGCCGCCACCGCCACCTTTTCCACCGCCACCTTTTCCACCGCCACCTTTTCCACCGCCGCCTTTTCCACCGCCGCCTTTAGCGCGACGAAAACGAGTGTCCCAACGAAGGGAATCAAGAGCGCTATCAAGACCCAGCATTATTTAATCCTCAAGAACTATGGATTAACTAGAGATACCTGTATTTTAAATGACGTTTACTCTATGTACCGGTAGAAATAGAACTTGAATCACCTTTGCCATAGGTGCCAAGAATCTTATCATAAAGCCCTGGATAAGAAGAGTTGAACATCTTATTGATTGCACCGCCCACAACTTCAGGGCGGAATTTGACAACACCACGCTTTAAATAACCTTCTGATGTACGGCCCATGGGGCCAAAAAAGGCTTCAAACTTAAGGTCGTCTTCAGTCTTAATCTTGCCCTGTCCCTCCGGAGTAGCCGCAAGTGCATCACTTAAAAATGCATCGAAGGCTCCAGGATCACTCGGGTTAATGCGTTTGGAACCAGCTTCTGCAAGACGTATCGAAATTTCTTGGGCTGTAGGGGCGCGGCCCAATAAATCACGATATGTGCTTTGAACGGAAGCAGTGAAGGGTTGATAACGCTCAGATGCAATAGACGTAGGTTGAATATTTTGAAGTTTGCGAACTTTGCGTTCTACTTTGCTTGGCTTCCATCCACGGACAGATCCGTAATTGCGAAGAGTAGCAGCGGCCGATTCTGGCGTTTCTTGTCCGTACTCAACTGCATCTTTAAGGCTACGGACCATTTTGCCCATACCACCTGAGCTTGCAAACTTCCCAAGAAGATTTTCGAATAAAGAAACGTCGGGAGAAGAAGAAGAATACATAATTAATTACACTCCATTAACCGTACATACCGCCTGTCATACGACGCCCTAAAGCGGGGCCATATTTACCGGCTAATGAACCAAACGTATCAAAGCGTGCATCGCGTGCTGTTGACTGCCTAAAAGCAGGAGAATTGGAAAGACCAATTTCTTCTTTGGCATTAATAAAATCAAGGTGCCGAGGAAGCATCTGACCAAAAATATTTGCACCAACTTGATATTGGCGTTGTGCTTCTAACTGTTGTTGTGCTTTTTCAGCAGCAGCATTGCCACCAAATAAGCCACCAAGAGCGCCAATGCCTTGCATTGCAAGACCAGCCCATCCAACAGGACCACCTAAAGCAGCACCAAGACCGCCGGCGAGCCCACCCAGTCCACTGGCTGCGCCACCAGCACCGGCAAGGCTTGTACCTGCAGATGCAAGATCAAAACCTGTGCTGCCAAAGTTACCAGCACCAGGAAAAGAAAAAGGACCAGAACCAGAAAATGAGAATGCCATCACCTACCTCCCAAACGGCTAAGCACGCCAGAAAAACCTGGGCGAGCACCACCGTAAGTAGTAAACATATTGGATAAGTTTTGTGTTTGCTCACTCATCCCAGCCAAAGGAATTGCCCGCATTGCAAGCATGGTATTGGGAATTTGTTGAATAGCATTAATTCCAGCGCCAAGAAGATTGGACTGTAACCCAAGTTGCTGGGATTTATTAGCAATGTTTTCGTACCAAGGGCCCAATACGTCTAATTTTTCTTTCAATCGTTGAGGGTTTTCGGCTTCGGCTTGTTTAGCTTCTTGCCATGCCAACATGGGAATCAACCACTGATCTTCTTCCCGTTTCATGAACGGGCTAAACATATCACTGATCTGTTTCATCCGATCAGCGTTTAAAAAACTGCCCGCAAGATTAGTAGTCGTCATGATCAACCAAAGCGAATTTGCGGGGCCTGCAACGTGGCACCCGCATATGGGTTAGTTTGCATCGCGGTCAAAACTGTTTGACCTGTAATGTCTTGACCACGTTGTGCCATAGAGCCGGCAGTTGCTAACACACCAAGACGTGCATTGAGCTGACCCTGGGTGTTAAGGAGTGCTTGCTGGCGTACCAAGTCAGCATTTTTAATTTGATTAATGAGTGGAATATTGCGCTGGAGATCGTAATAAGCTTGATCAGAATAATACTTAGAAAGATCTTTGATGTTGCTGGTCTCAACACCAAGAGATGTACGGTATTGCGAAAGGTTAAGATCTCCCATTTGCTTGGCAATTGCCATCTGGGTGCTGAACTCACCCTCTTTGCCTTTAGTGGGTTCGCCTGTTACTTTTTGACGAATAGACTCAGAAGCTTGAGCACCCGCAGGGGCGCCAAGCATACCGCCAAGAGCAGGAAGAAGAGCACCTGCAATTTTGCCGTAAGGACCGGGTAACATCTTGGCAACTGCGGCCCCAGCAGCAACTCCAGCTGCGCCGCCACCAAGTGCACCTAAGGCTCCAGTCGGCCTGCCTGCCGTTGCTTCTTCAACTGCAGTAAAAGCAGGAGCTACCATACCGCCAATCATGCCAAGACGTCCAGTTGGCATACCACCTAAGAACTGACCGGCTGCGCCAAGACCAGCTTTGGCTTTACCTAAAGCATCCGCTGCAAATTGTTTTGCATCTGGACGAGAACCACGAGGAGGAATGGTTGTTGCGCCACGGGGATTAAGTGCTTCTGGGGGAAGTTCTCCAGCAAGAACACGTGCACGAAGGCGTGGGTCGTAAACTTCTTCGGCACCCGCTTGCAATAAAGCTAGTTGTTCAGGTGTCATTTATAAATGAGTCTTTTATTAAATAAATTCTATCACTGCACGCCTTCTGTGTATTCAGTAACTGTTGGAAGTCTTGGCCTGTTAGCCATAGCAATAACTTCGTTGACGACATTACCTGCAGCAGCTCCACCCAATGATCCAGCTACTCCTGCAGCAGCTGCACGTGCAAAGCGTCCTTTAGGTCCACCCATGCGGGCTGCAAGGCCAACACCAGCAGCTCCACCGGCTGCTGCAGTGACAGATGGAATAGTAATTGGATAACCAAGTAAACGGGCTTCGGGGTAACCTTGAAGATTTTCAGGAGTTACTTTTGCGATGCCTAGTAAACCTTTGTCTTGATAATAGCTTCGCAAGAAATTACCATAACGTTCTGGAGTTAACTCTGGAATATCTTTTTTAGCTTCTTCGTATGCAAGAGGGCGACCACCGCGTCCCAGAAAAAAACGTTCAAACAACTCAGGAACTGGCTGAGAAGTTTGACGACGATCTTCAGAACCTTCTTCTGCGTAAGACTGAGCAAAACCAGCAGGACGAAACTGTTCGCCAATATTGGTAATGTCATAAGCTCCTGTCAGCATAGAAGATGGCACTAAAGCCGACGCCATTAATAAACCTTTTTTAACGGGGCCTAATTCTTCTGCAGCTTGTTTACCAATAGCTTTTTCAGCGATGCTGTTTTTAATTGCTTCTGGATGGTTGTAACGCCACCAAAGGGAACGTGTCCCATCATTCGTGACATCGGCAACAACACGTGCAGCATATGCACCAAGAAATTGTTGTGGCGCTGAAGATAATGTAATGCCTTGCTGTTCTAATTGATTTTTAAAAGAAGGTCTACCAAGTGCCTGGCTAATGCCAGGAATAGCAGTTAAATGATAAGTGTCTGTTCCTTTTAATAATTCGCTGCCAATTCGCCAGCCTTTTTGGATTGGTAATTCAGCCACGAGCTAAACCTCCGTACTCTTTAAGAAGAGCAAGATCATCCGGAGCTAAATAAGAAGCCACGCTTGGTTTGGGACGATGTACATAATCATTTAAAAACTCAAGCCCAGCAGTTTGGAATTGTGTTCCAGGGGCGACTGCTTGTACATCAAGTTTATTAACAGCTGCTCGTTGCGCCATCTCATGCATGAGTTGCTGTTCTTGCGACATGTTGGTCGGCATCGCAGCAGGTTGATTGCCATATAAAGCTTGAGATGCTGCAATTGTTCCGCCTAAAGAAGCACCGATATTTGCAGCCTGCTCTAAGCCAGTTTGAATTGTTTTAGGTGCAATGCCAAGGACTGGTTTTGTTACACGAGACCCCAGTGCACGTGCTGCCAATGTTGCTGGAAATGCTGCAGCAAAGTCGGCTGCTCCATAAGCAAGGCCTGCTGCTGGACCTTCAAGCAGACCAAAACCAGCGGCTAAAGCACTGCCAGGTACCACAGATTTTGCAACGTCTTTGGCGTTGCGGCCAACAAAATTTAGCAGCCGTTCAAATCCCACTTATCTACTTGATTTTTCTTTATTATACGTTTAACTAATTAAGCTTCTTCTTCTCTTTCACTCATAAGCTGAGCAACAGACTTATTATCTTTTACCTCATTTTCTGCACGTTTTTCTGCTGCTGCCATAAGGAAACCACGGGGGTCTGGGTTACGCATACGTGGCATTGGGTTAGAACTACGTTTATCAGGATTTAATGTTGGGCTAAGTTTATAAGCTTCAACCCAGATTTTAGAAAAACCTGGTTGCTCCTCCGGACGCATTGACGTTACTGCACGCCCTTCCTCAAAGTCATAATTATCTTTACGCACAAAACGTCCAATGTCTGCAAAAACTTCATACTGCTCTGGTGTATCGCCAACGAAGTTAAGACTTGGATTTAACTGAAGCTTGCGCGTTTGAATTCGACGAAGAAGATCTGACTGTTCAAAACGACTAGGCATCCACGGAGCGGCGCCTGTAGATGCTTTTTGAGAAAACAAATCATCAAAGTTAAGATTCCGTTTTTTGGCAAACGGTTCTTTTGCGTAGTCAATATAACGACCTAGATCGAGACGATAATCTTTCGCCATTAATCTTTAGCTTTTTTCTTTTTTAATCCTACCAACGTTTGGCGCAACCGTGCTTGCTTCACAGTTTTTTCGTCATACTTACCAGGGTTGGCAAGAACATTTTCTTGGAGCTGAGCAGAAGTAATCCCTTTGCGATGTGCTTTCTTTGTAAAAGCACCCTCCTTCATCTCCATGCCTTGAATCCATTTTTTATCTTTCTTTTGCTCTTCAGCCATTAGATGCTACCTCGTAAAGATTGAACATAATCAGACAGTTTTTGTTGTGCAACTTCTTTAGGATAACTTTGCATGATCCTTGTCATTTCACGAGATACGTCTACGGAACGACGAGCCGCTAACTGTTGCTCCATTGCTTTTGCTTGCGCTGGAGGTGCAGATTCACTAATACGCATTATATCCGCATCAGACAAACCTTTAAAAGGATTGCGTTTTTGTTGATAGCGTGGAATATCAGAAGGTTTGCGATATGAAGCTTCTGAATATTCACCAGTAACTTTGCTTTGAGCTCCAGGAACGTAATTGGGTTCAATACCGTAAACACCAATGCCAGGCGTTACTTCGTGCGCTTCAGGGCGTGGTCGATCCAAAGCAGAGTACATGATTTCTTGTTTGGATGGGCCCGTTTCACCTTCTGGAAGTGTGTATGGTTTACCCGCCGCTGCTTGTGATAACCATTCAGGAACATAACCACCAGTTGCGCGTTGGCTCCCAGGAACATCGGGGCCAAGATCCAGAGGGATGTTGGCTGCTGTTGGTGAAAGTTGCCTAGGACGATCTTCTGTTGTAAAGATTTGATAACTGGGAGAAGCACCACGAATTGCGCCGCCTGCTGCCGTCCTTGTAACCCGTGCCTCTGGTCCAATGTTGGGAAGAGCCCGCTCAATAATCGGACCTAAAGCTTCTTCTTCACTAAGACCAGCAAGTCGATTGAATGCATCCATTTGATTTTCAGTCATCTGGACGCGAAGCTCGCCACGTGTTGGGCCATAACCACGAGCAATATTATTCAAACGTTGGCTAATAAAACTAGAAGTTGCCTCTTCTACTTTCTCTTGATCAGTTAAGCGTTGTACTTCTAAGTGTTCGCGATTAATAATTTGATTTCCACCAGAATTAACCGCTGTATTTTGCTGCAAAGAAACAACAGGTGTTTGTGTTTCTTGAATACTTGTAAGATCTAATGGTTCGTATGTTTCCGCAAACCCAGCAGGACTTTTACCACGCGCAAAAATCTCACCAGTGCGTGGATTGGTAATTAAAGTCTGTGCTTGTAAAGCTTCAGGGTCTGTCACCCTTGAAATCAAATCTTCAATTCCACCTTGCGGACGATAAACACGTGGAAGTTCAGACGCTGGTTTTTTAGCAACAGCTTCATATACTTCTTTACGTGTTGGCGGAAGCTTGCTTGGCTTTGGTTCTTGAATTGCATCAAGATTTGCAGTAGCAACTTTCTGTAATTCGGCAAGATTGGCTTGGCGCACGCCAGCGTTTGCAGATAGTGTTGGGCCTTTGGGAATTTGACGCCCGCGACCAAGCATGCGTGAAGCAGCAAACCCAAGTCCTGCTAATGCACCGGCAGCAAGTGTTGCTGTACCTATGGCATTAAGTGGATTTGATTCTTGTTGTGGTGTTTTAAGTTGATTACGGCGAAATTCAAGAACTTGAGGGGCAAGTTGAGCCCGTTCCTCTGGATCTTCTGGTACCGGAACACCAGTTGCACGACTGTATGCGTAAAAATCGGTAGGTGCCAATACCATGGGACTTTATTTTGCTTAATTGATGTCTTGTTTGTATTTTAAGTGAAACAATGCAGAAAAATAAATGCTATAGACTATAAACAAGTGGAAGTTTTAGCCCCAATTGGGGAAAATACCAAAATTACGGCCATGCTCCCAAAAGAACGTGCAGAAAAAATTGTTGCATTAACTGCAATCAAGGATAAGACGATTGATTTGGCTAAGAAAGGAGCTGATCCTGTGCAACTCCGCACATTTGTCGCAGGCGCCAGGCGGAAATTAGCTGAAGATCGCCCTGATCCTGACACTTACCGCAAAGCTGCAGGCGCTGCACTGGCTGCACGAGAGCAGATGTGAACCAATTAGTAAATAAGTAATCAGCCGGGGATAAAATCCCGGCTTTTTTGTATCAAAACTTGGGCAAAACTAAGTAAATACTTACAGTGTTTAGTTTTTACTTAAATGAAAGGCCCCTATAGAGCCTAAATAGGGTACAAAATTACCTGACGCTTCTCCAAACACCCGAGCGAAGTGAAATGTGGGAAGAAAAAAAGAAAGGGCGGGGTGTGTATGAAAATGTGACGGGGATAATAACATAGTGAATCAAGGATTAACAATGAATAATGTCACGAATTCCACACAAACCACGCCAATAATACTTTTTTGATACGAAATCGTATCGCGCGCGAGGATGTTTGGCGCCCGCCGTGCTTGCTTTGCATATAAGACGGTGGGCTAACTTGAGTTTACGTAATATCCGATGTCACAGGTCGGGATTAATCGTCTAGCTGATGGACGTTAAACCGTAGCGTTCATTCAATTAATTTAATGTCATGAACAACTCATTCACTCACGCTTGCATTGCAGTCATCATGGGCACTGGCATTGGCATGTTGTTGTCTGCTGGTGGGCAGAAGCTGCTCAACCAGCACGTACTCAAGACATGTCCAAGTAAGCCAGGGTACCAGGTTGTTATGCTCAACGGCCCTGTCGGTGTTGCATACTACTGCTTAGACAAGCGTTACCTTTGATCTGTTTACTTAACAACTCAGCTCAACACAATCATGTTTATCTATCAACCCACAATCAACGCCACCGACCGTGTTGTTTGGTATGGAGGTGAGTCTACTCAGCTTCACTACGAACAACAGGTAGATGGACGGAACGACAATTCAGAATGGATTGGTTGTGCCGTCCGTACTCTTGGAGGTGGCATTCCACAGGGCGTGTCAGAACTACACGCAGAACTTGTGGACTTCTATAACTACTGCCAAGTGGCAACACTTGACTGACTTCTGTACTTTCCCATTCGCAAGGATGGGTTACTACAGGACTCAACATCCTGTGCATCAACTCAACTCAAGTCAACACTATGTCTGACATCATCAAGAAACTTTCTGACTTCCAAACAGTTGCACTACATGGACGCATTGCGCACATGGAAGTTGTCAACTACGAAGACAGAGAGTTTCTATCAGTAACACTGGCTCACACCATTTCCGAAACTACGGATGTGCGTGTGAGATTTACTAACAGCAACGGTTTGCTTACAGCGTATAAGAACAGTAATCTCATTGTTGGGCAAGAGCTTACAGTCAGTGGCAACATCAAAGCCATCCGTGCCTTCTATATGAAGGAGGATGTGCTTACGCCACTGAAGTACCCCGAGCTTCAGCTGAGGTGCATAAGCTATGCCTTTGGCTCCAAGCCACAACCCAAGAGTGAACCTGTGATCACTGCAACTGCAGTGCCTACGCTGGAAGAAATTCCGTTCTGACTCCTGCACTTAACCCTTCCGTTTGATACGAATTCGTATCGACGGTGGGTTTTCTGCAGGACTCAACATCCTGCACATCAATTACCCAACATTTCAACACATGCGCAAATTCATCAACAAGATATTGTATGCATTGGGTTACGTCCCAATAGCAGACTACGAGAAGGTTTGTTACCACCGTAAGAACCTTCAGGAACTGGTACTTAAGTATCAAGACGGACACATTAAACCTCAACACAATTACTACCGATGAAACAGATCATTCCACTTGGCAAAGGCAAGTTTGTCACTATTGATTCTTACGGTGAGTCTCGTGAGACGCGCCGTGGATCAATCACGGTGGCTGCATTTGCCATGATCCTTTCAGCACTCACTGTCGGTGCCATGCTTGGCATTGACATCACATCACCTAACACCACAACACAACATGAGTATCCACGTAGCACTGGTCGCTGATTGTACCGGTCGTTATGCCAACGTTTGGGGCGAAGCTCCAAGCTGGGGCAAGTTCCTCGATCAACTCGAAGACATTGGCTGCGAGGTAATCGAGGAACAAACAGAAGACTGGGAAAACAGTACTCAAGACGAGATCGCTGAAGACTGCTTGTCAGTCCATCAGCTGCTCAACGACACTGACTTCATACCCTACGACTAGTGTCTTGTACCTGAACAATGGCTAGTGGTGGTACTTGCCATTTGGCTTACCGCCGCTAGCCTGCATACGATTCCAACTCAACCAATGGAAGCACTCTCTCAACTCGACGTCCAATCACCTGATCACGTCAGTGTGATTACCAGGGATGGCAAGGTCACGATCTCCGTCGTCAAAGACGGAACATCAGTGACCCTTGGCTTCCCACTCAAGAACCAAGTCTTCAACACAACCCCCAGGCCCCCTCTGCAACAGCCGGTACCACAGGTGATGGCTGTTAAGCAGTCCACCAAACGTATCGTGACTGATGCGGAGAGGGGCTATCGGTTTGCACAGAAGCTTACTGAATCTCAGGTGAGGGAACTTAAGCAGATCCTGGCAGATCCAGAGATTATGGCTAAGTTCCCAAGCAAGACTAAGGCTTATCACGAACTTGGTCGTATTTATGGTGTCAGTCATTGTCGCATCTCACAGATTGCCAATGGCAACGGTTGGAACCACATCCAACCTTGACACCGCAGTAGTACATAAGTACTACGACTGGACCTGGACATGTCCTTAAACTGTCCAATTCCTTTGCTTAATTCAACACATGACTCAACTTGACGAGAACTACAACGCTGACTTGCTGGATGCAATGGCTGACATTGCAGACGAACAAGAGCAAGCCATGCGTGAATCACTCCAATCTGAATGGTCCCTCATCGAAGATGAACATGGAACATTCATTGGATTTACTGTAACCAACACACATGAGGACAATGACCAAACTTAATTACACACTGAAACAAGCATGGGATGACGGTGACATCATCGTCATCCTGATCACCATCATTTCAATCATCATCACGGAGTTTGCATCATGTCTTACATCTCAGAACTCAAGAAGTTCTACCCCAACACCTACAAAGCTCGCTACGCAATCAACTCCTACAACACACACAAGTATTTCGAACACGAAGATCCAACGGTCATCACCATCCACGAAACCACGCTCAACTACGGTGGGCCTGAAGAAGGTGGATGGTGGTACCAAGCAGGCTACCCAGTCCGTAGCCACTGCATCTTCTCCAAGAAGCAAGCGATCCAAACCTTCATCCAGTACTTCGAAGAGTACGAAATCGAAGGTCAGCTCTCTCTTGGAGATTCAACAACTTACTCCAACTACGAACTTGGATTCTCAAATGAGCTAGCTAAGACGTATCCAACAGAACGTCCACGCTATTGCTAAGATCCAACGTTCAACTCACTACAGCAACAATGCCTGTAACTAAGGAACAACTCAACGACAAGGGCAGCTTAAGGCTGACAGTAAACCAACGTAACCTCTACTTGTATTACCTGCACTTCCGTAAGAAGTACGGTAAACGCCCGTGTTTTGTTCCTAAGATGCCGATGCAATCTACACGGATCAAAGATTATATCCGTGCATTAGCAGCACTAGAAGAGAAGAATCTTATTACGGTAGATAGGAGCAAAGCTCCGTACACCAACTGGATTATTAATGATCCAAAGTAAACACTGGGGTACTGTCAGATAACTACTGACCTACCTCAATTCAACTCACACAACATCATGGCTAAAACCAAAGCTGCTTCAAGCAAATCACAACCATCACCAGATTATCCTCAAGGTAAGCACACAGTTACATTCACAGATATAGATGAAGAAGATTGGTGGTTAATCACAAACTTATTTAAAGGACGTATTGATTACTTCAATCAACGTTTACAAGAAATTCAACATTCTAAAGATCCGGATTTAATACGGAGAAACACAGAGTGGCTAGAAGAAACAATAGAACGTTTGGAGACTAGACTCTATCAGTTTGAAGATCAGATTAGTCCTACATACTTCAAACGCAAGCGTGCAGAACATGCTGCACGCAACAAGCAACAGAACAAGTAATACCTGGGCATCCGTAAGGTATAAGTCCCAGGTTTAATTCACACCAACTCAACTCACACCATGGAACAAACCAAGAAGTATCCAGAAATTGACTGGACAAACAATGAGCATTATCAACTGAAGCTTGCAGTCAAGCAACTTGAAGCCATCATGGAACGTGAATGTAAACGTCACATGATGGACTGTCATCTTAACTTCAGTACACACGATGTAATTGAAGAAGCTATTGCTGCACTAAACAATGAGCTGGACTACGAACCATCAGATGCTGAACTCACTGGTGAACCAGCGGTAACAGCAGATGAAATGCACTCAAATGCATGGCATCAGCACCAGGAGCTTCACTCATGAACACATATGAAATCAGATGGTCCAGTCCATATGGTGACATTGGCTGGACAACAATTGAAGATTGCGAATGCATTGATGAAGCAATCGACTTTTGGACAACTCATCTTCTTGGTCAAGAAGATATTCCAATTGAATCACAATTGGATGAAATCAAACTTATTACTCAGTAAAGGGGTGGAACCACTCAACATCTGAGTAGAGGGTGTCCCCCAGACCCCCCCGAAAGGGTACCAGGGGGGCACCTATATTTCTATTAGATAATCTTATATATTACCTTTATTAACATTCTCAATAACCCTTGACTACCCTGGTAGACTCACATTGTTCACACTCAACTCATCACATCACCATGCCTGACAACCTACGTATTCCTGATTCAACTGACATGCAACGCTTAGCAGCAATGCGTCTTGTTGCACAGATGAAAGAATCAGCTGATAAGAATGGAATTGGATTCATCGGTGGCTTTATAGCCCCCGATGGACAAAAGTTTGTTATGTCCAATCTTGAAGACGATGACATGCAACGTATGCTTCCGGAGGAACTTCAGTAATGTCTGAAAAATCACCAATCAACTTCGACAAAACAATCGCAGGATTTAACATAACTGAACATGGTGTTAAGTCCTACACCAAATCGTTTCAGCTTGGGCCGTTCCAGCTCACACTTAATGGACGTGAGTCTGGTATCCGTGGATCAATTAGTATTCCCGGCACAGGCATAAGCAAACGAAACATTAAATTATTTTGAAGATCTGAGCGTCCGTAATCGCTAAGCCTTGGAGCTTAGAAAGATCCGGTGTAAGTCTCAGATCTATACACCATCAACTCAACACAACATCATGACATCATCATTTGACTGTTTGACTATGTTTGATCGCATTAATCTTGCGCAATGCGCAGCAAGGCGTGCGGAAAACAATCTTTCAAACAACGAACGTTTCCACAACGAGTTTAATACTGCTCGCATGTGGAACAAGTATCGTTGCTACATCACAACCACTGTCAAGTTTGTGGAGTCAAACTAATGTCTGTTCTTGCAATTGAACACACCACCATCGAAGATGGCTATGTCACAGTTACTGCAGTTGTTGAAAACATGCGTTTGCTCTATCGGGCAACGTATCGAGACCCTGAAGAATGGGCTCCTGCACTGTGCACAGCAAGTTTCGAATTGGATGAAGATGAACAGATCCCAACTGATGAAGATGGCTTCTGCTTTTATCTTCATAAGCTCGATCTTGACTGGCAACTTGTCGACGTAAGTGATTACGACGACTAATTAGTTGCACGTCCTGAGCATGACGTTAAACTGCTCACACCACACTACGAACTCAACTCTGAACTCACCATGGAATTCCGACTTCCTACTAATCTGCAAACGGAACTTATTCCGTACGATCCAACGCTTAAGAAGTTGGCTCGTGCTGAAAAGCTTGCTAATCCAACAACCAAGAAATCTAAGTATCCACTTGGTAATCCACCACTGTTGATTCCAGCGGACATCATCAGGGAATCATTGCAACAAGAAGCAGTGGATGTTATCAATGCATCGGTTGTTTCTGACAGGCGTTATGAATTCAAAAAGCCTGTTGGCAATATTCCTGACGTGGAATATGTGACACATGCAATCATGTATCACTTCGAAGGTGTATGGGTAGCAGCATGGCTGCCGCCCAAAGGTAAAGAGAATGATTATGTATATGGCTACACTTATTGTTTTAAGGATACATCTAGCAATCGCAAGATGTTGGCTTATGAAATTAAAAGAAGTTTAGAACATTACACAACAACACAAATTGCACGTTCTGTGTACCAGAGTAGAACACAATTTGTAACTAAGCAAAACATTATTGATGGTAATGATGCACGGCACTGGCTGTACAGCGATATTGGTGGTTATTCGCAAAAAGCTAGTTACATCACTGCCATGGCTGGACATTTTACTAAAGCACTGGAGAAAACAATTCCAACATGGTCCGATAGCCGTGGTATTTTTGATCGCATTAAAAGTACCAGCAACTTAGTCCAGTTGCTTAATGATGGGCGTGATTTAGACCATAACTACTGGGATAAATACGAAAAAGACTTTGAGCAACCCAAGGAACAATGGGCTGCATCAGTTACAGCTTTGTTTCACATGGTTGATTACTATGCAAACGTACCGCCAGGCCAAGTCCAACTTGGAAATGGTTATCAGTTCCATCCGTTTGTACGTATTCGTCACATTCTTGATAAACCATTCTTCCGTAAATGGATTCAAGATAAATGTAACGATATCAACACTAAGTACCAGGATGAAATCAATGACAGCATGGCTGCAATCCGTAAACCATGGTTGTTAATCAAGGAACTTGTAACTGGTATTCATTATGTTCATGCAATCTGGGGTGATGCAGTTCCACTGGATTATTACCAGACAAATATTGATAACCTCATGGGTATTAAAGCGCACAGCACACCAACTCAACTAACGGTTGAATGGTTAGCAAAACATATGCCAGTTACTTCGTTCTTTCAGATACGCTCTAAGTATTACCTGGAGCAATGTTCAGAGCAAGCTGGTAAACATCACAGCTATTATTTTGAGCAACGTTTTGGCATTTATCAATTCCGATTCCATGCATGGGAAGATACTTGCAACATGCTTAATCAAATCTTATCCAACGACAAGACTATTGATGCACCTAAGCGTTGGCGCATTGCTGAATTCCATGATCATGTGCAAGCAGAAGCATGGAAGATTCAGAATCCCAACCATAAACTTCCGCAGGATTTATTCCCCACACCTGTCAAGGTGCAACACTCAGACCAAAGCTGGTCATTCTTCCAGCCGTTTGATACACATCAATTGGCGCAGTGGGGCCAAGCCGTACGTAATTGCGTCGGCAATGCCAGCAGCTACGCCGAAGGTGTACGCAAGAAACAACACTTCATTGTGTTGTGCATGGTCGATGGTGCACCACGATTTACAATCCAACTTGAAGTCAACATGGGACTCATGAGTGTTAAGCAGATCGTCGGCTTGCACAACTCCAGACTGTCAGAGGATGACCGCACGCTGTACTCAGATGCATTCCGCAAGGCATTGCAATCTCGCGAGGAACAGCTAAGCTCTGATAGCTGAAGCCACAGCAGGGCCATCTTATCCTCGTTATAGGTGGCCCTTTCTCCAATGACTAACTACACTGACGATCAACTACTTGCCATGGCAATGGCAAACATTGGTGATTACATTACTGATAACTCACCACGTTATGTATTGATCGAAGATGATCCTCGCAATGAGGATGACTACGATACATGGGATTATGGTACTGAGCCCTTACCTCATGATCACACTTGGCATTCAACTTCAATCACAGTTGATGTAAGTCCAAGTGATGCAGACGTGACGGAATAGGTATACGTAACGCACTTAAAATGCGTCGGCCATTGGCCTTGCGAGTTCGACTCTCGCCGTCTGCACCAACCCACATATTCAACTCAACGCCATGTCTATTTTTTCCTGCTTTAAACACATCATTCCTGAGTTCCATGCATATTCAGATGATGACAATCGTTACAATGTTGGAGCTACATGGACTGCGCAAGACGGTCTCAAGGACTACCACAATCTTGAGTTGAGGTATGTCCATAATTCAGAGCGGCTTGCGCTCCAGGGCGAGCCTCAGCCTGATGGCAGCTGGCGTTACGTCGAACCTAACGGCAGCACCCATGTCATCTCAGCTGAACGTGCCAAGCATTTTATGGAACAGACTCAGTCTCATGCGTCCATCATGGTTGGCATGCTTGAAAAGTTAAAAGATGCTGGAGTCCTTGACAGCATCGTAGACACCACGACTCAACCGGCGTAATATACCTGAGGAATATCTGCACCCCGGCGCAAGCCGGGGGCTTTTCTTACCATGGTCACTCCTGCTGTTGTTATCAATAATGATCTTGTTGATAAGATCATGGATCACATTCCACACTGGACTTGGTCTGTTGTCAAAGAACAGTTGATTGAACTTTTTGTTGACAACATGACATCAGATATTCTTATTCGTTTAACTGGATCACCTGATGGTTTTGATGAAGCAGAAGATATATTGCGTAATCATTACATCATGCCAGGTGATGAACGTGAACTATTAATTGATTCAATTAAAATCCTTGGAGCAGAGCAAGTTGTTAATGCTTTAGATAGGCTGCAGTTTCATAAATTTGAAGAACCTACTGATACAACTCCATGTTCAATTGAACTTGAATGAAATGTGTTGATTGCAAAAGCACAAACACTCGTGTTACATCAACAGATCATGTTAATGACACAACAACTTGGCGTTACAATCGCTGTTTAGATTGTGGCGCCAGATTTAAAACTCAAGAGACTTATGCACCACGTCTAACAACTGGCCCTAAACAAAACAACAAACCATCTTTCAAAGCACATGATCAGGTATGTGGTGAACGCGTTCACACTGCAGTATTAACTGAAACAAATGTCAAACATCTGCGTCAACTAGCTGAAACCGGGTACACTCGGTTGGTTCTTGCCAAACGTTTTGGTATTAACCCATCAACAGTTGATCGCATTATCAAACGCAAAACCTGGAAACACATTTAGCTCATGACAACACAACACCCAATCATCCCACCGCCGGAGCTGGTGCAGCAGTGGGTTGATGCTTACTTTGGTGGCACGGTTGCCCAGACTAACTTTCATTTAGACCTTGCTGCCCGCGCTGCTCAATGGGGCACCGACCAAGAGCTGGAGGCGTGCTGTGAACTGATCAACAGAGCGCATTCGGATCCAGCAGCAACTGGCGACAGCAAGCTTGTTGATAGGACTGTGCTCGTCAAACAGCTACGCGCCGTCCGCCGCCCCAAGTCGCCGAGCTTGAAAGAGCAAGCTTTAATCGAGCTTGGTGACGTTTACAACAGAAACAAAATTGACGACACTACTTACGACACTATTCGTTGCGCCTTGGAGATGCTACCTGAATGACAAAGCATCCAATTACTCCACCGTCCGAGCTATTGCAACTTTGGTTTGAGCAGCATAATGATTACAACAAAGGGATCAATGAACTGTTAATTGAAGCCGCTCAATACGGTGCCGACCAAGAGCTGTTAGCTTGCGGAAATTACCTCAAGCAGTGCGCTGCCTGGGAGGAAGAAGACGTGATTGAGTTCTACAACTATCGCCGTCCAAAGCCACTAGGCTTGAAGAAACAGGCGTTGCAGGCAATCAACGCCATCGACGCTGGAACTGACAAACCTGGCGACAGCGACATTATCCGCCGCGCACTGGAGCAACTCAATGACTAAACCTCAACGCAAGTTTGCAATTGGTGATCGAGTAGCAGAGCGTCCCAAGAATCACGGTATGTTTGCTGTACGCAAAGAAGTACAAGAACGTATTGCCAAGTACCGCAGCCAGAGGTACGGCACTGTCCTTGCAATCAAGCACAAGGCTGATGCCAAGGGACGTAAGCGTGCGTTCCTCATGGTGCAATGGGATCACCTTGCTACACCATGTGAACATTCACAGATGCGTATCTGTCACATCGATGACTTCGAACGTATCATGAACGAATCCTGTGCTGCTATTGGTACTTGATATGACTGTCAATCTTATTTGGGTAACACCCAATGCAGAAGAATTAATTACCAAGATGGCACGGGTTAGTGCACCAAAGAATCGAGACAACATGGAGACAGCACCACGCCTGCTCCGTTACTTGATTAAGCACAGCCATTGGTCGCCGTACGAAATGGCAAACATGTGTGTTGAAATCAACACAACACGTGCAATATCAGCACAGATCATTCGCCATCGTTCATTCAGCTTTCAGGAATTCAGTCAGCGCTACGCTGATATCAACGAGCTGGGCTCTGCTGTTATCCCACACTTGCGTCGTCAAGACGTAAAGAACAGGCAGAACAGTATTGATGACTTCCACCCAGAGGAGATCGGTAGTTTCTACCGTCGCATCAGTCAACTCTTTGAAGACTCGGAACATCTCTATCGTGAGATGGTCAGTCATGGCATTGCTAAAGAGTGCGCCAGGAACATCCTGCCGATGGGTACCCAGACTAAAATCTACATGAACGGTTCCTTACGTTCATACATCCATTACTTACAGTTGCGAACGGACCTAAGTACTCAAATTGAACATCGCCAAATTGCCATGCAAATTAAAGACATTTTTACTGAACAATTTCCAATCATCGCGGAGGCAGCTTTTGGAATTGACCAGTAAATACTGCAAATACTGTGCCAAGAATAAGTCTTTGGCACAGTTTTCTCCTCATCCAAGTACTAAAGACAAACTTAATAACAAATGTAAAGAATGTGTTAGTGCTTACAATAAACTAAGACATGCAAGAAGATCTAGGGCAGATCTTGATTTAATTAATGCGCGTCGGAGAAAAAACAGGAACACATGGTTAACTGATCGTAAAAAACATTTTAAAAAGAAATATGGTATTACTGTTGAGCAATACAATCAAATGCTTGACGAACAAAACCATGTTTGCAAAATATGTAAACAGGTTTGTAAATCTGGTAAGCGTCTAGCTGTTGATCATTGCCATAAAACGGGATTAGTCCGAGGTTTGTTATGTGCTAAATGCAATACAAACCTTGGACGCATTGAAGACTATCTTAGGAATCCAGATCCATGGGATAGTTATTTAAATTCTTCATTACTTACAACTTCGTTGTGACCCAAGCACACAAATCGAACACAGGCACATCGCAGAAGAAATCAAACGCATCTTCTGCCAACAATTCCCAGTCATTGCAGAAGCCGCCTTCCAATCAGAAGGCGGCTGATCAAGCGTCAGACCAGCAACTCAGCCGGTTGTTTTTTTAATTCCTTTACAGCACGCTTGGACTCCACATCCTGACGTGCTTTCTTTTTCTTCTGGCTAACCAGGTAAACAATCAATGCTTGATTCATTTGATTTGACCTCCAGTGACCGATGGATCGTAGCAGATGTTACGGTATTTCAGCCGTAACCATGGGCGGTGGGCTAGGTTCCACCAGTCCCTGTCCTTCTTGGCCTGCTCGTCCTTATCGTATTTGCAACCACGGTACGTTAATTGCATAGCATTCTGTATCTATTGATACGGAAAGTATATGTCAATTGATATACTTGATGTCGTTCATTGTGTAACACAAATGACTACAACTGAGTACAAACGCAACACAAGATTCAATTCACTTGTTGATTATGATTACCATGCAAAATCACATGACTTTATTGAAGTGACCGAATGGCACAACGGTGAAGGTTTTGATGTGCACCTCAGTACCAGTGCTGGAGAACAGCGTATGTCATTTAGCTGGGGTGAGTATGCTGCACTCAAAGCAACCCTTGGTAACTGGGCTGATGATAATTTGGAGGATGCAAAATGACTACTACGCAACTCATGCTAATTGGAATCTTTCTATCTTTGATGGGTTTGATTCTTTTGATTTTATCTTAATCTAAAACCAAACTGATGACTAACCAACCCCTCACATCAGGAATCACCCCACCGCCGGAGCTGGTGCAGCAGTGGCGAAAGAGTGGCCCCGCAGATGCTGCCGTCAACAATGCCTACGAATGCCACATCGCCACCCGCGCCGCCCAATGGGGCGCCGACCAGGAGCTGGAGGCGTGCTGCCACCTGCTGAAAAAGCAAGGGTTTGACTTTGTTGAAGAACTCCGCGCCGCCAGACGCCCCAAGCCGCCTTCCTTGAAAGAGCAGGCGCTGATTCATTTTGAATCCTACGCCGCATCGTTTGAAACATCTGGCGGAGATTCCGACTTGATCCGCCGCGCCCTGGAAACCCTGACCGATGACTGATCAACAACTGTTTCTCCTTTGCGGAACAATTGCTCTTTGCGCAGGTTCAATTGTAAATTCACTTGGCCTAGCAATTTTCGCAATTGCCTGCTTCCTTGCCTTTCTCACTCTTTTGTATAAGCAGATAGTTGACTGACCTAACCCCCACCGATTTCCGAGCGCTGTGCGCTGAGCTGGTGGGCTGGCTTGAAAAAGCTCCGCCGCCCAAAAGTACGCTGATTCACGGCGCACTTAACGCCAGCCTGGACCGCGCCCGCGCCGCCTTGGCCCAGCCCGAGCCGCAGGAGCCGACAAACGAAAGGCTGACTTGGTTGTGGAATCATCTACAGGTTTCTCGGCGCCAACTGATGGCGCTGCGCGGAGAGAATTGTTTGGATGACACCGACTATCAACAGTTTGCCCGTAGTGTTCTCAAGCAGTGGGGCCGCCCCAAGCCTCCGAGCTTGAAAGAGCAGGCGCTGCGCCGACTGGATTACGTTACCGCATTTAATGACGATAAAGACATTATTCGCCGCGCCCTGGAATCGATCCATGACTGACCACCTCACCTCCCGCGCCCAACGCCTGATTGACGAGTTCGAGGAGGGTCAAAGCATCCGCCACGGCATCGCCAGGGTACTCATGCATCTGGCCAACAACTACGGCAACATGGTAAGTTGGTATGCCGTCCCAGCATCGACCCTGGTGCAGATCGCCGCCGAACTCACGGCCCCCACCCTGCTCGATCGCGCACTAGACGGCGACAAGGACGCCGCTCGCCAATTCCTGTACGAAGCCGGCTTCACCGATGAATTCGGCCAGCTTAGGCCGCCTTACCAATCGGAGGATTTAAATGATGACTGATTGCCATTCCATTGTCCCACCTCGCGAATTAGTAGAGCAATGGGCTTCTGAAAAAGACTACGACGAACGCGATTGGCTTTATGAATTACATATCGCCAATCGTGCCGCCCAATGGGCCGCCGACCAGCAACTTGAGGAAGATGCAAAATGGCTAGATTATAATGCCTTGAATGAGCCGCATCTAAGGATTACTCCAGTAGGTGAATCATTGAAAGAAGCGATGCGCCCCAAGCCATTAAGCCTGAAGAAGCAGGCATTAATCGAGCTTGGTGACGTTTACAACGAAGACAAAATTGACGACATTGCTTACGACACCATTCGTCGCGCCATTGAGGCATTACCTGAATGACTAAACAAATCAACGGTGACAAGTTATTTGTCATTGACTCCCACCCTGCTATTCCACCTGCTGACCAACTAAAGAAGTGGGAAGATCAATGGTTTGATGAGGAAGAACATCCTGATGTTCTATTGATCCAGGCATTCCAGGCAGGGGCTGACCAGGAGCTGGAGGCGTGCTGTGAAGAGTTTTCTCGCTTTTGGGATGAGACGGAGCTTGTCACCTTGGACGACGTTCTAAAGCGTCTTCGCGCCGCCCGACGCCCCAAGCCGCCGAGTTTGAAGGAGCAGGCGCTGGAACTTGTGGACAAAATCGAAAACACTGCATTTCCCTGGACAATGAGTGAACTTCAAAAACTCCGCTCTGCACTGGAACAACTCGATGACTGAACCTCTCTCCCCCGCTGCGCAGGCAGTGCTAAATGCCTATCAGTTGGCACCAATAGAAGACGAGCTGACGGCTGCTGCTGTCCTGCGGGCTGTTGTACAAGAACTTAAGTATTTTGGTGTCACTGAAAAAAACATTCTTGCCATTGCCGCCGAGCTGGAGGGTGTGACCTCACGGTGATCACTCCGCAAGGTCATTCACTTACCAGCCAGGGGAAGCAGCAGAAACCCTGACTCCCTCGGGGTTATTACCTTTAAACAAATGAAAGCAACCGATTTAAACCATTTAGATTTTTCAGAATTTGAATTAGATATATTAAATGGTATTTTATATAGAAACGGTAAGCAATGTGGCCATAAAGCTGCAAATAATTATTACATAATGCGAGTAGGTAACGGCAAGCGGGCAAAACTGCATCGAGTTATTTATATGTTTCTGTATAATTCAATTCCAGATGGTTATGTTATTGATCATATAAATAATAATTCACTTGACAATCGCCCCTGGAATTTACGCGCTGTTACAAACAGGGAAAATGTTGTAAAAGAAAAGAAATCAAAAACAGGATATCACAATATTTATCTTTCTAAGAATAGATATTTTGTTTCTGTTAAAGATAAAGGACCACAAAAAAGGTTTAAAAATTTGGAAGATGCAATTAAATATCGTGATTATTTGTTAGCTTTGTGAAAAGAGGGTGCAGCCTCACGGAGATCAAGTCGCAAGGCTGGTCGCTTTCCAGATCAAGGAAACCACAAAAACTTGATCTCCCTCGGGGTTGACGTGGTTCTGCTACACCCCATATAATCATACCCGTCCTGAGCATGACGTTAAACTGTTCATCAACTCAACTCAATCCACCATGAAACTTCTTAAGTTTTCCACCGGTAACGGTAAGCTCAAAAACCGTTTGATCTTCTCGTTACCAGCGGGGTACGCATGTCCTCACGCTGGTGTGTGCAAGACTATGGCTGATCGTGCTACTGGTGCCATTATGGATTTACCACAGCACAATGGCACAACAGCAGATGAGTTTCGCTGCTTTGCTGCTATGGCAGAAGTCAGGCCAAATGTACGTGAAGCACGTTGGCATAACTGGGATCTCTTGCGTGAAGTTATGCACGCCAATGGAAACCAATCATTGTTGCTGCGTGATCTTATTGACTTGTCGCTCAGCATGCAACCACCTAAAGAACTGGTGCGTGTCCATGAATCAGGTGACTTTTGGACTGAAAACTATCTCAAGGCATGGCTGATGGTTGCTAAGCAACGACCCAAGCAAAAGTTCTATGCTTACACCAAATCTCTTGGCATGTGGTACAACCTTAAAGATTTGATGCCACCCAACTTTTATCTCACCGCATCTTACGGTGGTACGCTCGACTATCTAATTCCCAAGAATCCAGATGTGTTCCAGCGTGTTGCTTACGTTGTATACACAGAAGCAGAAGCTGCTGCTCAAGGGCTGGAGATTGATCATGACGACAGCCATTGCTTAGGTGACAAACCGTTTGCACTACTGGTGCACGGCAGCCAACGTGCTGGTACCCCTGCATCCACTGCAGTATCTCAACGCAAGAAGGATGGGGGATTTGTTGGATACGGCAAGACATTCAAAAAAGAATCTGAAGTCTCTTGCACAATTAAATAAATCCACTAACATCTGTTCGTCTTAACCAACAACAGATGTCTTATCTTCTGGCTTGTTGGAAGTCTGGTGTACCCCATGGTATCCGGGCTTCCAACAATTCTTTTCTGCTTATTCCGTTAGACTCGGAAACAGCATTAGGCAAAGTCTTTACTCATCCATATCGCTCGGGTGCACAAAAGATTTTGTCTTGGATCCAGGAGAATGACAGTGCCCTTGCTAGTGAAGACATCACAATTCAAGATAGTGCCCGCTTCCAAAAGTGAACGTTGGTTAATTTTTGACCTTGAATCCAATGGCTTGTATGACGCTGTAACTGTCATCTATTGCATCGTCATCCATGACATTGGATCCCAACAAACTTTTACTTACGGGCCTGATTGCATTGCTGATGCTCTTGCTCATCTGGCAACCGCTGATGTTTTGATTGGTCACAACATTATTTTTTTTGACATCCCAGTGCTGCAAAAACTACATTCATTTGTAGCCAAAGCACGCATTATTGACACGCTCATTTGCACACGTTTGATTTGGCCTAAGGAGGTGCTCGATGTCCTTGACACAGAACAATATCCGCAGGTTCCACCGGCCAATCGTGGATCCGCTTCACTTAAGGCCTGGGGATGGCGCTTGGCCAGCCATAAAATTGAATTCAAAGACTTCACGCAATACAACCAAGAAATGTTGGACTACTGCGTCCAAGACGTTGTGGTTACCTTTAACCTTTGGCAATTCATTGCTGCACAAAACTATCCAGAACCCGCTCTCAAACTTGAGCATGACTTTGCTCTCGCCATTAACGAACAAATTAGATCAGGTATTCCATTTGATGTTGATGCATGCCTTGATCTTGTGGATGTGCTGCGAGCAAAGCAACAAGAACTCGAAGCTTATCTAAAGGAAATTTTTCCGCCCATCAAACATGAAACAACGTTTGTTCCCAAAGTTAATAACGCCAAGAGAGGCTACGTTAAGGGCCAGCCTTTTATTAAAACCTCATATGAGGAATTTAATCCTGGTTCTCGTGACCAAATTGTTAAACGATTACAAGACAAGTACGGATGGATACCGGAAGCTACTACGGAGAAAGGCAATTGTATTCTTAATGACGATGTACTTGGATCACTTCCTTATCCAGAAGCAGCACCTCTATCCGAATACATGTTGGTTAAGAAACGTCTTGGCCAAATAGCAGACGGACGTAATGCTTGGCTCAAGCTGGTGAACAACACTACCGGTCGTATGCATGGTGACTTGGTTACCAATGGATGCATTACGGGTAGGGCAGCGCACCGTAACCCCAACATGGGTCAGGTACCTGCAAGCTATTCACCTTATGGTCATGAGTGCCGTAACTTGTTTCATGCACCACAAGGTTGGGATCTGATTGGTATTGATGCCAAAGCATTAGAGCTGCGTTGCCTGGCTGGATACCTTGCCTTATGGGATGACGGTGAATATGCATCAATGGTTATTAACCCGGAGGTTGATATCCACAGTTACAACCAAGAACAATTTGGTGTGGCTACCAGAGACATCAGCAAGCGTTTGCTCTATGGTT
>Ga0315903_10000434_pt1 | contig 62851 bp, 99 predicted proteins | sample LakEriMetagenome_7_FD_203524 | JGI IMG/M metagenome (GOLD analysis project Ga0315903, IMG submission 203524) | Freshwater fungal communities from buoy surface, Lake Erie, Ohio, United States - Buoy 2 MA119 | ecosystem: Environmental > Aquatic > Freshwater > Lake | place: USA: Lake Erie, Ohio... | reverse complement strand
CCTTGTTGCGGTAGAAAGGCGAAATTTTACAATCGAAAGTTGAACGTGAAGTTGTGCCTTGCCCTTATCCATATCGTGAAATACTATCGTCACCATCCGAGCCAACCCGACCAATTGGATTACTTCGACTACACCGAATTATTCAAAGAACATCCGCAGTTGAAGGTTGACTTTCCGAAGTTGCAGTATTGGGATTTAGTGGAAGCCAAAGGAGCGTTAAAGAAGCGCAACGGGAAGGAAGTATTCGTGAAGGAAACACGAATGTACCGAATCAGCGAAAACGGGATAAAATTCGCTCAAAGAGAGGTTGCTATTCCCTTGACCGCAGTTGTGTACAACAATGTCGTTAAAGGTCACCTAATAAACCCACACGCGACAATTGACAAGATTCTGATGGATGCGGGTTACGATTACGACCAAGTGATAGACCCAATGACCTTTCAGTACGTTAAATCCAAGTAACTAACTAAAAACCCAAATAACAATGTTTAATTCAAAAAAAATCAAAAAACTCAATCAGCAACAAGAATTGTTGGATGCGAAAATCAACTCACTTGCTCACGGGCAGAAATCATTAGCAGAAGATTTTGAGGTTCATTTCAAAAGACTTCGCCAATCTATTTACACTTCAGTTGAGGAGTTTTCAAGCGAACTTCAAAACGAAATGAGTGAATTGAAAAAGGAGAACGAAACGATTAAAAACTTAATCCAAAATATAGGTGATAAACCAATAAAATTGGGTAAAATTGAGAACAATCAAAAGCATCAATCTATTCTTTTTGCGACTAAAATTCAGTTACTTGCAGACCAAATTGTTGAATTGAAGAATCAATTTGCTAAACCGATTGAAATTCCTAAAACTCAAGAAATTATACAACCTTTAGGAGTTGCAGAAGCACCAAAAGTGCCGATTTGGACAATAAGGAGTTCGTCTTCAGAGTTCCATTCTTCACCAATACAAGACAAGATGAAGTTAGAGGTAGATGAAATATTTACCGACCCGCACCAATCAGTTCGTATTGAACGCAAACGCAAATCAAGAAAAGCAGTAGATGATAGAAAAGAATTTTTCATCAATGTAAAACTACCCGAAGGAGTCTTGAACTATCTTCACAACCGCTCTTCAAGCAAAAGCATTTCAGTAACTTGCAGAAATGTATTTGAGCGCGAGGGAAAATTGGTTTTCGCTCCATTGTCCACCGAAATAACTAAAAATTTTGTAGGTAAAAAGAATAAGGTAGTGACTATTCAAGTTGCGAAAAACACCTATGTGGTTATGAGAAAGATTGCAAGTGATTTAGAAATGACCATTACGCAAGTGGCGAGTAACTTTGTAGCCACAATGGATTCGGTTGAAGCAACGCAAATAGGTTTGAAATATAGCGAGTTTAATTCTAAAGAACTTCAATTAAAGCCATCAACCCAAAAGAGAGGAAAAGGAAGACCAAAAAAATAAATGATATGAAAGGAAATACGAAACTGCAAAAGATGTTGAACGAGCGTAACCTTACGCAAAAATGGTTGTATGATAAAATCAAAGAGCAATGCCACACACCCGTTGGAGAATACCAAATCAATCGTATCTGCAAGGGTAAGACTACGAACTATCACATTATGACCTTAATGAAGATTTGCAGAGCATTGGAATGCACTCCGAATGACATAATCCAAAAGTCAGATTTCACAACTCTATACAAGGAGCAGTAAGAATGCTATCGAAGGAATTCATAAACTACCTATCGGAGAAACCCGACCCGTACTTGCGGGTTTGGTGTTTCTTCTATGGTAAATCGGATGATAATGGAATCTTCGAAACACCTATCGCATTCGTACTTTCAAAGTTCAAAATAAGCCGAACAACACTACGCAGAATAATCAGTTACGGAGTTTGGTGGACTGAAAGTGGACTGAAAGTGGACTCAAAGTGGACAGATAACGCATTGAAAATCATATTCGTTACGGAGTTTGGTGGACTCAAAGTGGACTCAAAGTGGACTGAAAGTGGACACCTAACTGAAAAAAAGGTAGCGAAAAAAACCGCTCCGAAAGTTGAGCCAACTGCCGACATTGAAATCAACTTGACCACCACTAAAAAGGCAAAAGCGAAAAGCGATAACTTATATCCGCAGATGGTTGAACTATACAACACTTTTTGCATCAACCGAATGGGTATGGGGTCGAAGATGGATGCGCAACAAGGGAAAGCACTTAAAAGCATAATCCAATACCTTGCGCTTCAAGTCAAGAACAAAAAAGGTGAAATAACCGAAGACCAACTGAAAGCGGATGTGCTGAATGCTTGGGAATACATCTTGAACAATTGGGGGCAAGTCAATGGCTACTACGCAGAGCAAATCAAGTTATCGCAAATTGATTCCAACTTGCCTAACATCTTAATGCAATTACGAAAAAATAAAAAATCGAATAGAGATGAAAAGTTTGCAAAGACTTACTCCGACATTGGAGCAATCAGTTTTGAATAAAATGACCAAAGAGCAGAGCGAGATAATCGTATTGAGCAATACTGCTAAAAGGTTCGAAGATTACGAAAATGAAGATAAGCAAAAGTTAGCGAAGCAACTTGTGAATCTATCTTATTTCGTTGGAATCAAAGAGAGTCCTTCGTTGGAAACGCTCAAACTGCTTGTGGTGTTCCTATGCAAGAGTTTCCCCACCTTCAGCGCAGAGGAATTGGAAAACTCGTTTATGAAAGCGTGTGCGGGTGAATTTGGCGATTTAGACCATTACCAAAACTTCTCACCAATCTATGTGGGAAAGGTGATAAAAGCGTATGAGCAACAAAAGATGGTCGCCAAGCAAAACTATATGCGGTTGAACGCAAAGCACGAAGAAGAACTACGCGATAAGCGGAGGGAAGCGGAATACAACGAGAACCCATTGCGCAACTTGTTCCGTGTCATTTGCACGGAATACACCGATTTTGTGAACGGGAAATACATTGAGCCAAGCGACATCAAAAGGATTCAAATGAAGTTCGCAATAGACATAGCGAAGAGCAAAGGGATGTTCAGCGATTTTGTTGAAAAAGAAATAAGTGCCGATGATTATTTAACAAAATACTTCTTATCTTTACCACAAGACCCAAAACAAGCAATTGAAAAAATAAAAAACGATGTTCGCAGTAACGGGAAAAATATGGTCAGTAGATAAGGTTCAATACAACGATAAGACGTCGTTGCAATTGGTAATCAAGAAGAAGCGTAAGGAGCAAGAAATCAGTCTTTGCTTCGGAATCTATCGCGATGCAATCAAGGAGCAATTCAGTAATAAAGAGTTGTGCGGAGGGGATTACGTTGAAGTCAAGTTCTCGGTCAAGTCAAAAGATTACAACGGAAAATACTACACCAATCTCTATGTGGAGAACATAGTTTTGCTTCGCAGAGGTTCGCGAAACAACATCAATATGTTCGATGCTACGGAGGAAGATTACGAACTATAATTATTTTGAAAAACAAGATTACTTTTTTCTTAATTAGTATTTTGGTGTGGTTGTGCCTACCTTTTTACAAAGTTGCACAAATGTTTGTTAGAAGAAGCGGGAGAATGTATCCGTTTTTAGTATTTTTGAATACCCTTTGGATTGGTGTCTTATTCCTATTGATAGGTTTTTGGATTTCAGTTCAGATTGCAAAACTGCTAATATGAAACAACAATTTGAGGTTCATTTCAAAATTTTTGATACAACGGCTAACCACGCAGATTGCTATGGCTTGAAAGGTCAGAACCCGTTGTTTGTTCAAATTCTTTCCGCAAACGCAAATCAAGAAGGTATTGTATTCACAAATGATTTTTTTCAAGTTGTCAATGAGTCAGCGAAAGAGAATCAGCACGATTTGATTTTTGGTCACATTCAAGTAAATTCCAAATCAAAAATTGATGAGATAAAAATTCTTCTTGAAAAGGATGGTTATTCAACGATTGAGGGTAACAACGATTTTTACAAGCAACTACAATGAACACGATACAACAAGGCGATGCGCTAATTTACAAAGACTCGGAATTTTTAGATTTCGATAGCGTAATATATGTAGAAAACGTAACCGAAAACGCAAACGGGACTTTGGTTTCGTTGAGCAACGGACAAACAATGTTTATTACCCAAGTTTTGAAGAAGTTTAGAAAAGCAAATCAAGATGAGATTGACCGCTCTGAAATAATGAGCAAAGAGATATTTTCAAAAGGGGGCAAAACAAAACGATTTATGAAAAAAATTAAGAGAGGTGGGATTACTTATGGGAAATCTCACGCAGAAGGCGGGATACCCGTTAAGAATCAATCTACGGGCGATATGCTTGAAGTAGAAGGTGGGGAAGGAATCGTGAACAAGCGTTCAATGGCTTCAGACAAAATGGTTAAACTCAATGGTAAGGAAATGACCATCTGCGAAGCGGTGAGTCAACTTAACCAATTGGAAGGGGGTGTTCAATTCTCTTGTGACGATGTGAGTGACCGACAATTCATTGAAGCGATGGCTAAAGGTGGGGAGTTGGAAAGAGGGGTGAGAACCGAGCAAGAGCATATTCAAGTTTTGAAGGATTTGTACGCAAAGCGCATAACCCCGAAACAAGCGTCTAAACGCATTGCAAAAGACCATCTGAAGGAAGATAGCGAATACTATTCAAAGTTGGCTAAAATGGAAGGCAAAATGGCTGATGGGGGAACATTTAACGTCAAGTTTGACGTAACTAAAAAACCCGATGAAAATGGTTTTTATTACATCATTTACACCGAAAATGAAAAAATTGTTCCAAGCAGTAAAATGCCACAAGATGTAGGATACGGACAAGTGAAAAATCAATTTTTTGCAAAAAGAAGGAAATATGATAATTCACTTGGATTACAAGATGCTATTTTTATCGCAATGAAGATGAACGAGTCAGACATCAAAATGGCTGATGGAGGTGGGATTGGTAGAGAAGAAACTCAAGAAAATAATTTTGGAGTGTCTTATAAATTAGGTGATAAATTTATTCTAAAATATATGATGAGTCCCAAAGAAGGTATTGAAACTTCGATTACAGAAATTTTACCTTCGGGGTTATTTTTTAAGGTAGATAAATCAAGCAATACTTTTAGCATAAAAACTTTACATTCTAAAGGGTCGTCTTTTACAAGTGGTCAATATTTAAGACCTCTTGCTAAAACGGAAGGAAAAATGGCTAAAGGGGGGAAGGTTAAAAATGATTACAATGTTCCATCAACTGAAGATTTGGTGGATATGGTTGCCAACGCAAGAGAAAAACAAATTAAAAAGGTTAAGCAGAGCGGTGTTCCAATAGTAATTGGTAGAAATGATGGATATTATTTTAAGACATCCGATTCAACCAATTATTCTGAACAAATTTTGTCTTCAAGACCAAGCAAAAGAAAAGTGATTGAAATAATTGAATCTAATCCAAATATTACTGAAGTCTATTTTCAAGGAAGTATCAGAGGTGGCGATTATATTGGTGATGTAGACTTTGACATAGTAGATGATTTTGCAATTTTATTATGGAAAAAACCTATTGATATAAATAACGCAATAGGAACAACTTTTCAATGGACTGATACTGAACAAGACCCTAAAAATGAGAATAAACAAATACAATTAGACCCAAGAGTCTATATGCTTGTTAAGCAAGAAGATGCTCATATTTATAAAGATAGACCAACTGATGATAAATATTTTTATCTGAATAGTTACTTGGAAAAAAATGGCGAACAATCTGCGATTAGAATACCAAAGTCAGACTTTCAGAATTTAATAGAAGAAGGGGAATTAGAAACAATTGAAGTGAGTCAAGCATTAAAAGAACAAATTTTGAAACCTATGAAAACCTATGCAAAAGGCGGAGAAATATTCGACAAGGAAACGGAAGATTTCTTGAGCGATTTAACCAAGAAATACGCGAAAGGCGGAGAGGTAGTTGCTGATAAGACCGAAACAATCAATATGAAGGACTTTGAAGGGTATGCAGACCAATACAATGGTCGTAAGAACAAATTCTTCAAAGCAAACGATGAATATCAATTGTTGGTCAATGAAGGAATGGATGTGAAGAACAACACGACCTTACCGCAAGAGGAGAAAGATAAGTTACTTGCCGAGTTGCGAGAAAAAGCAAGAGAAGCGAAAACGAATTTGGGTGAAAAGCGCAAAGACTTGGTGGATATGCGTGAGGTGAAGAGTCCGTTCTACGCTCCGCAGTTGGAGGATGGAGGAAAAATTGCAAAAACGGATGCAAAAGCGATTGATAGAGGTGATGGAGGAACTTACAAAATTAAAGTAAAGCATTCGTACTTACCATCAAAAGGTATTGATGTTTTTCTATACATTGATTCTTTAAGTATGTTGGGTAGTTTGAAATTCTCAATAGGTACAAGAAATTTATATCAAGCAAATTGGAAAGCAGTTATTGACAATGTTTTAACTAAACACCTAAAGTTAAGTCCATCAAGTTATCAATTGAGCGTTGGAAAAAAAGCAAAAAGTCTTGAAGTAGAAATTTTATTCAATTTTCCACTAACTTCTACAAGTTTTATAGCGGTTTCTGAAGATGTTTTGAAAGCGTTGACATCGTTTTCTTACTATGAAAAGGTTGTACTTGAAAAAGACAAAACAACCCCTCCACCGCCAACTGAAAAGGAAGACGATTGGAATTGGAGATTCAAGACCGAAGAAGAATTGAGAGCAGAACTTGGAGGTGATTTACACAAACTAAAAGATGGAAATGTTTTCGCGATTTCAATGCGTTATTTGTTAGGTAAAAAAATTAACGAAACACAAGAAGCGGTTGAAGCAATTTCCAAAATAAACCAAAAAACTTACGGAGGAGTTGAAACTTTTATTCAGAAGCAACTTGGTATTGAGACCCCAACAAAAGATTCTTCTGAATCTTGGAGTATTTCAAGTTGGATGATTACCGACAAACCACTTGCGGGGGAAGAAGTTCCGCCAACGGAAAGTAAAAAGGAAATCACTCATAAAGATGCTGAAGACGAACTAATGCGTTGGGCGAAAGAAAAGACCGAAGAAAAAAACGACAATAGCACAAGAAAATATCAACTTCATCACCTTATTTCATACATTTTATTGAACCAATCAAATGCAAGAATGAGTGACTTTACTCAATTTATTGCAATGGCGAAAGAAAGCAGAAAATTGGAACAAGAAATTTTAAGGTTGAGTAGTGAAAAAATACCTATTGATAGTTTTGTAATGAAACTTTTGATAAATAGATATAGCGAATCAGTAAAAGACTTAAAAAGCCAAATAATGCTTTTTGTAAAATATGAATCGGATATTGCCCAAGAATTAGGAAATATCCATTCTCACATCCCATATCTCGCTGAATTAGATACCTTTGACAAAGATTATATCATCTACATTAAATAAGAAAAAAAATGACAAAAAAAGAGAAAGAAGCATTACTTCAAGTTATCAATTCGGGCATTATGGCTCAAAGCGATATTGATAGTGCAAAAGCAGAACTCAATAAGAATGGAGAAGATTTTTCCATTTCCAACGGGGTTTATTCCATTGTAAAAATGGGTGCTACTTCCGCACCACCGCTCGTTGTTCCATCAACCGACCCGTACTATCAAATTATGGTTTTGCTTCGCGAAATCGTAGATAGTTCAAAAGGAAAGGGTGGTGTTGATGCCGATGCCGTAAAAGGAATCATAAAAGAGTACCTTAACGATGAAAAGGTTCACCGCAACGATTTAGGGCAAGACGTTATTGACTTTATTGATGCAACGCGACCATACGAAGTGAAGTTTCCCGAAATGGAAACGAGAAAAGGAAAAACCATCTTCCCCGAACCAATCACTTCGCTCATTATGTCTGACTTATTAGCGCAGAATAATGTGTACTTGTATGGTGGAGCGGGAACGGGTAAATCCTTCATCGCAGAGAAAATCGGAGAGGAGTTGTTGAATTGTAAAGTCTATACTTTGCCTTGTAACCAATACACATCACCACTTGACCTTATTGGTGGTCAAACCATCGAAGGTTATGTTGAAGGTATCGTGACTCGCGCATACGGAAACCTTGATGTTCCCGATGATAAGGATGGAGCATTGCTTTTGTTGGATGAAATGCCAAAACTTGACCCAAATACTGCGGGTGTATTGAACGATATGTTGGCGAAAATTAAACGTGGCGCACCAATCACCAACGGAAGGCAACAACTTATCACAAAAGGTAAGAAAGTGTATGTAATGGCTACGGGTAACATTCTGCTTAACCGAGAAGACCCCGCTTATTCGGGTAACACCAAGCAAGACTTATCGCTTCAAGACCGCTTTGCGGGTTCTTGCTACGAATTCATTATCGAATTGTATAGCGAAAAAGCATCTATGATGGGATTCTTGTTCATTTGGAACTACTTGACCAAACTACGCTTCTTAATCGCAGAAAAGAAATACGACAACTTCGCTTTCGTAAGCCGAAGATTGATGGAATCTTTGAGAGATACTCAAGCATTCTATATGGCGCAGAAAAAGAAAGTGCCGACTGAAGGAATGAAAGAATTCCCCGCAAAAACCGTTATACAAGGTTTGGAGTCTTTCTTTGACCTATTCCTTCCCGAACAAATAGTAACTTTGAAAAGAGATTCAAACTACGATGCGTGGAAAAAACAAGCAATTAAAGCAATGAATCGCCCCGCAGACCAAGAGTTTGTTGACACAATAGATGAGGTAAAAGAATCTGACGAACTTGCCGATAAGTATATGAAGATTCAATTGGCTAAATTCAAATACCTTAATCCCGAAGGATAATGGCTGAACAAAAGAGTGTAGTTGCGGGGAGAGATGTTTCTACATATATTTCCCCATTAGGAAGTAGTGGTAGAGCATTTTACGACCTTTTTGAAAATTTTCAAGATGTAACCGACTATACCCGAAAAGTTGAGCAAGAACTTGTCGCAAGAAATCAAACTTGGTACGCAAGAACCGACTATATAGATAGAGGAGGGGCGAGAAGCGCAGATACGGATTTTGTAGGTAGCGGTGACAAAAGACTTCTTGACAATCCGACTGAAATTGATACCTATTTATATCAAAATGTTTTAGACCGAGAACTTCAAAATTTATCGGCTATAACGCAAGATTTGAAGTTAGGTTCAAGTGCGAAAAAAAGTCGGTTAGAATTTACCGAGCAACCAACGGGTATTTTCAACTTTGGTATGGCTTCGAAAGGTCTTTATCGTAAGCGTGAGTATTTTTGCCTTTCGTTGAATATGGTAGTAGATGAAAATCGCGTGACAAGAGATGCAGATGGAGTATTTTTTTACGAAAATGACAAAGGGGAATTGGTTTTGTGCGAACTTCGACAAGAAGGTACAACTGAAATGCTTATCAAAAATCCAAGCGCAAAGATTTTAACATCTGCCGATGGAATGATTTACACCGACCCAATTCGTTTTGAAGATGTTTCTCTAAAATTCGCGACTTCAACAAAGAAAGTATATCTAAAGAAATCGGAAATTAAAAACCTTACGGGTGGGGGGCAAGAAAAATATGTTGACATTTATGTTTCGCCAACCGCAAATGGTGGTATTAGAAAAGAGAATTTGATTTATTCAGCATTACCATCTATTCTATTGGCTCAAACATTAGAAAAAGCGGGGTTCAAAGTTCGCATCAACAAATTTGCTATTGTCGGAACGGGTGACAATGTTGTAATGTTTACCTATCCTATAAAAGATTATGGTGAACCTATAAACTATCAAAGGATTGCTATTGATGGTGCTGACCCTCGCATCTTTCGTTGGGAAGACTTCCGTAGATATGGTGCTTTTGCAAAAGGGGTTTTGGATATTGATTTGGGTGGAGGATATGGTCGCTCTTTGAATGAAAATGATTCCGATATTGTCATTAACGAATATAAACATTGGCTTAATAAAGAAATCAAACGAGGAAGCGGAAAGAAGATTTTCAATAAAAACTTGAACTTGCACCTAATGGGTACAATTAACAAGTCTAACGATGCTCACGATGTTCAAATGGAACGGGTTACTGCAAAATTCAAAGAAATGCTTGACAAGGTTGCGATTGAATTTAGCGGTTCAGAACAAGCGATAAAAGATGCTATCGAAAGAGATTCGGGAACAATTCCTAAAGCGCAAATTATTCGAAACTTTGAAGAATCACTTCGTAAGACCGAACCAAGAAAACCCGCAGATAGAGATTTGCAATTGCCCGACAATGAATTCCAACAAAAAATAATTAACTATCAAAATAATCTAACAAAGTTTAACCAAATAAAAACAACACTATGAGATTCGAAAACAAACAAATTCTTGCTATTGCTGAATTCATTCAAACTATCAAACCAAAAGAGGATGTTTCTGAAAGAACACGCTTGGAAGAGTGTGTTATTATGTACAACTCGGAAATGCCCGAATGTATCATTTTGAAGTATCGTTTGATGGGATATAGAGATGGAAACGAAATAGATGAATTGCGCTTCTTATGCTTCGACAAAGAGGGGGAATATAAAGATGTCCGCTCAATGATAAAAGACCCTAATGCAAGATGGAGTTTTTACCACCATTGCAAAGAGTTGTATATGGAAGGTGGAGTGCTAAAACAAAAAAAATAAATGCAGAGTGATTTTGTAAAAATATTAGATGATATTGAAGCGAGTGCATACGACCCCGAAACAAAGGGGAAGTTGCAGTCCGCAACAATGTTATTGTGGTCACTTCAAGACGCGAAGAGCGGGGGAACGGGAATAGTTACTTGGAATGGAATAGTTGTTTCAAATCAAGGTATCCCCGCTACTCCGACTCCACCGCAAGAAGAACCAACACCAATTCCCGAACCGATTCCCGAACCGATTCCCGCTCCCGAACCACCTACGGAAGCACCTAAAGAAAAACCAAAAACAACTACACGAAAAAGTGTTAAATTGGAAAAACAAAAAGAATTAAAAACAAAATTGACTGAAATCAATTTAGACGATTTATAAAAAAAAACAAAAAAAAAGAAAAATGACATCACAAGCCGTAATGAAAAGATACCTTACTTCGGTAGCGAAAAACAACGAAGAATATAAGGATAATAAATCAATGCAGACACTTGCATCTTTAATTGCTAATTACAAAAATTTAGATGCAGAAGATAAAGAAGTGTTAGATGCTAAAATCGAAAGTGCGTACAACAAACTTCAAGCGAAGGGTGTAAGCGCATCAAAAAGCACTTCGAAAGCCACAACTACCCGCAGAACAAAATCTTCTTCTGATGGTGGCTTAAAAGGGATTCTTGCTGACTTGAAAAAGAAGTTGGGTGCAGAAAAGTTCAGAGATGCTACAAGAGGAACGGATATTCAGAAAGATATTAAAATTCCCGCATTGAAAAAAGGTAAGCGTATTGTTCGCAAAAAGGGTTATACAAGTAATTTATACGGAAGATTCAAAAACAAAATAGGTACTACCTATTATGAGAATCGCGCTAACCGCTACGATGCTAACCAACCAAGTCAAACCCGCAAGTATAAACTTGCAAAAGGCGGTGAGATGGATTGGAAAGCACCAAAAGATTTGCAAAATCATAATTACAAATTGTGGTTTGTTAAAGGTATCACAAAAAGCGGAGATGCTTTTTCTAAATCTTTTGTACTTCACCCTAAATCAAATGAGGATGATGCAATGTCATATATATATGAAGTTATTCGCGACATAAAAAAAATTACTGAAATCCATTTTGAATTAAAAAAATTCGCAAAAGGCGGTATAAGCGATAGTAATAAAAGATTCGTTCTTGAAGTTCGAGATGGCAAAACTGATGAATTATTAGAAGAAAGAGTTTATCGTTATAATAGATATAAAGATGCGCTTCAAGATGCAAAAGATGATGAGGAAGAATTTATTAAAAAATATGGTGACCCTTTACATTTTGAATTAAAAGAAAAATACGCTCAAGGCGGTAAGACTTCAGAAGTTAACTACAACGACATTCTACCAATCTTAAAAGAGAAATTGGAAGATGGAGTTGAAACCTTATTACCAAACGATTTTGAAAATTCAAGCGAATACAAAGGGGAAGAAGTAGAAAGCAAATCAAGAGATGGATTTATCGCATTTACCGATGGTGGATACGAAGTGACTTGGTTTGAATATGTTAGTATGTTCAACGGAGGTGGATACAAACTGCCGACAAAAGCATTAGACGATGAGATGCAAAGACAAGTAGAGTATAATTATCAATATGCGAAAGACCGATTCAAAGATGAATATCCCGAAATAGTTGAAGAACTTGGAGAAGATAATGTTGATTATTCATCTTTATACGATGCGGGGTACGAATCTGAAGCAGAACAACTTTCTGAATGGGAAATGGACAATGACGACACTATTATGTGTAGCGTAGGTGCATACTACTATTCACCCGAAAACTCAAGAAGTAAGGATGGAAAGCATACAATCCGAGTATTTGGTGTTGTAAATTTAGAAAGTCCTTACCATAGAAGAGGAAACTTGGAAGATAGAATTGATATTGACATCACTTTTGACTCTATCGAAGAAATGGAAGAAAAGTTGGATTACGAAATCAGCGAAATTTGTAGCGGATGGTTTAATGGAGCAAACTATAACGAGTCAACTGAAAAATTGCGTGTTGTTCGTATGGCTAAAGGTGGTAAGTTAAGCAGTAAGGCAAAATACATCCCAAAACGCGACATCGCTGAAATCGAAGTTGAGAAAAATGGTAAAAGCAAATCTATTGATGGTGCTAACCTTCTTGATGGAGTGTATGTGAAGAAAGGAACAAAATTCGCTCAAGGTGGTAAAACTAAAAAATTCGGTTATTCAATTGAATTAGTCGTTAAAAAAGATTACGGAAACGAAGGTGGGGTCATAGCAAATTTTGTAGGAAAAGGAGATGCAATGATTTCTGCCCGTGCGTTAAATGAAAGTTCACCCGAAAACTATGAATATAGCGTAAAAGAATCTTCTAAAATGGCGAAAGGCGGTGACGTTAAATCAAAACGCGAAAATTATAACCACTTGGTTATGATGTTAAAAAAGAACGAAAGCGCACTTGAGCGTAGTCAAGGAACTGAAATGGTTGAGAAAACGCAACAAGAAATTCAAAGAATAAAAGATATTTTAAGAAATGAGTATGGCGAAAAATTCGCTCAAGGCGGTACTACAAAACGAATTAAAAGAAAAGGTTGTTAATACATAACAAAATGAACAATAGCAATAAAAAATACGGAATGGGAGGGGCGGTGCAGTCCTTCTCTTCCCCTATGTTAGCACAAGGGATGCAAGGCGGTCTTTCGGGATTTGGAACGAGCGGTCTGCAAACATTCGCTGATGGTGGTCAAACGACAACCATTCAAGACATTTTAGCCAAGTACAAGGCGATGGAGTCTGTGAAAGCAAAACAAGACCCTACAACCGAGTTTTTGAACAAGTCTTGGGAAGGAAAAAACATTGACGACTATGTGATGTATTCCGATAAATTCAAGAAAGGTGGTAAGATGGCTAAAGGTGGAATCTTTGAACACGGATTGCAAGAAGGAGATAAAATCGTAAAGCAAGTTGACGAGAAATACCTTATCGTAGCATCCAAAGGGGGTGTTTATAGCGTAGTTGACATCGAAAATGGTTCACGCTTCATCGTTGGGTTAGATGATTCAAAAACAAGCGGTAAAAGAAAGTCCGTAAAAGCGGGTGTGAAAGAAGCGATGGATTATATCAACTACCTTAAAAGCACCAAAATGGCGAACGGAGGAAAATTCGCTCAAGGTGGTACGCTTGAAGATGCTAAAATCTATGTTGCCGACCTCGCGGAATACAACAACGGAAGATTAGTAGGAAAGTGGTTAGAATTATCTGACTACTCAAGCGGTGCTGAAGTTATGGAAGCGATTCAAGAGATGCTTGACGAGCAAACCAAAAAAGATAAGTTCGGAGATGTTCACGAAGAATACGCTATTCACGATTACGAAGGATTCCCAAGAAGTTTTTATAGCGAGTATATGGCTGAATCTGATTTCGATGCTTTATACGAAATGATGAAAGTTGCTGATAGTAGTAACTTACCAATTGAAGTTTTGATGGAAGCGGTTTCTGATTTAGGATATGAAGACGACCCCGAAAGAGTTGCTGAAGCATATTATTCATCCGTTCCCGCAAGTATGGGGAATGAATTTAGAGATTTTGCTTACGAATACATTGATTCAATCGGAGGTATAAAGGAAGCAATTTCAAACCCCGAAATGTACTTTGATTTTGAATCTTTTGGTAGTGATGCCCGAATGGATTATACCGATGAAGAATTGGAAGAAATGGGGTACAATGACCTTTCTGATGAAGAACTCGGAGAGCAAATCGCTGATGAAGTTGGTGGAGCAAAAGAATTAGGCGAAAAGTTACTTGAAATGTATTTCGACTACGATAGGTTCGGAAGAGATTTGGAATACGATTTCATAGCAGTTCGCGGTAAAGATGGTAACTTCTATTTTTTTAATAGAAACTTTTCTAAAGGTGGTAACTTGAAATACGCAAAAGGTGGTGAGGTTGTTTCTGAAATAGAAAGCAAATATGCACTTGCGGGAAAAGATAGCGGTGGTGTTTGGACTTATTCAAAAATAACTGCGGATGAAATTGCAAAAAAATATAAGGGAAGTGTCCAAGAAGATGGTTCTAAATGGTATGTTTCTCTAAATAAGTTTACAAAAGGCGGTAAAGTTTCATCACAAAAAATTTACGAAGTAGAATATGAAATAGGCGGTAAGAAACACACTTCGGAATATCTGATGTACGATTGGGAGAGAGTTGAAAATAAATTCCCACCCGAAACTAAAATAATTTCAATCAAAGAGAAACACGCAAAAGGCGGTGAAATTGAATCCTTAAAAGTTGGTAGTAAAATTGGTTTTTTAAGACCACAAACGGGAAGATACGAATATGCAGAGGTTTTATCAATAGATGAAAATAATGTTAATTTAGTGGTAAGACATCCAAAAAAAGTTTATTTGGATAATTATTTTACAGAAACAAAGGAAAGAATTTCAAAATTCTCAAATACACCTTCGGAAGATTGGAAAGATGGCAGACCCGTTGTAAAAATTAAATACGCAAAAGGTGGTAAAATCGGTTTCGAAGGATTAGCCAAGAAAGTAGCCAAGCGTTATGTTGGAAAGAAGGTTTCTAAAGAATATCAAGCAGAGTACGGAAAGACATACGATGCGAAGGAAGCGAAAGAAGTCGGAAACAAAGTGGCGGGAAAAGTTTACCAACAACAAGTTGCAAAGAAGAAAATAGTTCGTAAATTGCAACGCAAAACCAAATAACACTAACAACTATGGAAGAAAATGTAAAATGGGAAGAGTTCGTTGATGAACACGATATTGATGTTCGTGAACTACCCGACAATGTAAAGCACAAAATCGAAAAGTTTGAAGAATTGTACGAAGAGTACGAAGGAACTGACGATGATGATGAAAACAAGTTAACCGACTTGGAAGCGCGAATAATGGCGATGGACAACGGCATTGTTAGCGACCTTCAATCATTCGTTGCCAAGAAAAAGTCGGAAGAACCCGCTCCAACACCAACTCCACAAGCGGGAGATGGGGGTCAAACACCACCCGCTCAAACACCACCACAACACCAAGCATCCGACAAGCCATCTTGGGCATTTTGGATGTAAAGATAAGCGTTGATTTTCGGGGTCGTAAGTATTTCACACATACGAGCGCACCCCACTATCTTCGCCCATTGTCAGATTTTCTTCTTGAATATCAGATGATGTTTTTTTTCACCCCCGTTTTTTAGCGGGGGTCTTTTTTTACAATACAACTTATGAGATATAGATTAACACTAATTGACAAGAGAGGAGAATGTATTCACTCAAGAGCATACGAAAGCGAAAACGATGCGTTCGTAGCGATGAAGCAGTTCGACCTAATTAAGTTTCAAGTAACGCTTGAAAAGATAGACGATGCAAAATCTTAAATACCGATTGGACATCGAAGGGTATCCGTGTCAAAGACCACGAATAGGGAAACACGGAGCATACAACCCACCAAAGTATTCCAAGCACAAAAAGGATTTAGCACTACTTATCAAACTGCTGAAAATTCCACACGGAGATTACAAGGCAGTTAAGTTGGCTTTTTACTTTCCATACCCCGATAGCGAACCGAAGAAGAATCGCATTGATTTAGCACCGATGAATCGCAAGTACGATATTGACAATTTGGTCAAAAGTTTTTTCGATGCACTTCAAGATAGTGGTGTTATTACTGATGATAGACGCATTTGTGGGGTGTATGCAATCAAACTTTTTAGTGTTGAAAAAAAAGGATGGATTGAGTTCGAAATAGAATAAATTTGCACAACTAACTAACTGAATGACTGAAACTTCCAAAAATCCAAGTCCCAATAATGCTATTGAGTTAATTCGCGTACTCAATAATAGCATTCATTCGTTGGGTTTGAAACGGGTAATTTCGTATCTCAAGTGGATAACGAAATGGAGCGGTAACGATACCAAAGATGTCGCAGACCTAATCATATACTCCGTTACATCCAAATACAAAGTCAGTTTCTCTGCGTTACTTGAATCCAATCGAAACGATGGTGACGATAACGATGCGATGTGCTTATTGGCTATACTTCTAAAGAAACACGCTCTGATGAGTCAGAACGAGATAGCAAGAAAATTGAATCGGCATAAAAGCCAAGTTTCAAAGTACATATCGCGTATGAGCAATCTAAACACGGAACTATTCAGATTAGACCGAAAGATATACTCCGACTACGTTGAAATAAACGAAGCGATAGAAAAACTGATTCAAAACGAGCAAAACGTATTATGGAACAAAAACGCAGAAGAGGGCGACCTTCAAAATCCGCAAACCAACAACCAATAAATCAAGACCTAATGGCTGAAAATAAACCATCAATCGAATCGGAGATTGAAGATTCGCAATTCGACTTTTTTAACCCCGTTGACCAAGCGGAAGATTCATCTTTTTTTAACCCGCTACAAGAGTCGGTTACGCAAAGAGATTACTCCGCTCCGCAGATAGCGCAAGGTAACATCGCTGATTTGGAAGAACCGCAGTTTATGCGTAAAGGTTTTGACCAAATCAAAGCAGAGCAAAGCGGTGGAATAGGTTCATCACCATCATCGGGCGGTTCAAGTTCAAGCGCATCCGCTCCGCAGATGTCCAACGACCCAATGAACAACCCAAATCCCGCTTTTAACGAGTTAGAGGACAAGGAGAAGAAGAAAGCATCCGAGCAGATGGTTGATGCGGTTCTTGACACATACGACACCTTAAAAACGCTATCGGCTAAACTTGGTCAGATGGATGAGAAGAAAGTGCGTAAGATGATTGATGAAGGTAAGATTGACCGCAACCGCAGAATTGTAATTGATGAATACGGAAATAGTGTAGGCATTATGGAGTTCGTTGCTAACTACAACGCTCAAGTAGCACAAGCCGTAGAACCCGACCCCGCATTTAGAAAGAGTGTTCGCCCCGCAATGACAAGGGTGTTTATGAAAAAAGGTTGGGGAATGACCGATGAGCAATATTTATTGTTCGCATTCGGTAAAGACTTGACCATTTCAGCAGTTACTCTGATTGGAATGAAGAAAGGACTCAAAGATATTTTGAACAACCTACAAGAAGAGCAGTTAGCGAAGGGTAATCCCGTTGCTCCCCAAAGACCAACACCACCACCACCCGCACAATCGGGAGGTTACGATACCCCGCCACCACCGCCAAACTACCCACCAAACTACCCACCAAATTCACCCGCTCCCGCTCCCGCACCCGTGAGCAACGATGAGTTCGTGGAATACCCACAAGAAGACTTAACGGATGAGGAATTGGAATACTTGCAAAGGATTGAAGACGCACAAGCGGAAATGATTCGTAACAACACCAAAGAAGAAGCATACGCAGAAGCAGATGAAGCGGTGGAGAAAATGAATATTGAATTCGAAAGTCCATTAAGACAACCGCCACCGCCATCATATCAAGTTCCGAACGTGGAAGAAACATTTATCAAAGGCGGTGAGATAAAAGACGACCTTTCATTTAACCCATAAGCAATGGAGAAAGGAATACCAAGAGTGTTGGTAGCGACACCAACATACGAAGGGAAGAATTACTGCCTACCTCAATTCATAGCGAATGTTGCAAGTTTTACGTTCCCAAAGAGTTGTTATGACTTTGTGATATTCGATAACTCACGCACACCCGACAATGCGAAATATATCAATAAGACGTTCGGAGTCAAGTGTGTATGGAGAGATTATTCGGGTATGGGGGTGATTGAAAAACTCGCGCAGACACACGAAGAAATTAGACAATACGCATTAAATAATGGATATGACTTTTTGCTCCATTTGGAGAGCGATGTATTCCCGCAAGAAGATGTCATTGAGCAACTTCTTTGGACACGGAAAGCCGTTGTCGGAGTTCCCTACCAATTGTTCGGAGGAGGGCAAAGATGTGTTGTCACTCAAGGATGGGCAGATAATGAATTGAAAAATGATTATTTTGTTTCATCTTTAAGTATTGGTTATGTTCAGCATTGGTTCTTCGATGGTTCAGTTCGCAGATGTACCACCAACGGAATAGGATGCACCTTAATGCACACCAAAGCGATAGCAAACATTCCTTTCAGATTTGTGGAAGGAGATGATTCAGCACCCGATACTTGGTTCACAAGAGATTTAATGTCACATAATATACCTTATTATGTTCACACGGGAATGATAGCATTTCATTGGAACACAGAAGATTGGTTGGCATACGCAAATTTAATTAAATACGATAAAAATGAGTAAAGTAGTAAACTTCAACGCTCCGAAATCAATTGATGGGGTTATTGAAAAAGTAAAAGAACACAAGCAATCTTTTATTGCGCCAAAAGCAAAAATGAAGCAATCTATTGAAAACGATGCCCAATACTTGGTTGCTCTTGGAAACTTCATTGCAAACGCACAAAAAGAGATGGAAAAGATGCACAAACTTGGTAAGAACTATGAAGCATCGAAAATTCAAATTGAAATGTTTGATGCAATTGGTAAATACCAAGCAAACGAAGGTTTAGTGAACGACAAAGCAACTCACTATGAAAAGGTATTTTTACCAATGTATGAGAAGGAATTAGAAGAGTCGGGTAAGAACTTCGATGGTATGCTTCAGCAATGTAAAGAAGCACTTTTGAATATGAAAGGTGTTGAAAACAAGATTATAGGGTTTATCGAAAAAGAAGTTGATAAATACGAAACATCTGCCGACAAAGAAGATATTGAATTCAAAAACTACATTTATAAAGTTCTTAAACGCTTATGGAACAAACTCCAAGAGGAGTCAAAGTGAAACCGACCATTGGTATAGGGTTTACCACCTACAAGCGAGATGTCTTGCTTCAAGAGTGTTTGGATAACCTACGACTTTATACCACATCGGATTACAAGTTGCACATTGCCCGTGATACGGATGAGGATAGAAGGGGTATCGCATTGCGTAAAAACGAATGCTTACACTATCTGCAAGACTGCGACTATATCTTCCTTTTTGATGATGATTGCTACCCGAAAAAAAAAGGTTGGGAGCAGTTCGTTATCAAAGCGCATCAAGATAGCGCAGAACACCACCTTGCTTTTCTTGTTGATAGTGTTCACCAAAGTAAAAACTTTTATTTCTGCGGTGAAACTACTATAAAGTCATTTGAAATGGGTGGCGGTGTATTTCTTTCATTAACGAAAGAGTGCCTAAAGAAAGTTGGCGGATTTTGGGATGAATATGACCTATATGGATTTGAACATATTGGATATTCATATAGAGCATTTGAAGCGAAACTGAATAGCGATTTGTTTATGTCAATAGAGGGGTTAGAAGAGTATCTTTTTTCATACGATTACGAAGATAAAAACTTCAAAAGCACTATTCCATTAGACGAAAGAATTGAGATGAGCGAAAAGGGAAAAAAGATATTTCAATTAGATGCACAAGTAATATGGAAACCAATTGTTTACGAGAAAAAATAAATATTCAAAATGCTTAAAATTTTATACAAATTAACCACAAGAAGCCGAAGAGAAAAAGCAATTAAAGCGATTGAAAATATTATCAAATTCAATCCAAAAGGAGGGTTCGCTATATTGCTATCAATAGACACGGATGATGAATCAATGAAAGACTTTCAATATGATTCAGAAGCGATAATCATAAAACGGGGTTTGAGTAAGAACAAGATTGATGCTATCAATCGCGATATGGATATTATTGAAAACGAATACGATTGGGATATTCTTGTCAACTTTAGTGATGATATGGAAATAACAAGTTCGGAATTTCCGAATGTATTGAGAAGCGTATTTGACACAAACTTGGATTTCTTCCTACATCTTCCCGATGGATACCAAAACGAAAGAATACCCACTATGAGCATAATGGGTAAAACATACTACAAAAGATTTAACTTCATATACCACCCTTCTTATCAAAGCGTTTGGTGTGATAACGAAGCAATGGAGGTAGCGAAAATTTTAGATAAGTGGGTTTACTTACCACAACATCTTTTTACACATAATCACCCCGTTCATTTTGGAATACCTCTTGACGAGCAGTATCAAAAAACTGAATCACCTTTAGTACACTCTCAAGACTTTCAAAACTTTGAAGCACGAAGGAAAATCGGCTTCCCTAACAACTAAAAAATATGAAATCATTTACAGAACTTGTTATATGGCTTTATGCGTTTCCGATTGTATTTCTTATGCTTTTTAATTCTTGGTTCAAGCAAGACTTAACGAAACAAGAACAAGCACAATTCAAATTGCTTCGCGTAATACCTTTTATGAATATTCTTTTGTGTGTATTTATGATTGTTGCTTGGGGAAAATATCAGATTGAGGTTGCTTACGAAAAATTCAAAAACAAGTAGTATGTATAGTCAGAACGAAGAAGATTTTATAGCAATAGATTATTTTAACCACCGCGAAGGAGCAAGTCAATTAAAAACCTTGTTAGATATAGGAGCAAACGATGGTGTTACTTTCAGTAATAGCAAGTTTCTCATAGAAAATGGTTGGGTTGGATTTCTTCTTGAGCCGAGCCACATCGCGTATGAAAAATGTGTTGAAAACCATAAAAACAATTCTGAAAATACATTCATATACAACTTTGGTATTGCAAACGAAACGGGAGAACAAGACTTTCTTGAATCAGCAAGTCATTTGCCTAATGGAAAGGACATTGCACTACTATCTTCCGTACCAAGTAAATTGACCGAGCGTTGGAGAAATGCAGTTGACTTCAAAGAGTCGAAAGCAATGTTCTACACATTCGAAGATTTTGAAAAATACTTCGTAATGGAAGGCGAGAAATTCCCCTATATATCAATAGATGCCGAAGGTTACGATTGGGAAATCCTCAAGCAAATTGACCTTGAAAAATACGGAGTAGAAATGCTTTGCATTGAATGGAACGGGGATACGGAACTTGAAAAAAAATACACCGAGTATTGCAATCACTTCGGGTTGAGAGAGTTGCATCGTAACGCAGAAAATATGATATTTGCACTATGAGAGAAGCACATTTAGGAATAGCAGTAGGAAAACGAGGCATTGGTAAGACATATACCACTTTGAAAATAATCAGCGATTATGTCAATGGATTCAAAGGAACACTCAAGCCAAGACGAGTTCTTATAATGGATGTTAACGATGAATTTAGTGATATTCCCGCACTTAAATTATCTGACGTTCCTTTATTCTCTATGCACCCAAAAATTGAAGCAAGACGAATTAGACCTTTCAATGTTGACAACACTCCAATGACGTTGAGCGATGTTTGTCAAGCGTTATTCTATATACTTGAGAATTACAAGGGTGGTCTGCTTTTGATTGAAGACATCAACAAGTATTTGACACACCACTTTCCAAAAGACGTAGTAGGTGCAATTGTTACAAATCGTCACAAAGACTTGGACATCATTATGCACTATCAAGCGGTAGGTAAAGTGCCGACAACCGTTTGGGAGAACGCGAATTGGATAAGATTTCACAAAAACAACCAATCGGTTGAACGACATAAAAAGAAGTTTGAAGACAAGTATGAAATGCTTCGCATAGCAGAATGCTTGGTTGACTTTCAATATGAGAACGGAAACGAGCGTTTCTTTTGCTACGTTGATATTGAATGGTCAAAAATCAAAGGGAACATCACAAAAGAGATGGCTATCAAAGCCGTAGAAGACTATATGACGAACAACTATTCTCGCGTTGTCGTACCCGAAGCAAGACGAATGACTCTTAATGGCGAAAAGGTATATGCTACAACGGCTGAAGCGTCAATGTCTATCCAAAAAAGACTCCTAACTGACTACTTTGCAAAGTATTAAAAAATAAGTGTTGCGTTGGAGTTGCGTAACTCGTCTTGCTTTTTCATTGATAATCAAAAAGTTTGTTTCAATTTTGGCTTCGTGAATTCGAAATGTGGATTTCGGACACAAAGAAAATAAGTTAAATAAAAAAACATTATCAAAATGAACAAAGTAACAGACATTTTAGTAGGCGCAGTTAGCATCGCTTTAGGCGTAGCAGTAGGAACTTGGGCATACAACAAATTCATCGCTTAATTCTTAAAGCACTACAAGACTATGGACTTTAAGAAAATGATATTCGATGTGGCGAAAGTCGCAGTAGGATTCGCAGTAGGTTTAGCAGTTTACAACAAGTTTCTTGGAGGTTCTCCAATGGTAGCGGTTGAATCTGATGAGTCTGCTCCCGAAGGAGAGTAATCAAGACGATAACTCAAACAAATAAAATAAATTTTTAATTTTTAACGAAAATGTTCGAAAAATATTTCAACGAAGTTCGCGAAAACGCAAGTAACGACTTCTTATCATTCGATGGCGCATTTGAATTCTCAAATGACGACTACGGGTTTTCTGATTACAACAACGCTGATGGTATCGGTGGAACAATGTCTGCTCCAACTTCACAACCATATATCGTTAATGTTCAGAACACTAACACTTCAACTGCAATCAGCAACGTAACAATCTTGGGTGCTTACTCAAACATTGGACAAACTGCTCCCGCTTATGGTAACACTACGGGTATCAGCATCACTATGGGTATTGCAAACATCACTTATACCGAGTTCTTATACCAATCTATGAACAAGCCGTTCAGCGTTGGTCTTACTTACTTGTCAAGTGCTACTGCTGCTCAAGTTTTAGAAACTCTTACTATCACTCAAAAAGACGTGAATGGTAACGTGGCATCTAAAGTGTTGACTCCAACAATTGACCCTTACCAATACCAAACCGACAAGGTGGCATTTAAATTTGAGTACCGCATTGATGGTTTCACCAATATGGTAATCAGTTCAGTTTTAGCGGCTACTACTTTGAAGATTTACTTCTACCCTTCAGAAACAGTTGCTACTTCTCGCGCTTTAGCGGGTCGCAGAGCGGTTCAAGAGTACGGAAATCCTCGCGTAGTTGGTGGAAACGTATTGCAAATCCGCAACGCACGATAACCAATCGCGTAACCAAAAACAAAAGGGGCATCGGGTTTAACCCTATGCCCTTTTTTTATAAATTACCTTATGAGAAATCAAAACAAAATCACACTTTGCGATTATCTCGCAAACAAAGTTCCTAACGACTGCGTTGAGGTGCTAATGGATAGCGGTTATCAGTTTGAAAAACCACGCTCAAGAGAAGAGTTGGCTGACTTGCTGAAGCAGTATGTTTCAAAAGATAAGGAGAAAGCGTTAAAGAAGTTAGCAGAGATTCACCCCGACAAAGAACTTTGTCAATCAATTGACCGCCCCGTAATGGAATCGGACTACAAAGGAAATGATACAATGAGAATGATGGGTCAAGATTACGCTAATCCTTTCTTCTCTCAATATCACGCACAAAATATTCGTAACGGACAAATGCTTAATTTCAATGGATATTCAAACGCAAGTGGTTGTGGATGCGGTACAATGGGTTTCAACGGCTTCTATTCCAACGGACACTCAAATTGCGGTTGTGACCACAACTCAAAAAATTACAACAACGCAGATGGGTCAAGTACGACTAACAACTTACTCTACCTTTTGTTAGGTGCGGGTTTTGTTTGGTTTATGATTAACGTGGACAACAAACGTAAATACTAAAAATGAGATTCATTAAGCACAACGCAATTGAAAACTTCTTTTGCTTCACACAATCGGAGAAAGAGGACTTAATCATCCAAGAGATGAGTAAGATGTTCTTGTTATACCCAAGAGCAACTGCCGACATACTTGACAATTGCGGTGTCGCTTATGACTCCCTAAAACCCCAAGACTTATCTTTGGCGGTTGAAAAGAACGGAAAGAACTTGAAGATGCTTAACCGCATCATTCGGCTCTCTTTCCTCGTTAATGAGAAAGGTGGTAAGACAATGGTCGGTCACGATAGAAATATGTCGTATCGCGATGTAATGAAGAAAGGAAAGCCATTGGTGAAAGAAAACCAAGAAGCGATGAAGGAAGCAACATTGCTTACCCGCGATATGATGTCACAAGAAATGTTCAGCAAGATTTTAGGGCGCAACGTAAAAGTGTATTTGAATTTGGATGGTCAAGGCACTCCCGAAGAAAACGCGCCTAAAGAAATAGTTGAGCAAGTTGTTGAAGATAAAAAAACTTCACCATTTATTTGGGTAGCCATCGGAATTGCGGTGGTTGGTCTTGGATTGTGGTATTACAAATCAAAAAATCAAAGCAATTGATATGATAAAAATTAGTGGAAGAATTACCAACACACCTCCGCCTCTGCCAAAAGATGGAAATATGTATCATATGGCAGTGCGAATTGGAACTCCAATTGAAGGTGTAAAAATCACCGATGGAGAAAAGGTTGTGTTTTCAGATAAAGATGGTAAATATGAAATAACAACCGACAAACAATATCTAACATTTAGCAAAAACAAATATGTTAGTGAAACGATAGATTTGTACGGGGGCAATGGAAGCCCAATGGGTCTGCCGTATGTAAGATTGATTGTTTTGAAAAAATCGGATGGTACAACAACCGAAACAAAAAGCAATTCAGAAGAAAAGATGTTCTTTGGATTGAAGCAAAAATTTGTTATAAATGTCGCGATAGGTTTAGCCGTGATTGGTATTGGTTGGTATTTTTATAAATCAAAAAAGAAATAATATGTATTATGTAAGCGGTGTCGTAAAAGACGAAAAAGGTGTAGGTATCGCAAGAGCAGTAGTGTCAAATGGTAAAAAGGGAATTTTTACTGACAAGGATGGAAACTATTCAATCGAAAGCGATATTTACAACAACAAAATTCGCATAAGCAAGGCGGGGTATATCACTCAAACAATAGATTTGAGTAAATATGCAAACGACTCATCAGTAAATGGAAGCGTGACATTGAATTTCGATGTGGATAGTAGTCTAAATCCTAATGCGGGAGAACAAAAGACATCTTACAACAATCCCGAATTTTCAACTGCTCACAAAATTATTATTTGGTCTTTGGTGGGAATATCGGTAATAGTTGCGGGTGTTCTTATTTACAAAAAAGTAAAAAAATAATCCTATGTATTACGTTAGTGGAATCGTAACCGATGAAAAAAACGCTCCTTTAGTGGGTGTTGTTGTTGATGATGGATTCAAAGGAACAAGTACCAATGTAAATGGTGAATACAACCTTACAACGGATAAGAAGACAATAAATTTCAAAATGATTGGGTTTACTCCACAATCTTTTGATTTGAGTAAGTATCAAGACGAATCTTCGGTTAGAGTAAATATAACCCTAAAGACCGATGTAGAAGGAACTACTTACAAACCCGTAGAAATTATTGCTCAAAGAACTCAAGTTACGGAGCAGAAAAAAGGTCTTTCCAAAAACCAAATGAGAAATCTTGGATTGGGAATGATTGGTATTGCACTAATATTAACCACCTTCCTTGTTTACAAGGCAGTAAAAAAATAAGGTTATGAAAGGAAGTCAAAGCAAGAAGATAAAAGCAGTTATGAAAGGTAACTATGCAAATATGGTTGCTGAAGAAACGAAAGGAAGGTTAAACGGAGCATTATTCGGTGCGGTTGGAGGTATCATACTCGGAACGCTACTTCGTCAAAATTCATTGGTTATTGGATTGATTGGTGGAGTAATCGGATATGTTGTATCAAACAAAGACTAATGAAAAGCGTAAACCAACAATATAGAGAGAGCGGAAGCGATTTGTCTTTCCGCGATTGGTTGAACAAACAAGCAGAACAAGGAGCAATCAAAAAGAAGGTTACGCCTAAAGAAATTCAGTTCAATGCTAATGGTGGAGCATCAATTCAATTGTTTGGAGTGGATGTGAAGTACATAATCATTGGAGCGTTGTTAATCACGGGTGGGATAATCGCTTACAAAAAATATAAGAAATGAAGTTTTACGCAAACCTTGACGAGAAACCTTGCACATTGATGTTTGACATCAAGACCGCATTCCCGAAAAAGATGTACATCAAAGTAGCGGATGCGGAAAAGCCAAACACAATATTCACAAATCGCAGTTGCAAAATAGACTCTCAAGAAGGTATTTTCGTGCGTATGCCTATTGCTCCAAAAAGAGCAGTAGTGACCATAATGAGTGAAGAAGAAATTGGAGGTGGTCAAGATAAAAACTACAAGGTGGTGGATGCTAAAAAGTTACCGCTAAAGCGCAAACTAACATCATTCAATCACGCTAATCCAACGATTCAAAAGTTCGTTAAGTTCGCAGAGCAGTTTTCTGCTAAAGCGGGATACATCTCTGCAAAAGGTTCAATCTATACTTCTGACGATGGAAAGTTCAGAATTGATTACCTTGACGATATTACCGATGAATCGGGAAGAAGCATCAAAACACCCGCGAGAATCAGTCGAAATGAGGGTATTATAGAAGTTTCGAAAGTCAAGTTTGAGAAGTACACCATACCAATGCGTATGGCTATTTTGCTTCACGAATTTTCGCACTTTTATCTCAATACGGATATGGCGAATGAAACCGAAGCAGACTTGAATGGTCTGATAATCTATTTAGGATTAGGGTATCCGCGCATTGATGCTTACAATGTGTTCACACAAGTGTTCAGTACATCGGCTAACGAACTGAATGCAAACCGAATGAAAATCATTGACGATTTCATACGCAACTTTGAGGAAAAGTACATTGATATGCAGTACACCTATGATGGCTTGTACAAGAATTATATCTAATTTTGATTAAAACGAATATATATGGCTTACGATATAAACGCAGATAGTTATCCCGATTACGATGATTGGGGTTATGATGACTATTGGAAACTAACTGATTGGCAGACTTTTTACGATAAGTTAATTGAAAAATATGGTGCTGACGAAGGTAGCCGTAGGTGGTTAGATGCGTGGCATCGTCAAACGTGGGGAGCAAATCCAAAAAACAACCGAATTGGAATAGCCGATTGGGCATTAGCAAGGAACTTATGGGATAGTTCAAAAAAAGATTTTTATTTACCCGCTCAATTTGTTCCACCGACAACACAAAATCAAGGTCAAGTAACAACGACAATTGACCCTCAAACGGGATTACCCATTTCAAGTACAAGTGGTCAACAACCAAGTGATGAAGAGTTAAGAAAAAATAAAGAAGAACAATCCAAAAAGAAATTGAAGGGATTTGTCATTGGAGGTAGTGTTTTGGTCGTTGGATTGACAATTGTGTATTTTGTCTTAAGAGCAAAAAATAGAAACTAATGAAGAAAGCAAACGTGGGTTTAATGGTTGCAAGTGAAGTTGCAAAAACCAAAGGTGGTCAAGAAGCAATTAGCGGTTCAACGCAAACGGCTAATCGTATTCAATCGGTTATTGGTTGGACAATTACTGCATTGATTCTTGCGGGTGGTGGTTATTTGATTTGGCGACTTGCTATCAAACCCGCTCTTGACAAAGCAGAATCGTCAAATGAACAAAGAGCAGATGTGAAAGAAGGTGAATTGGTTTTGAAGGAATATGAAAAATTAGGTTTGCGAGTTGACCCAACTAAAAACTATAAGGGAATTGCTGATGCAATTCAAAATGCTTTAAGTGGTTCTACTGAAGATGAAGAAGCAGTTTACGCTCAAATTAGATTGATTAGTAATGATGCCGAGTGGGAAGCATTGAAAATTGCTTGGGCGGGAGTAGATGGTTCAAGACCCGTTCAAGGAACATTTACTTCAACAAATTATACATTGGTTGGTGCGCTAATCGATTTGTTTAACCCATTTGAGCGTAATGTGGTGAATCAGATTTTTGCAACAAAAAATATGAAAACAAGAATATGAACGAGAACGCAAAAAAACTTTTAGTTTACGGAGCGGTAGGGGTTGTGGGATTCATAACCATTATGTTCGTTGCTCGTAGATTAGGCGGTAAGCCATTTGGAATTTGGATTTATAGATAATACTATGAGAGTACAAGAAAAAACTAAAAAGCACAAGGATAACTTTAACAAGAAAGAAGGTATCTTATTGAGCGACAATAAGCAAGATGAGATGATGGCTAACATTTTGGATTTATATCCAAAACAAGCATCTTATTTGCTATCGGGTGCTGAAGGTGCTAAAAAGCGTACTGAATTGAAAAAGGAAGTGCGTACATACTTCGATAAACTTCAAGACAACGACACCGCATTGAGCGCAAATGGAAGAAGAAGAGATAGAAAAGGTTTACGCAGAGTAGGTCGCACTATTGCCCGTGCTTCGTTAGCCGTTCCAAGAGGTTCGGCTCTCGCTTTGGTTCGTATGAACTTTAGAGGTATTGCAAAAAGATTTGATTTGCTAAATGCTCAAGGCGAGGAAAAGTTGATGAAGAAGTGGGAGGATTTGGGAGGAAAAAGAGATAAGTTGGCATCTGCAATAACTGCGGGAAAGGACAAGAAAATAGTTGTTTGCGGAAAAAAATGTCGCGCTCAAGCGGGGGCGAATCCAAAGATACCAACATCCGAAATGCTTTCTTATGAAAATTTCGAACCCGTTGTAACTGCGGGAATCATAACTGCGGGAGCGGGAGTTGTTGCTACTTTGACTAATCAAATTGGTACGGGTGTAAACGCAAAAAACAATTATAGAAACACTTCTAACTTGATGAGATTGGAAGCGGAATTGAGTCAAAGGGAATCAGAAGAAAACGCTATTGATGCGACTATGACACCTTCAGAGAGAAAGATTGCCGAAGAGATTATCAAAGCGCAAGATTCGAACAATGACCCAATACAAGCGATAAGAAACAACACCAATTTGACTGCTGAAGAAAAAGCCGAAGCGATTCGTCAACTTGAAGGTATTCAAAAGTCAAGCATTGGCATTGACACAAGCAAAAAATTCATCTTGTTAGGAGTTCTGCTTATCGCGGGTTACTTGGGATGGAATTATTATAAAAACCAACAAACAAATTCTTAATATGACAATCGGAGATACTCAAATTGTGGTTGACCAAGCATCTTTGGCAAGTTCACCAAATTTAACAAATACCGCAAATCAATCACCAATATCTGCTCAATCGGGTACGGACAAAAACGCTTCAAGTGGACTAAACTCTCTTTTGGGTTTAGCAAGTCAAGGAGCGCAAATCGCGGGTTCAATCAGATACCAAAGACAACAAAGCGGTGCTTCGGCTCGTAGGCAGTCTTTAATCGCACAATGTGGTAGAAGACCTCTTTTTGGAAGAGAGCGTAAAGCAGATTATGAAAAGTGTAAAGCGAATTATGAAGCAAGTTTGTTAACAACCACAAATACAAATACGAACGACAATAAAAATTTAGGCGATGAAGAAAGAAGTTCATCAATGAAATTTGTTTGGATTGGATTAGCAGTTGTCGCTTTGGGAGGAATCGCATATTTAGCATTAAGAAAAAAATAAAACTATGGGAAAGAAAATTTTAGCAACCGCAGTAGGTTTAGGAGTTCTATTCGGAATGGTATGGGTAGTTTCTAAAGCGTGGAAAAAAGGACAAAATTAAGACTATGGGATACAAAGACAAATACAAAAATATGGGGCGGTCAAATCTGACATTCCTAAATGCAGATGGTGGACAATCAAACCACGAAGCAATTTTGGCTCAAATTCAAAAAGAGTTGGATGCTGAATTAGCAAAAATTTCATACACCGACCCGCAAGGACAAGCCAAAAGAGATGCAGTTTTTGCAGATGCTGAAAGGAAGATAAAAGCAGAAAACCGAAGATATGACCTTGAAAAGTTGTTCGGAAGAGTAGGCAATGTTTTCACAACAACCCAAGCGGGTTTAACTACTTTGGGTATTACTCCACCACCAAGAGATGGGGGCGCACCCGTGAAAGGACAAGATAACTATCAACCACCCGCTAATGAAAAAGACAACACCCTACTAATCGTTGGCGGTGTAGTTTTAGCGTTAGGAATAGTTGGTTTCGTAATTTACAAAGCGAGAAAATAAAATGGAAAAGAAGACGAAAATTACTTTAGCAATTGCGGGTGGTGTCGCTCTATTGGTTGCATTAGGTTACTACCTAAAGAAAAACGCAATGAAGTTGATGGAAATGACTTATCGCTTTCAGAACTTCAAACTAAAAAGAGCGACTTTATCGAATGTGGAAGTGACTTCTGAAGTAGTTTTGACGAATCCAAGCCAATTAGCATTTACTATAACGGGTTATGATGTCAATGTTCAATTTCAAGGGGTTAATGTGGTTCGCATTCAGAGAAGCGACTCAAGCATTCTTGTACCTTCAAATTCAAGTGTTACAATACCTTTTGACGTTCAATTCGACCCTCGTCAAGTTGGTTCGTCTTTACTACCGCTATTCTTGGATGTTTTCGTAAACAAGACAAGTTCGGAGAAATTCAAACTGCGTTACATCGGAACGATAAGCGCGAAATATGGTGTTCTCGGAATTAGCAATATTCCTATTGATTATACCTATGAATTGAACTAAATTTGCTCCATAACTAATAACTAACTAACTATGGTAGCGGAATATGTTCAAGGAATTATGCAGAAAGGCATTAGAAATTTTGCAAAACAATTGAAAAGACCAAACGATGAAGTTCAACTTTTAATCTCTTGGAATGCTGAAGAAGGCAGACCCCGATTCAGAAAAATGGTCGTGGATATGCCCAACCAAGACATCACTTTTAACGATGTGTTGGGTGTGAAATTCGATATGTTCAATAGAGAAGAAATGGTTAGAACCTTTATCACAAAAACAATGCAGACTTACTCGGAAGAGTTAGAATGCTACAAAGAGCAGTTATTCATTGTGATTGCGCTTTTAGAGGATGCTGAAGGTATTGACCAATTGAAACTTCATTTGTTCAAAGGGAACGAACGGATAAAAGAATTACAATTAGAACAATTACTTACTTAAAATGAGTCTTAATAGCCAAACACCATTTTTTTTCACTTTGGATGGCACTACAAGCCAAGTGCTTACCATCTCCAATGCACGAAGCGTGTCAATTATGACAAGCGGTGGTGCTACTGATGTCCAAAATAGTGCTATTCAAAATATTTCTTTGCCCGATGGAGCAACGATAGAGTTGAACTGCGATGGGGGTAACACCTTGTCAAGCATAGTGGTGACACCCGCAAGTGGTGTAACTGCTTATGTAGTGTTGATTGGAGGAAACGGAATAGTAACACCTTAAAAATATTTGTTATGGCTTTAGTAAAGATATATGGAGTTGGTTCGGGTGGAGGTGGAGGCGGTGGTACTGCCGTAATGATAGCGGGAGCGGGTACGGGTTCTACATTGAGATGTGGTGCTTTTAACACCGCTTCGGGTGACTACTCAATGGCTTGGGGAAAGTGCGCGACCGCAAGTGGACTTTATTCCACCGCGTCGGGGTATTGTACAACCGCAAGTGGTAATTATTCCACCGCATCGGGGTATTGTACAACCGCAAGTGGTAATTATTCCACCGCATCGGGAATATGCACAACCGCAAGTGGTAATTATTCCACCGCATCAATTTTTTGCACAACCGCAAGTGGATACTTTTCCACCGCTTCGGGGTATCGCACAACCGCAAGTGGACTTTATTCCACCGCGTCGGCAAAATACACAATCGCAAGTGATTCTTATTCCACCGCATCGGGATGTTGCACTTTAGCAAGTGGTAGTCACTCCACCGCTTCGGGATATTGCACAACCGCAAGTGGATGTTATTCCACCGCATCGGGAAGATGCACATCGGCAAGTAATCTATATTCTACCGCATCGGGATATGGAACAATTTCAAGCAGTTATTCCTCTCAAGCATTTGGATATTGCACAACCGCAAGTGGTGGTTATTCCATCGCTTCGGGAGTAAATACAACCGCAAGTAGTTGTCATTCGAGTGTTCACAATGGATTTTATAACCACATCGGAAACGCTACTTGTTCTGCCTACGCTAACTACGGAGTTGTTCTAAACGGAAACGGAAACAACACTACGGGAGGAACGTGGTCGGGAACATATTGGTCAGTCGCTCCAACACCCGCAGATTCGGGATGTTATTCGTTTATCGGTAACGGATTTCAGAATAGTGCGAGTAGTTGTAATTCGTTTATCGGAAATGGATTTCAGAATAGCGCGAGTGCTTGTTATTCAAGCGTTTTGAATGGCGAATCAAATAGTGTAAGTGGTCAACATTCTATCGCATCGGGAAAAAATACAATCGCAAGTGGTTTTTATTCCACCGCTTGTGGAGCGCGTACAACCGCAAGTGGTTTTTTTTCCACCGCATCGGGTTATTTCACAACCGCGAGTTCTTGTCTTTCAAGTGTTCACAATGGACTTTATAATCACATCGGAAACTCAACTTGTTCTGCTTACGCAAACTTCGGAGTTGTTCTAAACGGAAACGGAAACAATACTACGGGGGGTACTTGGTCAAGTTACTATTGGTCAGTCGCTCCAACACCCGCAGATTCGGGATGTCATTCGTTCATTGGTAACGGATTTCAGAATAGCGCGAGTGGTTATATGTCGAGTGTTATAAATGGAAAATGTAATACCGCAAGTGCAGACTATTCTACCGCATCGGGAACATATACCATTGCAAGTGGTGTGTATTCCACCGCATCGGGTGCAAACACAATCGCAAGTGGTTTTGTTTCCACCGCATCGGGAAGTAGCACAACCACAAGTGGATTTAATTCCACCGCATCGGGATTTATGGCAACCGCAAGTGGTAATTATTCCACCGCATCGGGAAGATACACAACCGCAAGTGGACAATCTTCCACCGCATCGGGATACTTCACAACCGCAAGTGGACAATATAGTTTTGTTCACGGGTCAAATAGTTGCGACAACGGAAACAACTTGGCTTATGTATTTGGTGAAAATATTATTGCCGATAGAGTAAAGACAACATTCGTAAACAACCTATCAATAAAAACGATTCCAACATCAAGTGCGGGATTGCCTTCGGGGTCAGTATGGAGTAATTCGGGAGTGTTGAATATCGTTCCTTAAAAAATAAAAAATTATGAGTTTAGTAAGAATATATAATGTCGGTTCGGGTGGTGGTGGAGGCGGTGGTACTGCCGTAATGATAGCGGGAGCGGGTACGGGTTCTACATTGAGATGTGGTGCTTTTAACACCGCTTCGGGTGACTACTCAATGGCTTGGGGAAAGTGCGCGACCGCAAGTGGTTTACTTTCCACCGCATCGGGATATTGCACAACCGCAAGTGGAAATTACTCCACCGCATCGGGGTATTGTACAACCGCAAGTGGTAATTATTCCACCGCATCGGGAAGATGCACAACCGCAAGTGGTTATTATTCCACCGCATTGGGGTATTTTTCAGTAGCAAATTCATTTTATTCCACCGCATCGGGATATTGCACAACCGCAAGTGCTGATTATTCCACCGCATCGGGTCAATACACAACCGCAAGTGCTGATTATTCCACCGCATCGGGATTTTGCACAACCGCAAGTGGGTATCATTCCACCGCATCGGGATTTTGCACAACCGCAAGTGGATATTTTTCCACCGCTTCGGGAAAATGCACAACCGCAAGTGGTTATTATTCCATCGCATCGGGATGCTCCACAACTGCAAGTGGTTATTTTTACGCAAGTGTTCACAACGGACTTTGCAACCATATTGGAAACGCTACTTGTTCTGCTTACGCAAACTTCGGAGTTGTTCTTAATGGAAACGCGAACAATACTACGGGAGGAACGTGGGGGGGAACAAAATGGTTAGTCGCTCCACAACTCGTAGATTCGGGATGTCATTCGTTCATCGGAAACGGATTTCAGAATAGCGCGAGTGGTCGCTACTCAATCGTTTTGAATGGGAAGTGTAATACCGCAAGTGAATTTAATTCCACCGCATCGGGATATTGCACAATCGCAAGTGGTCTTTATTCCACCGCATCGGGATATGGTTCTACTGCAAGTAGTCGTTATTCGAGTGTTCACAATGGGTACTTCAACCATATCGGAAACGCTACTTGTTCTGCTTACGCAAACTTCGGAGTTGTTCTAAACGGAAACGCAAACAATACTACGGGAGGAACTTGGTCGGGAACATATTGGTCAGTCGCTCCAACACCCGCAGATTCGGGATGTCATTCGTTTATTGGTAACGGATTTCAAAATAATGCGAGTGGTGTTTATTCAAGTGTTTTCAATGGTTATCAAGCCACCGCAAGTGGTCAATATTCCACCGCATCGGGAAAATGCGTAACCGCGAGTGGTTATATTTCCACCGCATCGGGAGTATATACTTCCGCAAGTGGCTATATGTCCACCGCATCGGGATTAGGTACAACCGCAAGTGATTATTATTCCACCGCATCGGGAAATGGAACAACCGCAAGTGGTTTTTTTTCCACCGCATCGGGAAATTCCACAATCGCAAGTGCTAATTATTCCACCGCTTCGGGAAGAAACACAACTGCAAGTGGAAATTATTCCACCGCATCGGGATATTGCACAACCGCAAGTGGTGTTTTTTCCTTCGCATTGGGGGGGTATAATACAACTGCAAGTGGTCGTTATTCCACCGCATCGGGAAATGGAACAACCGCAAGTGCTTGTTACTCCACCGCATCGGGAAGATGCACAACCGCAAGTGAGTGTTACTCCACCGCATCGGGAAGATGCACAACCGCAAGTGAGTGTTACACTTTAGCGCAAGGACTACTTTCTTGCGCATCGCAAGTTGGTCAAAGGTCGTGGGCAAACGCATCGTTTAGCGGAAGCGCAACCGACCAACAACAAGTACAATATAACTTATCGAACACTACTACAAGTGCAGTACCATCGTTTTTATGGTTAACGGGTAATTCGTTAGGAGGCGGTCAGATAAGCATCAAACCAAACTCAATGATGCTTCTAAACATCTTAACAAGTGGTATAGAAACAACGGGGACAAACATAGCCACTTCACAAGATTATGTTGTAATATCAAATGTTGGCGGAACAACATCCATAATTCATCAGTCTAACATCAAACAATATTTTACTGCGGGTGGTTTAGGAATTACTATAATCGCAGACAATACGAATGACGTTTTACGGATTCAAGTGGTAGGAACTGCTACTACTATGAGATGGATGGCTTACGTTTACGCAACGGAAATACTTTACGCGACCTAATGCTTTTTTAAGCCGAACTTAATACGATACCACACCCGTTCGTGAACATAGTAAGAGCCGATTTTCACAAAGAAGTCGGCTATTCCTATGCTCATACCAACCTTCGCGCTACCCGTTGCCCAATAAGAGATGCAAAAGGTAATGCACGAAGAGTAAATGCGGTAACTGATGGACTTAACGAAGTGTCTAACCTTGCTCGGACTGCTCATTGGTAAAAAGGTCTTTTAAGTCTTCCCAAATGCGGTAATCCACGTTCATCATCCACTTCTTTTCACCCTTGCGGATTTGTTCGCGAATGTCAGTAGCGGAGATAGAACTTGTGCTTTGAGATACCTTAATCTCATTCACTTCGTAACCCACACCCCTTCCGTAGTTCACCGAAGCAATATCGGGGATGATAATCACCTTTACAAGCGGATTGTCAGCGTAAACCTTTTCCCACAACCCTTTCACTTGCTCGGCAGTAAGCGGATTCTTTTCATCCGTAGGAGTGTCGCGTATCGCGATAAGAACGGGAAGTCCTTTGTCAAGATAAGTTGAAAAAATCTCTTGGTGTCCAACGTGAGGACTTTGGTATCTACCAATGAATAAGTTGTACATAATTATTTGATTACAAAAATTTTATCTCCATTTGATTGCGCCTTACTATAAACACCCTCGTATTTTTCAGCGCAAATATGATATCTTTCAGATTGACTTCCGTCTTCATAAGTTACAATGTTTTTTGTAGTGTGAGTAGGGCATAAAAAAACAACATTGGAAACAAAGTATTCAACATCTTTGTATAAAACTCTCCAACGCTCTGATTCATCTTCAGCATCGTGGTTAAAACGAACTAATACCATATTTGATTGATTTGCTGATTACAAATTAAAGCGAAAATCCAACCATTTGTCAATGATTTTTGTCGCGCATTTCTCTACACCATCTATTCGGGTATTCACGCAAATATGTTGTCCATTTGGGTATTCAAAAGGAAGGTCAAAACCAACCATATTCTTTACCTCTCCGCGAAGATACTTTTGATACAAACCTTTAGTATCGCGTTCCACCAAAGTTTCAATATCACACATCACATAAGTCAGAAAGAACTTCTCCTTACCAATAACCGATTCGGCTATTCTGCGTTGCTCTTCGGTAGGTGACATAATACAAGCCATAACATCAATTCCATTGTCGTTTAGAATCTTGCATATATGCGAAGCGCGAAACACATTCTCGTTTCTATCCTTATCCGAAAATCCAAGATTGGAATTGATACCTTGACGCAGTTCATCGCCATCAATGATTACAATACTCCCAAACGCTTCGCGTGACTTAATCTCTTCTGCTATGGTGGTCTTTCCCGCACCGCTCATCCCCGTGAGCCAAATCGTTGTTCCTTTCTTCATATCAATAATACTTAAAAGCGTCGTAAAACCATTGGTTGTTGGCTTTTATTCCATTGAACAAAGCACTACCTAAAATCTCACTTGAATCCTTTTTCAAGGGTTGTATGTTCGATTTAATTTGATGGTCGCCATAAATACCAAAATCACCTATGCGGTCATTTTCGATGGTCACTTGTTGCACATTGGTATAATCCATCTCATAGTATGGTTCACCAAGATATGCGTAAACACCTCTCATTACCTTTTCGGGATTAGCGGAAAAGTCTTCAGCACGAACAACGTGCATCTTCTCTATCATTTTGGTTTGATAAGCGTTATACAATCGCTTCAAAGCAATACCAAGCGGAGCATCATTCAAGAAGTGATTTACTCGTTGGTCTATCGTTATAAAATCTTGATTTTGCGGAGTATCACGTTGGTCAAGAATTTCGGGGTTTTCTCTCCACTTCTTTTCAAGTGAAGTCACCACACTACGAAGGTCGCGAACCATAATAATGATTTTCGCATCGGGAATCAATTTCCACAAGAACTCTGCGTAGTACACCCATCCGCGTGATTTATCCAAGTAAATTTCTTTTTCGGTGATTGATTTTGCATATCCATCAATCCCCGCTCGGCAGAACTCAAGGAAAGACTCAAGCATAATATCTTCAGTCAAGGATGCTTTTACTTCGGGTGTGTTGGAATAGTTCGCCCTTGCTCCATAGAGATATTCCAAGAGAGGGGATGTTTCACCACCCCCTATTCTCGGATTATTTGCAAGGACATTACACATTAACGTGGTCATTGCACGGGGCAGACCACTTACGAAAATTGTCTTTTTCAAGTTGTTGTTTAGTTAGTTAGTTGTCGGTCAATTAAACCTTTGGAGTAGCGGGAGTTGCAGACGCTTTTAACGTAGCAAATTCAGCAATCAAAGCATTCAATTTAGTTTCATTCAAATCTGCAAGTTTGCAAGAGAATGAATTTTCTTTTGCTTTGCCCATATAACGGCAATCGGCAGAATGAAAAATGTTGATAGCGTGGTAATCACCATCAGTTTTGTCTGCGGGTTTCTTTGACTTGATATCAGTAATAACCGCTTGAAGTTTGGTGAAAGAGTTTACACTTGCTTTGAAGTTTAAGTCTTTACCGATAATTTGCGCTTCTCCGTAAGCGAAAATGTGAATAGTTGAAAATTCAGTAATCATTTTTTTTAATGTTAAAAATTGTACGCTAAATTACAAAAAATTATTCTTGTGTGCGAATGGAATTAACTATTTCTTCAACACTAAACAACTGCGCATCTTCTTTGAACGGACATTGAGGAATTTGCCCCGCAATATCGTATGGCTCAAGAAGAGAAAAGTCAAGTGAATTTAACTCTTCAACCGCATCTGAAACAATGTTGTCGTGCATTGCATAACCCAATACTTGTGGATTGTTTTTCACCCAACAAATAGTTGATTTTTTACCCACCGCAGTTGATGCGTGTTGCGCTACGCTATCAATGAACAAGCGGTACTTACTTTCGCGAACAAGAATAAACATCTCACGAAGTCCACCCTTAAATTGTTCAACATCTTTCATAGGTAACTGCTCATCTCTTCGGATGTGCATAAGGCGAACTTCACCTCTAAATTCTTCCGCTACTTGTTGCGCAATTCCTATTGGAAGGTCACGCATCCAAGAGTATTTGTTATTAACATCTGCACCACCATTGGTTTGAATCAAAAGTATTGGCTCATTCTTTACGATGTTATTTTGGACAAACTCCACCTCGCGTTTGTTGAAAAACAATTCGGGTTGCTCCCCATTGTACTTGATTCCATACAAATTGCACCAAGTGTAAATCAGATGTTCTTTCTTTAGAATATATTCTTCAGTTTGATATGGCTCTAAAGAGAAAATCTTTACGTTCTTTCCTTTGATGTAGTTCTCATAGAAGTACGGAGAGTTTTGAAAGTTGTAAGTGCGATAAACATTTGGATTGTACATCCACACATCTTTCCAAGCGGTAAGCACCACGATATTCATTTCGGGGTGTTGCGTTTTGATTGCTTTTACAACGGCAGTAGCAAGGACATTCTTTCCCGCTCCTCCGCTAATTGAGAAAATGATGAAGTTGTCGGTTGCAAAGGACTGATTTGTTGGGATTGAATCTTCTAAAAGTTCCATTTTTATTGTATTTGGTTAGTTAATTTTAGTTGCGGGAGGTGGATTCGAACCACCGACCTCTTGGTTATGAGCCAAGCGAGATACCACTTCTACCACCCCGCGATGCAAATATAGTTAAACAAGTTGCGTAAATCCAACAAGTTGCATAACACAATGTGCTACGTTATCAAAAACCGCTTATTTTTGAATATGACTACATACTCAAGGCAAATGAGCGTAAGAAGAAAAGAAGATAACGAATTAACGCTACTACATAGCGAAATAAAGATTTTGAGCCAAAAGATGGATAGGGTGTTACGCACACTAATCGGTGATGAAGAAATGGCGCAAGAAGGATTGGTAACAAAGGTTCAAAAGCACGAAGAATATATTCAAAGTCAAAAACTATTGATGGCTAAAGTTTCGGGTATCGCTATTGGTAGCGGTGTTTTAAGCAATTGGGTTTTTGATTGGCTTTCTAAATTACTATAAAAGTGGGAAGAAATCTCGCGCTACCCAATAGTTTCTTTCTTCAGTTTACGAACAATAGTTCAAGTAGACAAACCTTCAATTTATTTGGTATTGGAGGGTCGGGTCAAACACCTATAACAAATCAGAAGAATCTTTCTTCAATATTGAATTACGACATTTCAGCATTTATAGATAATAGCGGAAATCTTTTAGCGAATACGACCTTTGAAATTTTAGATAACTCGTTCGTTTTAATTGCTACTACTTCACTTCTAACGGGGCAAAATATATCATTATTGGCTTCGGGCATAAACCCCGTTACGGGAACAAACGGGCAAACGGGAGTATTTCAACTAACCCAACTTCCCGCACCAAATCAAAAAGTTGTAAACATATCCGTAGGAAGCGCAAATGCGGGTCTTTTTCGCATCTTTCAAACATCAGCACCTTTTGCTACGCAAATAACTTCGTTTCAGCAAAATATAACAACATTTGTAACCGCAAATCCGCTTGTTACTTTAGGAGGAACGATACCTTACCAAGAGATTGAAAACTCTGAAACGGGTAACGCTTACAAAATAATGGCGATGGATGTTATTAGCAATAAAGCGAATCAACTTTTGCAAAATATTCAATATGGAAGAAGGTTTGCAAATGGTAATAGACACCTTCTTAACATCAACCCAATCATAGACCCCTATCAAAACACCGCAAGTATTCAGAATGTTGAGAGTGATGGTTTCACAATTGATTCGAACGCATTGTTTCTTTATGCTATTGAAGGGTTTACATTTGCAAGACTAACATTTAACTATGTACGGGCGCAATTAAGTATTATCGAAGAGTTTGACCAAGCATTTGTGCAACAATTGGTGATGGAATCGGAAAAACTTGAGAAAATATTAAATTTGAATTCAGAAGAAAGACTAAATTATTTATTGTACCAATGACACTTGAGCAACTGCAAATCGAACTTATCAAAAAAGTTTTAACGAAAAAGAACTATCTCTTTTTTGAAAATGGTCAATTCAATCTTAATCTAATCGGGATTCGCACCAAAGGAACTACTGCGGGTAAGTACGATGATTATATGGTGGCTATCTACAAAGACAAAACGGATAAGTGGGTACTCAACCATTGGAGAATTACTACTGATGCGGGTACTCATTGGCTTCAAAACCCAATGAACCGAAAAGGTACTGCCTTGCTTGTTCCCGCTCAATATCGTAGCACTTGGACTATTGGACTTCATCAAGGTAAGTACAAAGCACTTACACAACTGAAACCCGTTAAGGTGTATCGCGACAATGACCGCGATTTGATTTTGGATTACGATAGCGCAACCATTGATGAGGGTATGTTCGGAATCAACATTCACCGCAGTAACCCAAGCACTACGTCAGTAATAAATGAGAGATGGAGTGCGGGATGTCAAGTATTCGCAAGTCCTACGGATTTCGCTGAATTTTTGAACTTGATTGATGAATCTGCAAGAAGATATGGCAACGCTTTCACTTATACTTTAATTACCGAAAACGATTTCGATGGCTTATAAGATTCGTACATATAGCAAACTTCAAGCGGATAAACTTGGTGTAAAAATCAAGCCAAGCACCAACAAGAAGAAAAAAATTGATGTCTTCAATAAAGAAGGTAAAAAATTGGCTTCTATCGGTGCTTTGGGTATGAATGACTATCCAACGTATATGGAGTTGGAAAAGAACAAAAAAGTAGAAAAAGGAACTGCGGAAAAGCGTAGGAAATTGTATAAGAACCGACACGAGTCGGACAGAAAAAAGTACGGAACAAACGGCTATTATGCCGATAAAATTTTATGGTAATATGGTAACACCCCTATCAGCTACGCAGTTTGGAAATATGGCTACAATGGCTTCTCCAAGTCCAATAGACACAACTGCAAAAACAATGACTCAACAAAAGCAACAAGAGCGATTGGAGTTATTAACTTATGTCAAGGCGCATTTTGACCTTGTCGCAGTTACGTTACTTGTCGCGTATTTGGGATATTCGCTATACCAAATGAAGAAAAACACCAAGTAAGAAACATTTGCGCAACTATGGAAAGGAAAAACAAAATTATTTTTGGAGTTGCGATAGGAATTGTTGTACTTACTACAATTGGTTTGGTTTGGGCAACCAACAAAATACGAGGTGGTGGTTTAGGAAAGTCTAAAATAAAAAACAAAAACCCGAAAAAAATTCTTATTGCGGGGGATAGTCAAGTAGCAATTGAAAACGACAAAGGTGATAGAATCACTTATACCTATCCAAACATTCTTAAATCACAATTAGCACCGCTTGGTTATGAAATTGATGTGGTGGCTATTGGTGGTAAAACTACGGATTGGATTAAGGACAATCTTGAAAAGAAGTTAGCCGAGAAAAAATACGATAGAGTTTATTTGCACGGGGGTGGAAACGATACAAGTAACGCTTCAATTCCTTTAGAACGTACATTATCTAATTTTCAAAGTATGGTTAACACCATAAATCAATCGGGAGCAGACCCTTTTGTTGTTTTAGGATACAAAATTGAAGGGGTGAATGGAAGATTTGGAAACCACAACATAATGCCACTTACAATATATTTAAGCAGACAAGAAGATTGGATTCCCTATGTAGAGAAGAGAAAAGAACTGCAACGGAGATTATCAAGTGAAATTAAAGAAACGAATTTTGTTCCGATTTACGATTTGCAACAGAAAACAAGCGATGGAATACATCCCAACGCTGAAGGTCATCGCATTGTGGCGCAGAAAATAAAAAATAGTATAGGATGAAAGAATTTTTGAAAAAAATGATGAGTGCATCGGAAGATGTTTCACACAAAAGAGTGATAATTTCATTCTTTGCTTTTTGTATTCTATTCTTTTGTTTTGTAGCAACTTACACATCTAATGTGATTCCCGAATTTATGTTTGATGCACTTTGTTGGATTGTAGCGGGAGGTATGGGATTGACCATATTGGACAAGTTTGCTAAAAAGAAGCAAGAAAACGATGGAGCAGAGAACTAAAATCATTTTAGGTACAACATTCACCCTTGCGTTTGTCTTGGGTATTGTGCTTTTTGCTAAAGCGAAAGGTAAAAGCAAGTCGCTTAATAATTCGCGCAGTTTAGACCCCGAAGTGGAGGACAAAGCGTTGAGCGATAAGTTCAATTTTCATTTGATTCCCGATGGACTAAACAACTATCGCTCGGCACAAATTACTGCTGATGCGTTTCCCGAAATCATAAAGAAGTATGGTATCAAGCATATCATTCGATTGAATGGTGATGGAGTAGATTCACAACACAAAGCATCTTACGGACAAACACCTCAAAGCGTAGAGCAAAAGATATGCGAAGAGAATGGATGTATGTATCACAAAGTAAATGCGCACAAGGGGTATAGAATCAACGAAGGTTACTTGGGAACAATAAACGATGCGCTTCCAATATTGGCTCAAGGAAACACACTTATTCATTGCGCTCACGGAGCGGATAGAACGGGTTACGTTGTAGGTGCGCACTTGAAGAAAACGGGCAAAATGACTGACAAAGACCAACTTTGGGCATACACTACTCAATACAACGGGTGGATGAATATGATTCGCAAAGGAACTTTCTTTGGTAGTGGCTATGATAAGTATGCAGATGCGTTTTATCCGATTAACGAATTAGCAAGTAGCAAATGGGTAAAAGGATAAAAAGGTTAGCGCAAACCCCAAGTCCTAAAAAGGAACGCATCTACGGCTCTAAAACGAATCGTAGTGGCTCTTCTGCTTCCGCAAAATCAGCATCGTCTATTGCATTTTCAGATTCCTTGACCAAATCAATTCAAAACAAGGTCACGGATTACAATTCAAAAAATCAAAAAAATAAGATTTCTTTGGCAACTGCTAAAGCGGTAGTACGCAGAGGATTGGGTGCATATAGCAAGACACATAGACCAACCATTTCGGGTGGCGTACCTAATTCGCGTACTGCTTGGGGATTGGCTCGTTTGTCGGCATTTATGCGTAAAAAGAGTGGTAGTCAAGATGCAAATGGTTCAGTTTCAAAGAGATTGATTCGTAAGTCGTATGTTCAAGATGATGATTTAATGTAAATTTTCAGAAGTGGGAAAAGATTTAAGAAATTTAATGAAAGCGTTGAAAGATAAGGATTACGTTATCTATGAGCAACCTTTTCAGTTGAACATTGTAGGTGTCCGCAACGCTGAAAGTCAACCTAATAAGTTTGACGACCAACTCTATGTCTTTTACAAAGATGAGAATTGGAATTGGGTATTGAAAGAGTATCCGATTACAACCGACACGGGAACATTTTGGCTATTAAATCCAATGAGCAGTCTTGGAACGGCTATGCTGAAAGAAGGTCAATATATTGATGCTTACAAGCAAGGACTTCACAAAGGTCAGTACACGGCATTAGTTCAAGACAAACCCGTTACCACCTATCGCGATTATGATAGGAATGCGGTATTTGATTTCGGTCAAAGAGAAACAACGGGTAACTACGGGATAAACATACACAAAGCGGGAGCAGATTCCCAAAACGTAGATAAGTGGAGTGCGGGATGTCAAGTTTTTCAAAAGAGCGAAGACTTTCAAGAGTTTATGCAGTTGACCGATAAGCATAAAGCAAACTTCGGAAATAAGTTTACTTACACCCTTCTTGACGAGAGAGCGTTGGAGCGAAAAGGTCGAAGGTTTCTTTTGTACGGAGGGATGAGTGCAAGTGTTGTTGCTTTAGGTATATCTTTGTATTTCATAATAAAAAACAAAATAAATAAATAGTTATGTTCGACATCAAAAACCCCGACACCTTTTTAGGAGGTCAAAATGTTCACAATCTAATCATCATCGCTTTAGGTATCACAAGTGTTGTGTTGCTTAACAAGTGTTTGAAGAAGTAAGATTCGCTACATTTCTCGCGTAAATTTACCCTATCCATATAGGGTATTTTTTTTCTATGCAAACCAAAACGATTCTCAATAGACTGCTAATCATCGCACTTGTGGTGACTTGCATCATTTTGCTTTTCCGTTCTTGGTATTCACAACATCAATATTCTTCAGATATAGAAGACTTGCTCAAAGAGAAGCAAGGCATTGAGAAGTTGATTGACGAGCGAGGTCGCGAAAGCGCATATCTACGGGCGACAATACTAACGAAAGATAGAGCGATTCAAAAGCAACTTAAAGAGATTGACCAATTGAAAACGCTTGACACGAAGATTAAGATAGTCAACCATACGCAGATAGATACGTTAATTCTTGAACTTCACGATACTACGCTGATAACATCAAATGATACTATCAAATATCAAAAATTTGGTTATTCAGAAAAGTGGTTTTCGCTAAATGGTAAAGTTCAAGAAAAGCAATTGATAATTGATTCGCTAAAGATTCATAATGAATACACTATCGAAGTAGGGGATGCAAAAGCGGGGTTATTAAAAAGAGAAAAAAGAGTTTATGTAAGAAATGAAAACCCTTACACTTCGACTGACGATTTGAAGTTTTTCATTTTGGAAGACAAAAGAAAGTGGTATCAAAGAGATGGATGGAAAATAATTGGTACTGCGGTAGTTACAACTTTACTTGTACGAAACATTTAAGAAACTTATGGCGAGTCAAAAATCAATAGATACACTAAAAAACTACATTGATAACCGAAAGGCAAGTGGTCATTCGTATAGAGGTTATCCCGTGTATGCTCCATCGCAAAACGAACTCAATAAGTTGGGTCAAGTGGCTGATAAATATGGTATCCCTTTCGAATGGTTAGCAAACCTTATCAATCACGAAACTGCGGGTACTTGGAATCCCGCAATACAAAATTCGATTGGTGCTACGGGATTAATTCAATTTATTCCTTCAACCGCTTTAGGATATGGAGTAAACGTGAATCAATTGGCTCAAATGAGTTTTCTTCAGCAGTTGGATTATGTGGATGCTTATCTTGCTCGGAATTTAAGAAGAGTATTGAATGAAAACGGAAAAGTATCCGATACTTTCAATCAGACTGATTTGTTTATGACAATCTTCTATCCCGTAGCCGTTGGGAAGCCAAATTATACTTTCCCCGTGAATGTACAAGTTGCGAATAGCGGAATCCGCACACCACAAGATTATACATTTCGCGCTTTGCGTAATCCGCCCTTTCCTTTAGAAAATTACCCAAGCAGTTTCAAAGAGTATCTTGAAAGATATGGTGACACTACGGGAAGTTTACTAAATCCAAATCGTAAATGGTGGGTAGTGCCGACTATCGTTGTTACTTTTGGGGTAATAACAACAATGATTGTTTATTTATACAAAAAGAGAAAAAATGGCTGATAAAGGAAGTAACAATTGGTTATGGTGGTCAATCGGGGGTATTGCTACTCTTGGATTGGGTTTGGGTATTTACTATTATATTAAAGCGCAAGAAGAGGAGCAACAAAAAAAGAATGAGGAATCATCAACTCCACCTATCTCAAGTGGTGGTGGAAATGTTGCTCCCGCTACAAATCCTACACCCGCTCCGCAACCTACAAATGAAGTTCTTTTACCTAAAGCAACACCTTTTACATCTATTGAACAAGGGAATGCGTTTCGTCAATGGGTAAACGCAAAAGACCCCGCTTTCGCAAAAAAGATTGAATTAGCACCTTTTTCAAGTTCTACTAATTCATTCAACAACAATTTTATTCAATTAGCGTGGTCAAAATATGGCGATGCTTATTACACCGAAAATGCTTCTAATTTAGGTTTTGCAATGCGTACTGCTACGGGAGCAACGCAAATCAATGGCGGTGTTATTTGGAAATCAAGTGATGCAATACCAAGAGGTGAAGTGACTATGTATACCGATGGTAAGATAACTGCTAACGCAATCAATTCTCAAGGAGCGCAAACCAAATTCATTCAAGGCGGGTGGTATAGAAGCGGAAGCACATATAAGTTAATGATTGGGGGAGCAGAATACTCTTCGGGACTTTTGGGTTTAAGAAATGATTTTTGGAATATCCTAAAGAAAGCGGGTATATTCAATGATTCAACCAATACTTACTCGGCATTTGTTAACGCAGATGGTCGCGGTGCTTCGGTATTCGGTGTTAACGGAGGCGAAGGTGGAATTTCTCAAGATATGATGCTATAATGAGTAAGACAACTGCATTTGGTAAAAAAGAGGTCTTTCAGTTTGGATTACTGATTGGCTTTTTCTTTTTGGGTTACTATATGTGGATGTCGCGTGATATTCTTGCGGTTAAAAGAGCGATAAACAAACTACCCGACAACCTTCAATCAATTTACAAATCGTTAAAAGATAAGGGATACAAACCCGAAACATCACCCGTTTCTTTTTCGGGGTTTTTCGTGAAGTTTATATCGGGAGATGTGCAAGTTTTGATTAACGCAAATGAAACCATAACATTCATTTACGATACAACAAAGCCACCCTATGTGGCTGAATATCAAAATGGGGTTCTGATAGGCAAAAACGGAATTGTCGCAGACAATGATATAGTAAGTGCAATTTTACAAATAATAGAAAACAAAGACTACGAATGAAAAACAAAGGTCTAATAATTGGCGGTATCGCCATTGTCGCAATAGGTGGATTCCTATGGATGCGCAGAAGAAATCAAATGGCTGAAGAGAGTGGCGAAACCACATCAGAAAGTAAGTCAGACTCACCAAGTTCAGATTTGCCCGTTAAAGGAAGCGGAACACCCGTAGTTCCCGTTGGAGGTTCAGTAGCACCTATACCCGCAAATGTTGTTCCTATGGACTTGCCTTTCAAAGCAATCAACAATGCGGTTGATTTGAACGGAACGAAATTATCTGCTGACATTCAATTGGTAGGTGCGGGTAATGCTCGTCTTGCAAAAGTTACAAGAGCCATAGCGGCTTTAAACTCGGTAGGTCGTTCAGTTCTTAACTACATTTCTGAAACGGACTCTTTACAAAGAGCAACTCCCGAATTCAAAAAAGGACTTGATGCAAAAGTAGGAACGGGAGCAAGTAATGATAACTATGCAGAAAGACTTGTTACATATTTAAGAGATAATTCGCGCAATTGGAATACCGCGAACATACAACCATTCCCTACATCTGCTTCTGCAAGTTTCAACGGAAGTCGTATGGATTGTGAAAACGAAGATTTCGCTTTTAACGGACACACCTTTTAATATGGAAGAGAAATTTTGGACAAGCGGAACGATTGTAAGACTATCGCTTTTAGCGGTGGCTATCGTTTTAATAGTGAATTACGAAAGAAACAAGAAAAAAGAAAATGGATAAAAAGTACATCTATTGGGGATTAGGTCTTGTCGCGGTAGGCGGTTTGGCTTATTATTTTATGTCGGGTATGTCAAGTGGTGCAAAATCACTTGATAGCGGTGCTTCAAACGAACCTCTAACTGATGGAGCAAATTCTTCAGCGACAACTGCAAGTACATCTTTAGATGAAACTCTTGGTGCTTTGTTTACAACTGCGGGTTCAAGCAAAAAGCAAATTCGTGTTAACTGCCGAGTAGAAGCAAGGAATCGCGGTCTTCGCGGAAGAGAGAGAAGAGAATTCCGTAGAGAATGTAAACGCAACGGAGGTTTTGACGATGGAGCGGAAGATTTCTTGGGAGCAAGTGGTAATTCGGGATTCGGATGCACTACTGCTAACGGAATGGTTGGTAGTTGGGTAAACGTACCGCAAGGAACATTCCCCGAAACCTACAAGAGAACTTGCGTATCAAGAGGATTCAGAGATAGAGCATAAAAATTATGGAAGGAAGTACATCAGCACCAATTGCGGAAGGCGGTTCAACTGCTCAAGATAACTCTTGGATAGCACTCACTTTGGGTGCTATTGGTATTTACTTACTCTTCAGAAACAAAAAGAAAAAAACTACTGAAAGCGATTCAAAAAGCAACAAACTTGATTCGTATTCAAAGTTCAAGTCAACCCCTATGGGAAGCAACATTGATGCTCAATTGAAAGACGAAGGAATTCAGTTAAGCGCAAGTCAAATTGAAAAACTTGACAAGTGTCTGCAAGGACTATCAGAAGAAGAGTATAAGATTATTGAAAAGGCAAGTCAATTTGTGAAAAAAGAAGACTTGTATAAAGCAATGGACAAAGAAGAGATGAAAATCTTTATGCCCGTTAGAAAGAAAATTATGGACTGCGTTGACGATGTGTTAAACGCTTAAAAACAAAGAAAATGGCAAACGAGTATTTCAACAAGATGAACAAGGCAAGAAAAGAAGGCGCAAAGTCTTTTACGCATAATGGTAAAACCTATGTATCATCCAAGACCAAAACGGGAATGATTGTTTACAAAGAAAAAAAATAATAAAATGAAATTAGATAAACAAACAATAATGCTTTTTGGTGGCGGATTAGTTCTTGGCTACCTAATTTGCAAATTCACCACTAAAAGCGATGCACCCGTTTCGTTTAGTTCGGATGGTTTAATGAGAGCGGGAAGTAGTTCACCTCAACCAACACAAATGGGTTCAACACCTCTTTTTGGAGGTACGGGTATGTTGTATCCTAAATCAAGAAGAAGAAACTAAAATATGAAAATAGATTCAAAAAAAATATTAACCATCGGTGCGGGAGCAGTCGTTGGTTATTTAATTTTCTGCAAGTTTATGAAACGTGCGGGAGCAAAATCTTTAGAAGAAGGCGCATCATCTGAAGGTGGTAGCGGTGGCGGTGGTGGTATTTTTGGCGGTGGTGGTGGTAGTGTTCCATTACCTCCCGTAGCGAATCCTCCATACTTTTTACAACAAAACATAACTCCCCCTCAAGGGTATGTTGTTGTTGGACAAGGAGGTCTTCTTGCTCCGACTTCGGGATTAGACCCAAATAAACCTTCTCAATCAGTTGTTCCTATTTCAAATGTTCCAACTCAAAGAGAAAATCCTACACCTACTCCAACACCAACTACAACGACAACTCAAAGTGCTTTACAAACAAGACCATCCGTTGTGTCGGCAAGTAAGTTTACTGATTTTGATGGGACACAAAATTTTCAAGACGCATTACTATAAAATATGGCTCAATATTTAATTAAAAGAACAATCTTTTTAACTCCAAAATCAAGGATTGAGGGGTCAAAAGCATTAGAGCCAATTCCTAATCGCGTAGTGCTTAAAAAGGGTGAAAAATTTGAGGGTACTATTTTACCTTCTACTGACTCAAGTGTAGAGTCAATTTTGTCGTTTACATATAATGGTTATGTATTCGAAAAACCTTATGGCGGTACTGACCCTTACGCAAAGATGAATAAACAAGACTTGGTTCTTGTAGGAACTCCCGAAGCATTTTTAATTAACCCACCACAAGGTAGAGCAATACCAATCGGTCAAAATTCAAATACAACTATGGATACAAGCAAATCAACAAGCGCAACAAGCATTTTCCAATTCAAAGACAAACTACACGCGGGAGTAACTCTCGTTGGTGTGGCTTTCGGTGTTTACTACGCTTACAAGACAAAAGCAAGTATTCCAAAATATATTGGTTACGCTCTTGGAGCGGGGGCGGTAGGATTTATTCTTGGTAGCGTTGCAAGTTCTTTTGCAATGCAAACTCCCGTAAAACAAATTAAGGAAGATACCATTGTTCCCGAAGGTGCTAAACCCGCTTTTGAAGGTACTATCACTCCAAATCTCGGACACAAAGGTGGTAAATTAGATATCAGCATTGAAGATGGTACTATGAATCAACAAATGAACTCAATTTTATAAAATATGAATCAGAAAGATTTACTTTTAGTAGGCGGTGGTTTAGTTGCGGGTTATGTAATCTGCAAAATGATGAATCGCAATTCAGATTCAATGTCATTCTCGTTAAGTGGAGAAGATAAGACTATTTCGGAAGGCAGAGGATATGAAGGTCAACAATTCAAATTTAACGGGAAAGGAGTTGCTTTAACGGGTAATGATGTCAATCAATATTTTGCAAAACAAAATGCACAAAGATTTTTGAATCAAAAATTTGGATTAACGGGCAAATCAGAAAAAATTATTTTAAGTCCAAATCCTAATTTAGCATCTCACGGAACTTACGAAATTTCAGACTCTCCCAACGCAATACAATTTTTGCAAACAACATTAACAATTAGTCGAGAGGGAAGAGGCTCAAGAAGAATTTGGCTTCCCGCAGAGTCATTAGTAAAAATTTAATAATTAAAAAAAATGAACGATAAAATCAATTACAAAAGCGCACAATACATTCTTGGAAGTGTTGGTACATTAGGCGGACTATACTATGCTTTTTCTAACAAGAAAGGAGCGTGGGCATATCTTGGTTTCGCTTTACTTGGTGGAATAGCGGGAAGCATTATTGGTGGTCTTTATGATAACTCAATAAAACCCGCTTTGAAGTCGCTTCCAAAATCAGAGAATGATGCAAAGAACGACCTTGCACAAGTTCAAACCACACGACCTATGCAACCATCTCCCGTTAGCATTGAAGGCGAAGCGATGGATGCACAAATGAAGAACTTCTTGTAAATTCTACATAAGTTATTTTGATTTGGTTTAGGAATGCTGACTTGATGTCGGCATTTCTTATTTTTGCATTATGGATATAAAAAACAACCAATATTATCACCGATTCAAAGAGATTCTCTCCGACCCAACCAATAAACTGATAAAAAGAGTAAAAGGAGCGGGAACAATCGAAAATGGAATCGTTACTATGTACAACGACTTGAAGGTGTACAAAAATTGCTATTACGATGAGTTTAGCGACATTTTTTGGCTCAATGGGGGTATTCACGAACCGCAAGAAGAATACTTGTTCAATTCGACTCTTTCGAAGATTAGAAAGAAATCTCCCGTGATGTTAGAACTCGGAAGTTATTGGGGTTTCTACTCAATGTCTTTGCTAAAGAAAAAACCCGAAGCAAAGTGCTACTGCATCGAAGCGGGAGAGAGAGAAATGCAAAGCGGTAAAGCAAACTTCGAATTGAATAATATGGAAGCCGAATTCACACTCGGTGCAGTTGGAAACAACGGGATAAGAGTTGACGACTTTTTAAGCGAAAGGGGTGTTACTCACTTGGATATTTTACACTCGGATATTCAAGGTTACGAAGCGCAGATGCTATCGGGTGCAAGAGAATATTTTTTAGCCAAAGCAATTGACTACGTTTTCATTTCAACACATAGCCAAGAATTGCATTCTACTTGCTTGGACTTTTTGAAAGATGTGGAGTATAATGTTGTCGCAAGTGTTGACCTTGACGAAACATTTTCGTGTGATGGTCTTATTGTGGCGCAGAACCCAAGACTTGCTTTCAAACCAATTGAATTCCCGAAAAGAAGTGAAACATCTCTGATTTCAGATTCGGAAGTAGAAGAACTTATTCAAAAAACGCGAAGTTAGTCGGCATTAAGTATGTTTTATTCCCATAGAGTCGTATATTTGCAGAAGTCTAATAAGGGGGTTTCCATTCCCCGAAGTTTGATTGAGATTGATTACAACAAAGAGTCCCCAAACGTGGGGACTTTTTGCGTTAATCGGGGTCGGTTGTTGTTCCGATAGTGTTGTAGTCAATTCCTAAAGAATCGCACTTGACTCGGAGCAAAGAGTCGCAATTACCTTTGACAATTCCGCTTTGCGGTTTCGGCTTTACTTCAAACCACGAAGATGGCTCAAGATGCATCAAAACAATGTGTATCAAAGCACCTAAAAGAACGACAAGGTAAACAAGAAATATGCTACATCCAATTCTTGCTATTTTAGTTTCCCTTACTTCTTCCATTGCTCTACATCGTTAAATTTGTACTCATAGTAACGCTTATCGAAAGCGCATCTTTGCTCAACTAAAATGTTCTTGTCACGAAGTTCTTTCAAACCTTTGCGAACCATCTGATAAGAGTAGCCACCTACATTCGCTCCTATTGCTTCAGCACTTTGCATTAAAGTGTCTTTTTTTGATTCATCGTACTCATTGGTGAGGTACAACATCACTCGGAGCGAAACGAGGTTCATTTCGCCCTTATTGGAGTATTCAGCAACCTTCTTCATTCGCTGATTGAATTGCTCTGCATTCATTACCATTCGCTTTGATTCGTTACGCAAAAATTACTTCCAACGTAAGCACTCATCCAAACGTCTTGGTCGAAGCAAAACTTCTTCTTATTACCCGAACAATCATTACGGATTTCCAACCAATAGCACCCGTTGTCAATACCATCGTTGGCTATTGTTCCGCAGTTACATTGTTTGTTTTCTTTCTCGCAACTCATAAGTGCGATTGATAAAAATAGGATGCTGATAACTTTTTTCATTTTGTTTTTATTTAGATGTATAATTTATTGTTTTTTAGTGAATTACCCTTCAAAATCAAGATTGAAAAGTGATGGTTTATTTGGTGATTTTGTAAGCGGATTATTCTCTTCTTCGATGCGTAGTGCTTCGACTACTTCCACCGCTTCCGAATCGCTAACGAGCATCTTGAAGTGTCGCTTGATAACTGACTTCTTCACCATCTCTTCCTCCCAAGTGTTCCAAGCGGAAAACGAACTTGACGAACCTTCGCTCATACGCTTTACCTTTTCGATTTCCCAATAGGGCATATAGCAGAACACCACATCATTACTCGGCAGTACCGCACGGCTATAACACCCGATAATGATTCGTTTCTTCTGCTCCGCTTCCGTTCTTGCGTAGTAGGGGGTATGGTTGATTTCTCCCGAAGCGGGGTTGTGCGAAAAGTCTTCGTCTTGGAACACCACATAAGCATCAATGTACTTGCACCCACCGCTCTTCTTCAGAATCGTGATAAGACCCATATAAGAGATGTCAAGACAAGCAACTCCTTTGCGGGGAACGAGATAAGAAAGTTTTAGATTCGGATTTAGCGTTACGTTCGCTCTGCTACCATTCACAATAGCATCTATAACGCTCTGCACGGAGCATTTTTGAAGTTCTTTGTTCTTGGAGATGATTTGTATCGCGTAACTGATTTCACGCTCCGCTTCCTTTTGTCCAATAAGCGCAATGCACTTCTGAAAAGCATCTGCAATACCTTTCTGCATTGGTGCGGGTAGTTTGCTGACTACTTCCGCTTTAATTAGTTCCTCTGAATTTTTCATAAGATGAGATTATTTGATTAACATATTTGACTTCTTGTCTGATTCGCTCTTTGTTATCTTGTTGCATCACTTCAATGCTTACATAGTAATCTTCGATGAACATAGAGGTCTTTTTCTTGCGATATTTCATCGTAGAGTATTCCTCCATCCCTTTTTCAAGATAGTTCAATAAAAGCGTTTGATAGGTGCGTAGATAGGCGATGTAGTTTAGTAGACTTGTATTGTTTTCACAAGTGGTACATCTATTTTGTGTTGGCAAGTTTGGTTTAGTGGACATTCGTTACATCTTTTAAGGTTTGGAAATGCTAATTCTTCTTTCGTCTTATGGACAAATACATTATTGAAATAGTGGTAAGCCACATCTAACTGCTCTTGGTGTTTGTCAAGGCGGTCTTCGTCAACTTCTACTTTGTAAATCTTCACCGCGTTTTCATCGGTCGTGCTGAATACAAAAAAGTAAAAAGGAATGTTCGGCTCTCCCCACTCTTCACGGGCAAGTAACTTATACTGCACGGCTTGAATGGTTAGGTATTGCGCAATAGGGTTGTCGGGGTTTTCGAATTTATCTTCGTGCCACCCGAACTCACTCCACTTATCGTCAATCTTACCCGTTGACTTTACGTCAATAATACATCTTTCATTATCCCAAGTAGCGTTAATATCGGTGATACCCGAATACTTATCGTGGTTAAAAACATATCCCGTTTCATCAATTTGAATTTCATAGCGGTCAATGATTCGCTTGAAATTTTCGACTTGCACTTCCATTCTGCGGTACTCGGCAGATAGTCCACCGCCCTTGAGCGTTTTCGCTACGGGAACGATTCCGCTACGGGGTATCTGACCCGTGCATTGGTATTCAAACCAATTACCCAAATCCATAGCATCGCTTGATGGGGTTTCAAGTGCATTCACATACTGCTCATAGATTTTGATTCCGCACTCTTCGCCCTTCTTAAAGTTGTATAGTGCTTTAAGGAGCGACTGACTGACTTTTACTTTTTTGATTGTATCTTCCATATAGTTGTTTGGTTAATTCCAAATTAGTTAGTTAGTTAATCAGAGGGTGGCTTCGGCTACCCTTTGTTTTTCGTCATAAATCTTCGTAAAGAAGTTAATATCGCGAGTTCCCGCATACATTGTTTTTATCTTCATATCCTTGTAGTCAAACCAAGTGATATTCCTTGAGTCAAATGTTTTGAATTCTATCGTGTGATTCTTGTAGTGAAAGCCACGCTCTTTAAGAAACTCTTGTGCATCTTTCATCCTATCAATAGATACAAATAGGCAATCAGTCAAGAACATATACCAATCGTCACCAAAGAACTTGAATGAATCAATCATCAGTTGGTGTGTGTGGTATATGATATTCCAATAAAAAGGAGAGTATGTTTGATGTTGTGCGGTGTCAAAAGATGTATCAATGCACTCACCATCTTTATACGTCTTAATCATCGGTAATTTATTCAAGCATCCGATAGCGATAAGCAAACCCTTTTTCTTTTTGGTATTCAGACCACGCTCAAAGAGAGTATCGGAAATGTACCCCAACTTATGAGCGACAAACCAATAACAAGCGTTTATGTCCACTCCGACAATCGGTTTACGCTTCCCGCTCAAAACCTTTCTGATAGCCGAAAAATTGAATGTTTGCACTTGTGTGGGTTCTACTTGCGGTGGTGTACCATTCTTTTCGATATAAGCGTCTATTTCGCGTCTTACCATCATAACGAGGAATGCACCTTCGACAAGATTCTGCGCACCCTTCCTCCCAAAGTAATTTAGTTTGTAGCCATTGGGCATAATAATCTTTCGTGAAAGACCCGTAGATACGATTTGAAAAGACTGCTTACTCTTTCGCGCATACTCAAGAGCGGTTTTATATCTTTCTAAATCGCCACTACTAAAATTCTGCTTGATTTGTTTAGACATTAGAATTTAATAAACATTTGATGAAAGTGATTAACACCACCAAATATACTAACTTTTCTAATAACGTAGGTAAAATGTTAATAAGTTTGTTTACCTCTTTTGCTTCCTTTTTCCTTTCAGAGAAGTTCTTCATCTTGAAATAGTTTAGGAATGTCTTCGTAGGATGGCTCTTTGCGGTCTTCGATAACACGCTCTCCTACTTTCTCTACAACAAATCGGAAATACCTTTCGTGTTCGTCAATACGCTTTTCAATCGGTGTCATTCGGATAAGAATTAGATTGCCCGTTTCCTTGCAGAACATTTTAGCGAATGCGGTAGTAGGCGGGTATTCCGTATTAAGGTACATTGACATATTCCAATTCCAATCGGCATCAAGTTCACATAAGAATTCTTGCAAACGCTCAATGTACTTGCCCTTGAACTTCTTGGTTAGGTAGTTTTGTTTTTTTCTCATCCGTACAAAAATAAAAAACCCCCGCGAATTGCGGGGATTCTTTTGTAATCAAAAACAAACACACACAAAAAATCAGTAGGGGGGTGTCAAGTCCTCATCGTCTTCTTCTTCCATCGGTTCACGGATGGCGAAAGCAATAACGCTTGATAGAACCATATCATCCCAAGTAATTTCTTTCTTTATATATTTCTCCAATCGTTTCTGCGCCCGTAATAGACTGAACTGAATAGTCACAAAGTCTATGACAAAAAGAATCCAAAGTAACACTACGGGTAGAGCGGGTATGAAAAATGTCCATAGGTCGGCATCACCGAACATTATGAAAATCACACTCACAAGCGAACTCCAAAAAAGGTATGGTTTGATTAGGTTATTTACTCTAAAGTAAAAGGTCACAAATCCAATGGTCTTCAACTCTTGCAGAGTAATTTCTACAAGGTCGGTAATCTCTTGAACTTCATACTTCTCTTGAAGAATGGTCAATGGGTTTTCTTTTTTATTCATTGTTTTTAGGTTTTAGAATATCTTCGAATATATTCATTCCCGTTCGCTCAAATATCTTTCCCGCCACAAATGCGGAATGCAATTGCTCCTTCGTGAATCGCGCTTCTACACCATCGCGATAACCTTGCTCATACCCGTGAGCGAAGATGGACATATCCGCTTCGAAGATTAGCGGTTCGCTTTTCTTCTTGGCTAATTCTTTTAGTTCTTTGTCAGTCATCGGTCAAAGATATTAAAGGTCGTTGATTCCACCTCGCACATCTTTCTCTTGGTCTTTACGGAGTTTGTAATGCTCCCCGCGAAGGTCTTCATTTGTCTTCTGAATCAGTCTTCTTGCTCGGCAGATGGTTTCGGGTACGGCTATGTTAGGATTGTCAATGCACATCTTCATCCAATCGTGCAAATTGATTTCCTTCATACGCTCAACACTCCCTATTTGTTCCATCCAAATATGGGCAACCAACTTGGTGTCGCAGTCGCGATATGCGGGGAATCGCCTCAAGAGCGACTCAACCCGTTTCTGCATATCTTTTATTTTAGTTAATGCTATTGACATTTTGAAAAATAGTTTTAGTATTTTATCCGAAAGTAATCTCGCCCATTGTGGCTATCTGAAAGAAGACATCAGCATCGTCAGCATCGTAGTTCTCTTGTATCAGATTCAAGTAGGTTTCGGGGTATTGAGAGCATATCTTTTCGAATGCAGTCTTGATGGTGGTAAGGTTCACTTCACCAAGTAGTACCCCCTCTTCCTCTGCATCCATTACGCGAAGATTGATGCGGTCATACCAAATCATTTTGGCTACCTTAACCGAAAGCGGTTCACCCGCATACTTTTCCTTCGGTACACCCGTATCGTTTAGGTCAAGCATATACCAATAGTTGCTCCCACCCTCAAGGGCGGTTACTAAAATCCCTTCGAAAAGGTCATAAGAGATTTCTTGTCTTGCGACAATTCCAAGTTTGTTGTTAGTCATTTTTTTTAGTTTTAATTATTGCTCACTTTGTAAATCCCAAGTGAAGTGTGTTTTTTACTCACCTCAATCAAATCTTTTTTCTTTAGAACAAATATTTTAGTTGTTTTGTCCGTAGGTCTTTTTAACGCTTCTAAAATATTGGTATCAAACCAATCTGAATTTCCCGTATTAAAGCCAATCACTTCATCTTTTTTGGGGGTTCTTATTAGCGCAAGTTTGTCATCCAAGAATTTGTAATAATCTTCCACCATTTGTATCAAAACATTTGTGTTTTTTGGATTTGATAAATATTCAGAATTCTTAATCAATGTGATTTGCAGACCATCTTTTTTTAATCTTCGTAGATTCAATTTTATTCTATCAAAAACCAACAATATATATTGCATTTCGATTGTTTCGGTATTCCCTATTCTATCTTCAAAAATTAAGGTGTACTTGTCAGTCATTTTTTTTAGTTTTGGTTGGTTTTACATATTGTCTTTCCACGATAGCGGGTTTCAATTTTCCCGACATCATTTCCAATGTTTCCAATTGGATTTGTTCGCAGTACCCCAATAGTTCAAATGGACTGAACCCTATGTTCTCTCTAAACATAACAACTTCACCATTGGAATAGGTGGTAAGTTTGAATGTGTGAATCTTCTCACTCACGATTGTTTTTTCTTTTTTAGCCATTTCAGTCTTCGATTTGGTGTGAATAGTAAGTTTGAGATTCAAGTTCGCGGGTATCCGTGTCGAACTTCGAAGCGATTGCCCAAGCAACGAGCATACACGCTATAAAAAGGAATGTTTTCTTCATAGTGGTAGGTTATCTTAAAAGTGTTACGATGTGTCCAAAATGCTTGTCAAAAGTCGCTACAAGATGCTCATAGTCGCTTTCCATCATTTCAGCGACAATAGGTTTGCTATCTATTCCTAATTGCTTCGCTAAATTGTCAGCAGTTCCAAGCAAGTAGAATGCGTTCCCTTGCGACCCCGTAAGGTCAATTTCGATTCCTCTTTGAAGAGATGATTTTTCCTTAATCATTGTGATTGGTTTTGATTGATTACAATGAGCGTTGTGGATGCGCTCCCCCCGTGTGTGATTGAAATTAGTGTGAATAAACAAGGTTAAAATCTTCGGTTACAAATTCATTAAAAATAGCATCTATTTTTTTTGTTCCGTATTGAAAATGCTCCAACACACCATCAGCAAAAATGTAATAGCAATCACCGAATACATTATGCGTAAGTGTAACTAATTGTATTTGTTTACCATTAACGCTTTTTTCAATTTTAGCGGTTCTTTCAGTTGGTTGATTAACAAATACATTTTCCATTGTTTTTTCAGTTGCTTTCATTTGATTGAGTTTTTGTTTGTTTTTGATTACTCCGCAAACATACAACTAATTTCTTTAGAAGCAAATATTTCTTCAATAAAAGTTATTAACAAAGATAAGTTAGTATGTGAATTACCGAATGAAAGCCATAACCACTACGCTTCCCCAAGAATAACCGATGGACAACGCAATAGCCATTTTAATGCGCTCATTCCAATTCTTGCTATCCAACATATACCCCGCGAACGGAAGTGCAAGGAATGGTCGTATAAACGCAAATCCAATCATAGCAGTAGTATCTTTTTCGGCTACCGCAGTAATGTAGAACGTAGAAAAGATTTCGGTAGCGAATGCGCTCAAGAAGATTATCAGATATTTCCGCATCGTGTAACAAATTTAGAGAACTATTGTTACGCATAGTGTCACAATTCTATGAAAAATAGTGTCGCAATCATTATCCAACATTTGCCACTAATTCAAAATATTGTCTTTTGTTTGGTGGTTTGAGCAGAGAACTTTTGTCACAATTTTAGCAAACTTTTGTGACAACCAAAGAGAGTTGATTCGGTTTACCCCAACCGAGATTGAACGAAATCCCAATTGATTACATTGAAGATGTCTTTAACGTAATTGTCACGAAAGGATTTATGCTTGAGGTAGTAAGCGTGTTCCCAAACATCAATACCCAATAAGATAGTCAAGTTCTTGTTAAACATTAGCGGGTTGTCTTGATTCGCGGTAGTGATGATTTCAGTTCTGCCGAGTGGATGTTGCACCCACCATACCCATCCGCTACCAAAACGCTCTTGAGATTTAAGTAGGATTTCTTTTTGGAAATTTTTGTAGCCACCAAAATCTCTCTCCATCAAAAAATTAAGCGTTGGATAGTTTCTGCTTGAAAAGTTCTTTCCTCGTTGCGGAGGTGTAAGCATCATAAAAAAAAGAGAGTGATTGTAATACCCGCCCCCGTTGTTGCGCACGGCAGTTGACGATACATTCTCAATAAGTCGCTTTATTGGAATATATTGATTCCGCTTGGACACCGCTTTGTTAAGTTTGTCAATGTAACCCAAGTAATGATTGTTGTAGTGAACTTCCATTGTTTCAGTATCAATGTAAGGTTCTAAATCTGAAAACGAATAAGGGAGTTCTATCGGCTGATACATATCTTTTTTTTACAAAAATAAATGAAAAGGTGAAAAGAGATGGTTACAATTCGTAACCAACTTGTGATGCAACGGAAAGGGGTAGTCGGCATTTAATCTTTTCGTCAAGTTTACCGCACCAAAAACTTGACATACTTGTCGCAAGTATCGTAAACTTTTGCGACACATTAAAACTAATCAAAAGGTATCCCAACACCATATCGGTGTTTGCTTCCCGACATCCCCACCGCTCACGTTAAAAGTGAAATGCTCCATAGCATCCTCTGAAGACATCTCTCTCTCAAGAATCTCTATGAACTTGGCTACGGAGTAAATCAATCGCATCTGCGTTTCGTCATAACCAATCACGGCTTCGTCAAAACCATCCGCAATAAGAAACTCATCGTCTTGGTATCTATCAATTATAGACTGCAACATATTAGTCGGCATATTGTGTAAATGTAAAATGGCGGTTATTGACCACCAATAAAAAAATCATTTGAAGATGTGAACAAGTCAATACTCTCTTTTTTTGGAAAATACTTGCATCCACTATGTCCGTAATCAAAATGCTCTATCTTATAATACACTCTTGAAATATTAGTCATTTCCGCTTTGATGATGGGTGTAAGTATCTTCCGATAAATTAACCCCCTCTTCTCAACGTACTCCGATAATTTATTAGTTGTAAAGTCTTCGATGTAATTCATTCCGTATCTATGCTCCACGAAATCTTGACGATTAAACCTTCGACCAACAATTTCTCCATAGGTAATAATTATTCCTTTTTGGGCAATCTGCAAAGCAAAGTCAAAACACTCATAGGCACTACCAAATGGGTCAAGGTCAACAATATCGAATTTACTTTTTCTATGTTGGTATAAAAAATCCAAAGCATCAATTTTGTAATCTGCACCATCCACCGCAATGTCATTATCAACCACTCTTAAATCAGTATTGGTCTTCCACCAAGAAACACCACCACTATAAGCATCCAACAAACTCTCTGCTTTAATTTGATTCAAGAATTGTTTATTGTAATCATACTTCTGCTCTCTATGCTTGTCGTTGTAAGTGTCCAACTTCTTCATCAATTTATAAAACTTCCTATTGCAAGAATAGGCAGTTCTTTTCAGTTGTTTCGCAATATCTTCAAAAGAGAAACCTTGCTTTTTCATTTCAAGTAATTTGGTTACCTCCTCTTCGCTCCAACTTTTTGGTTCGGACTTTATAACACCATTCAATAAATGCTTATTGATTTTCATTTTCTACGAATCTATTTGATAAGTTAAAAATGAGCGTTGTGGATGCGCTCCCCCCGTAGTTCAATTTAGTAGTCGCCCTTGTTCACATCAATAGCATCCACGATGAAAGTTCCATCGGGGCGCATAGTGAACCAATCTTGCTTGTATGAGGGTTTGGTCACCTTCGTGATAAGAACCTCTCTATTGAGGCGTTTAGCGACCTCTAACGCTCTCTTCTTGATTGTCCTCAAGTCATACTCTTCGACAAATCCTAATGGGGTTTCAAAAGTGTACACTCTCATACTGATAACTTGTTTACGATTGATTGACAAAACGCTTCTGCTTCTGACTCGCTATTGAAGTCTGCAATGTTCACTCGCATAAATACCTCGCCAACGGAAATGATAAACTCCTTCTTTACAACGGGGTTTTTGAAGTAACTACATTTTGTGTTTGGTGTCATAACTTTGATTGATTGATTACAATGAGCGTTGTGGATGCGCTCCCCCCGTTAGTTGCTTTAATAGTCGCTCTGCGATAATAGAATCACATTGTCATTGGAGTAAGTCAAACTCACCCAATCAATTTGTGCGCTTCTAAACGCTTCTTCCTTTTCAAGTGGTTTAAGGCAAAGGTAGATAGCCACCTTCTTCGGGTTTCTACCCTTCCTTCCCGCTTTGCGGTAGTTCACGACTGCTTCTTTTAGGGAAAGACCTTTTCCCCAATAGCATCTCTCGTCAGTAACGACATACAAGATTTGCTCTTGATTTGCATTTAACTCTTTTGTTGTTTGCATATAGATTGATTTTGATTACCCCGCAAAGATACAAAGAAGTTCTTTAGAAGCAATACCAAAAATCAAAAAGTTATTAACAAAGATATGTTACTGCTCTTTGATATGCTCTTTCAAGAATCTGCGAAATGCTCGTCTTGAACGAACTCTATTCAGCCAATGGATTAAGTACCTCACCATAACTCCAAAGATACAAAAATGCGCCCCGTATGAAGTCATCTGCCTACTTGTTGTTGTTTTAAGTCGGCACATAAATAAATCCGTACTAAATCCGTACTAAAAAAACTTGCAAATTCAAAAAAAAATGTTATACACAAAAAAAATGGTCAGCCAAAAAGACCAACCATTCCGTAGTAAGTAAGAAAAATGTTAATTTGGAGCAGACTCGGATATGATTTTGTTTTTAAAAGGCAAGGCAACTAATCTTGCGGGTACTCCTAAAGCAAGTGCGCCAAGAATCCAATACCCAACATATCTTAAAGCACCTCCTCCCGTTCTTTTAGCGTATATAACACCTCCAATTGCACCGATTAAACCAACTGATGCGGTAACAAGGTCAATATTGGCTATTCGTGATTTCTGATTCTCGTTCATATAATTTGTTTTGTCAAAAATAAAAAAAAGTCGGCACATAAAAAAATAATCCGATGCAAGTCCACCACCACTCCTTCCCTCTCTCTCTTCCGAAGTGGTATCCAAGCACCCGCGTTACCCACCACCACCCGTCCTTCGCT
>Ga0315903_10000432_pt1 | contig 63264 bp, 85 predicted proteins | sample LakEriMetagenome_7_FD_203524 | JGI IMG/M metagenome (GOLD analysis project Ga0315903, IMG submission 203524) | Freshwater fungal communities from buoy surface, Lake Erie, Ohio, United States - Buoy 2 MA119 | ecosystem: Environmental > Aquatic > Freshwater > Lake | place: USA: Lake Erie, Ohio... | reverse complement strand
CCCGATTGGCGGTTTACCCACACCTGAATCGGTCTACCCTGCGTCAGCTTGTTTGGAATAGTCGCGTAGGTAGAGACGCTTATGCGGCTGATGTTGATGTCGGTCTGGTTAGAAATCTGTCCGGAATTAGTGCGAATAACATGTTCAAGAAGATCAACGGTATCAATAGGTAGATCATAGGTAACCTGCCCTTGCACAAGATTGATTGATCCCTGCTCAATAGTCCACAGGTTGATACCACGGTTTGCCCATTCCGTGATCAAGAAGTTCAGGGTTCTACGGGCAGTACGAAAATCGTAGCCAGTACGCAATTCCAAACCACAACGCTCAAACGCCTCTTCGAATATATCGTTGAGGTCGGGGTTGAACGCTGTTGTGTTGGTTGTAAAAGCCATTATCTAAACCTCGCGGTCTTCTGGGCTATGCGTTTTGGTTGCGCGACGAACTGCTTGCCACTTTTCTTCCCTGCCCGCTTTGCCTTCGTTGTGGCGGCATACTCGGCTGGGCTTAGTGCCTTGATCGCCTTTTCCGGGAGATACCTCTCCCCGGTCTTGGACGACGGTTTTCCGCTCTTGGTACGCCATTTCTGGTCTCCCCAGCTTTTAAGCGACTGTTGCGGGGCTTTCATACTAGTCCTTGTATCCGCCGCCAGCGGCTTTGTACTTCTTAGCCACCAACTGCGCTTTACGGGCTGACCACTGGCCTGCGCCCGTACCATGCGTTGCTGCGGCCTTTACCTGAGACACAATCCTCTTACGCAGCCCGGGCTTGGTGTAGTTACCAGCAGCATTGACCTTCCCACCTTCTTTGTACTGCGTGAAGTCGGTGTCATCCCGACGCTTTTTCTTTTTAGCGCCGGGCATTTTGGAAGGGTTAATTGCACCCATACCGCGTGAGGGCATCATTAGCACAGCTTCCCGCGAGTTTTACCACGTTGTGCGATACCGTCAGCACGAGAAGAAGCAGACTTAACTGCGCCGCCTTTTTTGTACCCTTTAACGTCCATACGAGCTTTCATTTGCTCGTCATCGTCTAGACTGGTCATTTGGTTGCTGCCAAGGGTTTTACCAACTGCGCGAACTGCGTCACCCATCCGATCAAGACCCTTATCCATAGCCCCGCTAACTGTACCGGGCGGGTTGAGTTTGAGTTCTTTTTCGTATTTAGCAACTTCACGGTTGTAAACTTTTTCACGTTTTCGTTCAGCAGCCGCAGCCTCTGCTTTGTTTAAAAGTCTTTTACGCTCGTCTATATTTTCTTTTGCTTCTTCTCTGTAACCCATCACAACCTCCTATTAGCAGTAGCCGCCTTTTTTCATACCTTTGCCGCCAGCCATTGTGACCATCGTGCCTTTGGTCTTGCCCTTGACAGCAACGCCATCACGGCTAGGAGCAGCGGTTTTCACAGCGCCCATCTTCGATGCGGTCATACCGCCAGCCGCCATCTTCTTGACCTTGCCACCTTTTTTCATGCCAGCCTCAGCCATCTCGTGCTTGATCATCGACTTAGGAGCGCCCTTTTTCTTCATGAACGCAAGCTCTTTACCAACCATCTTCTTTGACTCAGCCATACCGCCTCCTGATTTAGTGAACTCTTTCCCCACAGATTGAGGCACACCGGCCTTTTTAGCGAACGCAGGGTTGTGGGCAACCGCCTGCATAAACTTTTCCTGCTTTTTACTGACTGTTGGCATCTGGTTTTTTCCGGTTAGTTAAACCACGAACCGTATCGGATTCCCAGATACGAATGCTGAACCACGCAATAGTGACAATAGAAAGCACGTTTGGTAACCATCCAAGAATAACGCCCAACCCCGCAAGAATGGAGACGTTGTCCATCAAATCTGGTTCGATGTGGTCTTTTAACATTTCCACGCCCTCAATGATTTATTGATCCGGCTATTCGGGTCATTCGCGGTTTTAGCTGAAGTCAGCTTCTTCTTCATACCTTTCATCCGCGCACAGAACGAATCTCTACGTGGGCCACCTTCCGGCTGAGGTGCTTTCAGCCCGGGCTTACCCGGATTGGCTGCGTTATACGAGGCACGTCCTTTGGCGTTCAAGCCGCCTTTCTCGGACTTACCTTCCTTACGCTGCCATGCCGGGGTCTTAGCCATAGAACACCGTTGTGTGGAAGTTGGCGGGTAAGAACACACGTATACCGGTCTCAGCCAAAATACCTTCGCCGGGGACAGTGACGTTGTACGCTACAGGATCAGAAGCATCTGCCTGAAGTAGTACATCGTTCCAAACAGTTACGTTTCCGCTAGTGGCCCCGCTGTTGGCAACCGTGACGGTAAATGTGTTTGCGTCCGCCACTGTTTGCACTTGATAGGGGTTATCCGTCAAATCCCAGTCAAGATACGCCCAGTCACCTACAGCAAGACCGTGGTTTACCGCAGTTATGGTTGCGGTGGTTGTAGCACGTGCGTACGTACCAGCAATGCTTACATTGTCTACAAAGGTTGCATATCCAGTAGTCGCTGAAAGCGGGAACATAACCGCGCCTTTAATACGCGTGCGTGCATCAACCACTAACCCGCTTACAGAAGCGTGTTTTGATCTAACGTCATATTGCATAGCCATACGGCCTCCTCAATTAGACGTTCTGCTGACCAACCAGCGGATCGGCTACGAAGTAAGTGATGAAGCCGCCAACAGTACCAGCACCCGAAGTGTCGATAGTCACAGTAACGTAGGACAGTTCGCTAATAGCAGTGCGAGTCAAACCAGCGGTAATAGAACCAACAGCTGAGACGGTCACGTTATTACCGATAGCCGCGCCTGTAACGGTGCCGCTGGTGTAGCCGCGAGTACCAAGATCAACAGAGCCTGTGCCTGCGTCATTAATTTCCACAGACAACACAACTGCGCCTTCAGGAAGGATCAGGTCAGGAGCACCAGAAACAGAAGAGACTTTGACGTTAGTTGCAGTAGCAACAGATGCGTCAGCAATGTAGAACTGAGCAGCCATGACGCCGGAGCCACAATACGCGGTGCGAGTCTGATCGCCGCCGCCCGAACGCCAGATACTTTGGGTGGTAGAAAGTGCCATTTGAATTTTCCCTCATGCGGTTAGGTGCGCCGATCTGCATGAAGTCAGGCCGGGGAGCCTGTTCGAGCGCACCGGGTAATCCCCGGATTTACTGCCTTTATATACTACAAAAAGGGGGGCGTAAAGCCCCCCTTTTCTTACGCGCCTTGTGATCCGTACATACCCAACGGATCGCTCCATCCAAAGGAATAACGCTCTCTTGCTTTATATCTAACGTTGCCCGTATCGAAGTCCCCGTCCATTGACTGAGCCAGCGGGCTACGAACAAAGTGCTTCATGCCGTTTGGAACGTCAGTGGTCAGGAACCATGCGTTTGGATCGGTCAAGAAGTGGTTGAGCGTATAGCCTTCTGGGATCGAACCGTTGTTCTTCAGCGCGTTGATATCGTTGTCATTGGTGCCGACGCGGAGTTCGGTTTCCAACAGACGAGTAGCAACGAACTGGAGAGCAGGAGGAACGACCAGCTTACGTGGCTTAGCTGCGATCAGCAGGCCGCGTTCGTCGGTCCATGCTGCGATCTGGATCACAGCGTTTTCCAACGAGGTTTCGTTCAGGTCGGCAGGTGTCGAAGGGATGTTCGAATTGCTGCCGCCGCCAACCAGCGGGTGATTAGCCGAGAACAGAGGCACGCCGTCGCCGCCGTAGTACTGAGCGGAGTTGGTGAAGCCGTTGTTCAGGACAGCTGCTGCTTTGACCTGCTTGGTGTAGGACATAGCACGAGCCAGCGCCTTGGTATAACGAGCCGACAGGCTGTCATACAGGTTATCTTCGATGGCCTCTTCGGTCAGCGAGAAACCCAGTGCGATGGTTTCGTGGTTGTATCGAGCAGTCCAAGCTTCCTGACCGTTGTCGTACGCGATTGCAGAACCTTCGTTCTTAACCGGTGCGGCACTGAAGCCAGACAGTTTGGTTTCTTCTTCGAACGAACGCTCGGAAGTCTCGGTTTCGTAGATTTCCTTGTGCTCTTCGCCGTAGCGAGCGTACTCCATGCCGAACAAGGCGTTCAGGCCGGGGAGCAGCTCTTTCAGTAGTTGTGCGCGTGAAATAGCCATTATTCAGCTCCTTATACGTTGTCCGGACCGTTCGGGTTGAGGTACGAATGTCCGCCAGCCAAAGTTACCGACGCGGTTTCAGCCGTGAAGTCGATAGTAATGGTTGGGTATGGAGCATTCCACTTAACAATTACTTCGCTGTAGTTGCCGCTTGAATTGGTAGTCTCTTCAACAAGACCCACAACACGGAACGGAAGCGACTGCGTAGTATTGTTGCCCGAATCATAAGCACCAATATTCGAGTTACCCGAAATGGTGGAGTTCGAAGCTGGCTGGGAAATAGCGAGGTTGTCGCCCAGAATCGCGCCCGAAATCGGGGTGATCGTGGTCGAAGTAGCGCCGCCAGTCACAGCAACTTTGAACAGTTGGTCTGGATCATCTGCTACATAAGCCAGAATGTCCGAAGCAACAATGCCGCCCGGATAGTAGTTAGTAAACAACTTCTGACCAGTCGAAGGGTTGGTGTAGCTGCAACCAAGGAACACACCAACTACGCCTTGCGCCGTAACAGTGGTAGTGCCCGTTTCTTTAACAATAGTGCCGCCATCCAGACGAACGATGTCGCCGTTATAGATAGCAGTACCGTAGTTGCTTGCAATCGGGAGTTCACGAGTCTGGCCCGCGAACACCTGACCGCCGATCAGATTGATCGGTTTTAGCCCGTAGGGGGCATTTACAGTCGGATAAGCCATATTAAGCTCCAAAAGTTTGGTTAATTACCTTTTCCAAACGATGTAGAAGACTTCTTCTCAGAGAAAAGAGGCATTCGTGGATCGTTCTGGCGCATCAGGCTGTTGTCTACAGACTCCATCTGTCCTTCGGACTGTTGCTGATAGTAGCCATTACGCTGGTCCACCAGCTCCTGCGGAGTCTTGCAAAGCAACAACCCACCGACCTCGACGTTGTCCTTAAAGCGACTATTCGGGTCGATTAGCAGTTGAAATTTTGGTTGCTCTTCGATTTTGACCGGCTCCCAGCCTTCACGCAGCTTTGCGGAAAGGTTACGTGGGTCAGCGTTGTTCAAAGTCGAGACGCGAATCCATCTGTACGCGAAGCCGGGCTGCTTATCTGGTTCAGGGAGAAGCTCAGGTGGAGTCCACTGCTTGGGACGTTCCTGCACGGCACGAGTTTCAAGTTCACGAGTAAGTTTGTTTTCAGCCATTGTTGGCCTCCATTTTCATAAGTTCACGGGCGTATTGCTCAGGGCTGAGACCCAGCCGTTTGGCAATGTTCAACTGCGACTGCTTCAGCGTTATCTTTTTGGATGACGTGCTGCGGGTTGCAGGTGCAACGACCGTGGACGGCTTTTCTGTGCGCGAGGCAGGTTTAGATTCCTGCTGCGTAGAATCTTGGAAGTAGTCCGGGAAGCGTTGACGCATGGTTCCGTCAATCTTCTGCCAGTATTCGTCGGTGGACGTGTACTGATTTCCGTACTGTTTGACTAGCTTTTGGTGTAGCCCAAGTGCAAGACTAGTCATCTCCTCGTCTTGACCGAACCAAGTATTGCGCTCTTGCCACGCAACTGCCCTTGGGTCAGGACGAGCCACTGGGACTTCTGGACTACTTTGTACCTCTTTTTCGTCAAATTGTAAAGAAGGCACGTATTCTTTTGCTCTTTGCAACTTAAATTGAGCAGAATTTAACCGTTCTTGCGCTTCTATTAACTTATCGGTATCCCCGGCATCGTAGGCTTCCCGGTATGCTCGTTTAGCAGAATCCAGCTCCAACTCCGCAGCGGACTGGTAAGTTTCGATATAGGACTTCTCCCCCGCAGAAAGTTTTCCTTTAAGGGATTTGTTTTCCTCAATAATCCGTTTGGCGTACTCCTCCGCAGCCTGCCGTTCCCGCAGGGCTTGTTCTTTCTCCCTACGTTCGTCATGCCAAACCTTTTTCATCTGCTTGAGGCGGATTTTGACTTTCTCGGAGTAATCCTCCAGTTCGTCCCGCTCAAGCTCGTCAACAATCTCTTTGGGTAGGGGGGCTCGACCACGATCCTCTTCAGGAGTGTCGTCCTCTATTTCAAGCTGAAAATCATCTTTTTCAGCTTCTACCTTGCCGCCTTGCTTGGCTTCCTTTTCATCAGGAAACTCAAATTCAACTTTATCCATTCACTTCTCCTTATGCGCGACGAATGCCACGGGGGTCTTGAACAACAGCTTCCACCGTATCGTCGTTGATCATGCGGAACTCTTTGCCGTGAATCTTTAGGCGAGTGCCACTATTAGGACGAGCCAAAATGAAATCCCCCGGCTTACACCACGGGCCACTTGGGAAACGCTTTTCGTCTTTGTAGCAATCGGGGCCTAGCGATACGACAAAAAATACCGTAGCTAGTACTTCTTCGAAATGACGAGTTTGGTCTGCTTTAATCAGCCCGCTCTCGTACGCGTCTTCAATTTCCGGCAACGCAACGAGGATGTGATACCCCGAAGGTTGTGGTAATTGTTTGGCTTTCTCTTCTGCTGTCTGTGGTACTTCACCGCTTTCTGTAGCGATTAGTATTTCACTCATCGTTGTAACGCTCCATTTGGTCTGCAAGGTCCAAGATAAAACCTTCTGCGATGGATAGACCCCGTATCTCCCCGCAGATTGCGCGATACTCTGCGAAATCCTTCATCGTGCCCTCACTTACGGCATGAGCAAGCTGGGCTTGTTTGTCGTTAATACGTTCTTTGATGATCTCCAGTGTTTTGTCCACTGATTACTCCTTTGGTTTAGGGTTTGATGCAGGGCGTGCTGCTTCCCTACGATCTTTAGTTGCTTGTAAACCAAGTCGAACTCCTTCAGCTTCCATCTTAGCGTCAAGTTCTTGCTTGGAATGCGCGGTCTTAGCGGCTACCTGCAAGCCTGCAACTAGCTGTTGTGCAGCAATACGCTCGCGTTCAATCTGTGCTTTTTCGTTTTGTGCCGTAGCATCCAGTTGCAGTTTCTGCTCCTTGATGCCGACTTCACGTTCCTTGAGTTCCAATTCTTTCTGCTGCATTTGGACAATCGGGTCTTGCGCGGTTTGTTGTGCCTGCTGTTGTGCAGCTTCGGCTTGGTCCTTCTGTAACAACTTACCTGCCGCCATCGCCATCATGCGGCTAATCTCAACTTCCATCTCCTCTGGGATAGTGTCGCCTTCCTCGTAGTCAGGAATATCCAGCGGCACACCTAACTGCTCTTCGATCTGTTTGCGGTACTCGAATGCAACGTGTTCCGCAATATGAGCTTGCATCGCCGCCATAATCATCGGAGCCTGCGGGTTTTGGCCTACCAATTGCGCGATCTTTGGGTCTTGCATTGCTGCTATGTGCACTTGGATATGAGCTTCATGATCCTGATACAGGAACGCCTTGACCGGCTTCATGTTCAGAACCGCCATGTTCTCCGAGACCGGGTCTTTTGGTTTCTGATCTTCCGAAGCGGGGACAAGCTTGTGGATGTTCTTAATACCCAAGACCTCCAACATCTGCTTGTTCAGCTCGACCATGTCGTAGATTTGCGGATTGGCCTGAGCCATCTGCATGACCGCTTGGTACTGCACGACCTTCTGACTCATCGTTGCAGCGTTCGGGTCCGACACCGGGATCACATCGACGTTCTCGTAGTCTTGCTGACGTGCGCGACGTGGGCCTTCTTCTGGCTCGTAGCTGTACTCGGTCGGAGCATAAGCCGCGATGATGTTCTTCAGAAGCTTGAACTCCTGCTTCATCGCGAAGTGAATGCGAGCCTGAACAGCCGACATCACTTTCAGTTGACGCTCCAGCAGTGCTAATGTCGTTCCAACAGGAGCCTGTGCCGACATGTCGGACACCTGTAGATCAGCAGCAGCCGCGAAGCGACGACCCTCATCCACGATCTGGTCCATCAACTGCTTCAAGACCAGCGACGGCTCCTTGTATGGGAGCATCATAATGTTGTCGCGTATGGTGCCAGACGCTACATCGACATCACGGAACTCACCCGGAGCGATAGGCGTGTCGTCACCTTTAGTGCGCATGCCTTTGGTCTTCAGACCACCCGGCAAGTTAGACAGCGTGCCCGAGTCAACCAACTGACGCAGGATAGAAGTGCCGCTCTTAGCGTATGCACCGATTAAGTGGATCAGGCCGAAGTAGTAGAAGCCAAAGCCCGGAATGTAGCCGTAGTGAACGAAGTGCGTACGCTTCTGTTTAGTGTCGTCATCCGGCTCATAATTGCGGCGGATTGCCAATACAGTGTTCGTGCCCTTCTCGATAGTGACGATGTATGGCAGGGCTATGCCATCCTCATCTTCGTAACCTTTGAGGTTCAGGTTGACCTGCATCTCAAGCAACTTGTAGCGGTCATCCGCAGTAGCGCGGAAGCCCATCTTCTCAGCGATCTTTTTCTCTACATCATCTAGGGCATTAACCGGATCGCCCAAGTCAACATCACGGTAGAAGCCACCGACTTGTAATTTCTTTAGCTCATTCTCGGTCTTACGCATCACATGTGTTACACGAGGTGCGTTTTGCAAATTCTCTGAGCCGTAAGGCACCACCACATCTTCAGCCGGGACGAAGATAGAGACCTGACGCTCCAGCGACGGGTCGTAATAGACTTTCTTGAACGCGTTGCCTGACAACCCCAAGCCCCACAGCATGCGCTCATGCTCGCTGCGATATTCAGTCATCACTTCCGTGAGCTGATAGTTCATATCATTTTGAACCCTCTCGGCAGCTTCCTTCTTCGCTGTGGTCTCCTTTCCAATGATCTGCGTCTTAACCGGGCCACTCGCCGGGAAAGTCGCCATAATCGTCTCGGATTGGAACTTAACCAGAGCTTCTGATAAAAGGGGATGGTAAACACCGCAAGCTCCTTCCCAAGGTTCACTGCGCTCTTCGAGCTTCATACCCAATAGCTCAAGGCCATCGACATAGGTCTGCATCCAGTCTTTGCGACTAGCTACGTCATCCTCGTAGTCACTAATAAGTTCGCCTGCCAGACTCTCCAGCTCGTCCTCATCAATGAACTCAGCGAGGTTAGCGTTAAAGTCATCTGAAGTTTCTTTACCCGGCTCGATCTCAATCTCCATATCGCCCATGCCAATAGTCACTGACTCTGGGTCCTCGATCTCAATCTCCAGCACGGGCTCGTCCATTACACCTGCGTCCATACCGCCAAGTCCTAGCGGTGCGCGGTTCAATGCTTTGTCGATTGCCATAATCTATCCTTAGTAATACGCCTTCTTGCGCCTGAATTCTCTTACCTCTTCCGGCTCATCCAGTTCCGTCCGGAGGAAGCCACCCTTGCGGAAGCGCGACATGGCGAGGGATACCGAGTCCACATAGTCATCATGCTCCCCACCGGGGAAGGATGCCACCTCATCCACCACTTCTTCCGCCCACCTTGTGTTGGGTACCCAGACGCGCCCGGAGGCGAAGATGTCTGACACCGCATTTAATCTGCTGATCTTGTCGTTGCCCTTATTAGGCGTGAACTCCTGCACAGGCACACCCATCGCCCGCATCTCATATATTAGCGGTGCCCCGGTAGCTTTCTTCTCGATAATTATGGAGTCAGGCTCCCACTCCCGATACTCCTCCAGCGCCTTGCGTTTTAGCTCCGGAAACTCCATGCGCTTGCGGATAGCGTTTAAGAGGATGATATTAGCCTGCATAACCCCCGCCGAGTCCTCCTGATAGAAAACTCCCCATGTAGTACACGCACTGTAGTCGGCTCGATTGTGTTTCTCGAACGCCGTATCCCAGCTTTGCAAGGTGAATTCGCAGTACGGAGGGCTATCTTCCTCCCAGATTTGCCACCATTCCCGCTTCACAATCGCCGAACTGTCTGAGGTGGGCTGCTGCATGTACTGCGCCATCCATTTCTGGTTGGGCAGTTCGTTTCTGAGAGCTTGAAGTTCTGTTACCGACCAAAACTCAGGCCAAAGTGGGTTGCCAGAGGGCAAAATCGCCGGAAATTCGATCACCGTCCACTCATCGCCGTCTCTTTGGGCGGCAGACTTGATCACTTGCCCCGTCAAGTCCTTCTTTGACCAGCGCGTCATCACAATAATGATGGAGCCGCCCGGCTGTAGACGCTGACGAGGACCAGATGTGTACCACTCGTACGTCTTATCGTAGATTTCGGGGTTAATTTCGGCGAGCGCCGCCTCTTGTTCGCTGTGCGGGTCGTCAATAATCAGAATATCCGCGCCTTTACCGGTCACCGCACCACCAATACCGATAGCGAAGTAGTCACCGCCCTTGGATGTGTTCCATCGGCCCGCCGCTTTAGAGTCTGACTGGAGGTGCGTGTCCGGGAAAACCGACTTATATACGTCGCTGTCCACCAAGTTACGGACTTTTCGACCAAAACCCACCGCCAATTCGGCTGTGTGGGAGGTTTGAATCACCTTTTTGTGAGGAAAATTGCCCAGAAACCATGCTGGCAACAGATATGACGCGAATTCTGACTTGGTATGCCGTGGTGGCATGTTGATGATGAGTCGTTTGATCTCTCCGCGAGCCACCTTTTCAAACGCCTGAGCCATTCGGACATGGTGCGCTCCATTAATGAAAGAGGGCCAGACCTTATGGACAAACGCCATAAAGTTTGTTTTTGCCGTGTTGGCTTCCTTGCGAGTAGTCAACTCCTCCAGTAACTCTGCCGCCTTGATCTGGACTTCCTGCGGCAGGGCATTCAGTAGGGTCGGGTTACTCTTTATGGACTCCAACAGGCTCGGTGTCTGCTGGTTCGGGGTCATCTAAGGCTGCAAGTTCCGCATCAATATCGATCAGGGGTTTTGGATGCGCCGGGTCTTCCCCGTTCTCAATCACATCCGCGTTACCCATGTATTTCTCCAAGAGCGTCACTAGCTCGCCTTCAAGGTCGGCTGTGGTTTTTTGCTTGATGGTGATCTCCATCTGTTCGCTGAACAGATTCACACCTCTACGTTTGCCTAGCAGTTCTAGGGCTTTCAGTCTTACTTTGGGGTCTTCGTCTTCGGTTTCTTCAAGGAGCCGATTAGTGACGTAGTTGGCGATGCGGCGGTTTGCGCCTAAGAATTCGTGGTCGTAACTTGTCAGGAGTGCTTCAAGTTTCAGAATGGCACCGGGCGGTGTACGCACTACATTGAGCGGACGTTGTTCCGCGAATAGTTGGTGGGCTACCGCGCTGTCCTCGGTGGTCAGGGGTATCTCGCCCCCTGCTTCCAACAAACTTCTGATCGTCTCGCATGCCGTAGCTGCGCGTTCACGAAACTGCTCCACCTCCTCCGGTGTTACGTCCAGAGGTAGTGGTATGCCAACTTCAGGTGTGATGACGAGGGGCATAGGCAAATTGTCGTGTTCTGCTTTCGCAGATTTTTTACATACCCCCCGCCTAATGGAACCTAAATAAAAAGGCAAGGGGGGTGTTTCTATTTCGCGGAGTATAGCCGTGCTTGGGATTTTTGCAAGGGGTGGGGGTCTTTCTTTTAGGAAAGCTTGTTTCATGAAGTGCGGATTGGATGTGTGAAACACAGCGCAGCGGGGCGGGGGGAGTCCCATTCGCCAGCGCGGGGGGTAGGGGTACGGTGGGGTCGCGGGGTGGCGAAACTTACTGGCGGCCAGTAACTTTGCGGAAAGCTTGACAAGTGGAAAGCTTTATGAGACTATTTGCTTGCAGTACTTTTTATCAACTAAATAGGAGTTATCAAAATGACTACTAAAGCAAAACAAGGCGCTATCGCGCTCGCATCAATGGTTAATCAGATTCAGTCCGGCCTGAAGGCCGCGAAGACCAAGCAGGCCAAAGCAGGTAAGGCCGTTATCACTTTGTCAATTGACGAGCAGGTAAAGCTTGCACGCGAAGCGGGCCAAGCAAAAGGCGTCGAATTGTCGCAACGCGAGATATTCGACAAGGCCGCGAAGGCGTTGCGCGAAGCGAAGGCCGTTATTGGACAGGCGCGCACGTGCAAGGTAGCGAAAGCTTTTCTGGAAGGCCGATTCGGTAGCGATTCGAAGGTAGCAGCGTCAACCAAGGCCAACGCGCTAGCGGCCTTCCGTCGCGCAGTGGAAAGCGGAGCGGCCTACAATGAAAAGTACACTCCGAAGGCCGAGACCAAAAAAGGCGCGTCGCATGATGTTAAAACGGACAAGGCCGCAACGGACAAGGCCGAGACCAAAAAGGCCGCGACGCACGTCGAAGCGAGCGAAACCGCAACGACGTATCAGTGCACTATCGCTCGCAAGGGTAGCGCCAAAAAGGCCGCGCAGACTCTGCGCGATTTGATTAACAAAATGAAAAGCAGCGAGGAATATGCTCCGCTCTGCAATTTCCTGATTGACGCCTTGGATGAGTTCGACGGCGAGGAATGATTCGCTCCGCTCCACCGGCCCCGCTTCGGCGGGGCTTTTTTTTGGCCTGCATTTTTAGTCTGCGCTTCGCGCAGAGAACTGGTGTCAATGAAGTTGGAGGGTGGGCGGGCTGGGCGAAGCCCACGGCGCATCCAGTAGGAGAGAGCGAGAGCGTGACGCGCACATAGCACGCGTGAAGTGGGAGGGGAAACTGGTGTCAGGGCAGTTGGCGAGCCCGGCAAACTTACTGACCGTCAGTAAGTTTTGTGTTGTTGTTCCGTAAACATTTGAGGCGCTGCAACGGTTTTCAGCGCGTTTGTGACATTGAGTACCGTAAATTCGTTATATGTTCCAGCACTATGAACAAAGAAAAGCAAGCGTTTATGCGGGTTTGCAGCGTGTTTGTTTTATTGAGTACCAATGTTCATTAAATAAAACAACACAGAGCTAAAAAAATTTTTTTTCCATTAAAAAAAAGGGGGGTCGGTTTTTTTAATGGCGAGCGAGCTCGTCTGTTTTGGCAAGGTGTATTTTTCCAATTTACGGAACAAAAGACAAAACCACACTCAAAACCCGCATGTTTCCTAGCTTTTTTCAAGTTTAGCGTCCGGAACATGCGGTACTCAATGTCACAAACAGCCCGAAAACCCGCACCAGCTCTATGCCTAATTTTTAATCAGCGGAACAGCCTTTTAAATCGCGGAACAGACCCAACAAAAAGCCCGCACATGGCGGGCTAAATGACAAATAACAAAGCAAACAAAAATTCATTCGCCAAGGTAGACTACCTGAAGTTCCATTGTTTCTTTGTCACGCAAACATCGGTATTGCCCACGGTTTAATTCTTTTGCAACTCGATGTACCGCCTGCCTAAGTGCGCCATGTGAGAACACATGCTCTGGAACAACTAAACCTTGCCCATATTCCAGCTTCGCCATCTTCACACGCAATGAATACATACGGTGGGTGTTCCTGTGTGACCTACGTACTTGTTCCGTAGGCATCTGCCGCACTTCAAAGTCAATCGGTTCCATATCATCTCCAAAATTGCCCGGCGAATGCCGTATCCGAACTATAAACAACAAACAAAATACGCGCAACAAAAAAGAACAAACACTTGACACAGAGAAAGATTTATGGCATAATACGTTTCAGTTGGTGAAGCAAGCCAACAAAACGAAGCAAACCTACTGACGATCAGTAACTTTGGAGAACAAAATGACAATACGCAAAGCAAAAGCCAAACAACCTAGCGGCTACATCATCTATCGTGGCCCTTCTCTACTCGACGGCAAACCCATTGTCGTTGTGGCAATCACCAAAGAATCCAAAAATGCCAAGACCGGCAACATGGTGCAGACATACATCTTGGTGGATAACGGACTAAGCCCGGTGGAATCGGCGCGGTCACTGGCTGATGTATCAATCTGCGGTGACTGCAAACATCGGCGCGGTCTGGGCGGTGCGTGTTACGTAAACCTCGGTCAGGGTGCGCGGTCGGTGATGGACGGCGTGATGCGTGGCATCTATCCAAGTGTTCGCATACGTGAAGCGGCTGATGTGGTTGCTGGTAGGAAAGTGAGACTTGGCACGTACGGTGACCCAATGGCAGTGCCTGCCTATATCTGGTGGGGCTTGCTCGAGCATGCCGATTCGCACACTGGCTATTCGCATCAGTGGAACCCAGACACCGAGATTGTCAAATCATTAAACATTCTGCATCCCGGTCAGTATGACGAGATTCGCGAGCTGTGCATGGCATCGGTGGATAACGAGGATGAGTACGCACACGCAGTGTACGAAGGCTGGCGCACGTTCCGGGTACGTGGGCTGGATGATGCAGATAAGGCAAGTAATGAGTTTGTGTGCCCAGCATCCGAAGAAGCTGGCAAGAAAAAACAATGCCACGAGTGCATGGCATGCAACGGTGTGGGTGTAGACGATGCGCGTAGCAAAAAAGCAACGGTCGTGATCACGGTGCATGGCTCATTAAAAAGCCGGTTTGAAGCACGGGTTTAACTTACTGACGATCAGTAACTTTGGAGGATGATATGAGAACACTCGAGGCGCAATATCAAATAGAAAACATGGAGGCAGTCATGCAAGCAGCCAATGCAGTCATCAAACCAAAAACGAATGTAGCTAGCTACAAGACCGGGACGCTGACCGGCAAGAACAAGTTCGACATCGAGCGGGCACTGGGCTTTCCGCCCAACGTGGACGATGACCCGGACAAAGTGCGGTATAGCTGGGCATTCACAATCAACGGCAGGGAGTGTGCCATCTGGGATTGGAAAGGCTCGGCGGATCAGGATGTGTGGTCGGTGTATGACCCGGGCTTGGTGCTGTCAATCATTATGTGAGGGGTGTGTGATGGACTACGTATTGTTGATGGCGGCGGTGAATCTGGGGCTGGCAGGCTGGGTGCTGCTGTTACAACGCAGGAACCAGAGGCTAGAGGGTGCACTCGAGGGTGCGTTCATGATGATACGTGATCTGGCTGACGGGGAAGCCACGATTACCAAAACTGCGGAGGGGTTCGTCGTGAGGAGGGTGAAAAATGGATAAGGAAGAATGGGTAATTCTCGCGGCTGCGTTCTTGGGTGCTGTGCTTGGCGCAGTGTTGGCGGTGTTACTAATGTTATATCGGAGCTTCTAATGGATACATATGACTGGGTCGGTGTGATCTGTGCGCTGGTGTTGTTCGGTGTTCTATTAATGACGTATGAGGGGGTGATATGAATAAGGTAATTAAAGAGGGCAAGGTCGCAGTGCTGATCAGCCCCGGCTACGGTGCAGGTTGGTACACGTGGAATGAGTCTGAAGTAGGTGAACAAGCTTTGTTCAGTCCCGAGCTGGTGACGGCGGTGCTGGCTGGCGCAAAGCCACAAGAAGTGAAACAGCTGGCTGAGTCATTATTCCCTACTGCGTACTGTAGCGGGGTGCGTGATGTTGTTGTGGAGTGGGTGCCTGTCGGCAAGAAGTTTCGCGTAACAGAGTATGACGGCAACGAATCGCTAGAAATAATAGATGAAATGGACTGGCTTGTAGCATAACTTGACACAGAGAAAGCTTTCCACCATAATACAACCTGTAGCACAAACCTTGGAGAAAACAATGAACACAACGACACAATTCTCATCTGATGTAGATCGACTCGGCATCCTGCTGGCGCAGATCGCTGACCTAACCAAAGAAGCTAACAGCATCAAGGCTGACCTGAAAGGGTGGGCGCAGTTCAAGACGTTCGAGGGCAATCTGTTTCGCGCGGTGGTGATCGAGCAGGAAAAGATCACGTATGACACAGACGTACTGAAGACGGCGGCTGACCCTGCCATTCTCGAGCTGGCAAAGCGTGAGTCATTTGTAGTGTCGGTGAAGGTCACCGCACGTGCAGCCGACTAACCCAAACCTACTGACGATCAGTAACTTACAACCATGACGTACTAACCTTGGAGAAACATCATGTCACGTATCAATCTCAACACACGTGTATCACTCAAGCAGGCCAAAGCAGCAATCGCAGCAATCGGTGCGCAGCGCACCGTCCTCTTGCAGGGCGAGCCGGGTATCGGCAAGTCGTGGCTACTCAAGGAACTCGCGGCTGAGTTTCCCACGCATCGCCCGGTCTACATCGATTGCCAACTGCTACTGGATCAGGGTGACTTCTTCTACCCCTTCATTGCCGACACTGACGGCGGCAAGATCGCAGAGCGTGTGATGCTCGAGGACTTTAACTTTCATAGCGATCAACCGCTGATCATCATGTTGGATGAGATCGGCAAGGCAAACAAGGCGGTAATGAACGTGCTGCTGACGCTGATGTATGACCGGCGCATTGGCTCGGTGCCGACACCCGAGGGCAGCATGGTGTTCGCGACTACTAACCTCAGCACCGATGGTGTGGGTGACTTCGTTGCAGCGCATGCACGTAGCCGGGTGATCCGACTCGAGGTGTCCAAGCCGCATGCCGGGTTCAACCCTGATAACACTGTCGATCCAGATTCATGGGGTCACTGGGCACTGGGTAACGACATTGCCCCTGAGTTGATCGCGTGGGTCAAGAGCAAGCCCGAGTGCTTGGACAGCTATCGCAACTACACCGCAGGTGAGAAGTGGGGCAATCCGTATGCGTTCCATCCTACGCAAGGTGCTGAGTCTTATGTCTGCCCACGCTCACTGCATGCAGCGTCTGATGTGGTCAAGCAGCGTGATGTGCTGGGACATGAGCTGACGTTGTCGCTACTGGCGGGTGCCGCAGGTGAGGCGTTTGCCCGTGACTTCTCTGCATGGTTGCTGGTCAAGGATCGTGTGGCTTCGATGGATGCGGTGGTTGCTTCGCCTGAGTCGGCGGCGGTGCCAGAGAATCACGATGCGGTTGCGCTGTGTGTGATGGTGTTTAGTCTGGTGGCTGCAACGACAGACAAAACAATCGTGCCGTTCACCACCTACATGCAGCGTCTGCCCAAGGAATATCAGGCGATGTACTCGCGCTCTGTGATGGCGAGTGAGGCCAAGCAGAAGGTAGCAATTGCATGCGAGAAGTTCCGCAAGTGGGCAATGGACAATCACTGGATGTTTTAAGGGGGCGTTATGAGTTTATCTGCTGAACAACGGTTGACCCGCTCTGTCGTGTGGTTGATGGGCGAGCCGAAGTACGCTGCGTTCTCTGGCCTGTACATGATGGGCAAGATCGAGGTCAACGATACGGTGCGCACTGCATGCACCAACGGACGTGATGAGTTCTACGGACGTGCATTCGTGGAGTCGCTGACTGATGAGGAGGTGCGTGGTCTCAAGCTGCATGAGACGTGGCACAAAGCAGGGCGGCACTTCATGGTGTGGAAGCATCTCGCTGATGAAGACTCCAAGCTGGCAAACATGGCGATGGACTACGTGATCAATCTGTTTATTCATGACAGTGATCCGAAGGGCGAGGATGTGCGTCTACCCAAGGGTGGGCTGCTCGATGAGCGGTTCCGCAACATGGACATCGGTGAGGTGTACAAGGTACTCAAACAGGAGAAAGACAATGGACAGGGGAACGGTAAAGGGCAAGCAGGACAGAACACGCCGGGTGACGGCGGCGAGGGCGATACCTTGGATGAACATGACTGGGATTCTGCGAGTAGCCTCAGTGCAGATGAGCAGGACAAGCTGGCAACAGAGATCGACGAATGCCTCCGGCAAGGTGCGCAAGTAGCAGGCAAGCTGGGTGCGAAGATGCCACGTGGGCTCGATGAGATTCTGCAACCCAAAGTAGATTGGCGTGAGCAACTGCGTGACTTCGTAGGTGCATTCGCTGCGGGTGCTGACTTGCCAAGCTATCGCAAACCTAACAGGCGCATGATGGGTGGGGGGCTGGTGATGCCGTCACATATCGCTGAGACTGTCGGCAAGCTGGTGGTTGCAGTGGATGCATCGGGGTCAATCATGGGGGCTATGCTGACTGCGCTTTTGTCAGAGGTGAACAGCATCTGTGAAGTGGTCAAGCCCGAGTCGGTCGAGCTGTTGTACTGGGACACCGAGGTCTGCCAGCATGAGACGTACGATCAGAACAGCTACGCTGGTCTGTTGACTTCGACTAAGCCACGTGGCGGTGGTGGCACCGATCCGCAGTGTGTGGTGGACTACATGAAGCAACGTGCTATTCGCGCTGAGTGTGTTGTCGTATTGACTGATGGGTATGTAAGTAGCTGGGGTGCAGATTGGCCGTGCCCTACATTGTGGTGCATAACAGAGAAGCGCAAGGTGTCCCCTGTTGGACGTAGCGTACATATCGAGCTGTAAACAATTTACCTTGGAGAACTATCATGGCTATTCAAAACACTTCTGTATTGGTTGACCTGCACATCACTGCATGGACTGGACGCAAGCTCGACAAGAAAGTATCGGGCGAGATCGACGCAAGCAAGAACACCAAGACCCGCGCTGGTAATTACCACAAGCACCTGCTGGCTGGCACTGACAAACTCGAGACCGTTCAACGTCTGGCTGGTGCGCTACGTACGTGGCACCACGAGAACACTCTGCCTTGGTCGGATGGTGGCTCGCGTCTGCTGCCGATGAAGAACTTCTTTGACTACAAGCAGGAGCTGTCAAAGCGTCAGCGCGAGTTCGACGCAGCGGTGCAGGACTTTCTGGATCACTATCCAGAACTGGTTTCTTCTGCTGCCTTCCAGCTTGGCGCGTTGTTCAATCGCACCGATTACCCAGAGGTCGAGGACATCAAACGCAAGTTTTACATCGGCTACGTGTTCATGCCTGTACCAACCGCTAACGATTTTCGCATCGAGACTACCGATGAGACGATCAAGGAACTGCAAGCGCAGGCTGATGCTGTGGTCAATGAGCGTGTGGCTACTGCGATGAAAGAAATGTGGGATCGCTTGCATGACCAGCTCACGCACATGTCGGACAAGCTGACTGATCTGGCGCAGCCACGTGTGAACAAGAAGGGCGAGGAGCGTTACAACCAAGTGTTCCGCGATTCGTTGGTGACCAATGCTATCGAGTTGTGTGGGCTGCTGACTCGACTCAACGTGACCAACGATCCGAAGCTGGAGCAGGCACGTGCGCATCTCGAGAAGACCATCAGCGGTGTGACGGCTGAAACACTGCGCGACGATGATCTGAAACGTGCCGAGGTCAAGGCTGAGGTAGACGCAATCCTAAAAGCATTTGAGTTCTAAGGAGACCAACATGGAAGACACAACAAAAATCGTAGTACCCCAAGTCGCTGAACTGGCAAAAGAGTTCATGAGTAAGATTCGTTATTCGTTCGACACCGAAGTGGCGGGGCGGTTTGTCCGCTACGAAGGTGATAGCAACGAGCGCGTCGAGTACTACACTCGCTTGAATATTATTGACCCAGCTGCGCCGGAGATGAAACCGGTAGGGGCTATCGTGTGGGTAAGTGACAATAATAGTGACAGGTTCCGTATCGTTACTCGCCACCTGTTGAACAACCGATTCAAAGATAGGGAGCGTAAGTATTCAGTTGAGACGGCTGACCCGAAACGTGCGCTGCGGGAGATGTTAAGACACTTCAGCCCGTACACCATGCATGAGCTGGGTGCGCATCACATGTCGCATGGCAAGAGAGCGATTGATTGCTGGCGCGATGAGTCCTCGCTGGATGTGTCTACTTCACTGCGGGTGCCCAACTCCATCATGGTGCAGGAGATGAAAAACCTGATCGCACAGGGCGTGAGGTTTGCCACGGCGGAGTTTCAGGGTATCGCTGAACGTACAGTAGCTGCGTATGACGAGATGGCGCGTCGAGCCAAGGTCAAGGTAGTCATGCACTTGGTGAAGTTCATGCCGGATGACAGCATCAGGACGCTGGCTTATGCAGAGAACGGAGCGGGTGTGCCAGAAGTTAATAGGTATCTATCGTTCGCGCAGATGCCGGAGCGGTTGCAGCAGGGCGTGGGTATGTTGCGTATGTTGCAAGACAATACACGTATCGACGGGTTTGGTACGCGGGTCTCAGACACTACGTTCTGGGTGTTGGAGCGGGACGATGAAAATGTTTGACACTTCTGAAAAATAGTATAGACTTCCAGAACGAAAGGAGGTGGTATGGCGATAGGCGGGTACAGTTGGACAGACCACCGAGCATCAGAAGATTGGGGACTGACTTCTGGTGTAGACCCTGACAAGATGTATGCGAAGTGGTTCACCATCCGGCTGCGGTTCGAAGGTGATGTACTGAGAGAAGTGATGTCCGCAGCACCACATGTTTACGTACCCAATGAAGTACTCGAGCAAAAGCTGGCATTATTAAAGGTCGCCCCGGTCGGTAGCAAAGTGCCGGGGCTAGGCTGGCACAGGGGGAAAGGGCTTTTCTACCTGCGCATTTATGAGAATGATCTTAGCTTTTCTGGAGCGTAAATTGAACTGTGAATGTGGCGGTACGACGATGGTGATTGACACACGTACGATGGATGGTGTGTTACGAAGGAAGCGTAAGTGCAATGTTTGTAGTGATGTCTTTTTTACAAAGGAGGAGTTCTTGTACAAGGCAGCGGATAACCCAAACAGACCACAACCAAAAGCTGAGAAACCGAAGGTGGTGTTTTCTGACAGCGTGGTCAAGGCAGTTAATCGCAAGAAGGTGGAAATAAGACGCAAGGTAGAAGACCTCAAGCAAGAAAGGAGGATGCGAGTACCTAGCTACTTCATCGAGGAGGATTACTAATGTTAAAAGATGGACGCTTTATCAAGGAATTACCGCCGAAGATAGGTGTGCATTACGTACCAAAAGCAGCAAGCATCAACCCAAGCAAAGAAGAGCAGTTCGTACAAAACATTTTGCTGGGGATTAGGGAACAACGGCAGTCTTTTCTATCGAAGGTACTCGGCTTTGTACTACGCGTATGAGGTACGAAATCTACGATGAAGATGGAGTTCTGTTCCGCAGGTTCTGGGACAAGGAGTCTGCGGAGCGGTTCATGCAGGACGGGTGGAGGTTGATAGTGCAGCCAACACCTAGAAAGAAAGTGCCAACCGTAGAAGAGTACGGCGAAGCACGGTGGTAATACAACTTAACCTTGGAGAAACATCATGGATATGAAAGTCAAAGAAACAGCAGTCGTTATTTCCGCACCAAAGTTCAACACCGTTGAGATTCTATTGCAGGGCACTGCCCCGCTGGTGGTCGCACGTTTCAGCAAGAAGGTTGACCTGATGATGAAGATGGCGCAGGGCACCACGGCTAAGAGTAAGAAAGAACGCAGCGCCCGTGACTATGACAAAGAAGCGGATGACGCACGTTACTACTCAATGGAGGGTTGGGAAGGTGTAAACGCAGCAGCATTCCGCGCAGGGATGATCAGTGCATGCCGACTGGTCGGGTTCAAGATGACGCTGGCAAAGCTGTCGGTGTTTGTCGAGGCTGATGGTTGGGATAAGCAGGATGGCATCCCACTGGTGCGCGTGTATGGCAAGTCCGAGACCTTCACTGCACACACCAGAAACGCTACAGGTGTAGTGGACGTGCGTAGCCGTCCGATGTATCGCGACTGGGCTATCAAGTTACGTGTTCGCTTCGACGCAGATCAGTTCACCGCGCAGGATGTGTACAACTTAATTGCACGTGTTGGTGGGCAGGTCGGTCTGTGCGAAGGTCGCCCAGATTCCAAGTCTTCTGCGGGTTGTGGCTTCGGTACGTTTGAGGTGGTGCCGAATGACCGCCAGAAGGAAGTCAGCAAGAAGTTCGGCATTAAGTAAATGTGCAAAGCGCCCGGATTCATAAGGACGAGAGGGAAGCTGGCATATCTGATCTTTAACTCTAGATAGACGTAGGGGCGCGAGAAAATTCACTATGTCTATCAGCTCTGTAACGCGAAAGGGGGCGCGGAATATGCCTAACCCCCTAACAATCCCAAGGTGCGTGGCGTGGCAGGTGGCGTGGGGACAGGCGGCGCGCGGTGGCGTAAGGTGGGATTCGGTTTGGTTTGCCACGGTAAGGCAGGTGCGGCACGGCCCGGCCCGGTACGACGCGGTTGGTTCAGGTTCCGGTGTGGTCGGGTACGGTAAGGCAGGAGCGGCGTGGATCGTTGTGGTTTGTTCCCGTAGCGTCAGGTATGGTGGGTTAAGGCAGGTCCGGCGTGGTAGCGCAGGGTAGCGTATGTCTGCGTAGCGATAGGTGCGGTGAGATGGGGTAAGGCAGGTCGGGTTAGGCTGGGCTTCGTTCGGTGCGAAATGGTGCGGTGAGGCGGGGTGAAGTAAGGCAGGACCGGCAACGCCCGTTTAGGTTCGTTCGGGCCGGGTTTGGTTGGGTAAGGCAGGTATGGCATGTCATGGTCAGGCGAGGTGAGGTTGGGTTCGGTCCGGTGAGGTAGGGCAGGTATGGATTGGCATGTTCGCGTTCGGTGCGATGGGGTATGTTCGGGTAAGGCAGGTCTGGCTCGGCAAGGCTCGGTTGTGTATCGCAAGGTCTGGTAAGGCAGGTGAGGATCGGCACGGATAGTTCAGGCGCGATCTGGTGGGGTAAGGCAGGTTAGGCAGCGCAGGGCAAGGTGCGGTATCGCATGGTCAGGTTTGGATTGGTAAGGCAGGTGAGGTGTCGCAAGGCAAGGTTAGATGTCGTGCGGAATGGTAAGGCAGGTATGGCAAGGTGCGGTGCGTTGCAGTACGGAGTGGTTGGTTAAGGCAGGTGTGACCCGGCTCGGCAACGCGAGGTTTGGTGCGGCGAGATCAGGTAAGGCAGGTGAGGCAGCGTATGGACGGGCACGGTATGGTTGGGTGTGGTAGGGCAGGTATGGCAAGGCTCGGCAGGGTTAGAGAGCGGTAAGGCAGGTCAGTTCAGGCGAGGCTTGGTGGGGTATGGCGCGGTGGAATGCGGTCTGGTTCGGCGGGGTGAGGTGAGGCAGGTACGCCTACGCGTGGTATGGGTGCGTTCGGCTGGGTGAGGTGAGGCAGGTTAGGCGGGGCAACGTGGCGTTAGGCGTGGTGCCGTGCGGTCTGGTAACGCAGGTGAGGTGTGGCACGGAGCGGTACGGTCGGGCGGGTTGAGGTCCGGCAGGTTAGCTCTGGATGGGCGAGTTCTGGCGAGATAACGCAAGGTGAGGCAGGTAAATAACTTGGAGGAAGCAATGAAAGAAGAACGGAAGTTTTTAGAGCAACTAGCAAAACGCAACGGCGGCATGTTGATGGTAGAGGACGTGCTGAATGAAGCGAAAGACCCAAGGTGCATACTGCACAAACACTTTCAGTGGGATGACACCGCCGCAGCGGAATCGTATCGCAAGCTGCAAGCGCGTCAGCTAATCCAGAAGTGCGTGGTCACCGTAGAGAAGGCACCTGATGTGCCTATTCGTGCGTTTGTTAGTCTGACTACTGATCAATACTCAGGTGGTGGCTATCGTATGACGGCAGAAGTTTTGTCGGACGATGACTTGAAGTCGCAGTTGCTGCATGACATGATGGTCACGCTGACCAAGTGGAAGAAACAGATTAACTTGATGGATAGGGAGACTGCTGCAATCATTGATCAACTGGAAGGCATTGTACGTACCAAGACTAAACCCAAACACAAATCCGTAACGAGCAGAGTATGAAACTAAAGAACCCCGAGACCCTTGCTGTATATCTTGAAGATAACGCACGTAGTGAGATGGACAACGAAGCGGCTGCATCACTTCGCAAATTGTGGCGCGTGTACGAAGTTGCTAGTGAGATGGTTTGGGCTAAGACTCACGAACACAGTAAAGCTGCGTACGTGGAGATGATCGACTTGATAAAAGGCAAGCCGGGGGTCTAATGAAAGACGTACTCCAAGCATGGATGGATTACATAAAACCAATCGTAGGGGTAGACATCCAGCCCGCGCATTACAAAGCGTTCATGGCTGGCGCGGCAGCAGAGCGAGAAGAAGTTGCACTGCTGGTGGAGAGGATGGGGATTGAAGGCTACGGCACACTGGCTATTGCAGCAGCAATCCGACAAAGGGGAAGAGCATGACTGATGAAGAAGTGGATCGTTTGTTGGCGCAAGCAGTCCGGGAGGCAGAGCCGAACGAACTTTATAAGTACCGCTTCGCCAAATTAGTCGCAGCAGCAGAGCGTGAGGCGTGTGCCAAGTTACTCGACGAGATGGCAGCGGCAGACAGGCTGTCGAACTATTACCAAGTAGCAGCACTAAGGATTAGAGAGCGGGGTGCGCCGTGAACGAGGTTGCTTTGTATAACTTGACGTTTGCGCTGCCCATTTGTGCGGTATGCAACAAGCCGGTAGACAAGATGGAATCCATGTACTTGCCAGACTATGACGGCAAGCTGTTTAGAGCGCACTGCCATGGTAAGACAGAAGACTACATTCTTGGGTCTTACACGATGCTGGATGCCACAGAGATTACGTTTGGCAAAGCTTTTACTGCGCCACAATTAACAGGGGGTGCGCCATGACTACGTTCGTTTTAGCTTGGGTGTTGGTGACGTTTGATTCATTTAACTCTGGTATGCAGTATTCACCACCGCTTCACACGCTGGAGGATTGCAAGCGGCTTCAAGAAGTAAGAAAACAACTCACGATTAAAGGGCTCGATCAATGCGTACAGCTAAACGTAATGAGAGGGGCGCAGCGATGACAATCACACTAACCCGCGAGGAAGCGCAGCAGGCGCTGGATGCGTTGGACAAGGTTTTTGACCATAACGCTTGGGACTGTTGGCAAACAGCAGTTGATTTGCTCCGCGCCCGACTCGCGCAGCCTGAACCGGAGCCGGTGATGTTGATGGATGCGCCATTGCTTCTAAATGGTCAACCACTCTACACCGCCCCACCACAGCGCGAACGAGTGCAGTTTCCGACGATGCTACGCAAGATGTGGAGCGGCACCGAGGTTCAGGCGTGGCTGGACGAGAACGTAAATCAGGAGAACAACAATGAGTAGTCATGTGTACCCGATAAATGATTTGCGTGAGCACGATACGGAGGGTGGAGGCTGTTGGTGCAATCCGCAGTACGACGAAGAGCATGACTTGTTTATACACAACAGCATGGACAGGCGCGAAGAATACGAAGAAGGGAGAAAACCAACATGACAGTCACACTAACCCGCGAGGAAGCGCAGCAGGTGTTGAATGCGTTGGAGAAAGTCACCAAACAAATGCTATCGGCAAGGGATGAACTGGCAGAACGTGGTGCGAGGCCAGTCACTAACACTCACCATCAAAAGATATGGGACAGAGCATCTGAAGCCTATACGGATCAAGCGATTCCAGCGGCTGAAACCCTCCGCGCCAAGGTTAGGCGCGTTGAAATATGGGAAAACCGCGACCTGAGCAAATGCGAATGTGACCGTAACGAATACTGCCAACACTGCTGGCCGTTAGAACTAAGGGAAAATAAAACATGAACATCACAATAAAACAGTACGAGCAAGCCGCAGACGAGAAAGTGTCCATTGGCGGGATTAAGTGGCAACAAAAATTTGATGTTTGCATTCAATGTGATAGCCGTGAGGAAGCGAAAGCTATTCAAGCCCAATTTAATCGAGATTGGGATTCAGATGCCTATGGCTATGCAAAACGTCTTGCTGAAGCTATTTACCAAAAACACTACAAACAAGACTCACCGGAGTGGAAACCACTTGATACTACTCTTGGGGTATTAACGCAGATAGACAACATGACCAGCGGGCTTGTAAAGAAGCCTTTAGAACAAAAGCCTGTGGTGTGGATGTACCAAGACAAAAGCACAAATGAAGTGCGTTTTCAAAAACACATGAGGGATTTTGTAGATCATGGGCAAACATACGAAACGCCACTTTATGCTAACGAATGGGTCAAAGAACCGCTTGATAAGATTATGCCAATACCGCAGCCTGAACCGGAGCCGGTGGCGTGGCATGAACCCGGAGCATACGGTAACGTGACTGTATATAAAAAATGGGCTGAAGAAAATGGGTGGTTGCCACTCTACACCGCCCCACCACAGCGCGAATGGCAGGGGCTGACGGATGATGAGATTTACGAGATGTACAGCGAACCGTGTAGCGATGCAGAAATGGTTGCGTTTGCAAGAGAAATCGAAGCCAATCTGAAGGAGAAGAACACATGAGCAAACTGAAAACCGCAACCATTCCTGACCATCACAAAGTACAGGCAAAGATTATTCTGAACGAAGCTATCGACGAGGAACCAGACAGCGTAATTGTGCTGTGCTTCTGGAAAGACCGAGGGCAGTTCAAGATCAAGGCTAGTACAGCATCTGATCGGCTTGTAATTATTGGTGCGTTAGAAGAAGCGAAACTTAAATTTCAGATGGATGGGTATGTATGAAACCAATAGCATGGATAAAGATACGAGAGCTATCGTATATGCAAGCCGTTAAAGCGTATGGCAAAGACGATTGGCAGACGAACCTTGGTTTGAAGCCTGAGCCTGATGATGAAGGTTTGTACACAGAAACACAGGTGCAGAAGATGCGGGAGAGTTTCGAGCAGTCTGTTACCGATCCTGAGAATCAACCAAGCCAGTACGGTACGGTGCTAATGAAAGAATGGCAGGGGCTGACGGATGAGGAAATCACTGCTTTGAAGCGCAACGGCGAGAGATACATCAGTTCGCAAGACTTTGCCCGAGCCATCGAAGCCAAGCTAAAGGAGAAAAATGCCTGACATCAAACTCTACGACTACCAGAAGATTCCGCACCCGCGAGTCAAGGAGACGCTGAACTACTTTGTGCCGGAGAAGAAGACCAGCTTAGTCCTAGCACCAAAAGCACCGTGGGTAGATGGCAATATGTTCTGCTGCTACTACGATGAGAAGGGCAAGTTGATCGGCGTTAGGTTTGTTTACAAGGACGGTACATACAAGGATTTGATTGAGATAGAGGAAAAACCATGAAAGCATTTCCGCTTAAAGCAGTAAATAAGTTTGACGATAGCGAGGGCATGGACCTGCGTGATTACTTTGCAGCCCAAGCTCTTACAGGCGCACAGATTTGGGATGCTGTGTTAAATGGACGCAACTCTGTTTTAGCAGCAAATGGCGTAGATACTTTGGCAGAAGTAGCTTACGCAGTCGCAGACGCAATGATGAAAGCAAGGGAAAAACTATGAGAAACACTGTAATACCAAGTAACGCACTGCTTGACTACTTGATTAAACACCTTGAGTTGAAGAACAACCGTGCGCTGGCACAACATCTGGGGGTAACCCAGAGTGCTATCAGTAAGATTCGATACAGAACTAACCCACCATCAGCGGAGTTTATTTTGTTGGTGTACGACAAAACCGGTTTGAGTATCGAAGAGATTCGTAAACTGATCAAGCGAGACAGTTAAATGGCAGCAACACCTGAGAAGAAGGTCAAAGACAAAGTCAGGAAAATGCTGACCGAGTCCGGTGCGTTTCACTTCATGCCTGCTACGCATGGCTACGGCACGTCTGGGGTTCCGGATATTGTCGGCTGCTACAAGGGCAGGATGTTTGCCATCGAGTGCAAGGCTGGGGATAACAAACCCACGGCGCTCCAGCTAAAGAACCTATCCGCAATTGCTGCGGCGGGTGGGTATACCGAAGTGATCAACGAGACCAATCTCGAGGATGTAGGTGCGCTGTTGGCGAGGATAGCCCGCGATGCCCAAGGGAAACACTAATACTAAAACATGCCGCAAGCTGGAGATTCTAACGATCCTGAAACGGGAACACGCGTTGTCTGCAACGGAACTTTCCTCGAGGATGAAGATGACAGTGCGAAGCATACATAGATTCTTGGTGGAGTTACGCACAGAGAAGAAAATCTACCGCCGCTATCAGTTGAGGGATGCTGAAGCCAAGCGGCCTACGTTTTACTACAGCTTACGAAGGAACAGGGTATGACAACAAATGAGATCGTCGCACTATCAGACGTGCTTAATCGATTAGAAACCAAATTCGATTTGACACAACACAAGGTGCACATGCTACGCATGATGGTGGATCGCTGGGAGAAGAACACGCCGGTATATGTGCTGGACGTGGTGAATGGGTTTGACCGCGTGTCTCACGCCACAACACATCGGATGCTCAAGGAACTGGTCTCAGTAAAACTAGTCAAGGAAACTGTCGGTGCGCATGATCGACGCACACGGCTGCTCACACCGGGCGCAAAATTTGAAAGCTGCTTGAAGGAGTTGAGAAAATGATTTCCAAAGCCGTGCAGACTTTGCTTGACCGCATGAACGAATTCCCAAACGAGTTCGTCGATTCAGAATTTAATATGGCAAACGATACGTTTTGCACGGTGTGGGAGCGTACGCGCTGGGCAGGCGCAACCAAGCAGATGTTGGAGGACGATGACCACAATGTGTTCACCAACGAGGAAAGAGAATGCTACCTGATGCGGCTACGTGCCATAGTCCGCGCAAAGTTTGATGAGGATGTGTGCAGGGCGTTGTTGGAGGCTCAGGAAAGAAAAGAGTTTTACGCAAAGCAAATGGAGCTGCCGTTTAGCCCAGATGAGATACAGACCTTCACTCAATGGAAGCTAGGCAGACTAAAACCATGAATTTAATTACAGTGGACTTCGAGTCCTACTACAGCAAGGAGTTCGGCTTCTCAAAGCTAACAACTGAGGAGTACGTACGGGATGACAGATTTGAAGTGATTGGTGTGGGGATAAAAGAGAATGGCGAGGAGACCAAATGGTTCAGCGGGACTCACAATGAAATACAGGCGGTTTTCGGTAACTACAACTGGAAAGATTCTTTCGTCCTCGCACACAACACCGCGTTTGATGGGGCCATACTGTCGTGGATTTTTGGGATTCGCCCGAAGGGTTGGCTGGACACTCTTTCGATGGCGCGTGCTATTCATGGAGTCAGTGTCGGCGGTAGTCTCGCGAAGCTGGCGGAACATTACAACGTGGGCGTCAAAGGCGAAGAAGTAATCAACGCGCTGGGGCTGCGTAGGCAAGACTTTCCTGCTGCACAACTTGCCCGGTATGGTGAGTACTGCAAGAACGATGTTGACCTGTGCTACGACATCTTCCACCTGATGCTGGGTGCTGGGTTCCCTAAACAAGAACTGAAGGTGATTGACGCTACGCTGCGAATGTTTATCGAGCCATCGTTGGAGCTGGACTTACCACTACTCGAGCAGCACTTGGAAGAAGTCAAGGCGCGGAAGGAACGCTTGCTGGAGGCAGCGGCAGCGGACAAAGACACGCTGATGTCGAACGACAAGTTTGCTGAACTGTTGCTGGGGCTGCGGGTTAAAGAAACAGGGGAGCCGGTGTTTAAGTCCGCTTCCATGCTGCCCCGCAAGGTTAGTCCGAAGACAGGTAAAGAAGCTTGGGCATTCGCCAAGACTGACGAGGCGTTTAAGGAATTGGCAAAGCACCCTGACCCACGGGTGCAAGTGCTGGTGTCCGCTCGGCTGGGGAACAAGACCACGCTGGAGGAGACCCGGACGCAACGCTTCATCGACATTGCCAAGCGCGGCAAGTTACCGGTGCCACTTAAATATTACGCAGCCCATACAGGTCGGTGGGGCGGGGATGACAAGGTCAACCTACAGAATCTGCCAAGCCGAGGAGACAACGCAGGCAAACTGAAGAAGGCAATCTGTGCCCCCAAGGGCTACGTGATGATCGACGCTGACTCCTCGCAGATTGAGGCGCGGACGCTGGCGTGGCTGGCTGGGCAGGATGATTTGGTCGAGTTCTTCGAAAAGAACAACGCAGAGATTGCTGCCGGGGTGCCGAAAAAGGATATGAAGTATGACCCGTACAAGATCATGGCGGCGCAGATTTACAACAAGCAGGTAGACCAGATCGCAGACAACGAACGCTTTGTTGGTAAAACGACAATCCTTGGGGCGGGCTATGGCATGGGCGGCGAAAAGTTCCAAGCCCAGCTAAAGACCTTCAACGTGGACATTCCGTTGGATGAATGTAAGCGAATTATCGACGTATACCGGCGCACGTACAGCAAGATACCGCAGCTATGGCAGGCAGCAAACAGCTCACTGGAGGCCATGCTGAATCGACGTTTTGCTTCCGTTGGGCGGGAAGGCGTGATAAAGTTTGACGCAGAAGGGTGTGGCTTTGTCCTCCCAAACGGGCTTCCTTTACGCTACGCAGAGTTACGCAGGGTGTTGGATGCACAGGGGCGGGCGCAGTACGAGTACAAGACTCGGATGGGCTTCACCAAGGTGTACGGCGGTAAGGTAGTGGAGAACCTATGCCAAGCACTTGCCCGATGTGTTATTGCAGAACAGATGTTAAAGATCGGTAAACGGTACAAAACCGTACTTACCGTGCATGATGCCGTCGCTTGTATTGCACCGAAAGAAGAAGCAGATGTGGCGCAAGCGTATGTTGAGGACTGTATGCGATGGACACCCGCGTGGGCAACCGGTCTACCGCTCAACTGCGAATCAGGAGTCGCTGAATCCTATGGGGAATGTTAACGTGCTGACAGAAATGGTGGACTACAAGAAGGTGTTGGCCTTCATAAATAACGTCTGGGCGAAGTCGCTATGGGCGGTCGTGATGCTCCTGCTGGGGTTGTGGATAGGCTCTGTCCAAACTGAAGGGCGTATCGCTGGTGATTGCAAATTCGCTGGTGCGTTCCGTGTGGACATTCAGGCGTTCGCATGCCAGAGAAAAATATGAAGTACACATGGTCGTATAGCAGCATCAACTTGTTCCAGCAGTGCCCTCAGAAGTACTACCGACTGCGGATAAAAAAGGATATTGTTGAGCCACCACAAGAGCATCTGCTGTATGGTACTGCGGTACACACTGCTGCTGAAGAATATGTACGGGACGGCAAAGAGATACCAGCTAAGTATGCATTCATCAAGCCGCAGCTAGATGCGTTGGTAAAGATTAAAGGCGAGAAGCATTGCGAGTATGAGATGGGGCTGACCAAGAACCTGCAACCTTGCGGGTTCAAGGCGGAAGATGTTTGGTGGCGGGGTATCGCTGACCTGATTATCATCAACGACGATAAGTGCTTCCTTGTAGATTACAAGACAAGTAAGTCCAGCAAGTATGCGGACACAAAGCAGTTGGAGCTTCTGTCACTGGCAATCTTCAAGCACTTTCCGCAAGTGAAGAAGATCAAGGCAGGGCTGTTGTTTTTAGTAGTGAATGACTTCGTCACCCGTGAATACGAGAACGATGAAGGTAAGGGTAAAGCGTGGCTGCAATGGTTGGATGCAACGCACACGCTGGAGACTTGCATGACAGCAAACGTGTGGAACGCAAAACCGAATTTCACCTGCAAGAATTTCTGCCCAGTGATTGACTGCATCCATAATGGAAAGGCTCACTGATATGCCGTACACTAAATCCCCTCGGCCTTACAAGCACGAGTACGAAATGCAAAAGAAGCGTGGCGAGAATCCTGATAGGATGGAACGCCAACGTGCCCGTAGAAAGCTAGACAAGGAAGGTGTCAGCCGTAAAGGTAAAGACATTGACCACGTCAAGATGTTGAGCAAAGGCGGTAGCAACGCCGATGGAATCAGATTAGTATCACCCTCAAAGAACCGTGCACGTAACGGACACAAGAAGGGCGAAAAGAAGTAAGTAGTTGTAGTACCGCAGTACACAATTTGAAACGCAGCAGGCTATTGTGAAAATGTCACTTTAGCCTGTTCCCCCTTGGAGCAAGCATGCAAATCATCGAAGACAAAGCACTATTACTAAAAGTGCGGCACCCGGAGCGGATCACGGAAGTGATACCGAAAAGCAAAGTACTAAACAACGGCGAGGTGCTGGTCAAGTGGGGGCTGGAGGAAGCGCAGGTGCTGAAGAATCTGCGCATCAAGAATGTGCCGTCACCCATCATGTCGCACTACCACTGGCCCGGCCTGTACCGTCCGTTTGATCACCAGAAAGAAACCGCATCATTTTTGACCCTGCACCGGAGGGCATTTTGTTTTAACGAACAGGGCACCGGTAAGACAGGCAGTGTGATCTGGGCGGCGGACTATCTAATGTCGTTGGGCCACATACGTAGAGTGCTTGTCCTGTGTCCGCTGTCGATCATGCAGTCAGCTTGGCAGAATGATTTGTTCAGGTTCGCCATGCACCGCACGGTGGCAATTGCCCACAGCCACTCCCGCCAGAAAAGAATCGACGCAGTATGCAGCGATGCGGAGTTCGTCATCTGTAACTTTGATGGGCTAGACATCATCAAGGACGCGATAAAAGAAAACGAATTTGATCTCATCGTCGTTGATGAAGCCAACGCATACAAAACGGTTTCCACGAAACGGTGGAAGGTGCTGAACCAAATACTGACACCCAGCACATGGGTCTGGATGATGACGGGCACCCCTGCTTCGCAGTCCCCCACGGACGCATATGGGCTGGCGCGTATCGTCAACCCATCGTCGGTGCCTAAGTTCTTTGGGTCGTTCCGCGACATGGTGATGCAGAAGATCACAACCTTTAAGTACGTGCCACGCCCACAGGCAGAGTCCATCGTGCATAACGTACTACAGCCAGCGATCAGGTACACCAAAGAAGAATGCCTTGACCTGCCGGAGATGACGTACACCACCCGTAACATACCGCTCACCCCTCAGCAGATGAAGTATTACGAGACGCTGCGTAAGCACATGGTGGCGGTCGCTGCCGGGGAAGAGATCACAACAGTCAACGCCGCTGCTAGTCTGAACAAACTCCTACAACTCTCTTGTGGTGCGGTGTACTCTGATAGTGGAGAGGTCGTTGCGTTCGATGCATCTAATCGCATTGCAGCATTAAAAGAAGTTATCGATGAAGCTACGCACAAGGTGATCGTATTTGCTCCCTATAAACATAGCATTCATATAATTAGCGAAGAGCTAAAGAAGTCTGGTTATACCTGTGAGGTAATTAGCGGAGACGTGTCTGTTGGCAAACGCACCGAAATCTTTGCCAAATTCCAAACAGAACCTGACCCAAAAGTTTTGGTAATCCAGCCACAAGCGGCCTCGCATGGTGTAACCTTAACTGCTGCCAACGTGATTGTGTACTGGTCGCCCGTCATGAGCGTGGAGACCTACCTACAAGCTAACGCACGAACCCACCGTGCTGGGCAACGCAACCCCTGTACCGTAGTTCACCTGCAAGGCTCCCCCGTAGAGAAACGTATGTACGCCATGCTGGAGGCGAAGATTGATATTCACTCCCGTGTGGTCGATCTATATAAAAATTTCCTTGATCCTCTTGACAGTGTCAAAGAATAGTTCTAATCTGTAGCCGTAGTTACCCTTGGAGATCGACATGACTGAAGAAGCACTAGCAGAGGTGCCTGTCATCCCAACTGACAAGCTGGTGAAAGCGTACATTAAGATACGCGATGCCCGTAAGACGTTGGCTGACAAGTACGAGAAAGAAGACGCTGACCTCAAAGAGTCGCTGGAAGCAATTGAAAGCCAGCTTCTCGAAGCATGCAAAGTGGTCGGTAGTGACAGCTTACGAACACCATTCGGTACGGTCAGCCGCCGTGTATTAAAACGGTTCTGGACAAACGATTGGCATTCGTTCCACGAGTTCTTGAAGGAGCACGAAGCCTTGGAGTTACTGGAGAAGCGAATCTCGCAATCCAACATGGCTACGTTTCTTGAAGAAAACCCTGACCTGCATCCGCCGGGTCTAAATGTTGACAGCCGTTACGCGGTTGTTGTTCGTCGTAAATAAGGAGAAAGACAATGAGCGAACTTGCTCTATTTAATCAGAATCTTCCAGCACACCTGCGTAACGCGGAGATGGATGAAACAACCAAAGCCTTGATGGGTAGTGGCGGCGGTGGCAGCAAGCGCATCTCTATCGAGGGCGGCGTTTGGCGCATGATGGTCAACGGCAAGGAAGTTGCACAGAACGAAGACCGTGCCATGAATGTAGTCATCGTTGCGGCTGCACAGAAAGTCTCGCGTATCTTCTACGCAGGCACCTACAAGAAAGGCGTTATCAGCGCCCCAGATTGCTGGTCACCTGATGGCGAAGTACCAGATGCCAAGGCCAAGAACCCGCAAAGCAAGTCGTGCGCTACTTGCCCACAGAACGTAAAAGGTTCGGGTAACGGCGATACACGTGCATGCCGCTTCCAGCAGCGTCTGGCTGTGGTATTGGAGAACGATGTTGCTGGTGATGTGTATCAGCTTGCGCTGCCATCCACGTCGATCTTTGGTGCAGGCGAGAACGGCAAGTGGCCTCTGCAAACCTACGCCAAGATGATCGCAAGCAAGGGTGTGCCTATTACGTCCGTCGTAACAGAGATGCGCTTCGACACTAGCAGCTCGACACCGAAGCTGACGTTCAAGCCAGTGCGTTATCTGGAGACGGATGACTTCAATACCGCACTGGAGCAGGGCAAGTCCCCGGCGGCTATCAGCGCAATCACCATGACTGTCGCGCAGACCGATGGTGTTAAGGATGACGGCGAGGAGTTCGAACAGAAAGCACCCGCTGCCAAAGTTGAAGCAGCAGAACCTGCGGAAGTGCCAGAGCCTACTAAACGCGCAAGCAAGAAGGAGGAAGCCCCAGCACCCAAGAAGGACGTAAGCAAAATCCTCGAAGAGTGGGACGATGAGTAACGGGTACGCATCCCGGTTCATTAAAGCTGTGAATTCAGCGGACACTAACAAGCTTGGTGTCCAGCTTGGCAACCTGTGCATAGAAAACGACATACCAGCACAGGACGTGGCGGAGCACTTTGGAGTAACCCGCACCACGATATACAACTGGTTCAAAGGGCTGACGAATGTTCCGCCCATGCATCAGGAAACCGTTGCCAAGGCTATCAAAGTGCTGCTGGATAAACGGAAATAGCGCAGGTTTGGGGGGCTAGGGCGCGCACCCGAAGAGGGTAGTTGCCGTCACTATCCCTGCCCACCCATTTTTAAAAGACGGCTTGGGGCGGCTATGCTTACGAGGACAGACTTCCTGTCTTTAGTTTTACCACCTACGGGGCACTATTGCGTAGTGGGGCTAAAGAAGGATGCAAAACCAAAACAAATATTCGTGTCGTCAGTAGAGGAGATTGATCTCTATGCGGATGCGCTGGTGCACAAAGGGTACGACGCGTACTTTGCACTTGCTTCGTTCACTGAAGACGCGGGACGGACTGCTGCCAATGCAGCACAACTAAATTCTTTCTTTCTCGATCTCGATTGCGGTCTTGGTAAGCCTTATGCTGACCAAGCGGATGGTATTGCCGCGCTCAAAGAGTTTGTGAAAAAAGTTGGTATGCCGAAGCCAACTGCGATTGTGAACTCCGGACGTGGAGTGCATGCGTACTGGGTGGTAGAGCAGCCAATCGAGAAAGCCGAGTGGCGTGGGTTAGCGGAGGGTCTCAAGGCACTGTGCACAGCGCACAACCTGCATGCCGATCCAGCAGTCACCGCTGACGTTGCGCGTATCTTGCGTATACCGAACACGCTGAACTTTAAGAACTCGGATGATCCGTCACCCGTGAAGCTTGTCATGGCTGGGTCTCGCGTAGGTGTGGAAGCATTACGGGATAAGTTCGTAGTGAACGAGCTGCACATCCCCGGCGAGAAACCGTTTCAGCGGGAGATGGACCCAACCACGCTGGCGCTGCTAGGCAACTATCAGTCCAAGTTCAAGACCATTCTGATCAAATCAGTACAAGGAGAAGGCTGTGCTCAGATTGCGCACATTTACCAAAATCAGGACTCCGTGGAGGAACCGCTATGGAGGGCGGGCTTATCAATTGCTCACCACTGCGCCGACGCAGCAAAAGCCATCCACATTCTCTCGAACAAACATCCGGAATATGATGCGCGTACAACTGAAAAGAAAGCAGCGCAGACCAAAGGTCCATACACTTGCGAGACCTTTAAAAAGCTATCACCTGCGTTATGCGAGGGCTGTGCGGTCAAGGTTACCTCTCCTATACAAATCGGACGAGAAGTTATCCATCCCGACGAAAATGCGGATGACCCGGTTGTACAGGACGTTGAGCCTGTTACCCAAGAAGTGCGTCAGTACACGATACCTAAATACCCTTTTCCTTTCTTTCGTGGGAACGTAGGTGGCATCTATTTACAGGTAGAGCCGAAGAAGAATAAAGACGGTACGGTGGAGAGCGCGGAAGACATACTAGTTTTTCCGCACGACTTTTATGTTGTGAAGCGACTGCACGATCCTGAAGAAGGCGAGTGCATCATGATGCGGCTGCATCTACCAAAAGACGGTGTGCGTGAGTTCATCATGCCGCTGCGGGAAGTTATATCCAAAGACAGATTTATGGGTGAGATTGCCAAACATGGAGTGGCACTCATAGGTAAAAAACAGGAGGCAATGATGTTGTACACCACCCGCTGGGTTGAGGAGCTTCAAGCAATCGGCAAAGCTGAGATTGCTCGAAAGCAGTTTGGTTGGCTGTCAGATAACAGCGCGTTTATTCTGGGCGATAAAGAAGTCCGGCACGATGCTATTGAGTACAGCCCGCCTTCCGCTGCGACGCTACCTTTGATACCCGCGTTCGGTGTGCGTGGTGACTTCCACGTGTGGAAAGATGTGGTCAACCATTACCGGCATCCCGGCATGGAGCTTCGTGCATTGGCACTCTTTATGGGTTTTGGTGGGCCGCTGATGAAGTTCGTGGCAGGCGGTGCGCTGAATGGGTTCCTGCTGAATCTGGTCAGTAAAGAAGGTGGCACCGGTAAATCAACGCTGCTGCAAGCAATCAATAGCATCTACGGCAACCCTGATGCGCTGATGATGTCCTACAAGGATACGCACAACTTCCGCTTGCAGCGGTTTGGCAGCATGCAGAACATCACCGCGACGATTGATGAGCTGACCAACATGAAGCCGGAGATGATGTCCGATCTGGTGTACGACATTACGTCAGGTAAGGGCAAAGGCCGGATGTCCGCCAAAGCTAACGTGGAGCGGGTTAACAATACGACATGGCAGCTACCGGTGGTCTCTTCATCCAACAAGGTGATTCGGGATGCGCTGCTGTCGATCAAGTCCTTCCCCGAACCGGAACTGCTGCGCATACTGGAGGCAAATTTAGCTATCGATAATTCGCTCGATGCAGTGCAGGCCAAGCAGCACTTTGGCAGGCTGCCAAGCAACTACGGACACGCAATCATCCCCTACATCCAACACGTACAAAGTGACTTACCTGCGATGATTGAATTGTTGAATGGTGTGAACGAAAAGTTAGATCGGGCGGCAGGCATCATGGGCAACGAGCGGTTCTGGTCTGCCGGTATGGCGATTGGCCTGACAGGGGGCATCATCGCGGCTCGGTTGGGGTTGCACGATATTCCGGTCAAGCCGGTGATGGACTGCGCGGTGCAGTTGATTCAGAACAGCCGCCGCAGTAACAAGGAGTCAATGTTCGACAGTGAAGATTTCCTTGGCGCGTTCCTACAGCGTCACTTCCACGAGATTCTGGTGATCAACGGGTCGAAGGACAACAAGACCGGGCTGGAGCATGCGCCTATCCGGGAACCCCGTGGCCCACTAACCGTACGGTATGAGCCAGATACCAAGCTGTTATTTGTGTCGGTGCGCCCGTACCGGGAAGATTGCAGCAAGTATTCGATGAGCTATGACGGGTCGCTGGAGCCATACCAGAAAGCCGGTGCCTATCTTGGGATGAAGCGTAAGCGGATGTTTGCAGGCACGATTACCAACACTGCGCAGAACGTACACGCGCTGGTGTTCGACGCTTCGAAGCTGGACTTTTTTAACGAGGATGTCCTGCTAAATGCTCCGGATTCTATCCCTTCCGATTTCGATTGACTGGAAGAACTTCCGCCCGGATACCTCAATCTTCATACCCTGTCTGGATTACCGCCCAGTGCAGGAGTTTGTGGAGGCTGAGGCTACCCGGCTGCGGATGCAGGTTGTTTGCAAACGGGTAATAGAAAACCGTAAGTACGGATTGCGTGTCTGGAGATTGGCATGATATGCTTGGCGCACTCACTGCTTTCTCCAAGGGAAGTTGAGTTCGCCCCCGAGTGCTTCTCCCCTTTGCACCGGGGGCTTTTTTACATCCTCGCCATCTGCTTCATCCTCGGTATATTGTAGGCTTCAAGGAATTCTTTCTCTACCCGCAAAATCTCATCTGTCTTTTCCCGTTTTTCTGCCGGAGATAGATCAGAATCATTAGCAATGATGTTGCGGTACTTCCGTAGCTTGGCTAGGTGGTCCTCAATTTTATTGACTGCACCTCTCATAGCATACAGCTTCAGTTTGTCTTCGGTCAGATATTCCTGCAATTCTTCTGTACGCCCTTCGCGCTTGAAGGTATTAACTGAGTTAACCACCTTGTCAACGCGCTCACGGAATTCGTAAAACTCTGTCTTGTACCCACGCCCAGTATCGTCATACATGAACGTCTTGATCAATGGCAGCTTGTTGACAGGTTTAGCTATCCGATTGGGATCACCTACCGCATCAGTCACATCCAGTATCACCCCACCCACGGTGCCAAGATAGCCACGCATTAGATAGTCAACCTTCATCGGCGATAGCCCAACATACCCAAACAGCTTAGCTAGTTCTGACGTGTGGTCGTTGAACTGTAAGTAAGTTTCCTTACCTGCCATGTTGATGCCGACAATCGGATTATCCGTAAAGAACGAATAGTTCGTAGCTACCTCAATAGCAGGCTTGAGCAACTGCGGCGTAAGGTTGACCCCACCATAGGCGTTGATGGCAGCATTTCGCATGCTCTTCATGAAAGTCGTAGCGTCTACTGGGCGGTCAGTGCCCTCACGTGCAATCGCCTGATAGATACGCTCTGGGATAACTTTGAACAAGAAACCAATTTCAGGTGCCACAGGCAGTTTCATACCCGTGCCGGGGATGATGAAGTTGAAGTCACGCTCACGGTCATCCAGACCTTTGTAGTCATCATCGTCGCCCACCAACGCAGCGTAGAGCATGGATAGTGCAGCAACCTTGGCACCGGTGCCGAAGAACAAAGCCATAGCAGCCTTGCGATCCTCCATCGCCAACCCTTTACCTTGGATAGTGCGATACAGCACGTCCATACCTTGGATGTAGGCGTTCATGAAGGGGACAATCTGACGCAGGATACGTACTGTCTGCCCGTTGCCGGAAGTCTTGAAGTTGATGTACTCCTTAGCACGATGGAAAGCCAGCACTCGGTCGCCGGTCTCTTTCATGGTCTGGTCGTAGATAGCAGCACGTACCGCCATGTCCGCTGCCAGCGAGAAGTCTTCCAGCTTGTCCCAGAAACGCTTAATAGCTGCGCGGTCTTGCAGCCCATGCCGCTCACGCACTTTACGCATGACGTGATCAGGCATCCCATCATAAGCGCCGGTAATACCTAGTCCCTGAATATCGGATTCGCTGCCGGTGACTGCTTTGTAGAAGTTACCCAGCACCTGCGTGGGTAGCGAGAACGGATGCTTCACGCCCGACAAGAACATCGCACGTACCGTATCCTGTACAAGCTGACTAAGCGCAAAGGTCGGCATGTGGGTAACGAAGCTACGTAGCCCAGTAGCAGCCACGGTAAACGCTTTTAATGCAGGCCCTGCTACATCTACCACGTTGGAGAACGCCGCCAAGTCTTCTTGGTTCTGCAAGCGGAATGCCACGCGCTCACCATCGCGGTAGGCAAACACTACCAAGTGCCGGTTGTTTTTCAGCTCGCGGTCAACCTCATCCTGTGTCTTTAGCTCATCAGCAGATGGCAACGCCTCAAGCGTCTTGATAGCCGCACGGTTCTTCAAACCAGAGCGCATCGCCCAGATAGTGTGCCCCACCATGTTGTCCATCACGTTGCGGATTTCTTTGGAACTACCTTCCTTGTCCAGTGTCGGAAGGCTAGTCAAATGCACGTTACCGGTACGAATCTTAGTAAGCCCGTCTACCTTATTGTCTTCTTCCTCGATACGCGTCCACGGCACATAACCAATATTGTCTTTCCAAGCCTGCGCTTCTGCTGGGCTTAACCGCCCCATAGCTACCAAGAAGTCGGTGATGCCTTCGTTGTATTTAGTGAATACGTCAAACGCTTGCTTCAGTTCTGGGAACTCACGCATCGCCTCGAGGCCAGCATCGATCTCTTCCTGTGAAGCACGGACTTGTACAATTTGATCACGAAGTAGTTTAGCCGCACGCTTATTACCTTTGGCTTCCGCAGCATCGGCTTGCTGGCGCAAAGTTTCTGCACGTTTGTTCAGCTCATTCGCACGTTGCGCGATAAACGCACGATGTGCAAGAGTGATGGCGGTATTAGCCGATCCAAGTTTCGCACCTAGTTCTTCCGTGATGATTTCAAACACACGGTCAAGACTAATCTGCTGCCCATTTTCTACGCGGTCATAGACTTCGACTAACCCATCTTTACCAACACGCACACCACCCCTACGCATCAGTTGATCAGCTACACCAGTCGCTTCCTGTGCCTGTTCGTTCAGGATGTCAGGGCGGATATTGCCTAATGCATCGGTTACTTTGTTTTGATAGGCGGCTGCAATCTGCTCTTTGACCGGAGCGTCTTTATCTACCACTGCCTGTCGAACTGCCATCGGCAGACCTTTGGTTTTACCTGCAAGCAGCGTTACGCGGTCTAGTAGCGTCTGGTCAACATCAGGCTCCGGCTCATTACCGATACCCTTCATGCGATCATTCAGCGCAGCAGCACGTTGCCCTTCGGGGGTTAGTGGCTCTTCCTTTCGACGGCGGTACAGGATGCGGCCTTCTTTCTGACCGTACGCGCCTGTATTGAACGGAGACTTTAGCTGGCTGCTGTTGTAGACAGCGAGGTTCTTGCGACGGCCTTCAAAAACGTAGAAACCATCGAAGCCAGCAAATCGAATAGCTTCCTGCACATCTGGGGATTCAATAGCCCCCCAACTACCCCGCTGAATGTCTGCAAACGTGCCTGCATCAAGAGAAATCGTACGCTTTAATTCCGCGAGGTGCGCTGGGTTATCGTAGTCAAATGGCTTTTGTGCGCTGACATAGACCGGGATAATGTTTGCACGACTGGGTAACTGATTTAACAATATCTGATTTAACTCAGACTCGATTGAATATGGGGATAACCCATAAGAAGCATCAACTTGATCTAAATCTCGTGTAATTTCAGCCGCTTCTTTTTTAGTAATGTTGCCATTTGCTAATGCAAGCCGTGTAGCTTCCTTAATCCACCCCGCACGTTGTTCAGGAGTAGCTTGATTAAAAAGCTGCGTAATCATGTAATTTTCGCTGGCGTGGCTAAACGACCTAGCAAACGCTGGCGAGTCTGTAACAAAAATAGCATTCGCCTGCTTAGGGCGAAATTCTTCAATATCCTGAGCCGTGCCGTGATACATCAGCTTCGGTGAGCCATCTGGATTGCGGACAACGGAGTTGCCGAACCATTTCTTGAATGCATCGGTGCCGACACGGTACAGGGGCTTGCCTTTAAACGCAGCAACACCTTCAGCTTTCGGGCCACCTGCAACAACAAACCGCTGTGCGTTAGCCAGCAGCTCACGAACTTCAGTGTCGGTTACTTTGCTTGGGTTAAACCCAAGGCGGCGGATGAATTGGCGGATTGCGTTAAAGATGCGCTGGATGGCGTTGTTATACACCCCAGCTTCTGCCATTTCAGCAAGCACTTCTTCGACGGCGGTGTGCTTATCCAAGCCTTCCGCTATTTTTGCTTTTGCTGCTTCGCGGACTTTAGCGTTGCCGTTGTAAATGTCATCCATCACTTTGCCGTAGGTATTGCCCAATATGGACTGAATACCAAAGTGGCCTAACGCTTCGTGGGTTAGCGTCAGCACCGCTTCTTTTACGTTCGGGATGTTGTCAGCAATTAAATAGACGGTCTGCGTGTTCGGGTCATACACCCCCGGTGCGCTAAGTGCATTGTCCCTGAGCATCTGTTGCAGCAACTGTGGCGGCAGCTCTTGGATGTCCTGAACAACTTCAGTCTTGGGTGCGTTCTTCCAGCGGGCGATGATGCCGTTGACAACCTTCTCAACCGCAGACTTGGGCATGCCCTCATCGATTGGGTTCTCTGGCGTACGATATAGCGCCCGTTTAGTTTCCTCGGCAATACCCTCTTCTTCCTTACGAGCAGCCATCTGCGTTTTTGCAGCAACAGCGGACGGGGTGCCGGGTACAGTCTTGGTAACTTCTCTAGTTACTTCTGGCGCAGCTTGGCGAGTCAGATCACCAGCTTTTACTGCTTTACCACGCACGAAGTCCATGACAGCGTTCTGATTGTCAGGGACGATGAACAGTTTTGCACCGTCCATCTGCTTCTCGTAGTTATCTAGCAGGAACTTGTACGTCGTCTTGTCTACATTGATGCAACCGAAAGAGTAGCGCGAGTCTTCTGGGCTATCTTTAGCCAGCGCCTTTTGTCGGGCTTGTGCATCCGACATCTTAGTGTAGACGGAATGGAATAGCGTGATGGAATATTCACCATCAATTGCTTTATCCAAAACGAATACTTTGCCAAAGTCATAATCACCAGCGGTCACCGCTTCGCCTTTGCTACGGGTCGCGTCACGCAGGCCCATAGTGAACAAACCAGCAGGAGTAAGGCGGTTAGCTTTTACATCCGTGTTGCCCTTGTAGTAATCCCCGGTCTGCAAACCAAGCAGTACCTTCTTATCAAGGATAGGTTGCCCATTAGCATCGAACACAAACACACGGGCGTTTGGCTTGTCGGTGAGAACGAACAGCTTATTGTTCTTCTGAAGGTCTGCTTGGATAGCAGGCATGATGTTGGCATACGCTTGTTGCGCAGCGGGGGACATCCGCGCCTTTACTGCTTCTGGCACCTGAGCAAGAACCTGCTCAACTGTGGTTACGTTCTTTGGAATCGCTACCTGATAGCCGGGGCCGATGTAGTTAGGGTTCAGAATGACGGCAGCAGCCAGCACAGAAGCATGCAATTTCTTGATGATGCTGCGGATTGCTTTGTCAATCGCCTGTGCGCCTTTGGTCGCAAACTTGACGATGTCTTCACGAACCTTGGCAAGGAACGCTGGGCTGTTTACCGGCTCGCCATAATGCTCGGCAAGCTTTTGCTGTTCAGGCGATGAAAGTTGTAAAACAGCAGGTGCAACGGTCTCTTCGTCGATTACACGGAACTGCCCTTCAATCACGTTGCTTAAATCTTCAAGCGCGACTGAATTATCGTATGGGTCGGCTACGTTACGAACAAAATCCACCGCTTCTTTGCGGGTGTAGCCATTAAACACAAGTTGCGAAATAGCATTGTCTGCACTGACTCGATTTTCTGCTAGTGCGGGAACGCCAGCAGCTTCAGCAGTAGTCGGTGCTTGTATTTCTTGGGCAGTGGGAGGTTGTACAGGAAACGGTACATCCGGAGCAGCAGGTTGTTCAGTAGGGGTCGCACTTGGAGGCACCGTTAATGCAGTTGACTGTACTCCCGCTCCGACATCAGGCTGTTGAGCAGCCCCTCCAGTAACATCCACTCCACCGGGGAGAGGTGCTGTAATTCCTCCGGGGGGTGCGGCTCCGCGTTCGCCAGCCATTGCAGTGCTAGGCTCAGCTGCTGGTTCGACAAGCTCTGTAGGTTGGATGACATCGGTTGCCTCCTTTGCTTTTTTAGCACGTGGCTTTCTTGGTGGGCGCAGATCAAGTTCACCTTGCTCCATGAACACCGGGCTGCTCAAAAAGCTGTTAACCCCTTCGATCAGCTTGGGGCTACGGTTAGGGTTGTTAGCAAAATCAGTCAGCACTTCTTGAACTTCGGCGCGTTGGGCGGGATCAGCCAAGTCCTTGCCCATAATAGCTTCACGCAGTCTCTTATTAGTCTTGCCGATACCCATCGCCTTGAAGTCAGCTTCGGTAACCGGGCGAGTTTCAACCGCCTCCTCCATCGCAGGTGCAGGTTGAATGTACTGTGGACCAAGACGGAACCCCGGCTCTTCTTCAGGAACTACTAGTTCAGGTGCTGGCTGCGACTCAAACAGTGCGCGTTGCTCGCGCTCGTTCATCTGTAAGAACGCACGGTCAGCGTCTGTAATTGCCTGACCGGCACTCAGTCTGCTTTGGATGTCCTGTATGCGCTGTTGCCTGAAAAACTCTGTCTGTTCAGGTGTGATACCTGCGGGGGCAGCAGGCGTTTCTCCAAGCACAACACCTTCACCTGTGCGCTGGCGCGGCATGACAGGAGCTTCAAAGTCCAGCCCCATCTGCCCCGGTTCTGGTGCAGCACCCGCACGTTCTGCACCTTCCAAACCTTTAGATAGTTGCTTGATCTGTTTTTCCAGACCGGCACGGGCAGTGTTTAGCTCGTTTGCTTGGTTGAGGATAGCGGTCTTTTGTTCATCAGAAGCTGCGGTCTCGAACTGCCCTTTCAGGCGGTCAACTTCACGCATCAGCACATCATGCTGATCCCGCAACTCAGTAATCTGGAACAGCCGATTCTGACGTTCAGCTTCTTTCTCTTCAGCTTCACGGTATGGCTCTGGTGGTGCGCGGAACCCTTCGTATCCTTCACTCAGCTCAGGCACTTGCCCAAGCGGTAGTTGTTCTCCTTTTCCTGCGGTGTACGCGGCCTCTTTTCTAGCAGCCTCTCGATCTTCTGCTGCGTATTTTTCCCGCGCAACCGATCTTTCTAACGCACGTCCGGGTATAGAAATACCCCCGCCGAGGATGGCACCACCAATAAAGTTGTCGAAGTATTCTTTACGTGCCTGCGCATCTGTTAACTGAAGGCCCGCTTGCGCACGCTCGAACACCTGCTGCGCGGCTTCTGTAAGTCCTTCGGTGCCCATCGCCTTTAGCGTAGATGGGCCGTAAGCTTTGACTGTATTTACAGTGGTGCCGATGATACCGTTGCGCACAATATGTGCAGCTTCTTCACGGGTAAGCTCTCTACCAGCCTGCTTAAAAATACGTTGAATGCCGGGGATGTATTTCAGACCAATTGTATCTAGCGCAGCTTGAGGTATGGACGCGCCAACCGCAGCCATCGCGTTCACGTCATTTGGCTTTATCCCTTCTTCTATTTGCCGAGAAATATTTGAACCAGTGAACTGCGCAGCCGATGTACCAAACGCAGCAAGTGCAGCAGAACCTATCCCGGCAACTGCAAGTTCAGGCGCGGCAACCGCAGCCGCAGCCCCCGCAGCAAGTGGTGCCCCCATGTAGGCAAGCGACTGCCCCGCCAATCCTTTTACGTACTCAAACGGGGCTTCAGTAAGTTCTGGCTGTTTGTAGATTTGTGCTGCTTTTTCTTTATATTCTTTACGTGCAGCTTCAGCACCTGCTACTCCAAGCGGAATACCAAGTGCCGCAACGTCCCCTTTTAGGCTTTCAAACCCACCTTTTAGTCCAGCAAAAAATCCAGTTTGCGGACCTTTCGCGCCCGGTGCCCCCATCAAATGCTGAATAAGCTCCGAGTCGTTATACCCAGCTTGGCGAGCGCCAGTAACATCAAATTTTTTCTGCTGCCCAAGATAGTCAACTACCTCTGGCAGAGTGTAACCAGCGCGGAGAGCACCTTCGACATCAAATGCCATAGTGTTACTCCTAAATTATCGCCCAAACGAAGATAGCGGGGGTCTATTACTTGGCGGTGCTGTTTGTGGCGCTGGGCCCTGTCCGGTAGGAGCATTCCTCATAAACTGCTCTGCTAACCGCTGTGCATACGCCATAGCATCTTGTTGTAGTAGTTGTGGACTGTTAAGGTACACGGATTTATCCCCGTTATTTTTAATAAACGAGTCCGCCGCCTCAATCAAAGTACGTGCACGGCGCTCATCAAGTTGCCCTAACCGAAGTGCATTTGTATAGGCACTTTGAACTCGTGCCGACAGATCGGCTTTATATTTTTCCATCTCGAGTTGGGCTTGCGACGTAGTTGCGGATTGCCGAGTTTGGTACAGATCAACATCTCGCTTAGTCTCAGCAGAGAATACTTGTGAAGAAACTAGCGCACTAGTCTTATTCAAGTCATTCTGCGCTTTTGCTTTTTCCATCTTGGCGGCTTCAAATCTATCTTTCGCAGCATCCCGACGAGCAATGTCTTTCTCAGCACCGGTTTGTTTAGCCTGCTGATCCGCCATACGAAGTGTTTCAATCCGCTCATCGTATTTTTCTTCCGCAGCCCGTAGGTCTTTTACGTCCTGCTTGTAAGCGGTAAGCGCAGAACGACCTGCTTCGCTCAAAGCTTGGAACTCTTGCCCCCGCCGTGCGCCCATCACGCCAAGACCTGCCATCATGAGAGCTTCGCCTTTAGCTTCACCTTTGCGCTTCTCAAGCTTACCTTTTCTACCTTCGACATCGGTAATCATCTTGGAGATTAAATTAGGATCAACCCCCTGCGATCTCAGGTAGTCAGCACGCTCTCTTCCGTAATCAGCAAGTTCTTTAGGGGCTTCACCTTCATAAAACTCCCCAGCTATTTTTATCGCGTTGGGGTTAAACGGTTTAAATGTAGGTGCGTCTAACAATATAGATTTACTTTGCGCTGGGGCGGGTGCGGATGGCCCTCTACGTCCAGCAGTCGGAACTGAAGGTGGTGGGGGTTGTTGGTTATCTCCAGCAGGGAGAGCATTGCTCACATTAGTAAATGTAGCTGCGCCACGAGCGCCTTCACTAGGATAGCTTTGAGACAAACGCTCAGTCAAAACTTTACGCCCTTGCTCAAGACGTTGGCGTTCCGCACTTGATATGCTCGGGTCCATTAACCGCTGCTCAATATTTTGCAGCTCCTTATTGCTCCGCATCGCTGGGCTTTCTTGGAACGGTAGCGTATTCCGCTGAAATGCGCCAAGGAAAGAATTTTCTGGGAACATAAACCCACGCTCAAACAACCCCGGTTTATACCTGACAAGGCTTTCATCTTCCCCGGCGTATCCCGGCACATCGCCGCCATCACCAAACGCAACGATGCCACCACCAGCATACTCACCTACGCCACCAGCGGATAAATTAAGTAGCCCACCTTCAGCCGCTTCCATCATTAGTGGAGGAGCCGGAGGAGTGCCGATACCGGGAGAAGAGCGTAACTGTGGGGTTATGTTTTGTGGCCCAACTGCCAGTGTAGGCAGTCCAAGCACGTCTTGCGCGGCAGTAGTTTGCGGGGGTTTTGTATCTTGCTTAGCAATACGGTCACGCATCATGCCCGCCATCATTGCCTTTTGTGGCTCAAGCATGCCCAACTGCACCATGCGCCCAAGCTCTTCTTTGGAGTACTTAATGGCTAAGTCTTTAATTTCTTGCAGTTGTCTTTGCATGATTTACCCCTGCGCCAACTTGTTAGCAGCAATACTTGCGAGACCGCCCGGCACAACACCACCTTTAGCACCAAATAGCCCAGCCTGTTTTGCGCCAAGATATGTAAGCCCCGCCCCTCCTAGCTGCCCAAGCATAGACGGAGGTTGTTGATACATCGTTTGCGAGTACTGAGCCAACGGCAGACCACGTAGCATATCTGACATGAATGCCACTTGCTGGTATGGGTGTTGTCGTTGGTTTTGGAAGTCTTGGTACGCTTGGCTAAGTCTTTGTTGCTCAAGTTCACGTTGCTGCGCACCTGCTGCCATTTGCCCTTGCAGGATATCTTTCTGCTGCCCGAATTCCGCCTGCCCTAATTGACCTAATGCGCCTGCGGCTTGTAGCCCAGCAGCCGTACCACGCAAACCTAAATCAGCGCCGAACTGCTGCGCTTGACGAGCCTGTTCAAACGCGGTCTGCATCCCCCGCCCATAAATGTCTGCTTGTTGTTGCCCAAGATTACGTTGGCGCTCTGCTTCAATTAATGCGGACCTTGAACCACCAAATGCGCCGCGCTGAACCGCTTGGGCTTGATTCATTTGGCCTTCCATAGCTGAACGACGCGCAGCCTCACGCATTTGCGGCTCAAGCGCAAGATTCATATAAGGCGACATATACGCACCCATCGCACCCGGCGACGTAGCTTGCTGTGCATATTGCTGACCTGCACCAAGACCTTGCAGCCCCGCGAGGCCCGCCATCTGCGTACCGGTACCAAGCTGCGACGCAGTTTGCATATTTTGAACACCCTGAAAAGCTTGCTGTTGCATGGGTGTAAAACCAGCAATTCGTTCGCCGCCGTAAGCTTGATAGGGAGTCTCCGTTAACGCCTCGGTTTTACCAAGCATTCTTTCGACATACGGCTTGGCATACTCGGGGATGGTGGTCGTAGTCTGGGTAGTGTTAGTAGGCTGCGAAGGCGGGCCACCACCGTGCAACTTAATCTTGCCACCTTCTTTTTTGAATGCATCAGCAGGCAAGTCAGGTATGCCTAGCAACGCCATCGAACGATCATTGAATCTCATAGTTTTGCTCCTGCAACCCGGTACTTTTCTTTAAGCCCGAACCGCTCCCATAGTCTTGCTGCCGATTCACGAGACGCACCTTCGATGTAAGTTGCGCCAAATGCTTTTAACAAATCAGAAAATTGCGTGTAAGTTTCTTGGCCTGTAATTAACCTGCCACCCATCGTTACAACAAAAGCGACTCTATCGTTCGGACGGTTGTAAAACATTACTGTTGCAGCGCCGTGAACATTACCCACATCATCTAGGGCAACTATCAATGTCCAAGTGCCGTTTGTTACATATACTTTAGCGTGCTCTACGTTGTAGTCGTCTTGATACGCCAAGGCCGCTTCGATGAATTTCTCCACCTGCGGCCATATTTGATTCACATAATTAATGTCTACGTGCTGAATTCTCATGCAGGCAAATGTTTATCCGCTCTAGTATTTGTTGCAACTCGATTCTTACCAACTGTCTTACGCCGCGCTTTCTGCACTCGATCCATCATGGCGTAAAGTTTACGAGCGCCAGCTTCAGTTGACCCATTACCTAGTTCAGACACGATGCGGGCGGGCACTACAAACTCACCATCAGCGAGACGAGCAGGTTGACGGTTGCCAATAACAGCAGGGATAGAATCAGAAACTCCATCACCGGGCCCTTTCAACAAACGACCACCATCGGAATAGCCACCAAGATCAGACAAGCCGCCCATAGCAAACTTCTGTTCCCCAGTGTATGCACCTACTGCTGGGCCTTCACCGGGGGATATAACATTAACCGCCTCTGGACGCTGCACCATTGGGTTGCTATATAGCGCCGTTTGCAGCCCTGCTTGCGGGTACATCATATTGCCACCTACGGAGTTTTGCGCAGACATCGTCTCAACTGGGCCGCCAACTGCTAACCCCATAATCCCGCCTTCGGCTGCTTTTTTGTATTCCGGCCCCGGTGCAGCGTATGGTTTTTGTGCGGTGAATGTATCGTTGAAATAAAGTCGTTCAGCACTCGAACCCGGCGCTGCTGAATAGATGGGTGCACCCATATCAAACACGCCCGGACGGGTTTCTCGAGTAAATGTATATGGGCGAATTAACCCCGGCGACCCTTCTGGTGGTTTCTCTTCGTCAGGTTTTAGCGCGTTGTATGCCATGTACGCCGCCCCTGCTGTTGCCATCGGGTGCTCTTTAGCGTAATCAATTGCCGCATCTACGCTTGGGTCTTTTACTAAATTACCAAGATTTTGCAGGAAGTTCTGCCCTTTTATGATGGGTGATGCTGGGGTGTAGGGCGCTGGACCTGCTGCCAACCCCGGAGAAGCTTTTGCTGCCCCACCAGCTACGTTCTCCGTAATTGCCTCTAGCATCTTGGCTTGGGTGTTTGCAAGGTTTGCATCCGCCGCAGCTTTATTTAGCGCCGTATTTATTGTTTGTGTAGTACCGCCACCTATCACATTAGCCTTCGCTGCTTGCGCTAATGGGGCATTAAACGCGCTAGGGGAAAGAGAACCAAGACCGCCCGCCACATTTTGGTTAATAGCGTTCAACATACTACCCTGCATATTGGCAAGGTTTGTACTAGCGGCGAGTTGGTTTGCTCCAAATAACGGGTTTGCGCCTGCGGCTTGTAGAAGGGGTGTCGAAGCAGCAGGGATTGTTTGCACAGCACCGGCAAGTGACGGGACTGCACCTGTGATGCCTGAACCAAGTCCCGGTATGACTGTGCCAGCAGGAAGTCCGCCCAAAGCAGGTGCAGCGTTAGCAAAAATACTACCTAAACCTGTCGCAGCACTTTTAGCTGCAACGGTGGGGATGACGGTACCTGCTGACAAACCACCCAACGCAGGGGCAGCAGCACTGAAAATACCCGGAGCAGCAGCACCTAACCCAGCTGCCGTTGTAGCCGCAGGAGCTGCCGCCAGCAAACTCGCACTAGCAGGCAACGTAGAAGCCATACCCCCGAGGGCATTTAGACCAAGCCCCCCAAGAACCCCTGAACTCGCTGCGCCTGTTCCCAGAATAGTACCTGCGGATAAACCCGTAGCAAGGGCACCGCCCGTGGCAGCAGCACCGGCAGCAGTGCCGCCAGCAGCAGCAAGAGGGGCTAAAAAGGCCATGATTTCACCTCAATGTCAATTGCAAGAAGTTTAGCACTTCAGCACGCTAATTACCCAACTTTCCAATCGGTTCCGTCAGAATAAACCGGCACTTTTGTGCTGCCCCCTCCAGCCACTGTGGTGCCAAATGTTGATACCGACGAGTCAATAACAAACGCTCTTGCTCCTGCACCAAGCGCAGCCGCTCCGGGTAGTGTTGCTACTGTGAAAACGCCACTCAAACAAAACTGCGCGGCAATATTGTCAACCGTAGCGAAGTACTGGCGCAGAATATTGTTGAGAGTATCGTGGTATGCGCGGTCATACTGAACTGGCGCAAACGGCAACAGCGGTGTGCTGGTAAGTGCTATGGTTTTTAAGCGGGTTGTCATTTATTGTCGTCCGTCTGGTCGAACATCGATACGGGGTACGCCTAGTTGCCACTGTGTGCCAAGCGTATCTGAACTAACCTTAAACGCCATCTGTCGCCCACGAATCCTGCTGTACACAATCTCGGTAAATTCCTGCACGGTGTAGGTTGTCTGACCAGCGTAGCTCTGCGCTGATTTGACTGTTGGCGATGGAGATACACCATACCCTGATCCCGGGTTCTGCCGAGGACGTACCGTAAACTGGACTGCTGGATTTACTGTTGTGGAGCCTGTGGTGTTAGAACCATCAAAGGTAATGTCGGGGATGATCCGCCACACAAACCCATAGTTATGCCCGTCGTTAATATCAAAGTCGGATGACTGCACGTACGCATTGATCGGGCTTGGTGGGTTTGTAGTGCCGTCATCAATCGCCGCCTCGTGGTACACCATCAAGTTCTTACCTGTAGTCGCAACAGGGAACTGCCGCAGCGGGGAGTCAAGCCATGCCGTGCGATCCATTGAGCCGTAATACCAAACACGGTCAAGGTAGTTGAAAATTACATAGCGGTCAATGATGTCTGAATTAGCAGAACAGTAGAACCACCAGACCTCTGAGTACCCCTCGTTGGTGCCCGCCTGAATTTGCGCAAACTGATTGCGGTTAATATCGTTGTAGATATACGTGCGCACCGAGCATGGCAACGTCTCAACCCGACCAGAGTAGATATAAAACTTGTCCACCCCCATCCAGTACACAACGCCAGACGCGGTTGCCATAGCGTTGGGCGAAGCGATTGAAATGTTGTCAGCGAGTAGTGTGATCTGCCAAACCAGCGGCGGGCCAATATACTGCATGGCGTAGATAGCCGCATCTGTCCAGACGTTAATTTCCTGTCGGGTTTGCAATGCCCCAACGATCTGTGAACCATGCGATAGCCGCTGATCACCTGCTTGGTTGGTAGCTTGCGGCTCCCAAACTGTATAGCTTTCTTGCGCAGACCAACGAATCTGCATCGGATCAAGCTCAGTCGTTGCGTACGTACCGCTCGGGTCGTTACAACCAAAACAAATGACGATCCGCGACTGATCCGATACAAGGATTTCATTGATGAGAGACGGCGTATATGTGCCGGATACAACGGTGCCGCGAGTGCCGTAGGCAGGAGTTGAGCCTGAACCCGGTGCCCACTCATATAAAGAGCCGCCACGCGGGTTAAACAGCAGAATTTCACCAAAGTTAGATTGACTCCAAAGCCGCAGCTGTAAGCCAAAACCGGTGGTAAACCCAGAACCCCACGTACCACGCGACCATGATCCTGTACCCCAACCAGTACCTATGGTGTATATGGGGTAGCCTGTATTGATCTGATACGCAGCGTCAGTCGCCGATCCTCCAGTACCCGAATCAGACGCATTGGAAAAAACAGTAAAGTACAGTGCCTGAAGCCCGGTGCCTTCGCTAGTTAACGTAATTGGTGCGCCGCCACTTGTCAGCGACAGTTGGCAAGTATTACCAGCAACATTCACCAAGTAATACGTAACGGCGTAGTTCAATCCACCCGGAGCGCCAGCGCCTCCACCAATTACCAGCGCGACAGTATCGCCGTTAGCCATCACGGTACCGACTGGCAGTGAGATAGTGGACGTTGTTGTGTTTACCGTGAAGTTAAGCCCAGCGACAGACGTGCCCGCTGCACGGGCCACAATCGTATATACCGTCCCAGATGTAACGGACTGTATTTGATACTCTTGGTCAAGAATAGTGTTAGTTATATTCCCGCCGAGACTTGCCGAGTTTGAAAATGTGACAAAGTCGCCAGCTTGCAAACTAGACGCACTAGAGTCAGTAACGGTAATAAACGGAGAAAAAGGTGAAGACGTAACCGCTGCAAAAGTAGTTGAATTTAAGTTAGTCACACGAATAGGTGTGATGTCGTAGTACACGCCACCGTTCTCAACATAAAACTTTGCATTAGTGCCAACGCCCATCAGGTTAAAACCTTTGAGCGTTACCCAGTTCCACAATGAGCGGCAGTAACCAAGAAAGGTAGTGTAAGTTTCAACCGCCCATCCACCTATCTTTTCAGGGAAGCCCGAACGAAAGCGAACCTTATCGCAGTCATACCAACCACCTTCGTTGGCAAGCGTAGTCCCTTCACGGTTTACGCCGGGGCGAAATTGTAGTTTCTGTAGGGGCACGGCGGCTCCTTACGTCTTGATGATGAAGTTGATGCCGAGATATGGAGGCATGTTTGCGTTAGTGCCGGATGAACCTTCTGTGCTGTTAGATACAGAAATCCCAGTGCCCACGGTTGTAGTTGCCTGTGTTTTGTTTGTCGCATCCTGTCGATCACCACCGCCCCAAGCAGGGTTTGTATTGCCAGCGTTAGAGCCACGCCAGACATTTAACGTCATGCTATGCGAGTGCCCCGGATCAGTGACCGTTGCTGTGTGGGTGTGGCTTACAACAATCGCGTCTTTGGAGCCGCCTGTAGCGCCGATTGAAGCAGCGATAGTGTTTGCCCCAATAGGCATCCTGTCCCGATAGTCGGGTAAATTAAAGGTTGTAGTCGTGTCTCCTGCGCCAAACGTCGTACCAATCACAGCAAACAAAGCTGCATAGGTGGTGCGAGATACCGCCGCACCGTTACATAACAGCCATCCAGTAGGCGCGGTACCAGTGGACCACATAGTAAGTACCCCAGTAGGAACACCACTAGCAACCGCTGAGTCTACGTATTGTTTGGGAGCCGCTTGTAATGCGAGTGTTGGATTAGCATTAAGCGTTACCGTGCTGCCAAATGTAGCTGCACCAGAAAAAGTAGTTGCCCCGCCAACACTAAAACCGCCTACAACCTGATTTAATTGTTCAACGATATTTGTGCCGTCCGAGCGCAAAAGAACCGATTTGCCTGCGGGAACCGCAACACCCGTACCCGCTGCCGTAGTATTGCCAAGAACTGTAGAGCAGTAGACTGTAGCCGTATAGGTAGAGTCTGTATTACGTACAACGTACAACTTAGTAACCGGGGGTACATAAACATTAAAGTTAGCGGGAGAACCCCATGCACCTATTGAGAGGTCTATCGCAGCACACCGTGCTTCATCCGCCGATCCGTTTGATGCAGTTAAAGCTTGATTAGCAGAGGTAACTGAAACTGAAGCCCGTCCAGCAATAGCATCTTCAATCAGCGTGCCAAGATTAGTGTTGGTCGTAGTTCCCCACGTACCTGACTGTTCGCCGTTGGCAATGAGTTCGATCCGTAGATCGGGAGAGTATGTACTAGGCATCGCTATTCCTTACTTTTGCCTGACGGCGTTGTATTGTTTAAGGCAGGTTTTAAGCTCTGATTGGAGTTCTGCTGCGAGGGCAGATTCCCCTGCAAAAGCTTCTGCGTGTTCCCTATAAAGTCGTGCTCCAGTACACCATCCCGAGGCATCGGTAAGTCCGGCAGTACTGGACATGGCACCATCTTGGGCGGGGCGCTCCGGCCTGTCGCGCAAGCTGTTAGTAAGAGCGGTAGCGCGAGCATTAATATTCCTGATTTCCGCATCTTTCTCTCTCCGTAGCTTGTCCGCCGCCTGTTGCATTTCTTGCTCACGTTGTCGGGCTTCTTCCTGCCCCTTGGCGTAAGCGGCGTACTGCTCAGCCTTCTCTTTATCCCACGCCTGCTGCACCTCGGCTTTGCCCGCAGAATTGCCTTTATAATACCCGCCCCCAGCCGCACCGGCAATCGCCAGTACGAGCGTCAACAGCACCCACGGGTTGAAAAACGCAGTCACTTAGTAGGCACCTTGGTAGCGTCTAATTTCTTGTGGACTCGGACTTCTCTACAGACCTGCACTTCCTTACCCTTCTTGTCCTTCTGGGCGTTGCAGACCTTCTTGGTCTCGGCAGCGTGAATCTGGAAAGCCAAGACAGCACTTAGTAAAACAGTAACAGCCATGCGTAGGTAGATAAACATTACGAAATCTCCGGGTGAGGTGGTTGCACTGGGGCTGGTTTGCCGCCATAGCCTGTGGCTACAGACGGCGCTGAACTGATAGGGTCGATGGTTGGCTCCATACGCACGGGTGTTTGCGTAGGTGCAGGTGCCTTGGGGGCGGGTGGCGTCGGCTTATCGTCACGCTCTTCTTTGGTAGACAGGCCGGGCGGTACAAACTGCTGGAGCGCATCTTTGCCCTTAACCGCCAACAACGTAGCCAGTGAGCCAAGAATATATTTGCTCATGTCTGACAGGATCAGGAAGAACTGCTTGTCCGCTGGGGCCATTCCGCTCATCGGTTGCTCGACGAATACGACTGAATACAAGCTCACACCCACCATGATAATCACGGTGCAGCAGAACGTAACCGCGATACAGAACTTAATTACTGCATCGTGTTGTTCCTGCGTCATTGCAAGGAACTGGCTTATTAGTTTTAGCGGGTTCATTGGGTTCCTCTTTCAGCATTTCCGGTTTGAGCAACTGATCCGGGCAGGTTCCTGTTACAGCACATTGTGGGCGTTGGCATCGCGGTTTGTCCCAGTTTTCGGGGTTCTGACAAAAGTACCGAACCCGCTCACACCCACTAAGCCAAACGACTGCCAGTATCAAGCATAGCCAACGCAATTTCATAGTGATGCTCCCTATCTGCCAATCCAATATAGCCACCGTTAATCGCACGGGTTAAGCCTTTGAAGTCGTTGCCATCCACAAACTTATTCAACTTGTTCGTCTCCCAGAACCAGCACGCGCTCTGGGCTGCGCCCTCGAAGGTCTCCAAGTATTCAGCCGCTTCTTCTGGCGTGATTTCCAACGACGCTGCGAACCAAAAATAGTTGTCCTTGCCAGTTAGCTGCAAAATCCCTCTTCCCCGGTAGGCAAAGCCCTCGGCAGACGCCTCATCCCCATTACCCATCCTGTTAGCGTATACCCGGCTGGCGATCTTCTTAGGGTTACGTTCGTACTGCTTGGCAAGCTCAAGAGTCGGGAAGTACTTCGGGAACACGCGCATGAGCCCTGACGCTGAGTAGTTCAGGTTCTCAGTCACAAACACAAAGCCGCCTGACTCGTGTCCACACTGTGCCAAGAAAGCCGCAACGCGCTTCGGGGTGTTGACCTGATACTCATCTAGGAGAGACTTGCCACCAAACTCAGTCTGCGGGCCGAACAGCGTGTCGTACCACTGCTGGGCATACTTAGTATGCGGGGCGAACTTCTTGAACTGTGCCAACGTAATCATCTGTCGTACATCCTCTCAATCAGTATCTCTTTGCGCAGTTCCCGCATCTTTCTTACCTCATGCACCGCCGCTTGGGTTGCGTAGTACATGTCGTAGTACATAAACGCCAAGACCGGCATCACAATAAAGAACATCAGCACCACTGCCAGCACGACAGTAATCAGTGACCAAGGGACGTTCTCGTAATCATGCTTCTTGTCGTTAGCCACATTAGACCCACCGCCCATACTATTACGAAGAGTACTGCCGAAACCCACATTGCCTTTGCCCTGATTTCCGCTATTCTTTTTCTGCGTCGCCATGTTGCTATCTGTGCCAGTCTAAGTTCCTCTGCGTGGGCTATCTCCTGCTCGGCAATGATCTCCTGCCGCATCTCATCAAACTTGCTCCACAGCGCACCCAACTCCGGTGGGGCTTTGTACACCATAGTCTCTCTGACCTCGGCCCATATCGCATCCAGCCTTGAGTTGATCAGTATCCGGCGCAACGCCCGCTTACCTATGCTGTCGTCCCCCTTGTATACCGTCTTTGCTTCTAACTGCTCCTTCAACAACAGCTTGGCAATCTCGTCATGCGTATCCATCAAAGCGCCTAACTGAGTGCCGATGTCGGTGAATACGTCGTTCGGATCAGCCTTTGCTATCTGTTGAACTCGTTCAACCTCCGCCAGATATTGCTGCTTTTGAGTTGTTGTCGGGTTGGTTAGGTTGTCGTATTGCGCCTTTAAGTCTTTCAGTACATCGCTAACATCCCCCGCCGCGCCCTTGATGTCTTTGTAAAGTTTGCAACCAGCCTTTACTGCGGCGACAGCGGCATTTGCAGCGGCGAGTAGCGTTAACGGGTCAATTTATACCTCCGGTTTTGGGTACTTTGCTTTCACCGCCAGACAGTCCGCTATGTACTTAGCTATTTGCACCTGATCACCTTTTACAACCCCATCAAGATAATCCGCCATTGGTGGGTATTCCATAGCCCGCTTCTCAGCGTATGTCCATTCTAGCTCTGGTTCTGGCTCGGATTCTGGGTCTGACGGCGGGTCTTCAAACACCCATTCACCATTCCATTTTGCTAACTTGCCTTCAGGTATATCTGGGATAGAGGCATCAATCGTCCCAGCGGGGTATAAATAAACGCCCGGCTCTAATGGAGATTCATCGGCGACTGTCACCCCAAAAAAATAACCATCTTCATCTAGCTGAATTACTTGTTTCATAATCTACCCTAAAATTTAATACACGCTAACAAAGCCACGTTAGTTGGTCGAGATTCGCTCCCTGAAGGGCTACTATTACCTTGGTTCGCATCGCCAGTTGCTATACCCGAAAGGTTAGGTTTGAAGTTATTAATATTTATTGGGTTGTAGTTCCCGGATATAAAGTTTGAAGCGGATAAGTTTTGGGTTCTACTGGCGCTATTAATAACATAATGTCTATGCGACGTAATACCAGCACCCTGATTAGACCCAAACCCGCGCCCCGGATCAAGTCCACGTCCATCGTCCCACGAACGTATAAATCGCGCCCTAAGATCAGGTACATTAAAACTACTACCTCCACCACCGAATGTATAACCAATAGCAGCAAATAAATTAGGATAAGTAGCTGTTGAAAGTGAAGCCCCGTTTGCCTTCAGATAACCCGTGGGGGGTGTACTCGCCGCGTAGAAAATAACATCCCCAGTTGAAACCGAAAAATTAGCACTATTCGCCCATATAGGCGCACCTGCGCCCCCAGAGGTAAGTATTTGCCCAGACGTACCAGCAGCTAACAACGAAAATACATTTGTACCTGACGCATACAATAATTGCCCCGTAGATGCCCCAAGCCCAAACGTATCTATAGTTGATCCATCTACACTCACCGAACGTGCTGCGGTATAGGTTACAAATACATCTTTAGTGCCGCTGGAAAAATTTGTCTTAGTCGGCGCACCTGCACTTGAAGCTAATACCGTGTCACGAGAAAGTGTTGTACCAGAAGCGGTGTACGTACCAATACCTACTTCCCACTCCGACGTACCCTGCCCAGCTATACAATAATAGGTGGTGTTGCCATCACCGATAACAGTAAAAGACTGAAAGCCCGTAACTGCGCCAAGAAGCGTAACGGCCCCTGTACCTGTAGTGGTAGTAGTTTCTTTTACACGATCCGTTAGTACTAAAGGCATCTTTATATATAGTTAAAATTTAATACATGCAAGTAAAGCGGTGTTTAATGGTCTAGTTTCGCTAGTTCCAAAAGCACTACTAAGACCATAGTTAGCATCGCCGGTAGCTACGCCCGAAAGGTTTGCTCTAGTGTTATCTCTATTACCGGGGTTATAGTCCCCAGACCAAGCATTTATATCACTTAAGTTCTGGGTTCTACCGGCGCTATTAACTGCATAATGGCGGTGAGCTAAAAAATCACTACCCTGATTAGAACCAAACCCACGACCGGGGTCTAGCCCGCGCCCATCATCCCAACCACGTATAAACTGCCCTCTAAGATCAGGTACATTAAAACTACCGCCCCCACCGCCAAACGTATAACCAATAGCAGCAAATAAATCAGGATAAGTAGCTGTTGAAAGTGATGCTCCGTTTGCCTTCAAATACCCTGTTGGAGGTGTGCTAACTGCGCTGTATGTAATGCTGCCCGCAGGTACAACATATGATGAAGAAGTTATCCATGAAGGTGCACCCGCCCCGCCAGAAGTAAATATTTGCCCTAACGCCCCAGCAGCTAACAACGAAAATACATCCGTACCAGAGGCATATAGCAGTTGACCCGCAGATGCTCCGAGCCCAAACGTATCTATAGTTGACCCATCTACATTTACTGAACGGGTAGCTGTATAAGATACGAATACGTCTTTAGTTCCGCCAGAAAAATTTGTCTTAGTCGGCGCTCCCGCGCTAGATGCTAATACAGTATCACGAGACAACGTAGTTCCAGAAGCTGTGTAAGTACCAATACCTACTTCCCATTCATTAGTACCTTGACCTGCTATGCAATAGTAGGTGGTGTTGCCATCGCCAATTACCGCAAAAGATTGAAACCCTAAGACCGCACCAGCAAGCGTAACAGTACCAGTACCAGTTGTAATGGTAGTTTCTTTTATGCGATCTGCTAGTACTAAAGGCATATTTATCTACTGTTAAAATTTAATACACGCAAGTAAAGCTACGTTAGTTGGCCGAGACTCACCACCGCCTGCGGAACTCATTAGACCAAAGTTTGGAGTACCAACTACGCCCGCGAGAACAGGCTTAAAATTATCGTTATTTATCGGGTTATAAAACCCGGATAGAAAATTTGAAGCAGATAAATTCTGAGTTCGAGAGCCGTTGTTTACTACGTAGTGAAGGTGGAAAGCATTATCACCACCTTGGTTTGTTCCGAATCCCCGCCCCGAATCAATCCCCCGACCATCATCCCAAGTTCGTATAAATTGCCCCCTGAGATCGGGAACATTAAAACTAGCCCCACCCCCGCCGAACGTATAACCAATAGCGGAAAATAGATTGGAGTAAGTAGTTGTTGAAAGTGATGCTCCGTTTGCTTTTAAATAGCCAGCGGGCGGCGTACTAGCGGCAAAACACCAGACAGTCCCCGCAGGCACACCATACGATGAAGCATTAGCCCATGAAGGGGCTGCGGTCGAATTAGAAACTAAAAATTGCCCAGACGTGCCAGCAGCTAGTAGCGAGAATACATCTGTACCTGACGCGTATAGCAATTGACCAGCAGATGCTCCTAATCCAGCCGTATCTATGTTTGAGCCGTCAACATTTACGGAACGCGAAGCAGGGTAAGTTACAAATACGTCTTTAGTCCCACCTGAGAACGTAGTCTTAGTCGGCGCACCTGCACTCGATGCAAGTACGGTATCACGGGACAGTGTTGTACCGGAGGCTGTATAGGTGCCAATACCCACCTCCCACTCGTTAGTACCTTGACCTGCTATGCAATAGTAGGTGGTATTGCCATCACCAATAACAGAAAAAGACTGAAAGCCAGTTGAAGCACCGAGAAGCGTAACAGTGCCAGTACCATTAGTGGTAGTCGTTTCCTTAACACGATCCGCTAATACCAACGGCATTGTTTACCTCAAACTGTGTCTATTACTTGCCAGTCGCCGGGCTCGTCCGTATTTACCGCACTCCAACTCGGTGATGTGTCGGTGTCTATGTTTTGCCAATTGTTTGTCTGCTCTGTACCAATTAGCCCCCAGCCCGGAGTCGTAGTGCTATTTATATCTTGCCAGTCCGCGTTCTGTGCATCGTTAATTAATTCCCACAGGTACCGCGCAAAGTTTGAGTCGAAGAGTCTAGCTTGCTCTTGTACCGCCGCAAGTATGTTTGCTGTTGCTACTTGTATATTATTTAACTGTACATCCTCGTCAATATCTGCTGCAAAATCAGCTTGCGCGGCTTGAGCCGCACTTAAATTAGCTTCTTCTGCAACCGCGCTTACAAAATCAACTTGTGCTGCTTCTGTATCACTAAAGTCTGCTGTCTCGTCCTGCGTTGCGTTAACTGTGGCTATCGCGGCAGTAATCGCATCAAACTGAACCTCCTCGTCTATGTTAGCGCTAAAGTCCGCTTGCGCTGAAGCCGCTGCACTTGCGTTAACTTCTTCGTCTTGCGCTGCTACAAAGTCTGCTTGTGCTGCTTCGGTGCTACTTACATTTATTGACTCGCTACGCGCAGCAGAGGTGATCCGTAGGCCAGCAACTGTTGCGTCAAACTGAACGTCTTCATCTATATCTACGTTTAAGTTAACTTGCGTTGCAGCCGTTGCACTCGCATTAACTTCCTCCGCCTGCGCTGCTATAAAACTAGCCTGTACCGCAAAAGTTGCGCTTGTGTCTACTTCTTCTGCTATAGAGCCAAATGCGGTCTGTACGCCAGAAACCGTGCTAACCATCGCAACACGGTCTTCAACAACATTGATAAGTACCGAAGTTCCGATATTTAAATCATAAGCCGTTATTGCTTCGTCAATAGCCGCCGCACCTAAAATGTCTGCGTCTACGGCGCTACTGACATGCCCTTCTTCGGTTATTGCACCGTTTGCTGTTTGTGCGCCTGATACTACTGCATTAAACGACGCAGACTCTGCTAATGCGCTAACAAAATTAACTTGGCTAACATCTACCCAACTGAAATTTGCCGCTTCTGCTACTACAGCGCCAGCCGTCTGTAACCCTGATACGACCGCGTCAAACTGTGCGTCCTCATCAATCTGCCCATCAAACACTACTTGCGCTGAAAGCGCCGCACTTACGTTTATAGACTCAGCACTATCCGCAAATACAAACCGCTCGTCGTTAACTGCGTCTAATAAATTAACTGTTTCAGCTACTACTCCAACAGCGGTTTGCGCCCCGGATACAACAGCGTCAAACTGAGCATCTTCGTCAATCTGCCCGTCGAATACTACTTGCGCTGCAAATACTTCGCTTACATTAAGTGCTTCCGCTCTTGCCGCTACAAACGTAACAACACTGCTTTCTACCGAAGAACAGTTTACTGCTTCATCAACATTAACGTATAAGACTTGCCCGCCGGTTACGGGTAACGCGGAAAAAGGCGCTTCTGAGAGAGCCGAAAACCCAAACATGCGCCTTTACCCTTTTTACGCAGCAGTCAGTTCTGCCTCATCAAACCAACGAGAATGCGCCGCGCCATTAGTATCAGTCCATGAAATAAGGTACGAAAAATTACCATCCTCATCCATACGTAAAGCCTCAACCGGGCCTTGCGGCACTACCGCAATCAACTTAACAGTGTCGCCCTTTTTAAACATGGTAGCCATAGTTACTCCTTAATTAAACAGCGTCAGCCGAGAAGGTGTAAGTGACGTTCAGCGTATCGCCGCTTGCCACAAGTTTGTCACCGCCAGTGAAATCACCTTCCGAGAACAGGATGCCTGATGTACCCGACGCCACCGTCGCCAAGAATGCGCCCGCAACAGTTGTCGTGTTGTTGATGTTAAACACCGCAGGGCTACCAGAGTTATCGATCACAGACGGGTCAGCCAAGGTGGGCGTGCCAAACGTCACAGCCTTACGACTACCAGAATAGTTTGTATCTTCCGTCCAGCCAACGTGCGACGCTAGGGTATCTGTAGGATCGAACACCGTGCCCGAGCCGGGGCCAAGCACTAGGCCCAGATACCAAGCAGCGGTATAGCCCGACGCTTTGAAGTATTTGTTGTTCAGGTCTTGCAGACCTTCGTTAACGACGAGGTTGTGGAAATTGTCTTCCCACTTCTTTACACCGTCAGGGCCGAAGCACTCGACCTTAAATACACCACCTAGTTTTACGCGACCATCGCTAGTCGTGAGTGCGCCCACGCCAGCCTGAACAGTCTCACCCATTTGCGATTTTGCGATAGGCATGATTACACTCCTCAAGGAAAACGAATTAAAGCCGTCGTTGCCGTATTCGCTGGCATAGTGACGGTGTTGTTTGTCGAAGTAAACGTCTTGTCCGAACCAAAGTCCAGCACTGCTACGGTCTTGTTACTACGAGTGGTGTTGTAGATCAGCGCACCACGCGCTGTGAAGTTAGCACCGGGCCATGACACATCAGCAAAGTCCACATACACCGTGCCAGCGTTAGGGCCTGTAGTCTGGGTGCTAATAGTCACGCCCGTCATGGTCACGCCGCCCGCTGTATAACCTGTACCGGTCACTTCATTCGCCGTTGTGTACACAGTAGTCAACTGCCCAATATCAGAGAACGCCGTGTACAACGCCATCTTCAACGTGTCGGTCGCCAAGTTCTGCCCCGCTTGGAGCATCTCTTGTTTGAAGCTGTTTGTCAGTCCTTGCTGGATCACGGCATCACCTTAATCTTCGCCTGACCATCGCGGTACGCATCGCCACGCTCCAGACCTGTACCCAGACGATTGAGCTGACCCATAGCCTCTTGGTATTTCTTCTCGTACTGAGCCGTCATATCCTGCTCACCTTTCAAGAAGGTGTACGCCTCAACCAACGTGCCATATAACAGAACGGGCGAGTAGTTGTCGCCCAGCCACGTGCGCCCATCAGCAGCAGTCGTGATTGACTCAGGGTAGTAGTAATAATGCAGCTCGACGTTGTACAGGATGTCAGGGGTCGGGCCAAGAATAAAACTTAGCTCATCTGAAATAACGCTGGATGCAACGGTTGGGCCAAACAACGCGTAATACTTCGGAATCCCTGTGGTACTCGGATTTGGGTATGCAGCCCGGATGAAGTTCACATCTTTGTTCAGCAAGTACTCATAGTTGCCATCGCCATCGATTACTGCCATCGAGAAGACTGACAAGAAGTCAGTCGGGCAGGACAAGTATTGATTGCCGCCGGTGGTAACACCCGTGACGTTCTTGCGGAGCGCAGGAATCTGTACCGTGTTGTAAACGCGCTCTTCAGCTTGCTGGATAAACAGGTCAATCTGATCAGTACCATCAGACGTAATAAGTCCTG